>OBIC01000372.1_pt1 | contig 13369 bp, 12 predicted proteins | sample 1519831 | NCBI WGS metagenome assembly OBIC01 (sample SAMN03019805, study PRJEB22545) | beach sand metagenome | biome: beach; feature: sea beach; material: beach sand | place: USA: Municipal Pensacola Beach, FL | collected 2010-10-20 | depth 40-45 cm m | reverse complement strand
GCCGATCGCATCCACATTCCGCGCAGAAGGCGACCGGCGCGCCCATTCTCTGCCATAACAGCGAGGTGGAGCCATATGGCCGTCAGGTGCTGGACGTCATGGCGGAGGAAGGGGTGGATTTCAACAAGGTGCTGATCGGCCATGCCTGCGGCGTGGGGGACATGCGCTATTATTTCGACATTCTGGAACGTGGGGCCTGGCTGGGTTTCGACCGCTTCGGACTGGAATCGATCGCTTCCGACAAGTTGCGTATGGCGGGGCTTATCGGCCTGCTGGGGGTGGGTTTTGACCGCATCATGCTGTCCCATGACGCCGTGCATTGCCTGCGCGGGCGCGCGGGCAGCGGCTTCAGCGCCATGCTGCAGGGCAATCCCAACTGGAACTACACCCATATTTCGCGCCGCATCCTGCCGGCGCTGCGCGAGGCGGGCGTCCCGGAAGCGCAGATACAGAAACTCACCACAAGCAATCCCCGCGATTACTTCAGGAAATAGGAGCCTAAAAAATGACGGGCAGGATGGAGGGAAAGGTCGTTCTGATCAGCGGCGGGGCCAGCGGCATCGGGGCCGCCCATGCGCGCGTCTTCGCGGCGGAAGGCGCAAAAGTTCTGATCGGCGATATTCAGGAGGCGATGGGCAAGGAAGTCGCCGACGGCATTGGCGTCACCAATAGCGGCGGTCAGGCGGCCTTCGCGACCCTTGACGTCACCAGCGAGGCAAGCTGGGCTGACGCGGTCAGGAAGGCCGTCAGTCTTTATGGCAAGCTGACCACGCTCATCAACAATGCAGGCGTCGCCATTCTTGGCGGCCTCACCACGGAAACCCAGGCAAGCTGGGACAAAACCATTGCCGTCAATCAGCAGGGCGTGTGGTATGGCATGCGCGCGGCCATTCCCGAGATGAAGAAGGCGGGCGGCGGCGCCATCGTCAATATTTCGTCTGTCTACGGAATTATTGGCAGCCCGGACATGCTGTCCTATCACGCATCGAAGGGGGCGGTGCGACTGATGACCAAGGCGGCGGCGCTGGAATATGCAACCCAGGGGATACGCATCAATTCCGTGCATCCCGGCATTATCCAGACCCCGATCATAAAGACCACCTTCTCCAGTTCTGGCGCGCCTGCGGAAGCTGTTCTGCAAAGCATCTATTCTAAAACCCCCATGGGGCGCCTGGGCCAGCCTGAGGAGATCGCCAAGGGGTCTCTGTTCCTGTGTTCGGATGACGCCTCATTCGTCACCGGCGCGGAACTGGTCATCGACGGCGGCTGGACTGCGCAATAAATTTTCTGAATGGGAGGACGAAATGACCGTCAATTCGGCTACCGGCGCCATCAGGCCGGAGGATCTGGGTTTTACGCTGGTGCACGAACATCTTTCGGTTGGCTGGCCGGGATGGGAGCTCGACCCAAGCGACATTGACCGCAAAACGGAGATCGCTTCGGCCGTGGTGAAGCTGAAGGAAGTCAAGGAGCTGGGGGTCAGGAGCATCGTCGATCCCTGTCCGATGGATCTTGGCCGCGATCCGGAATTCGCCGCGGAAGTATCTGAGAAAACCGGGGTCAACGTCATCGTTGCAACCGGGCTGTATAATGATGCGCTGGGCATTCCGCAGCATTTCCGTCTGATGGATATTGACGGAATCGCCGAAATCTATACCCGTGAGATCGAGGAAGGCATCGGCAAGACAGGGATCAAGGCCGGAATCATCAAGACGGCGACTGGCGGCATTCCCGGCATCACGCCGCCCGGGGCGGGTATCGCGAAATCGGAAATCAATTGCCTGCGCGCCGCCGCCCGTGCGCACAGAAAAACCGGCGCCCCTATTCTGTGCCACAACAGCGAGGTCGAACCCTTCGGGCGTGAGACCCTCGACATCTTCGAGGAAGAAAAGGTCGATTTCAACAAGGTGATGATCGGACACGCCTGCGGCGTTGGCGATATGCATTATTATTTCGACATTCTGCAACGGGGCGCCTGGCTGGGTTTTGACCGTTTTGGGATCGAGACGATCTGTTCCGACAAGATGCGCCTGGCCTCGCTGATCGGCCTGCTCGGTGTGGGTTTCGATCGCATCATGCTTTCCCATGACGCGGTGCACTGCTGGCGTGGGCGAAATACGGGCGTGCTTGCGGATATGATGAAGGGGTCGCCCAACTGGAACTTCACCAATATCAGCCGCAACATCCTGCCGGCCCTGCGCAAGGCTGGCGTGCCGGATGCGAAGATCAGCACGATGACCACCAATAATCCCTGCAATTATTTCAGGAAATAGGGGGCAGGCATGGCGGGGAGACTTGAAGGGAAAGTCGTACTGATCAGCGGGGGCGCCAGCGGAATTGGCGCCGCCCATGCCCGCATCTTCGCAGCGGAGGGCGCAAAAGTGCTGATCGGCGATGTACAGGAGAAACTGGGTAAAGAGGTGGCCGACGGCGTTGGCGTCACCAATAGCGGCGGTCAGGCCGCCTTTACCGCCCTGAACGTCGCGAGCGAGCAGAGCTGGAATGACGCCGTCAGAAAAGCGGTTGAAATGTACGGGAAGCTGACGACGCTGATCAATAATGCCGGCATAGGCTCATTGGGCGGCGTCACGGATGAATCCCAGGCCAGCTGGGACAGAACCATCGCCGTCAACCAGACCGGGGTGTGGTATGGCATGCGCGCCGTCATTCCTGAAATGTTGAAGGCGGGCGGCGGGGCGATCGTCAATATTTCTTCCGTTTACGGAATTATCGGCAGCCCGGACATGCTCTCCTATCACGCATCGAAGGGGGCTGTGCGGCTGATGACCAAGGCGGCGGCGCTGGAATACGCAGGCCAGGGCGTTCGCATCAATTCCGTGCACCCCGGCATCATCAAGACGCCAATCATACAGGGGATGCCGGACGCGTTCGCCGCTGGACTGGTCGCAAAGACCCCCATGGGCCGCTTCGGCCAGCCGGAGGAAATTGCGCGCGGGTCGCTTTATCTGTGTTCGGATGAGGCGTCTTTCGTCACGGGCGCGGAACTCGTCATCGATGGCGGTTGGACGGCGCAATAGATCAACGCAACAAGTCAGCAGGGAGCGCAAATGGGACTGTATGAGAAATACGTCTTACCCAAGTTCATCAACTGCGCCTGCGGCATGCAGCCCATCATGCGCCAGAGGGAAAAAGTGGCGCCCCTGGCGCGCGGCCGCGTCTTGGAAATCGGCATGGGGTCCGGCCTGAATCTGCCCTTTTACGACGAGAGCAAGGTCGAGATCGTCTATGGGCTGGAGCCTGCGGCTGAAATGCGCGCCCTGGCGGAGCCGCGTGTCAGCGCGGCGCCGTTCAAAGTGGAGTTCATCGACCTTCCCGGAGAGAATATACCCCTGCCGGACAACAGTATCGATACGGTGGTGACGACCTATACGCTCTGCACCATTCCCGATGCGGCGAAAGCCCTGCGGGGGATGCTGCGGGTATTACGCCCCGATGGAGTGCTGCTGTTTTGCGAACATGGCCTTTCGCCGGATGCGCCAGTGGCGAAATGGCAGAACCGGATCAATCCTTTCTGGAAGCCCATCGGGGGCGGTTGCAATCTCAACCGGGCCATTCCCGCCCTGATCATGGGGGCGGGGTTCCGGATCGATTCCATGGAAGAAATGTATCTGCCCGGCACGCCCCGTTTCATGGGGTATAATTACTGGGGTTCGGCTGTCAGGAGCTGAAAACCGGGAGACTTCGGTCTGTAATGCCGCGTCATGGATATGTCCCCGGGGGCGCGCCACGTGTCACTGCCCATGGCTGCTTCCCGCAGCGCCGCCTTCAGACGACAACCCTTATGGCTGCGTGAGTGCGGCGTCGAGGTGATAATTGCCGCCGCCGCCGCAGCAATGTTTCACGGCCAGCAGATAGTGGCCCGGTGTGAGCGGCGCGCGCAGCGCAAAATTATAGCCGTTGCCCCCATCGTCATTGCTGGCGATGGGGTTGCCGCGCTGGTCCAGCAGACGCGCGCTGACGTCGCTGGAGCCGCGTGAATTGACCGTTAGCATACCCATTGAAGCGACACGGATGGAGAATATGTCCTCAGCCCCCGCCACAGCGATTTGACCCTCGCGGCTCGCCTCGGTTTCGCCCGGGAGGAGGAGCGGTGTGGCGGCGGCGGAATGAGGCGCCTTCGCGGCAGTGCTTCCCTGACCGGATATGGCGGAACCGACCGCAATGTCAAAATCCGCGAGGGGGGAGAGGGCGTTACCTGCACGGTACAGATAGAGTTTGCTGAAGCCAGACGGCGTGCTGGCAGGCAGGATGGCGCTGGCCTTGATCTGGCCCCCTGTATGGCTGAGGATATTGACCATGCTGCCTGGCGGTCCCGCCAGAATCGGATCGGCGCCAGCCTCAGCGATTTCCGGCGCAGAGAGTGTGATCGCCGTGGGCTCCCCGCGCGGGATGCGGGCAATGGGAAACGGCGGTGGCGATTTGCCTGGTTCCGCCAGGGCGCCCGCGAGATTACGCACCCATGCCATGGCCGGTTCCGGCAGGCTTGCATCGCTGCCGGCGAGGGAGAGCAGGGCGCTTCCCATCCCGCTTCCCAGACTTCCGGATAGCGCGCCCGTCATGCCTTCACGCGCCACGAACAGGCCATTTCTGGTGCGCTGTAGCAATAAGGGCCGCCCATCCAGTTTTCCGCCGATGTCATGGTAAAGAGCGAAAAGACGACGCGCCGCCGCCAGCAACTCCCGGTCAGCTTCGCTGAGAGCGGGGTCATGGATAGCCTCGGGCGGATCGTCCGGCGAAATACGCAGTAACGGGCCATCGCCAAGCAGCGTGTCAGGCTCAACACGATTGCGCGATGCAAAAAGCTGCGCCAGCCCGTCAAGATAGTCTGGCGCTGAAACCGCATCGGTGCTGAGCGCCGTTTGCGCGCTGGCGGGAAGAATGGCCCCTCCCGCCAGAAGAAAGTGCGCAAGGGCGGCGGAAAGGAGCGCGCGTTTCACAACTGCGGCTTTCTCGCCGCCAGATCACTGTCCAGCAAGGCAAAGAGAAGATGATCGGCCCATACCCCATTGATACGCAGATAGCGCCGCGCCAGCCCTTCTTCCTGGAAGCCGGTCTTTCGCAGCACGGCTTTTGACGGCTCATTATTGGGCACACAGGCGGCTTCCAGCCGGTGCAGGCCCAGCTCAGTGAATACGAAAGGCAGGACCGCCTTTACCGCTTCGCGCATATAGCCCTGACCAGCGAAAGCCAGTCCCATCCAGTACCCAAGAGAGCAGGACTGGCTGACCCCGCGCTGAACATTGCTGAGGTTGAGGCCGCCCATCAGGGCGGCGTCTTCCTGGCGAAAGATGAACAGGGCGTATCCCTTGTCCTCCCGCATTTCCTGCACATGGCGCTTGATCCGGCGCCGGTAGGCCGGCCGGCTCAGATCATCTGCTGGCCAGCGGGGCTCCCAGGGGATGAGGAAATCTCGGCTTGCCTCCCTCAGGGCCGCCCATGCTTCGTAATCGCCGGGCAAGGGCGGCCGCAGATAGACCCTTTTAGCGTCGATTCTGATATGTTCACCGGCCTGGGCCGTTATCCTCAGCAGGGACATGGGTTCTGTTTTGCTCCCGATCGAGGCTGACGATGGTCAGCCGAAACAGCCCATTATAGAATAAAAAGGCTATCCATTCGGGTTAAATCTTGCCGCGATTTTATCGCCCGATTCAAGCTGTGAAAGAGGGCCGAGGGCGGAAAAGGCCAATTTGGGAGCCTGCAGAATTCGTGCGCCGAAGCGCTGTACGGCTATCGCGTCAACGGAGTCGATTTTCTCCACCAATTCCTGGCTTGGCAGCAGACGGTTGTGTATCAGCAGGTGACGGGCCATCTGCTCACAGCGCGCACTGGGAGATTCCACTCCCATCAGCAGGCCAGCCTTGAGTTGCGCCCGCGCGCGGGCCGCCTCTTCTTCCTGAACGCCGGCGCTGAGTGCGTGGATTTCTCCGCTGATAACAGTGGTCAGTTCGTTGAGGCTGCCGCCGGACGCGCCCGCATAGACCCCGACCTGGCCGGTGTCGGCGTAGGAATTGGCGAACGCATAGATCGAGTAACAAAGACCGCGCTTTTCCCTTACCTCCTGAAACAGGCGCGACGACATACCGCCGCCCAGCACCATGGAGAATACCTGGCTGGTGTAAAAATCCGGATCATCATAGGTGACGCCTTCCAGCGCCAGGACCAGATGCGCCTGCTCCAGTTCCTTGTCTTCGCAGGCATGGCCGCCATGATACCGCGCGCGTGGCAGTTCGCGGGGCAGGGAAGGGGCCACTCCGCCGAACTTTTCAGCCGCCAGCCTGACCAGAGCGTCATGGTCAACCGCGCCGGCCGCCGAAAGGATCATATTGTGGGCGCGGTAATTCCGCGCCAGATGCCCGCGCAGAATATCAGGGGTCAGCGCGCCGACGCTTTCTTCCGTGCCCATGATGGAACGGCCAAGCGCATGATCGGGATAACAGACCTCCTGCAGGCGATCGAACACGAGATCATCCGGCGTATCCAGCGACTGGCCGATCTCCTGTACGATTACATCCTGTTCCCGGTCCAGCTCATTCGGATCAAATACCGATTCCTGCAGGATATCCGCCAGAATATCAACCGCCAGTGGAATATCGTTTCTCAATACGCGAATAAAATAGGCGGTGTTTTCTCGGCTGGTATAGGCATTCACATGTCCCCCGACGGCTTCGATCTCCTCGGCGATCGCGAGGGCGCTGCGCCGTTTCGTTCCCTTGAACGCCATATGCTCCAGAAGATGTGAAATGCCATGCAATTGGGCGGCCTCATGGCGGGCGCCAGTGTCCACCCAAACGCCAATGGCGGCGCTTTCCAGATGCGGCATGTTCTGGCTGACCACGCGCAGACCGTTGGGCAATGCCGTGATGCGGGGTTCCACTGTCATATTGCAAACGCCTCTAATTAGCTGCGGTTCATTCCTGATGCTAATATAGCAGAAAATACGAAGCCCTGTTTATGCTTGTTCAGCACGAAACAGGAACGCGCAGGCGTGATCCGCACAGGTGGGCGCCGTCAGAATGCAGTCCCAGCCGGTGATGGCGTAGATAACGGCTTGAAGCCAGAAGCTCAGGAAATGGATACGCCGCTTTCGCGAAGCGCTTTCTTGCGGGCGAGCTTACGGGCCCGGCGCACAGCCTCGGCTTTTTCCCGAGCCCGGCGTTCCGATGGCTTTTCAAAGTGATTGCGCAGTTTCATTTCACGAAACACGCCTTCACGCTGCATTTTCTTTTTCAGCGCTTTCAGCGCCTGATCCACATTATTATCGCGTACAACGACCTGCAATTACGAAATCCGTCCTGGTTAGGTTAAAAGGGGAGAGGCCTCTGGCCCAATGGTGGGCGTTAATATCAAAGTCTCCGCAATTTGTCCAGATGCAAACGTACAGGGTAAAATCGCGGACTTGCCTGCTTTCGTGGGGGCGATGGGTATTTTTCGATAACCGAATTCCGCCACAAGATTGTCAAATTACATTTATTAGTTTATATAACCATATGATTTTATTTAAAATATTTTGGGAATACGTTGCGCGCTGCCGCTTGTCTTCGCGGCGGGAGCATTTACAGAAATCCGGTTGGAGGCAAAAAAATTCCCGGGGAAGTTTCTGTAAAGGTCAACCCTATCCATCATGGCGACGGTAAGGCGCGAGACGGGACGCACGTCATTGCGGGTAATTTTCAAACATCTCAATTTCGTCAGGCGTTAACATATGCCTGTGACGACGCTCAGATTTGCGTCGTTTATGTTCTGGTGTCAGAGTGTTTTAAATAGCGCTGCAGGTCCGCCCTCTACATGATTATAGAATAAACATGGAACAGTTTCTCCCTTATACGGCCTGGATAACCAGTAAAACGGCGTTCTACCTGAACTGGCTGAATGAACATGTTGTTGTCTGGAGCACGCTTGTACAGGCGGCCATCATCCTGGCGATATGGCTGGCGACCCGATTGTTGGCGGAAAAAAGTGCGGGATGGCTGGAAAGAATACTCAAACCAGGCGAGCGAAAAAGCATTATCCGTATTCACGCCAGCCCTCAGGAACTTCTTTTCTTATTCTATTTCGCCGTCTTCTTGTGGTTTTCATTTGCGGCAGTTCAGGATACTGCGGTTTCGTCTAATCTTATCAAGATCACGGCAAGTCTTGTTACCGCCTGGGGGGTTATCCGCCTTACTTCCAGCGTCATCGAAAGTCCGTTCTGGTCAAGGCTAATCGCCATCCTGTTGTGGGTTCTGGCAGCCCTGAACATTGTCGGCTGGTTAACTCCCGCCATCACCATCATGGATAAAGCGGCTATCAATATAGGTGATTTCAAGCTCTCGTTATTGCTGGTCTTCAAAAGTCTTCTCGCATTCGCCATTCTTCTTTGGGCAGTCGGGCTTCTCTCTGGGGTTATGGAGCGCAGCTTCAACAAGGCGACGGGACTGACCCCTTCCCAACAGGTGCTTTTCTTCAAACTGTCCAACATCTCCCTCTATGTGCTGGCGGTTATTATCGGTCTCAATCTCGTCGGATTGGATTTGACGACCCTGACCGTGTTTTCAGGCGCGCTTGGCCTGGGCATCGGTTTTGGCCTTCAGAAGATCGTCTCGAATCTCCTAAGCGGAATCATTCTGCTGCTGGACAAGTCCGTCAAGCCAGGTGACGTCATCGTGGTTGGGGGAACCTATGGCTGGGTGAATTCATTGGGCGCGCGATGTGTTTCCGTTCTCACACGGGATGGAAAAGAATATCTCATACCTAATGAAAACCTGATTTTACAGGAAGTTGAAAACTGGTCTTACAGCAACAACAGAGTTCGTTTGCGCATCCCGATCGGCGTTGCCTATCTGTCGGATATAGCTCTGGTGAAGAAATTGCTCCTGCAGGCGGTTGACGAAAATCCGCGCATTCTCAAAATCCCTAAGCCCAACTGCCTGATTACGGGTTTTGGTGACAATTCCATAGATCATGAGCTGCGCGCCTGGATTACCGACCCCGCCGAGGGGGTGGCCAACGTCACCAGCGAAATATATTACCGGGTTTGGGAATTATTTCAGGAGCATGGCGTTGAGATTCCCTTCCCGCAGCGTGACGTGCATATGAAGCTGGATGAAAATTCGCCCCTTTTCCAATTGCTCATGAAGGCGCTGGAAAAAAATGCAGCGGCAACCCCTACCAGCTGACGGCGGCCTTGGGCTCTCCGGAAATGTGTAAGCAAAATGAAATAAACCTTTGGCTTTTCACATGGAACGTCTGGCGCATCAGCTTCGCTTCGCGGCTTCCAGGTCTGCGGCGACCATTTCCCTGACCAGCTCCGTGAAGCTGGCTGTAGGGCGCCAGCCCAGTTTTTCACGGGCTTTTCTGGCGTCGCCCTGCAGGCTATCCACCTCGGCCGGGCGGAAATAGCGGGGGTCGACCGCCACGAGGGTGGCGCCACTCACTGGATCGATTCCGGTTTCATTCACCCCGTTTCCCCTCCACTCCAGCCGGCGGTCAATATGGGCGAAAGCCAGTTCCACGAATTCGCGCACGGAATGGGTCTCACCCGTCGCCAGAACCCAGTCTTCCGGGGTGGGGAATTGCATGATGCGCCACATGCCATCGGCATAATCTTTGGCGTGTCCCCAGTCGCGACGGGCGTCCAGATTGCCTAAATAGAGACAATTCTGCCGGCCAAGCGCGATGGCGGCCGCAGCACGGGTGATTTTCCGGGTGACGAAAGTCTCCCCCCGCATGGGGCTTTCATGGTTGAACATGATGCCGTTGCTGGCGTAAAGCCCATAGGCTTCGCGATAATTTACGGTAATCCAATAGGCGTAGAGCTTGGCGACCCCATAGGGACTGCGGGGAGAAAACGGCGTCGATTCACTTTGCGGAAATTGCAGGGCCTTACCATAAAGTTCCGAGGTCGAAGCCTGATAGAATTTGGTGCGCGCCTCCAGATGCAGGATGCGAATCGCCTCCAGCAGGCGCAGCGGGCCAATGGCGTCTGTATTGGCGGTATATTCAGGGGTCTCGAAGCTGACCTGCACATGGCTCTGTGCGGCCAGATTATAGATCTCGTCGGGCTGAATTTCCTGAATGATGCGGATCAGATTGGAGGAATCGGTCAAATCGCCATGATGCAGATGGAAGTTTGATTTCCGCTCATGGGGATCGTGATAGAGTGAATCGAGTCGGCCCGTATTGAAGGAGGATGAGCGCCGTTTTACGCCATGCACTTCATAGCCTTTGTCCAGCAGCAAAGCAGCAAGATGGGCGCCGTCTTGGCCGGTTATTCCGGTTATCAGCGCTACGGATCCGGGCATCTCAATCTCCCGCCAATTCTATCGGGAAAACAGTATACTCAATCAATCCACCGAATCTGAAGGATGTCTATGGCCCTGGTAGCGACGAACGAAGTTCCGATTCGTGAGGGGCGTCAGTCAATATATGTTTCTGGAGTCGTTTAGGAAGTTGAAATACGCTCGCACCCCGGCCTAATGATGCGGAACTGTTTCACATCCGGCATACTAATGGAATTCGGAATACAGCAATTTTAAGCTATTTTTTTAAAGTTTCTAGTTAAACCTTTAAAATCAAACATCTATTGAGGTAAACATGTCTAAGCAGCCTGCAACGCCGGTCCCCGCCGCCACTCTTATGCTGATTCGCGATTCCGCCGACGGTCTGGAAGTGTTCATGGTGGAGCGCCATCATCAGATCGATTTCGCAACGGGGGCGCTCGTGTTTCCAGGGGGTAAGATCGATAAGGCCGATTTTGATCCAGGGCTTCGCGCCCGTTGTGAAAATGCGGCGCATTATTCGGAGCTGGAACTGGCCTTGCGGGTCGGCGGCATCCGCGAAGCCTTCGAGGAGTGCGGCGTGCTGCTGGCCCATGACGCAGGGGGATCCGGCCTGGTCAATGCGGGTCGTCTGCGTGATCTGGAGCACTACCGTAAGGAACTGGTGGATTGCCAGATCACCATGCTGGAATTCCTGACAAGGGAAAATCTGATTTTACTGCCTCAAAACCTGGTGCCTTTCGCCCACTGGATCACGCCTCCCATGGTTCCCAAACGCTTTGACACCCATTTCTTCATCATCGAGGCGCCCATGGATCATATTGCGCTGCATGACGGCCATGAATCCGTGGATTCGGTCTGGATCAAACCTTCCAAGGTGATCGAGGAGGGGGATGCCGGGCGTCGCACGGTTATCTTCCCGACCCGCATGAATGTCCAGAAGCTGGGGCGTTGCACGACCGTGGCCGAAGCCCTGGAGACGGCGCGCGCCAGCAAGATTGTTACGGTGCTGCCCCAAATGATGCAGGGCGATGACGGTCCATATCTCAAAATTCCGGAAGAGGCGGGCTATGACATATCCATCCAGCCTCTGGCCGGGATGCGTGGCGCATAGGCGGTGGACAGATTGACGGTCGAACACGCGGCGGCAATCCGGCGCCGTGAAAACTGGCGCTGCGCAATGACGGCTGGATCAGCTCTTTTCCGGTCTGCAGGAAAAGAGCGGCGATCTGGGCCCGGCGCGCGCTGGCCCGGGAAACGGGCGGCCGCAGTCTTTGTGATGTTTTGCTCTCTGGCGGCGGGCCCGGTTCTGGCCCAGGTTCAGCCATACGGGCAGCCGGGCCGCGCCCCGGCGCCACAGAAGGTGGCGGGCGTTCAGGACATCTATACGATCCGGGACATCATGGCGGATGAAACGGCGGAAACGGCCATCGCGGCGCGCGATCTGGCTTTGGTGAACGCGCGCCGCGCAGGCTTTCTGCGGCTGATGCGCCGTCTTTTGCTGCAGGAGGACAGGGCGCGTGCGCCAATTCCGGCGGATGACCAGCTTGCGGATCTGGTCAGCAATTTTGAAGTGGCCGATGAGAAGAGCAGCGGACAGCGCTATCTGGCCCGTCTCACCATGCGCTTTGATGCGGACAAGGTTCGGGCTTTATTGCGCCAGGCCAATATAGGTTTCAGTGAAAGCGCGGGACGCGCCACCCTCGTTCTGCCTGTCCTAGACACCCCCGACGGACAATTATTGTGGGAAGAGAACAATGAATGGCATGCGGCGCTCTCTTCCGCGATTGAGGAGACCGGCGCTGCGCGGGACAGATTACTGCCCGTACTGCTTCCCCTGGGAGATTTTCTGGATGTCCCCGCCATCACGGCGCAGCAGGCCGTCAGGCTGGAGCAGGCCCGGCTGGACATCCTGTCTCGGCGTTATGGTGCGGAGGAAGCTGTTGTGTTACATGCCGTGCAGTCGCCACTTTCCGGACCGGGCGGCGGGATTGCCTTTGAGATCAGCCAGCGCCGCCCGGGAGATCATTGGGAAATGCCCCCCCCGGAACGCATCCAAGGCGCCAGTGACGAGCCTTTCGCAGCCGTTTTGCGGCGCGCAGCCTTGTTGATCGTGAACCGGATGCAGGATGACTGGACACGTCAAACCCTGCTGGATTTCTCTGCCCAGGGATCACTGGAAGTGACCGCCATGCTATCTTCCTTGACGGAGTGGCGGGAGATTCAGAAGCGGCTGGCCGGTCTGCCCATGATTCGACAGATGGAGCTTCGCGCCCTTTCGGTTACCGGCGCGCAAATGCAGTGGCTTTATTTGGGAACGCCAGAGAAACTATCGGCGGCGCTTGGCCAGCAGGGGCTGACGTTGACAGAGGAAGCCGGACAATGGCGGCTGAGCCGGATTTCGCAGTAAGTTGGCGGTGACCTGGGCGTGTTCTCATATAACCCAAAGGCGTCATTACGACAGTTAGGCGATCCCAGAACGACGGGTTTCAGGATGCGCGGCTTGCGATATGAAGGCCAGCAGTCCTGTTTGATCCCGCTTAAGGCGCGGCTCCTGGCTTTCCGGATGACGGTAATTGAGGATATCCGTTGTGAATCTGGCTAATTTTGTCTCCCTGTTGCGTCTGCTGCTGACTCCGGCTGTTATCTGGCTGCTGCTGGAAGAAAGGCCTGTAGCGGCCTTGGGACTGTTTCTGTTTGCGGGTCTGACCGACGCACTTGACGGGATGATTGCAAAACGGTTCGGCCAGGTAACCGAACTGGGCGCCTATCTAGATCCAGTGGCGGACAAGGTTCTGCTCGCCAGCACCTTTATCACCCTGGGGGTGTTGCAGGAACTGCCTCTTTGGCTGGTGCTGCTGGCGGTCAGCCGTGATGCGATGATCGTAGGCGGCGTACTGCTTTCCTACACCATGAATTATCCCGTGGTGATGAACCCCTTGATGATCAGCAAGCTCAATACGGTGGCGCAGATCGTTCTGGTGGCGCTGGTTCTCGGCCGAATGGGTTTCATGTCCGGGTCACAGAATTGGCTCGCGGAAGTTACTACCTATCTCGTATGGCTGACCGCCGCATCGACAGCGGCTTCTGGG
>OBIC01000371.1_pt1 | contig 13383 bp, 10 predicted proteins | sample 1519831 | NCBI WGS metagenome assembly OBIC01 (sample SAMN03019805, study PRJEB22545) | beach sand metagenome | biome: beach; feature: sea beach; material: beach sand | place: USA: Municipal Pensacola Beach, FL | collected 2010-10-20 | depth 40-45 cm m | reverse complement strand
GCCCAGGCCGCAGACCTGAAAGCCGGCCACCCCCATCTGCTCCACTTCGCTGCTGCTGAACCCCCCTTCCGGGCCACACAGCAGAACCACTGACTCTGGCCTGGGCGCGAGCGCAGGCCAAGCCGAGCCCCCGGGGTGCAGCGCCAACTTGAGCTCGGCTTCTGCCTTTGGCAGCCAGTCCGAAAGCGCTTCGATTGCGTCGATCTGAGGCACCCGGTCCCGCCCCGACTGTTCGCAGGCGCTGACGGCAACCTGCTGCCAGTGGTCACGCTTGCGTGCCCAGCGGTCTGCCGCGAGGCGCACTTCGACCCGTTCGGTTCGCAGCGGTTGGATGCGCTCGACGCCGAGTTCGGTGCACTTCTGCACCACCCAGTCCATGCGCTCACCGCGGCTGACGCCGATGGCGAGGGTGGTTTTCAGCGGAGACGGATGGGTGCTGGGGCGATGGCATTTGAGCTCGATCAGCGCACGCTTGCCGTCGTTGCCCACCAGCTCCCCGTCCCACTCTCCGCCCCGGCCGTCAAACAGGACCACGGGGGCGTGTGGGCGAAGGCGCAGCACACGCAGCAGGTGGTTGGAAGGCGCTGGGTCGAGCAGCAGCCGTTGGGGTTCGTGGAGTCGGGTGGCCACGAAAATGCGCGGCGGGCTCATCGGTCGCCGGTTGCCACCTCAATGCCTTCGCACATGACTTCGCCGAGGTGGTTGAGTTCTGCCTCGGTGATCACATAGGGAGGCATCAGGTAAATCACGTTGCCGAGCGGGCGCAGCAGTGCCTGTCGAGTCAGCGCATGCTGGTACACCTGGATGCCGCGGCGCTCCTGCCAAGGGTAGGGGCGCTTGGTGGTCTTGTCCTGCACCATCTCGACGGCCAGCACCATGCCGTGTTGGCGCACGTCGCCAATCTGCGGATGGTCCCGCACGCTGTCGCCGATCCGCGCCATGACGCCTGCCAGGTGCCGGTTCCGCTCGAGCACTGGCTCGCGCTCAAACAGGTCGAGGGTGGCCAGGGCAGCCCGGCAGCAGAGCGGGTTGCCGGTAAAGCTATGGGAGTGCAGGAAGGCCTTCATGGTGCTGTAGTCGTCATAGAAGGCTTCATAGATGCCCTCCCGGGTGAGGACCACGGAGAGCGGCAGGTAGCCTGCGGTCAGCCCTTTCGACAGACACATGAAATCCGGCGTGATCCCGGCCTGTTCGCAGGCGAACAGGGTGCCGGTGCGTCCGAAGCCGACGGCGATCTCATCGGCAATCAGGTGCACGCCGTGGCGGTCGCAGGCTTCGCGCAACAGTTCGAGGTAGATCGGATGGTACATCCGCATGTTGCCGGCGCACTGAATCAGGGGCTCGACGATGACGGCGCAGGCCTCATCGGCGTGCTCCGCGAGTGCGGCCTCCATGTGGGCGAACATGCGGCGGCTGTGGTTCTCCCAACTGTCGCCCTCGGCGCGATGGAAGCAGTCTGGGCTCGGCACCGTGACCACGTCCATCAGCAGTGGCTCGTAGGTTTCCTTGTAGAGGGCAACGTCGCCGACCGCCAGGGCGGCCAGGGTTTCGCCGTGGTAGCTGTTCTCGAGTGTGATGAACTTGGTTTTTGCGCTCCGGCCAACGTTGCGCCAGTAGTGGAAGCTCATTTTCAACGCGATTTCGACCGCTGAAGAGCCGTTGTCGGCGTAAAAACAGCGGTCAAGCCCTGGGGGTGTGACCGCCACCAGGCGCTCCGAAAGCTCGACCACAGGCTGGTGACTGAAGCCGGCCAGAATCACATGTTCAAGGTGTTCAAGCTGGTCTCGAATGGCTGCATTGATGTCGGGGTGGCTGTGGCCAAACAGATTGACCCACCAAGAACTGACGGCGTCCAGGTAGCGGTTGCCGTCAAAGTCTTCGAGCCATGCGCCTTGCCCCCGCCGGATCGGGATCAGGGGCAGAAACTCGTGGTCTTTCATTTGCGTGCAGGGGTGCCAAAGCACCTTCAGGTCGCGTTCGATCCAGTGGCGGTTTTGGCTCATTGCGTTGTGGTTGACCCTTGTGTTGCCTGTGGCGAGCGCTCAGTGCCCGAACCCCAGCGCATTGCACAGTCGCGCGCTGGGCTCAGACTGGTTGAGGGTGTAGAAGTGAAGGCCCGGGGCACCGCCGGCAAGCAGCTGTTCACACAGGCGTGTGACCACTTCCGCACCGAATTCGATCAAGCCATTGGTGTCGTCCCCGAAGGTTTCTAGTCGTTTGCGGATCCAACGGGGAATTTCTGCACCGCAGGCATCGGAAAACCGCACGAGGCGTTCATGGTTGGTGATGGGCATGATGCCCGGCACGATGGGAACCCCAACACCCTGGCGTTCGCATTCGTCCAGAAAACGAAAATAGGCGTCGGGGCTGAAAAAGTACTGGGTGATGGCCCCGTCCGCTCCGGCGGCGACTTTTTCAGCGAAATGGCGCAGTTCGGTTTCGGCGCTCTTCGACTCGGGGTGGACTTCGGGGTAGGCCGCGACTTCCAAGCTGAACGCGGTGCCAAATTCGGCGCGGATGAACGCGACCAGGTCGCGGGCATACAGCCGCTGCGCCGCGCCCATGCCGGAGGGTGCGTCTCCGCGAAGGGCCACCACGCGGCGAATGCCGGCCTGCCGGTAACGTTGCAGCAATTCGTGCACTTCGTCCCTGTCGTTGCCGGAAAACGACAGGTGCGGTGCGACCTCATGGCCCAGCTCCCGCAGCGCCAGCACGGTGTTCAGGGTGCCGTCGCGGGTGGATCCACCCGCGCCATAGGTCACCGAGAAGAACTCGGGCCGATAGCTGGCCAAGTGGTCCGCCGCGTCCAGCAGCTTCTGGTGACCAACGGGGGTTTTGGGTGGAAAGAACTCGAAGCTGAGGCAGGGTTTTCCGTCCGCCATGTCAGTATTTGTAGTCCATGGGTTTAAACGGCCCATCGACGGCCACATCAATGTAATCGGCCTGCTGGTCGGTCAGTTGGGTGATCACCCCGCCGAAACCCGCGACCATTGCCGCGGCCACCTCTTCGTCCAGCTTCTTCGGCAACACCGATACGCGCAGTTGCGTGGCCTTCTCTGCATCGGGAAGGTCGGCGAACCGCTGTGCGTACAGGTGCATCTGCGCCAGCACCTGGTTGGCGAATGAGCCATCCATGATGCGCGAAGGGTGGCCGGTGGCGTTGCCGAGGTTCACCAGGCGGCCTTCGGAAAGCAGAATCAGGTAGTCGTCTGCAGCTCGGTCTCGGTAGACCTTGTGAACCTGGGGTTTGACCTCTTGCCACTCCCAATGGTCGCGCATGTAGGCGGTGTCGATTTCGTTGTCGAAGTGGCCGATGTTGCAGACCACCGCGCCGTTCTTGAGGCATTTGAGCATGTGGCGATCGCATACATCCACATTGCCAGTGGTGGTCACCAGCAGATCGGTTTCTCCCAGCAGGCTCGCATCAATGCCGGCCAGGGTGCCGGTGTTGATGCCGTCGATATACGGCGAAACCACCTCATAGCCGTCCATGCAGGCCTGCATGGCGCAGATTGGGTCGATTTCGCTGACGCGCACGATCATGCCTTCCTGGCGCAGTGAGGCCGCCGAGCCCTTGCCCACATCCCCGTACCCGACCACCAGTGCGCGCTTGCCGGCGAGCAGGTGGTCGACAGCGCGTTTGATGGCGTCGTTGAGGCTGTGGCGGCAGCCATAGCGGTTGTCGTTCTTGCTTTTGGTGACGGCATCGTTGACGTTGATGGCTGGTACGCGCAGCGTGCCTTCCCGCAACATTTTCACCAGCCGGTGCACGCCGGTGGTCGTTTCCTCGGTGATGCCGTGGATGCCATCAAGCAGGGCGGGGTGGTTTTCGTGGACATGGGCGGTCAGGTCGCCACCGTCGTCGAGAATCATGTTGGCGTTCCACAGTCCACCGTCTTTGTGCAGCGTTTGGTCAATGCACCACCAGTACTCTTCTTCGGTCTCGCCCTTCCAGGCAAATACAGGGATGCCCGCTGCGGCCATGGCCGCAGCGGCGTGGTCCTGGGTCGAGAAGATGTTGCAGGACGACCAGCGAACCTCGGCGCCCAGGTCCACCAGGGTTTCGATGAGGACTGCTGTCTGGATGGTCATGTGGATGCAGCCTAGGATTCGCGCGCCGGCCAGCGGTTTTTCGGCCTGGTAGCGGGCTCGCAGCGCCATGAGGGCTGGCATTTCTCGTTCTGCCAGCGCGATTTCCTCGCGGCCGTAGGCGGCCAGGCTGATGTCTGCGACTTTGTAGTCGACTTTGGCAGGGCTGGGTGAAGCAGCGGTCATGTTCGGTCTCCTTGCGTGCGGCGCAGTTTACAGGGCTGCCCGCAGGGCTTCGGCCTTGTCGGTGCGCTCCCAGGTGAATGCGGTGAAGGTCTCGCTTTGCTTGGCGCTGCTGCTGCCGTTGTGGTCGACCCAGTGGTAGGAGACCTCCCGGGGTTCGCGGCCGAAATGGCCGTAGGCCGCGGTCATCTGATACATGGGGTGCAACAGGTCCAAAGCCCGGCTAATGGCGTAGGGGCGCAGGTCGAAGTGCGCCCGCACCAGCTCCACGATGCGCTCGTCGCTGATGGCACCTGTGCCAAAGGTGTTGATCGAGATCGAGGTGGGCTCAGCAACGCCGATGGCGTAGGAGACCTGGATTTCGCAGCGGTCGGCGAGGCCTGCGGCAACGACGTTTTTGGCCACGTAGCGTCCGGCGTAGGCCGCGGAACGGTCCACCTTCGAAGGGTCTTTGCCCGAAAATGCCCCGCCGCCGTGACGCGCCATGCCGCCGTAGGTGTCGACAATGATTTTGCGTCCGGTCAATCCAGCGTCGCCCACGGGGCCGCCGATCACAAAGCTGCCGGTGGGGTTGATGTGGAAGCGCGTGCCTTTGTGCAGCAACTCGGTCGGGATGACGTGTTTAACGATCAACTCCATAACGGCCTCTTCGAGGTCGCTGTAGCCGACTTCCGGGTCGTGTTGGGTGGACAGCACCACGGCATCAATGCCGGCGACCCGGCCGTTCTCGTAGCGGCAGGTCACCTGGCTCTTGGCATCGGGCCGCAGCCAGGGCAAGAGGTTGGACTTGCGGGCCTCGGCTTGGCGTTCGACCAGCCGGTGCGCGTACTGGATCGGCGCCGGCATCAAGGCGTCGGTTTCGTTGCTGGCGTAGCCGAACATCAGTCCCTGGTCACCAGCGCCTTGGTCTTCGGGCTTGCTGCGGTCGACGCCTTGCGCGATGTTGATCGACTGCTTGCCGATCATATTGAGGACGCCGCAGGTTTCACCGTCGAAACCCACCCGCGAGGAGTCGTAGCCAATCCCGGTGATGACCTTGCGCACCAAGTCCTCCAGGTCGACCCAGGCACTGGTGGTGATTTCGCCTGCGACGATCGCAACCCCGGTCTTGACCAAGGTTTCACAGGCAACCCGGCAGTGTTTGTCCCGTGCGATCAAGGCATCAAGCACGGCATCCGAGATTTGATCAGCCACTTTATCGGGGTGGCCTTCGGAGACGGATTCCGAAGTAAAAACAGAGTATTCGGCCATTGTTTTCCATCGTGTTGCGGGTGGGGGCGCGTCCTGTCAGGACGCTGCTGTCGATCGGCGTGGCGCCATGGGGGCAAAGCCGGCGATCAAAATGCAAAGTGTACGCTTTTTGCCTTATAAATCCACGTGTAGCGCGTGCTATGCAGGTCCAGCCCGTTGCCGGCGCGCAGTGGTTCCGGGAAAATAACCGGTTTTGATTCGTCTGCCTCATTATTCTGCGGAGCCGGCTCCGCCGCGATGACCTTAGTTTTCCCTGGGAGCCCTGTATGACCGACCACCGCAACCTTGCGAACGCGATTCGAGCCCTGAGCATGGATGCGGTGCAGCAGGCCAAATCCGGCCACCCAGGCGCCCCCATGGGCATGGCCGACATTGCCACGGTGCTGTGGCGTGGGCACCTGCGCCACAACCCCGCCAACCCCCACTGGCCCGATCGCGACCGTTTCGTCCTGTCCAACGGCCACGGTTCCATGCTGCTGTACGCCTTGCTGTACCTGAGTGGGTACGACCTGCCCCTGGACGAGTTGCGCAATTTTCGCCAGCTCGGGTCCATGACCCCCGGGCACCCTGAATTTGGCCACACGCCCGGCGTGGAAACCACCACTGGTCCGCTGGGGCAAGGGCTGGCCAACGCTGTGGGGATGGCCCTTGCGGAGCAGCAGCTGGCGCGGACCTTCAACCGAACGGGGCACACCCTGGTGGACCACCGCACCTGGGTATTCGCGGGCGACGGTTGCCTGATGGAAGGGGTGTCCCACGAGGTCTGCTCGCTGGCCGGAACCCATCGGCTCGGCAAGCTGACGGTGTTCTATGACGCCAATGGCATTTCGATCGACGGCCAAGTCGACGGCTGGTTCACCGACGACACCAGCCAACGCTTCGCCGCCTATGGCTGGCAGGTGATCGGCCCCATCGATGGCCATGACCCCGCCGCCATTGAGGCTGCGGTTGAGCAGGCAAAGGCAGACCACGAGCGACCGACGCTGATCATCTGCACCACCGTCATCGGCTATGGCTCGCCCCACAAGGCGGGCACCGCAGGGGTGCACGGCGCCCCCCTGGGGGAAGAAGAGGTCGCAGCAACACGGGAGCAACTGGGCTGGAGCCACCCGCCGTTTGAAATTCCGCCTGACCTGCTGAGGGCCTGGGATGCGCGCACCCGCGGCGCCCGTGAGGAAACCGAGTGGCGCGGCGGCTTCGCCGCCTACCGAGACGCCCACCCCGAGTTGGCGGATGAGTTCGAGCGTCGGATGGCCGGTCGCCTGCCGAGGCGATTCGCGGACCTGGCGGACAGGTACATTGCCGAGCAGCAGGCTGCGGGGGTCAAGGCGGCCACCCGCCAGGCGTCCCAAATGGCCTTGGAGGCCTTTGCTCCGGCCCTGCCGGAGCTGTTGGGCGGGTCCGCCGACCTCACCGGATCCAACAACACCAACTGGTCGGGCAGCCGTGCCATCACGGCATCGGAATCCGGCAACTACCTCTACTATGGGGTGCGCGAGTTCGGCATGACTGCGATCGCCAACGGCATGGCGTTGCACGGTGGGTTCATCCCCTACACCGGCACCTTTCTGGTGTTCATGGAATACGCGCGCAATGCGGTTCGGCTGGCCGCTCTCATGCAGCAGCGATCGATCTTTGTGTACACCCACGACTCGATCGGCCTCGGCGAAGACGGGCCCACTCACCAGCCGGTCGAGCAGCTCGCCAATCTGCGGGCGACGCCCAACCTGTCGACTTGGAGGCCGGCAGACGCCGTGGAGACTGCCGTGGCTTGGAAGTTCGCCATTGCCAACCAGGCCGGCCCGACAGCGCTGGTACTCAGCCGGCAGGGGCTGCCCGCGCAGGCGCGCACCGCGCAGCAACTGGCCGACATTGAACGGGGCGGATACATCCTGCATGAGCCCGAACGCACCCCCGACGCGGTGCTGATCGCGACCGGCTCGGAGCTGCAGTTGGCCATGGACGCAGCCTCCGAACTGGCGACCCAGGGTGTGGCGTTGCGGGTGGTGTCCATGCCTTCCTTGGATCGGTTTTTGGCCCAGCCGGCCGATTACCGTGAGCAAGTGTTGCCATTGGACTTGCGTGTGCGGGTCAGTATTGAGGCTGCCCACCCCGAACCCTGGTTCCGCCTGGTCGGACTGGATGGCGTAGCCATCGGGATGGAGCAGTTCGGTGCTTCTGCGCCCGCGGCTGCACTGATGCAACATTTCGGCTTTACTGTGCAAGCGGTGGTGGACGCCGTACAGCGCCAACTCAGCCACTGAATGCAACCCACCACGCGCGGCGCCACACCGGTGCCGTGCGGGATGCACAGCCAGCGAGAGATATCAAGGAGTAGCCAGCATGGCATTCGCGCGGATGGAGGAGTTCGACCTCAAGGGCAAGCGGGTGCTGATCCGCGAAGACCTCAACGTACCGGTCAAGAACGGCAAGGTCACCAGCGATGCCCGGCTGCTGGCTGCCCTGCCAACGCTCAGGCAGGCACTGGATGCCGGGGCGGCCGTGTTGGTGATGTCTCACCTCGGTCGGCCCAAGGAAGGGGAATACGACCCCGAGCTTTCAATGGCACCGGTGGCTGACCGGCTTGGTGAATTGCTCGGCCGCCCCGTTCCTTTGGAGAAGGACTGGCTGGAGGGGGTTCAGGTTGAACCCGGACAGTTGGTGTTGCTGGAGAACGTGCGGTTTTTGCCGGGTGAAAAAGCCAATGACCCGGATCTTTCAGAAAAAATGGCGCGGCTCTGCGACCTGTATGTAATGGATGCCTTTGGCACGGCGCACCGGGCCCAGGCGTCCACCCATGGGGTGGGCCTCAAGGCGCCGCAGGTGTGTGCCGGGCCCCTGTTGTCGGCAGAGCTGGATGCCCTCGGCAAGGCCCTGCAGGCCCCCGAACGGCCGTTGCTGGCCGTGGTCGGCGGCGCCAAGGTGTCCACCAAGCTCACCGTGCTCGAATCGCTCTCCCAGGTGGTGGACCAGCTCATCCCCGGGGGCGGGATCGCGAATGTCTTCTTGGCCGCTGCGGGCCACCCCATCGGCCGCTCACTCTGTGAGGCGGATCTCATCGAGGCCGCTCGACAGTTGATGGAGCGTGTCGAAATCCCGCTCCCGACCGATGTGGTGGTGGCCCAGGAATTTTCCGAGCAGGCGAGCGCCACAATCAAGCCGGTTGCAGCCGTCGCCGACGATGACATGATCCTCGACATCGGGCCTGAAACCGCGGCCCGCTACGCTGCACTCTGTGCCGAGGCGGGCACGATCATTTGGAACGGACCTGTCGGTGTGTTCGAGTTTCCACAGTTTGCGGCGGGCACCCACACCCTCGCCGAAGCCATTGCCGACAGCAAGGCGTTTTCGATCGCCGGTGGCGGGGATACCCTGGCAGCGGTGGATCAGTTTGGCGTCGCCGAACGGATTTCCTACATTTCAACGGGCGGCGGCGCGTTTCTTGAATATGTGGAAGGCAAGACCTTGCCCGCCGTCGAGATGCTGCAGGCCCGCGCGGGTACCCAGTAGTCCCTGGGCGCCACTTGAAGCCCGACACACCAAGGAGAACCAGATGCCACTGATCAGCATGCGCCAGTTGTTGGACCACGCCGCCGAGCACGACTACGGGGTGCCCGCATTCAACGTCAACAACCTGGAGCAAATGCGCGCCATCATGGAGGGCGCAGAGGAAACCAACAGCCCGGTCATCGTGCAGGCATCGGCCGGCGCACGCAAATACGCCGGGCCGAACTTTCTGCGCCACCTGATCCTTGCTGCGGTGGAAGAATTCCCTCAGATTCCCGTGGTCATGCACCAGGACCACGGGGTGTCTCCCGCAGTTTGCCAGCGTTCAATCCAACTGGGCTTTTCCTCCGTCATGATGGACGGGTCCCTGGGGGAAGACGGCAAGACCCCCATGGACTACGCCTACAATGTCGATGTGACCCGCCGCGTGGTGGAGATGGCCCACGCCTGTGGGGTTTCGGTGGAAGGCGAGCTGGGTTGCCTCGGCTCACTCGAAACCGGTGAGGCTGGCGAGGAGGATGGCATTGGCGCCGCGGGCACCCTGACCCACGACCAAATGCTCACCGACCCGGAGGAGGCGGCCCATTTTGTTAAGGAAACCGGCGTTGACGCACTGGCCATCGCGATCGGAACCAGCCATGGGGCGTACAAATTCAGCCGCCCACCCACGGGGGACATCCTGGCGATCGACCGGATCAAAGCGATTCACGAACGCATTCCCGACACCCACCTGGTGATGCACGGTTCGTCTTCTGTACCCCAAGAGTGGTTGGCGGTCATCAATGAATACGGGGGAGAGATCCCGGAAACCTACGGCGTGCCCGTCGAAGAGATTCAAGCGGGCATTCGCTATGGGGTGCGCAAGGTGAACATCGACACCGACCTGCGCTTGGCTTCCACCGGAGCGATTCGCCGCTTCATGGCGAAAAACCCTGCTGAGTTCGACCCGCGCAAGTACTTGAAGGAAACCGTGACCGCGATGAAAGAGGTGGTCAAAGCGCGCTACGAAGCCTTTGGCACCGCGGGGCAAGCCGACCGCATCCGCCCGCTGTCGCTCGAAGCCATGTTTGAACGTTACGCCCGTGGGGAGTTGGACCCGCGGGTGAACTGAACACCGCCCAGCGGCGGCGCAGAGTGGAGCACATTGGCTTCGATCCCGAAGTGGTGCGCGCCGCGCTGCGGCCGCTGGACCTGGCTACCCCGCCTGCCCCCACCGAGCAGGAGCAGGCCTATTTCGCCCACTACGGGATTGATTTCGAGGCCCAGCAACCGGACCTGACCCACCACTTTGGGTGTTACGAAACCGAAGTCTTCTCGATCGCGGCGCACCACTGGGAGGTGCCTTCCAGCAAACGCCGTGGCACGGCGGTGGTGGTGCACGGGTACTTTGATCACGTCGGCCTCTACCGTCACCTGATTCGGTTCTGCCTGGACGCAGGCTTTTCGGTGTTCGCCTTTGATCTGCCCGGGCATGGGCTCTCCAGTGGACCACGCGCCCACATTGAGCGCTTTGAACACTACGATGAGGCCCTCGTCGCCGGGCTTGATTTGCTTGAGGCGCACGAACACCGCGGCGCTTCAACGCGCCCCTGGGTGTTGATGGGCCAGAGCACGGGGGGAGCGGTTGGGATGTACCACCTCAACCGCCACGGCTACACCTTGGACAACAGCCCGTTCGCCAGCACCGTGCTCTTTGCACCCTTGGTGCGGCCCAGCAATTGGGCGCGTGACCGGTGGAAGCACGCCATTGGTCGGTACTTCGTCGATTCGCAGCCGCGGGAGTTTTCCGACAACAGTGGGGACCCGGATTTTTTGCGCTTCTTGCGTGAGTCGGACCCCTTGCAACCGCGGCTGCTGGCCGTGCCCTGGGTGACTGCGCTGAAGCGCTGGCTGCGTCAGTTCGACCGGCTGCCTGCATCGCAACTGGACCCGCTGGTGATCCAGGGCCAACAGGATGGCACCGTGGATTGGCGCTTCAATGTCCCCTACATTGGCCGCAAGTTCGCTGGCACCCAGGTGCATTTCTTGCCCGAGGCCCGCCACCACCTGGTGAATGAAAGCGCACCGCTGCGCGAGCAGATGTTCGACGCCGTGGCGCAGTACCTCGATCGCTGAGGCGCGGGTGCCTGGAGGGCGCCCGCAGCGTTGGTACAATGCTGACTTTCGCCCATCGATTGAGGCCGATGCATGTCCGCACCCAAGCCGCACCAAGTGACTTCGCCGCCGCTGCCCTGGGCCGAACGTGTTTACGTCTTGTTGGCCATGATGTTTGTCACGCTGCTGGTGCTCACCAACATCATCGGTCAAAAGCTCTTTGTGTGGTTTGGAGAAACCCTGACCGCTGGCATCATCACCTATCCCCTCACTTTTCTGATCACCGACGTGGTGTCGGAAATTTTCGGCAAGCGGCGGGCAGATCGCATGGTGCTGATGGGGTTTTGCATGAGCTTGTTGATGCTGGTGATCGTGCAGATTTCCATTGCGCTACCCGCCTCGCCGTTTTGGACGTCCACCATCGCCGAGGGGCTCGACAACGGCGAGGCCATGCAGAATGCGTGGGTGGCGAGTTTTGGTGTCGGCTGGTGGCTGGTCACAGGCTCGATGACTGCTTACCTGGTTGCCCAGTTGACCGACAATTTCTTGTTCCACTTCTGGCGCGGGGTCACCCGGGGCAAGCACCTGTGGCTGCGCAACAATGGTTCGACCATGGTGTCTCAGCTGCTCGATACATTCATCGTCAATTCGTTTCTGTTCTACGGCGCCTTCGGGTGGGAGTTCATTCAAGGCATTCAGGTGATGGCAGTGATCTACCTGTTCAAACTCGCGATCGCGGCTTGTGACACCCCATTTTGCTACCTGGCGATCTTTGCCGTGCGTCGGTTCATTGAGCGCATGGACAGCGATTTTTCGGTGCTGCGCACCACATGATTCGGAACCTCATCCTGGATTGGTCTGGAACCCTGTGTGACGACGAGGCGCTGACCCTCTCGGTCACCAACGAAGTGCTCGCTCACTATGGCGCCGGCCCGCTGGACGCGGAAACCTACCGACGTGAATTTTGCATTCCGGTCGAAGGCTTTTACCACCGCCACACAGGCCCCGTGCCACGGGCTGAGCTGGACCAGGTGTTCTTTGCGGCCTACCGGCGCTGCCTGGACGATGCGGTGCTGTTTCCGCATGTGCGCCTGTTGCTGGAGCTGGCGCAGTTTCGTGGTGTGCGCACCGCGGTGCTTTCCACCATGGACATCGGCTTGCTGGAGGCGCTCATCGAACGCAATGACCTTGGGGCTCACCTGGATCGGGTGCGTGGCAATGCGGGCGATAAGATCCCGGCGCTCAAGGAGCTGCTGAGCGAGCAAGGCTGGGCGCCGGACGAAACCCTCTTCGTCGGTGACACCCCCCACGATCTGGAAGCGGCCCACGCAGCCGGCTGCATGGCGGGCGCTGCGGCCTATGGGTACAGCAGCGCTGAGAAGCTGCAAAACGCTCGCCCAGACCACTGGTTCGAAGACACCACGGCCCTGGTGCGCCACTGTGATCGGGAGCAACTCATCAACACGGAGCGGCGCGCCATCGCGACCGTGGGTGGCCTGGTGTACAACGGCCACGGTGAAGTGTTGCTGGTGCGGACCCGCAAGTGGTCCAACAAGTACGGCCTGCCCGGGGGCAAGATCGACTATGGCGAAACCATGGAGGCCGCGTACAAGCGGGAGCTATGGGAAGAGACCGGGCTGAGACTGGACAATGCGCGCTGGCTGGTGGCGTTGGACTCGGTGGAGAGCCCCGAATTTCACGTGCCGCGCCACTTTCTACTCATCAATTACTTCTCGACCGTCGTGGGCCGCCCTGAACTGCGCGCCAACTATGAATCCCAGGACATCGGCTGGTTCGGCGTCGAGCAGGCCCTTGACCTCGACCTCAACCAACCCACCCGCGCTGCCATCATGGCCGCACGGGACCGGGGTTGGCTGGAGGACAGACCAGCACATTGACCGGAGCCTGACCTGTGCGCGGAACCATCCTGATTGAACAGCTGCAACTGCACTGCATCATCGGCATCCTGCCGGCTGAGCGCGTGAACCCACAGCCCCTCCTGATCGAGGTGGCGATGGAGACGGACTTCAGTGAAGCGGCCGCCAGCGAGTCGGTGACCGATACGGTCGACTACGCGGAGGTCGCGGCACGCTTGCAGGGCCTTGTCCACGAGCGTCAGTACCAACTGGTCGAGACCCTGGTGGCTGAGGCGGGTGCAGCGATCCTCGAGTGGCAACCCCGCGTCCAGCAGGTGACGGTGACCGCGCGCAAGCCCAACGCCGCCGACAAGAAGTGGGGTGGGGAGGGTAAAGGCCATGG
>OBIC01000370.1_pt1 | contig 13430 bp, 13 predicted proteins | sample 1519831 | NCBI WGS metagenome assembly OBIC01 (sample SAMN03019805, study PRJEB22545) | beach sand metagenome | biome: beach; feature: sea beach; material: beach sand | place: USA: Municipal Pensacola Beach, FL | collected 2010-10-20 | depth 40-45 cm m | reverse complement strand
AATGGTCTGCCCGCTCCACACCCGTGTGGACCATGCGCGGATCGGCTGGGCCGCTGCTGTCCCCGTGTTCATCGGCCGGGACGGTCCCGGTCGGACAAACAACACGAAAGGACAAGACAATGTCTGACCAACCCATCGAAAAACTCCGCATCGGGTCTGTGACCGCTGCCATCTGGCGAAACAGATCCAAAGACGGAAACATCTGGTACGCCACGACCATCCTGCGCTCATACCGCACCAAGGATGGCTGGAAGGAAACCGCAAGTTTCTCGGCCCGTGATCTTCCCGTCATCGCCAAGCTCACTGATATCGCCTCGCGCCGTATCCTGGAGCTTGAAGCTGAAACGCCCCGCATCAAAAAGTCGGAGGCCGCAGCATGAGCCGCCCGATCACAGCCAGCCTCGTCCCGCTCGATGAGCGGGCGGGCTTCCTCCCCAAATACGCCGGCACGGAGTTTCTGCGCTATGAAATGCTGACCTACGCCCTCATGGAGCAGGCCTGCGACCAGTATGGCGGCGGCCTGTGGGACTTCTACAAGCTCAGCAATGGCGGCTTCTTCATGGCACCCGATATCGAGGAGCCGGTTCATCTCGTCTGGGCCGATAATTTCTTCGACGGCTATCTCGGCAAGGAAGCCGCCGGTATCGGCATCTCGCTGATGGTCCAGAGCCAGATGGCGTTCGCGACCAATAGCGAGCGCTTTGCCAACGTCTTCCACTGCCTGCGGGAGTATGCTCTCGATCACAAGGAGGCCGGACCAATCTTCCGGTTCATCGACTGATGGGCGGGGATCATTCCCCGCTCACGCACGCCGAGCGTGAGGCAGCGTTTCGTATCGCGACCCGCTTTCTCATCGCCTGGCACGGTGAAGAGCTAAAGCATGGCGTGACTGATGATCGGTTACGCGAGCTTCTTAAGCGAGCCCTGGGCATCTTTGGTGGAAGCGGCGGGCCTGATCAGCTGCACGTCACCTATCAGGGATTAGGCCTGAAAATCTGGGCGAGCCGCAAGATCCACAATCATCTCACGATGAAGCCCACCTTCCAGGGCGAACTCATCGTGAAGATGGCGCGGGAGGTCTACGGGATCAGCGATCCGAGCGAGGATCAGATGACCTTGCTCTAAAACCTTTTTCTTTACCAATTGGAGCGCCCATCGGTTATCCTCAAAGCGATGGATTCTATTTGCGGCGTCATATTCGATCTGGACCAGACTTTGCTGGATAGAGATCAAAGCCTGAAGCATTTTCTGAAGCGACAATGGCAGCGCCATGAGGGGCTGCAAAATATTCCACAGCCTGACTTCCAAACAAAATTCCTTGAGCTCGACAGCAACGGCAAGGTCTGGAAAGACGCTGTTTATCAGCGGCTCATCGACCAGTTTTCCGTGCGGGGCATCAGCGCATCAAAGTTATTAGAGGAATATGTCCTCACCTTCGCGGATAACGCGGTTCTTTTCCCAGGCGTCAACGAAGTTCTGCAAGAGCTAAAGGGCCAGCGAAAGATGATCGGCATGATCACGAACGGCAGAACTCAGCTGCAATCGTCAGTCATTAAGGCGAGCGGGTTAGAACCGTACTTCGATGCGGTTCTGATTTCAGAATCCGAAGGCGTCAAAAAGCCAGAGCCTGAGATTTTCCAATCGTGCCTCTCGCGTCTGGGGCTTCCTGCATCTTCGTGCGTATTCATCGGTGACGATCCGCAATCCGATATCCTTGGTGCGCACAAGGCAGGAATGAAGACAGTGTGGAAACGCAGCGCATTTTTCGCCGGTGCTGGCGAAGTGAATGCAGATGCGGCATTCGATCACTTCGAAGACTTGCCCGCCATTCTGGCCTCTCTTTGAACTGGCAATGAGAAACAAGCGACGGATGCACTACCCAGCTGCATGCAACATCTGAACTGAGGCTACACGCTTGGTATTACACGTCAGGGATCGCGCTTGGGACAGGATAAGGAGCTAACGCAACGGTGTGCGTGGTACTACCACGCCCGTTGGCAAGGAGGCCCGCTGCGCGCCTCCGTTGCATCCTCCCGGCTGGTGGCTCCTCCAGGGCATTGAGCCCATTCCAGAGCCAGGAGACCGTATCGCCGGTCAAGCACTCACAAAGGAGACTTCGCTCTCCCCTGCACCCCATCGACCAAGGAACTTTCAAGCCCCTTTGGATACCCTGAGCATGTCATGCAGACGCTTTCAGCGCGACCAACCGTACGCCGTTTGGATGCCGATCAGGTCTTTCGCGACCCGATACCCACGACCATTCCATGGAGACTAAGCCACGCCGCTTTTCCTGCACATTCCGACAAAACCTACTATCTCTCTCAGATGACCGATACGCGTTCTCCCGAGCAACGATCCCGCATCATGCGATCCGTCAAATCAAAGCACACGAAACCCGAACTGGCGGTGCGACGTATCGTGAGATCGCTTGGCTACGGTTATCGAATTCACAGGAAAGACCTGCCTGGAAAGCCCGACCTTGCTTTCATCGGGCGCAAAAAAGCGATCTTCGTTCACGGATGTTTTTGGCATGGCCACGACTGTCCGAAGGGTCGCCTTCCTAAATCTCGGCAAGGCTTCTGGGTCGATAAAATCGAAAAAAACCAACAACGAGACCGCCGCGCAGTTGAGGCACTGACAAACAATGGGTGGCAAACGCTGACGATCTGGCAATGCGAACTGCGCGATTCAGACGCCGCTCGTGAGAAGATATCCACATTTCTTGCCAGTAATTCCTGATTTTCGATCTACTTTTGTTCTCGTGTATCCTAAGCTACGAATCGTAGGAGATACGATTCATGAATAGACGCCCCATTGGAATTGATCTGTTTGCCGGAGCCGGCGGAATGAGCCTAGGCTTTGAGCAAGCGGGGTTTGACGTCGCTGCCGCCGTAGAGATCGACCCTGTTCATTGCGCAGCTCACGAATTCAACTTTCCGGAAACGGCCGTCATCCCGCTTTCCGTGGTGGGACTATCTGCCGAAGATATTCGAGACGCAGCAGGTATCGGAGAGGCAGAAGTCGATTGCGTCTTTGGCGGACCTCCTTGCCAAGGCTTTTCGATGATTGGTCAGAGAGCTTTTGACGATCCGCGAAATGCGCTTGTGTTGGAATTCGTGCGGCTTGTCTCCGAACTCGATGCGAAAACGTTCGTGTTTGAGAACGTGAAAGGGCTCACCGTTGGCAAACACAGGAAGTTCCTTGAAGAACTCGTCGAGCGCTTCGAAGACGAAGGCTATGATGTTCGAGTTCCATGGAAGGTTTTGGACGCCGCTAATTACGGCGTGCCGCAACACCGTCACCGCCTGATCCTGCTCGGCACCAAAAAAGGCGGGACGCTTCCCGAATATCCAAAACCGCTCACGCGCTCGGCCGACAAGCAGGAAAAGCTCGCTGACACGCCATTAGGCCCAACGACAGAAGATGCGCTCGGCGACCTTCCCGATGCCGATAAGTTTAAGACGCTTCTGGATAGCGATGCTGTTTCCACGACAGGGTTCGGAGAGCCTTCGGCTTATGCTGCCGAGCTTCGCTGCATGACCAATGACGCTTGGCACTACGGTTATATGCGTGATTGGAATCCTGGAATTCTAACGTCGAGCGCAAGAACATCTCACACGGATATTTCTCGAAATAGATTTTCCGAGACCGAACCGGGCTCGGTCGAACCCATCAGCCGCTTCTTCAAGCTACACCCCGAAGGATTATCCAATACGCTGCGGGCGGGAACTGACGGTGCTCGCGGTGCTTTCACCAGTCCACGGCCCATCCATTATAAGTACGCCCGCTGCGTAACTGTGCGAGAAATGGCGAGGCTTCACGGATTTCCAGACTGGTTCAGATTCCACGCAACCAAGTGGCATGGGGCTCGCCAAATCGGAAATGCCGTTCCACCTCCTCTCGCGCGAGCGATCGGCTCCAAAGTCATTGAAGCGCTCGGTCTGCAGCCAAAGCGCTCCGCTCGAACATTGAAACTTGGAACAACCGATCTCTTGACGATGGAGATGAGCAGCGCCGCCGCTTACTTTGGCGTCGAGCCTCCGTCCAGCCGACGCGACAGGAAGAGCGGTGCCACGAAACGTAAGCAAGTGGATATCGAACGCGAACGACTCCAGAGCGCCGCAAATGCCTGAAGAAAATCGATATAACGCGATCATCGAGAAGATCTTCTTCGATCACTATTCTTCCGGTCAAACCTCGTTCGAATTTCAGCGAAGCGAAATCAAGGACGCAGCCGAGCACTTGCAAATCACCTTGCCGGATAATCTAGGCGATGTGATCTATTCGTTTCGGTTCAGGACTCAGCTACCGGACTCAATAATCGCCACACAAACTGAAGGCCGAGAGTGGGTCATCGAGCTTGCAGGCCGCGCCGTCTATCGGTTCAATCTCATAAAGATCAATCGCATTCTTCCCAGAGAAGACCTTGTCGTTATCGATATTCCGGATGCCACACCCGAAGTCATTCGAGCATATGCGCTCGACGACGAGCAGGCTCTTCTCGCTATCGTTCGATATAACCGGCTTATCGATACTTTTCTCGGCCTCACGACCTATAGCCTGCAGAACCATCTCAGAACGACCGTCAGAGGTGTTGGACAGATTGAGATCGACGAACTTTACATCGGACTGGATAGACACGGCTGTCACTATGTTATCCCAGTCCAGGCTAAAGGCGGCACCGACACAATCGGAGTTGTACAAATTGCTCAGGATCTCAAGTTTGCTGAAGAGAAGTTTCCCAATATGCGCTGCCGCGCTATCGCTGCGCAGTTTATGGTCGGCGGCGTCGTTGCACTATTCGAACTCACCATCCAGGACGAAGAAATTCGTGTGATGGATGAGAAGCATTACCGGCTCGCTCCAGCCGATCAACTCGACGCAAAGGCGATTCGAGCCTATCGCGATTCATAACTCGTAGAGCGGAACCAGTTTCGGCTCCAAATTATCCGGAATGACAAAGGCCACGCTTTGGCGTGCACGGGTGATGGCGACATAGACTTTTGCGATTGTCGACGGAGCATCGCCCAGCCTGGCAAAGTCGCCGTGTTTTATGGCATCGCGTAGCTTTCCGTGTGGAAATATGATCACGCGCTCAAATGTGCATCCCTTAGCTGCCCCGAAATTTATCGGGCATCCAGGGACATTTCTCGTGCGCCGGTCCAGTCTGAGAGGCTGTGGCTGATACGTTTCCATGTAAGCGGGCACATCGGATTGGCGCACAGCGAACACCCCATCATGGCCGGTTTCATCTGTGTTTAGCGATGTTGCCTTCGGAAGGTCAGGATAAAGAAGATCGGCCAGATCACAGATCGCCTGAACGCATCTATGCGAGCTTGTATTGTAATCGATTGCTAGGTGTTCGGCCTTTTGCCACGCCTCGAACTTCGAAAGGATTCGGGCACCGCCAAATTGCGAATGCCGACCAGAATTGTTGGTCTTGTAGGTGGCCTGGCGGATATCGCCGACCATTCGCACTTGTATATTGGTGGCGAAGATGTGCTCCAGAAGGTCGAGATCATAGCCTGCCAGATCCTGAACTTCGTCGATGTGTAGTCGCTGGTAGATCTGCTCCAGTCTGCGAAGGGGCCGACCATCTGTTTGCTTTATAAGCTCACATCCGAATTGGGCGATCTTGTCGCTGAAAATGCTGTCCGGATCACCAAAATAATACCGCGCCACGTCAGTCTTCGCGACATAACGAGCAGAGCGGCCTTCGACGAAAGCCAGCTTTCTGACGGGCGTTTCGTGCAGGGTTCTTTGATAGGGGCGCACGAAATGTTTCAGAAGAAAGGTGAACCATGTGCTGACATGCACGTGTTCTGGCACCACGCCTCGTTCGAGCAGGGCTTTTGTCCTGAGTTCGCCCGCTCCGTTTCTCGTATATGTCAGGAGGGCCGATTTCTCATCGGCAGCTGCCAAGGCCTCACGCACAAGTCCTGTGGTCTTTCCTGACCCTGCGGTCGCGATGGTGACCAGATTATTCGATGGCATCCTGAATATACTGCGGCATGGTGATTTCTCTATCTGACTCGAAGAGCCTTAAAGCAGACTGGGTCTTACGGTCTTCCATGTAAGCGGCGATGTCCTCGCCGCTCTCAAATGTGGTTCCGAAAACCTCATTGAGGGTGGCTACTGAATTGACGGCGACGAGGCTGGGTTCAAGCGTATGCTGAGCTTCATCCTCATTGAAGCAAATCCTCAGGCCGTCGATATCGAAATAGCCCTCATACTTGCTGCGAAGCTTTTCGACGTTCCCGTCATTGTCGGTGACCACGCGAACCTGAAGCTGCATGAGCTTGGCGATATCGAGGAAGCGCTTGAATGCGAGCGAGTTGACCGTGATGACCTCTACGCCGTCTTCCAGGGGCATACGCCCGAACCTCTGCTTGTAGGCCTTTTGGACCATGAGTTCGTCAGAGGGGCCTTCCACCAGTATCGTCTTGGCGGCCAAGACCATGCGTAGCGTGTCATGGCCTGGCAGTTTGAGGAAATAGTTCCGCGTCTCATCAGGTAGATCGCTCAACCGGACCCCGCTTGTCCCATCGAACATCAAGGTTCTGTCGATGCCGAGCTTGTTCAGTACGAAGCTGTTGTGTGTGGTCACGATCATCTGACGCTCACCGACCTTATCAGCGATGTAGGCAATCAACCTGTTGAGGTTCGTATGGGAGAGGTGGTTTTCCGGCTCCTCTAGCAACAGGACCGGTCGTTCTTCACCGCCTTTGAGCGCCAGTTTTATCTTTACCGCGTTCTGTTCGCCCTTGCCGACTTGGCTCAGCGGAAGCTCGTCCAGATGGGGCAGAATGCTCGCATCCCAACCGGCCTTCGCTGTCATATCGAGTCCGACGCTCAGCGCTTTGTCAGAGATTTCTCCTGAGTTTTCGCGCAGGTGTTCGTTTACGGCAGAAACGTTGTCATCATCGTGGAAGAGCTCTCGCATATGGCGATAAGTCAGGGCCAGGTTTGCTTGCTGGCTCGGCGAGAGAAAGTCCCGTGCGATATCGACCACATACCGGTTCGCGGCATAAGCATTAGTGATCGCGCCAGGATCGATGAGCACAGGCTTGATTGGCGTCGAGCGGATGTGCATTGGATCAAGGGCGAAGCTCTCCCACTCAACGTGGTAATACTCCACGGGCACCATGGTGAGCTTTTCCGGAGAGCCGATGACGGTTTCGTACTCAGCAGCGAATTTGTCATCGAGCTGAATGCGCAGCTTCACGCCAGGACAGTCTTCCGCACGCGTATTGTTATCGCCTTTTAGCTCGGCCGGGGCGGTATCCTCGAAATAGATCTCTATGAGAATGTGAGGGGGAGCAACCGTTTGTCCGTCTCGGAGTGCGGCCACGAATTCGGCCGTGACATCCTTATTGAAAAGATAGGGGTGCAGTTCATAGCCGGCCGGTCGCCTGTTCAGCTGTCCGGTCAGTCCCAAATTAATGGCTTCAAGAAGCGTAGACTTGCCGCACTCATTGTCGCCGACCACGATGTTCAGGCCGGGTCGGAATTCGACATCAGTGTCTCTCAGACACTTATAGTTCTTGACCACCACGCGCTTGATCATTTTGCCCCCTGTCTTGAAAAGACTAGGATAAATTGGTTGCTCGCTTCAAGGTGAAAGTACCAATCATAAGTTTGCAAGATCATTAGCTTTAAGACAAATTGGGCGCGCCCTACGGGGCCGGGCTCTCGTAAACCAGGCCCGCTAGAGCGGTCCTGGCCTTGCGGCGTCGATCCCTCGCGCGGGCGCGTTACCACTGGCTCCAACTTGCGTTGTCGCTTCGAGGCCGCGCCTGAAATCGTCGTTACCACTGGGCTTTATGCCCAGAGGCCGGCTTTTATTATTTTGTGCTTAGGGCTTCGCCCTCACCGCGCGTACAAGAGCAATAGGCGGTTCCCGAGGCTCGACGCTGACGCGCCTGCGCCCGCCGCCCATTCCTCTTGACGCTTGGACACCCGTCCTCGCCGGACAGGCAGGGTTGCTAGAGCAACCCACCAGATATTCTTTTAATCCATAGCTAAACGAATTCGATATCGTTCAGCGTTTTGCTAGCGGGGTGCCCTGTGGAATAAGAGTTTACATATTTTAATTTGAGGCGCTGGGAGCGGCATCGTTTATGGATAGAGAAACGGAAGAGATTGGTGAGCGCCGTGAAAAGCGCGTCGCCGACGCACAATGGATGCTGCCTGATGAGGCTGCCGCCCGCTTTCCTTTTCAGCCCGGCGCGTTTTGGATAGGGCGTGATCCGCTAAATAGCGACAATGCAATCGGCTTTAATGATGATCGACACATTTTGCTGGTCGCCGGCACGCGTAGCGGCAAAGGCCGAGCCGTCATCGTAAACAACCTTGCTTTGTGGCCGGGGTCGGTTGTTTCGATTGACCCAAAGGGTGAAAACGCAATGCTAACGGCCAATCGCCGCGGGGCAGGTTCTGATTATTGCGATGGCTTAGGCCAGGACGTCTACGTTCTCGACCCCTTTAATACCGTCGATGAAGCGCGAATCGGTGACGAGCTTCGCGCGTACTATAATCCTCTTGCCGACATGGATGCTGACGATCCCGAATTGCCACGTTTCGCGGCGCGAATTGCTGAATCCATGATGTTTAACATCAACAAAAATGATCCGTCATGGGATAAAAAGGGCGGCTCGATGATCGAAGCCCTCATCATGCATGTGAAGACATCGAGCGATTTCGAAGAAAACGAACGCAATCTCGTTACCGTGCGAAGACTACTTATGGCTGGCGATACCAAAGCCATTGAAGCCCTTAAGGCTCACGGAATTGATGAATTGCCGTCGCCAATCGAGATGCTCTGGCAAGCTGTCGTGGAAAACCCTGCCTGCGATGGAATTCTCTCTGACATGGGCAGCAGTTTCCTGCACTCGTGCCGCTCGAACATGCGATACTTTGATAGTGTAAAAACGTCTGCTGAAGACCACACAAAATGGATCGACAGTCGAGGGATGCGATCGATCCTTTCTGGAGAAAATACGGCGCGCCGCACATTTTCTCTCGATGAGCTCAAGGAAAATGCGCAGGGTATCTCCGTCTATCTTTGCCTCCCCCAGGCGGACATGCCCACATATGCAAGGTGGCAGAGGATGATGATCGATCTCATGGTCGCCGCCATGCAGAAAACACAAACCAAACCCGCTAATGGGCATCGCGTGCTCTTCTGCTTGGACGAGTTTGCTGGATTGGGAAAGATGGACCGAGTTCGCACTGCTTCAGCAGAAGCAGCCGGGGCGGGCGTAAAGCTGTTCATTGCGGTTCAGGGGCTAGGTCAGCTCGAAGAAGTTTACGAAAAAGGTTGGGAGACCTTTGTCGGCAATGCTGGACTTCAGCTATATTTCGACCTGAAAGACAATTTTACGCTGGAGTATCTACAAAAGGCTCTCGGTGAAACCGAAGTCGTTCGAACGACACAAACAACGTCGGAGTCCACAACCCGGCAAACGACAACCGGAACTTCCGAGAGTGTATCGAGGGGGACGAGCGAAACCACATCGCGCGGCGGTCAGGCAGGATGGAGTAAAGGCAAAAGCGGCGGAACGAACAAGAGCTCAGCACTAAACCAGGGCGGAAACCGAACCTGGAGCCGGAATGAAGGAAGCTCCCGCACCAAAAACTTCGGACCCTGGTCTTTTTTCAGCTTTAACTTCGAAGGCAGGAGCGCCGGAACCAATTGGGGCTCCTCAAGAGGCGGTGGTAGTAATTGGGGCCGTTCTAGGACCAGCGGTGAAAACCGGGGATGGTCCGAGGGTTCAAGCGGCGGAAGGAATTGGTCTCAATCAACGGCTGAATCAGTGCAGCATCAAAGTAGCACGCAACACTCTGAGAGCGAGGGAGAATCCTCAGGGACCGGAACGAGCCAATCGGTACATAAGCGCTCATTGCTGACATTTGATGAGGCAAACAAGCTGTTTTCGAGGATCGATGATTCTGACCATCCAGCTTATCCTGGGTTCATCGTTGCCAGAGTTGCCGGCCAAGATCCGATGATTGTGCGCCGTGCCAACTACGATCAAGATTCAGCATTCGTTCGCTGCTTCGATCCACACCCCGATCATGAGTTTATTCCATGGAAACACCCGCACAACTCCATACGCAGCTTACCCAACCCGCCATACGCGAGTTCGGATCAGACGCGGCGCAAAATTGCTTTAGAGCTTGAGGCTTTCGAAACGTGGTTTCGGATAACCCACAGGCATTCTATTGAGCTTCCATACTCTCCAGAAGAGTTATGGCGTTTTACCTGTTCGACTAAGTATTGGCATAATTGGATTCATGCGTGGACGCTCGGAGATAATCAATACATGCCTTTGGGCGAGACCATCCACCAAGGAGATGAAGTCCAAGTCAAGGGGAAATATACCATCAGAGAGCGAGACCACATATTCACGCAGCCAAATCGCAATAGCCCAACGCGCATAGCTAATGACACCATCGCTAAAATAATTGATGCGGAGCAATACAAATACTTGGCCATTGGCCTGACACCAGCACGAAATAATTATTATGGATCGGTTCTTGAGCTCAAATTCTCGCCACTAAGTTCCGGTGGAACAAAAGTCGCTTTTTGTCATCACCTCTTGCGGGAGCCGAGCAAGAATCCCTTGGTGCGACTCGCAGGCAGAGTTTTTAAGGGTCATGGTGGATCCGCACAAAAGCTAGAAGCTGAGCCTTATTTCAAGGATATTTTGGAGGACTTAGCCGAAAAGTACGCAGAAGCTCTCGATGCACTGCGAGAGTGAACCTGGGCGTATAAGTCTATTTTTTGAATCTATGATATTAGTCTAGGATTCTGTATTCTCGTATATATTTCTGAGTGTCTCTGAAATTGATGCGTCATTGGCGGATGGTAGGGAGTTTTGCATGCGATCAAGTTCATAGGCGTGAAGTATAACTTCAAAAGCCCTGCATAATTCTTCTTCAAAGGTTATATTTTGAAAATGGCCCTCATATTCCCTCGCGTGCTCATATATTGATTCAATGATGACTTCTTGCGGAAGTCCTTCTTTGTCGATTAAGTGATCAAATGCGTCCCAAAGGCGGTTTTTTAAAGTAATAGGGCGCCCAATGTCGTCCTTGAAGTTGAAATAGCGAGTGCTAAGCCTGTTTACGGCTTCCAGTGTGGCGCTGTCTCCGCCAATTAGTTCAATTTTTACTGTTTTCATCCTTTGATTTTACATCATTGTTTTCATATTTGCTATTATTTAGATTTTCGAGACGCTCGTTGTAAGACTTTGCGCGAGCATCGTCCTTTGCCATAGCGTCATTGTGCGCTTGTTTTGCTATTTCGTTTGCGTCGGGTCCTTTGGGCTTCAAATCCACACTTGGGGCGCTGTTTTTGACCTGCTCTGAATCAATTCCGGAAATTTTATTTTCTGAACTCCGATCACGTGAAGCTTCATTGAACTCATTTCCTGTTTGTTTAAGCGTCTCCAAACGCTTCAGCACAGCGTCATAGTAGTCTGGTTTTTCATCTTTACCCGACACTTCTGTCTCCATGTTTGGCAGCGGTTTCAATCTAGATACTTCTTGGGGATAAAGGCAAAGCTCAGTCTTAGAAAATCGTCCTATATGGCCTGAGACACAAAACGCATTGTGGTGGCTTTATTAATTTTCGACCGGACATTTGCCTGCATCCTAAGCTGCACCAGCGAAGCGGCTTGCAGTGTTCTATGGGTATTATCGTTCTAGTTCAGGACCATGTCTGTCGCTAAGCTTGTTAAGCCCTTCTTTCGATCCTGATTTCAGCAATTTTTCTCGTCGCTTGAGATAATTAGCGGTAGTTTTTTTCATCTTATTATACCTGCGCCAATCCTCGCGCAGGCTCGATTGCACTTCGCGCGTCGTCTCTTTCGTGCGGTCATATCGTTGAGAAAGAAGGCGGCGCTGGCCTAGATGAATATGTACAAGCCGGTCACGTTCGGCCTGGTCGCGGCGGAGGGCTTCGAGCGTTTCGCGTTCATTCTCAGCCTTCAGGCGTAAGTGCTCGCCCCTGAGCTTATCCCAGAGACCGCGCAGGCCTTTGCTAAACCGTGCCTGACGGGCTGTCTGCTCATTGAGAGCGCGCTTCTCCTGGGCCTGCCGGAGCTGCTGGCGGGCGACCCGCTGGCGCTCGACAAGGCTCTGCTTCTGATGCTCGAAGGCCTCCTTGCGGGCGCGGGTCTTTTCATCGACATCATCGCGAAAACCCTTAAGCTTGCCGAGCATGTCTTCGGCAATTCGATTGCGGGTCTCATCAACGCCGGGCAGCGTGTCCATGTCTTTAAGGCGGGCGTGGACATCGCGGGCCTTTATTCCAGCGGCGCGGGTGAGAGAGCGGACTTCGCCATCCTGATCGATCACGACCACACCCTTGCGGTCGCCCTTAGCGAGCCGAAAGCCGCGAACTTCAAGCGCATGGGCAAGCGTGGCCTGCGTATCCGAAGTGGCCCAGGAATCCTGAATGGCGGTCTTGATATCGCGTGGATCGCGGCCTTGTCTCTTGGCTTGCTGCCACTCTTCAAGCGTGAAATTGCGCGGATCGCGCTCATGGCTGTTCACAAGTCCACGTGGCAGAGACCACCCATGTTCGAGGAAGAGGTCGCGAGACAGGTCCCGCATCTTGAGTTTTGAATGCGGGAGCGGGACCGCTTTCATATTCTCGCCATCGATCCGGCTCCAGACCGTATGCAAATGTCTGCGGCCTTCCTTCTCATGAAAGACCATGGCGCGGGGTTGATCGGTGAGGCCGAGCTTTTCTTCGGCCTGCGCCACCGCCCACTCGAAATCTTCGGTCGAGACGTCGCGGCCCGGCGGCGGGTTAAAGCTCATGGAAAAAAGATGCTGTCGGCAACGCGTGCCAGCTGCCAAAGCTTCGGATTCCTGCAACGCGCCCATCAGATCTTCGCACGCAAAGCCGCGCAGGGAATGAATCTCGATATGCTCATTCTCGGGCTTCATGAGATGAATGGCTAGGTCTCTGGCTCCGCCGCGCTGGTTGCCGTGGAGGATCATGCCTCACCCTCCGGACGCTTGCCGAGCGCCTTCATCAGGGTCATGCGGATGTAAGCGATGTCATAGGCGGCCTTGCGGATCGCTTCGTCGGTTTCGGGCATGGCCGGGAGCGTGCCGGTGTTGAGCCCCTTGGCCAGCTGATTGACGTTCGACGCCAGCGAAGACCGCCCTAAGGCGGCGAGCACCTTGGCAAGCTCCTGATAGTCCTGGATCGGCACTTTCTTCGTCCGTCGGCGCGGCGTTGCTTCGTCTCCGAACAAGCGATCGCGGATATAGGCATTCAGCGAGAGTGCCCCGGCATCACGTTCAAGGCGGGCGCGTTCCTCCTTGGTCAGGCGGAGCGAAAAGGGGGCAGGGCGTTTCGGCTTGGCAGACTTTGTGAACTGATCCTCGATCAAATGGTGGAGCTGGACGAT
>OBIC01000369.1_pt1 | contig 13439 bp, 13 predicted proteins | sample 1519831 | NCBI WGS metagenome assembly OBIC01 (sample SAMN03019805, study PRJEB22545) | beach sand metagenome | biome: beach; feature: sea beach; material: beach sand | place: USA: Municipal Pensacola Beach, FL | collected 2010-10-20 | depth 40-45 cm m | reverse complement strand
TTGAGCTGAATCAGGGGTTCCCCGTCACCGTCAGTGCGCTGAAGGACCACCTCGCCATCGGCCAGCTCGACAATTTCTAGAAAGGATGCAGGCATAACTGCTCTCTGGGTTGTGAGGGATGCTGGTTTGTACAGCACCACCCGCACGACTGCGAGTGCGCCCATTCTAACAAGCTGGGTGCACCGGTCCAATCGACCCTGACCTCACCACTCCACCATGGTTTCGCGGTGGCGCTCAAGCAGCTCGGAAAAACCGTCGAGCCAGGCGCGGCAGTCGCTCGGAGCGGGCACTGGGACCTCCGGGGCCTTGCCACTCGGCTCGCTCAAGGACAACAGCGGCAGGCGCTGCGCTTCCGAGCCCGGCTCGGGTACAGTCCCACCGCGCCCAAATGCACAGACTTCATGGTAGGCGATCAGGGCCCCAAGCCAAGATGATGGCTGAGCACCCAAGCGCGCAAGTTCTGCAACTTCAGGCGCCTGCTTGCCAGCCAACCGCACTGATTCGGTCAATCCTTTGAGCCCCGCTGCAGGTTCGAACTCAACCCCATGGTAGCGTGCAAGCTCACCAAGATAGGCGGTCAGGGCGCCGTACAGATGCAGCGCGAAGGACTCAATGAAGGCCACCTGCCGCCCACGCCGACCCTCTGAGGCAGCAACCTGCTCAAGCTGCAGTCGGCTGAAGTAGAGCTTTTGGTTGACTCGGGTGTCGACTTCTAGAGGCATGGGTTGCGCACTTAATGGGGGTCCGGGGGCACAGAGGTCGAGCCGCAGCGCCGCTCAGCCGCCACTGGCACGCTTGCGCCCACCACTGGACTTGGCCTTGCTGGCGGCACTGGTGACCCAGCGGCCATCCACCCAGTGGGCGCGCCAACCCGTTGCCTTGCCGTCGACTTCACTCATCACGTACTGCTCCGCGTTTTTGCGACTGAACCGGATCACGCTTGGGTTTCCTTCCGGGTCGGCCGGAGGGGCCTCCAGCAAGTAGTGGTATTTGGGGTCGATTTCGTCGCGATGGGGCACGAGCTCTGCAACCTTCGGCGGGCGGGTTTCGCGGTTCTTGGGAAAGCCACTGGCTGCAAGGAACAGGCCCGAAGCACCATCGCGCAGCACGTAGTGGTCGTCGACTTTTGCACACCGGAGCTCTGGCATGGGCACCGGGTCCATTTTCGGTGGAGCCGGTTGGCCGTTGCGGAGCAGCTTGCGGGTGTTCTTGCATTCCGGATTGGTGCAGCCGAAATACTTCCCGAAACGTCCGGTTTTCAGTTGCATCTCATGGCCACACTTGTCGCACTCAATGACAGGGCCATCGTAGCCTTTCAACTTGAATTCGCCGGTTTCGACCTCGTGTCCGGGGCAGTCCGGGCTGTTGCCACAGATGTGTAGCTTGCGACCAGAATCGATCAGATAGCTCTCCATCGCGGTGCCACATAACGCACAGCGGCGTTTGGTCCGCAACAGCCGCGACTCAGCTTCCTCATCGGCATCGACCGGCACGACTTCATCACCCGGCACCAGATTGATGGTCTCCTTGCAGCGTTCGGCGGGCGGCAGCGCATACCCGGAACACCCCAAGAACACGCCGGTGGTGCTCGTGCGAATCTGCATCGGTCGCTCGCAACTCGGGCAAGCCAACTCAGTCGCCACCGGCCGGTTGCCACGCATTCCGTTTTCCGGGTCCTGGGCTTGTGAAAGCTTGGCGTGAAAGTCGGCATAAAATTCATTGAGTACCGCTTTCCAATCCCTTCCACCTTCGGCCACGGTGTCGAGCAAAGCCTCCAGCTCGGCGGTAAACCCGTAGTCCATGAGGTCACGGAACGACTCGGACAGCCGGTCGGTGACCAGTTCGCCCATTTTCTCGGCATAGAAGCGCCGGTTTTCCAGGCGCACATACCCGCGGTCCTGGATGGTGGAAATGATCGCCGCGTAGGTCGATGGGCGCCCGATGCCACGCTTTTCCAGCTCCTTAACCAGTGCCGCTTCGCTGAACCTCGCGGGGGGCTTGGTAAAGTGTTGGCTGGGCTCAAGGCGGACCAGATCCAGCCGTTGTCCGACCTGCAGGTCAGGCAGCTGGGCGTCGTCATCTACCTTTGCGACAGGCTGCACCCGCAGGTGCCCCTCGAAGCGCAGCACTCGACCGCGGGCGCGCAGATCGAACAAACCCGCCTTGACTTCCACCGTGGTCGACGTGAATTCCGCTGGCTTCATCTGACAGGCGACAAACTGGCGCCAAATCAATTCGTACAGACGCGCTGCGTCCCGCTCGACCTGGCCGTCGAGTTGTCCCGGACGACAGTTCACATTGCTTGGCCGAATCGCCTCATGGGCCTCCTGGGCCCCGGACTTGCTGCTGTAGCGGTTGGGTTGCTCGGGCAAATAACGCTCGCCGAACTCCTCGCTGATGAATCCGCGGCAGCTCGCCACCGCGTCTCCACTGAGGTTGACCGAGTCGGTTCGCATGTAGGTGATGTAGCCCGCCTCATACAAGCGCTGGGCCATGGTCATGGTTTTTTTCACGCTGAAGCCGAGGCGTGTGCTGGCGCTTTGCTGCAATGTCGATGTGATAAAGGGTGGGCCCGGACGCGACTGGGTCGGTTTGTCATCGCGTTTGTCGACCACCAGGGGCTGCGAATCCAGTCGCGCGATCGCCGCCTGGGTGTCCGCCTGGTTGGTGGGGCGAAACTTGCGGCCATCCTCGCGCACCACTTCAAAGGTCACAGGCTCAAGCCCTTCGGCGGCAGCGACCGCCTTCAGCTCCCAATACTCCTCCGGAACGAAGGCGCGGATCTCCCGCTCGCGCTCGACCACCAATTTGACCGCGACCGACTGAACGCGGCCGGCGGACAGCCCCCGTGCAATTTTCTCCCACAGCAGAGGCGAGACCATGAACCCGACCACCCGATCGAGAAAGCGCCGAGCTTGCTGGGCGTTGACCCGGTTCAGGTTGAGTTCACCAGGCGACTGAAAGGCTTCGGTGATGGCCCGCTTGGTGATTTCGTTAAACACCACACGGCGGTACCGATCCACATCGCCGCCGATGGCCTGCATCAGGTGCCAAGCGATCGCTTCACCCTCCCGGTCCAAATCGGTCGCGAGATAAATGTGGTCGGCCTTCGCGGCGGCCTTGCGCAGCTCATCCACCACCTTTTCTTTGCCGGGCAGCACCTCATAGTGGGCCTGCCAGTCATGTTCCGGATCGACCCCCATCCGTTTGATCAGTTGCTGATGGGCCCGCTCACGTCGACGCCGATCCTTCTCTTCCGGGCTCAACTTGCGGGTTTGCGCCGCCAACCGTGCCCGTTCTTTGGGGTCCACCGATTTTTGCGAACCGCCCGTGGGAAGGTCACGGATGTGGCCCACGCTCGACTTCACCACGAAGTCGGGCCCCAAGTACCGGTTGATGGTCTTGGCCTTTGCGGGAGATTCGACGATGACGAGGGATTTTCCCATCCGAAACCTCAACAAACTGGAGCATTCGATTCAGCGGCGCGCCGCAAGCGGGCACCCCCTGCGCCGCGGCGCAGCAACCGCTGGCAGGAACAAGTATAGGGACAGCTGGAAACCCGGCTGACAACGCGAGGCGCGCATTCAACCCAGCAGCACCTCAAGGCGCACCGTCCCGTCAAGCGGTCCTCCCTGGCGCTTTAGAAATCCTGGGGCGCCGCTGGGCCTGAAGCCCGGCATATATACGGGCTGCCTCAGGTCGGGTCAAGGCGAGCGTCCCACACGCTGCTTGGCCTTCCCGCTGGTCAAGGTGATGAAATTGGCGGACAATCTGCTGCAGAACAATCGGTCAGACGCGGGTCCGCCGCGCCACAGAAGGAGCCACAGATGCCCGGATACAAACAGATTCTCGTCGCCGTGGACCTCACCGACGAGGCCCCTCAGGTCATCGAGCGCGCAGCGGAGTTGGCCAAGGTGTATGAAGCCCAATTGACCATCATGCACGTCATCGAGCCACTGACCTTCGCCTATGGTGGAGACATTCCGATGGACCTGTCGGGCATTCAAACTGAAATCGAATCCCAAGCAAAGGCCAAGGTGGCCGCTTTTGCCGAATCCCTTGGTGTTCCCGCCGAACGCCAATTGATCATCTATGGCCGGCCTGAGAATGAAATTCACCGCGCCGCCGAACAGGGTGGCGTCGATCTGATCGTTCTCGGCAGCCATGGCCGCCATGGTTTGTCGCTGCTGTTGGGGTCGACGGCCAACGGGGTGCTGCACGGTGCCGGCTGCGACGTGTTGGCAGTGCGGGTGCAAGCCACGGAAAACTGAAGCTTGGTCCGGCCTTCAGGCGAGGCACCTGACGGGGTCACCCAGCCTCACCGCACCGCGACCGCGGTGAATGAGGTTCTGGCCAAACAGGACCTGACGGGACGCATCCCGGCGGTAGGTGCCGAGGGTGGCCATGGGCTCGGGGCCACGGACCCCTGTTTCGGGGTCGATGCGTGGAATCGAACACCTTGAGCAGGGCTTGACCACAGCGCACTCAACCCCACCTAGGGCAACACGGTGCCACCGGTCTTCCACATGGGGCTCAGTGGTGAGCACCACCACATTGGGTCGAAATCGCTCGATCGTGACCGGCTGTTGCAGTCGCTCATTGAGCGACTGCAACGACCCAGTCCCGATGAGCAGCAACGGAAACCCATCGGCGAACGCAACCCGGTCACCCGGCTCTCCATAGGCAGGATCCACCACACGCAGGCTGTCCGATGGCATGAATACCAGGCGGCATTCGAACCTCAGTTTGGCGCTGAGCCAGCTGTGGGCCGCCGAATCAGCAAGCCGGGCATGACACAGGTCGCGCCACACCCTCACCTCGATATCCGCTCCGGCAGAAGGAACTGAGACCTCGATGCAGTCGCGGTCCGCTGAGTGGGTCAGCCGCAGCCCGCCAGCCAGGTGATGCGCTTGCACCCCCGACATTTGCGGCAATTCCCGCTGGGTTAGAAAGCGCCCCTCCTGATCGACCACCATCCAACGGCGATCCCCGACCACCCCAAACTCGTCCAAGTCAGCGGCGTCCAGCCGCTCGCCACGCAGTGACTTCACGGGATAGCGAAACAGTTCAGACACATGCATGTGGGCTGTTCCCCTCATTATTGCAGGCCGACGACAGCCGTTGCCGAAGTGTGGCCCGCGACCCTACCATGGGGACTTCGAACCAAGCCAGAACCGGACGCCGCCCATGCCCCCGCACGAAGACAATGAGCCCAAGACTTTGCCCCAGGCACTGGTGCTGCTGTTCGCGCTGAGTCTGGCGGGCTGTTCTGCACCAAGGCCCGACACCCTGGGTCTGGTGGACGGCAAACTGCGCCCCTGCCCTGACTCGCCCAACTGTGTGCTCAGTACAGCCCCCGGGCACAAGGGCCAAGATCAGGCTGTCGAACCCCTTAGATACGCTGGCGCGATGGAATCGGCGCGCGACCGACTGCTCGAGGTCTTGAGGGCCGAGCAGCGCGTTGAGGTCGTGACGGTGGCGCAGAACTACATTCATGCCGAGTTCACCACCCCCTTGATGCGCTACATCGATGATGTGGAATTCCTGTTCGAGACCCCGGGGCGCATTGACTTGCGCTCGGCCTCGCGCATCGGCCGGTCTGACCTGGGTGCCAACCGCAAGCGTGTCGAGCGGTTGCGGGCCGCGTTTCAGGAGGTCTCGGGCTGAATCGACCCGCCAAGGCAGCACCCTACCGGAGCCCATTGATGCCGGTTCAACAGCCAGGACGGAACGGCCTGTGGCTCGCAGATTCGTGTTGACTGTCATTGGCCCCACTGCCATGTTCGCAGCGCGATTGACTCAACCCAATGGCATCAGCGGGCTGAAGCGCGGCGACACCCACCCCTTGCCGCGCAAGGTACTGCTTGATCCATGATGTGGACCGACATCGGCGTCAATCTCCTCAATGCCAGTCTGCGCGCGGACGCTGAAGCCATTCTGCAACGGGCCGAGCAAGCCCAAGTACACAGGATGCTGGTGATCGCCAGCGATGAGCTGGAGAGCCACGCCTGCGTGGGCCTTTGCGCCGCACACGCAGGGCGCCTGTGGCACAGTGTCGGCATCCATCCCCACCAGGCAGCGACCGCCCGTCCGGGCTATATCGAGCGCCTGCGAGAACTTGCCAGCGCTCCTCAGGTGGTCGCACTTGGCGAGATGGGTCTGGATTACAACCGCAATTACTCCCCGCCCGACATTCAGGTGTCGGTGTTCGAACGCCAACTTGAATTGGCGCAAGACCTGCGACTCCCAGTGTACCTCCACGAACGCGATGCCCATGACACCTTTTACGCCATCCTCCGGGAACGGCGTGATGAACTGTCCGGCGGCGTCGTGCACTGTTTCACTGGCGACGAACCCACACTGATGCGCTACCTGGAACTTGGCTTCTCAATCGGAGTCACCGGTTGGATTTGTGACGAACGCAGGGGACACCAACTGCAGGCGTCGGTGAGGCACATCCCGAGCGACCGATTGCTGCTGGAAACCGACTCACCCTACTTGCTACCGCGGAACATCCGCCCCAAACCCAAAACGCGGATCAACGAGCCTGCCCAACTCACCTGGGTTGCCACAGCCGTCGCAGTGCATCGAAACGAAAGCCTCCAGCAACTGTCTGCTGCCACCGAAGCAAATTTCGACCGGCTGTTCTTGTCCCGACACCGCTGACAAACCCAAACCAGGCACCGGCCCACACCGGGCTTTGATGTGGATCAGGTGGACCCGCTTGCCGTTGCGCCACCATACGCCTCGCACTTGGAGGCGGCGGATGGCACTTTCAGACCACGTTCACATGCTGGGCCAGGAGTTGCGTATTCGGCACGGCACGCGTGTACACAAAATTAGCGTAAACGCTGGCTTCACATGCCCGAACATCGACGGCAGAGTGGGTCGAGGTGGTTGCACTTTTTGTAACAACCGTTCCTTCACTCCCGGGATCAACGGCCCCGAATCCGTCGCCGTTCAGATCGAACGCGGGCGTCAGGTTGTGAAACGTCGAACGGGTGCGCAGAAGTTTCTGGTGTATTTCCAGGCCTACACCAACACCTATGCGGACCTTCAAACCCTCCGCAGCCTGTACGACGCCGCACTGCGCCAACCCGACGTCATCGGCCTCTCGATCGGGACCCGCCCCGACTGTACCCCCGAACCAGTATTGCGCCTGCTCCATAAATACCAGGACCAGGGGTTTGATGTCTGGTTGGAACTGGGCCTGCAGTCCGCATTCGATGCCACCTTGACGCGCATCAACCGTGGGCACGGATGGGAGGAATACCGGTCGGCCGTCCAAGCAGCGCACCGGCTGGGGCTGCGCGTTTGTACCCACTTGATCGCCGGACTTCCCGGGGAAACTTCCTGGCACGCCGAGCAGACCTTGGCGCGGGTGATCGACCTTGGTGTCGAGGGCCTCAAGCTGCATCCACTGCATGTGGTGCGAGGCACGCGCTTGGCCCATGACTGGCGCTCAGGGGCCTACCGCCCGTTGGAGCAGGACGCCTACGTCGACACCGTCGCCAAGCTGGTGCAACAAACCCCGGACCAAGTGGTGTACCACCGACTCACGGGCACCGCCAAACCCCCGTTGCTGCTGGCGCCGGACTGGTGCGCACACAAGTGGCCAGTGCTCAACGCCATCGAAGCAGCGCTCGCGACCTCATCCACATGCGGAGCCAAGGTGCATGGAACTGGTTTGTCCAGCAGGGAATCTGCCCTCACTGAAAGCCGCGGTTGACGCGGGCGCGAACGCCGTATACGCGGGTTTTGGAAACGCCACCAATGCCCGCCATTTCACTGGCTTGAACTTCGATCGTGCCACGCTAGAGCAAGGCATTGCGTACGCCCATCGTCGCGGCTGCAAGCTGTACCTGGCCATCAACACCTACCCCCAACACAGCGGCTGGAAGCAATGGCAGGCGGCACTGGAAGGCGGAGCCGAACTGGGGGTCGACGCATTCATCATTGCCGATGGTGGGGTGCTCGAGTTCGCCACTGAGCATTTTCCTGGCATCCGGCGACACCTCTCGGTACAGGCATCCGCCACCAACGTGGACGCACTCGATTTTTACGTCACCGAGTACGGCGTCGAGCGCGCGGTTCTGCCGCGGGTATTGACCGTGCGTCAGGTCGAGCGTCTGCTCGAACAAACGCCGGTTGAGATCGAGGTCTTCGGCTTCGGCAGCCTCTGTGTCATGGCGGAGGGGCGCTGTTATCTGTCCTCTTATGTGACCGGAGAATCGCCGAACACCTGTGGCGTCTGCTCTCCGGCACACGCAGTGCAGTGGCGAGAAGACCATGGAACGGTGCGCACCTTGCTCAACACCGTGTTGATCGACACACAGGCGCCGGGAGAACGAGTGGGTTACCCCACCCTTTGCAAGGGACGCTTCAGTGTAAACGGGCAACTCGGCTACGCGTTGGAGTCACCGGTAAGCCTCAATGCCATCGAATTGTTGCCTCGACTGTTTGAGGCGGGTGTTGCCGCCGTCAAAATCGAGGGACGCCAACGAAGCCCAGCCTATGTCCAACGTGTCAGCCGGGTTTGGCGACGCGCCTTGGATGCCTGCTGCGCGAATCCTGACGCCTATGCAGTGTCCGACGACTGGCTGACCGAGCTCGCCCAACTTTCGGAAGGCAGCGAAACCACCCTGGGCGCACTGCACCGGCCGTGGCAATAGGTGAGCGCCCCATGTTGAAACTCGCAGTCGCACCGGTTCCCTACCACTGGCCAAGGGCACGGATCCTGAGTTTCTACGCGGACCTCGCAAAGGCGCCGTGCGAGATCCTCTACCTGGGGGAAACGGTCTGCGCAAAGAGGCGGGCCCTCACCCCTCAAGATTGGCTCGACCTGGCCGAGACACTCAGAGCTGCAGGCAAGGAAGTGCTGCTATCGAGCCTCAGCCTCATTGAAGCTGCGTCCGAGGTCTCGACACAGCGCCGCCTGTGTGCAGGTTCCGAATTCCTGATCGAGGCCAACGACCTGGGTGCAGTCACGCGTTTGCGAGGCAGAGAATTCGTGGCAGGACCCGGCATCAACCTGTACAACCCAAGATTCCTGACCCGCCTTCATGCCTTGGGAATGCGGCGCTGGATTGTACCCATCGAGCTGTCGCGACAAGGCCTAGAAACCATGCAGGCGCATTGCCCTGTCGACGTGGAAACCGAAGTGATCGGCTGGGGCCGCCTGCCCTTGGCGCACTCGGCGCGCTGCTTTACGGCTCGAGTACAAGGCCTGGCCAAGGATGAATGCGCTCTGTCCTGCGCGGACCATCCCGACGGCCTGGTCCTGTACACCCAAAACGAACAACCATTCCTGTGCCTAAATGGGGTACAGGTTCAGTCCGCGTTGAGCCATTGCTTGATTGACGCCGTGGAGACACTCCAACAGCTGGGCATCCACTCACTGCGACTGATCCCGCAGTCCGAAGGATTTGACGCCGTCCTGCGCACTTTTGATCAGGTGCGCCGCGGTGCAACAACCGCCTCGAGCGCTGTGGAAGCGCTCGGCCGCCTGGCACCCACTGGCCTCTGCAACGGATACTTTCACGGCATTTCCGGCATGGATTGGGTGGCGCCACCCCAGGTTCCCCAGGGCCAAGCATCGCTTGACGCACCAGCGCCTCGAAAGCAATGAAACGCTCAGCACGTGCCTCACACACCAATGGCGCGCAGCAGCCTGTGTAGTTGACGCGATCCAGGTGGTGGTTCTTTGCCCGCAATGTGGTTTTTGATCGCGAGCGCCAGATCCACGTCACCGGTGATGCGCAATCGGCGCCGAAAAAACAGCTCGTCCGGATCGGTTTGGCCCAGCACCACTGACGACCAATCGCTCAGGCGCGCGGCCATCGACACATCCGCTTTTTGGTCACGGGTGACCAACAACCCACCGTCCATGCGCGATACACACCACCAGCCAGTCACCCCATCCACCCGAAGGCGGACTCGTTTTCCACGCAGAAAATCGAGCCGAGTTGAGCACAGGTCATCAAAAAACCAAATGTTAAGCGCTGCTTGCAGCGACACACTGAGTGGAAGCGGAATGCGCCGGCGCGGAAAAAGCATCAGCACACCTGCCGCAGCCAATGGGCGTGGACCCGCGTGTCGGAGCTTAGCTCTGGATGAAAGGCACATCCGACATGGGGGCCCTCCTGGACCACCACCGCATGGCCACCATGGGTACCCAGCACCTGTTGGGAAGCGGTTGCCTTAATGGCAGGGGCACGAATGAAGAGGCCCCGCATGCCAACAAACTCGGTACTCTGGATGGTGGCGACAAAACTCGCCGCCTGCGGACCATAGTGGTTTCGCACCACCGTCAAGCCCAAAATGTTGAGCGGATTAACCCGTTCATCCTGGGCGTTCTCGCTCATCAGTATCAACCCGGCACAGGTCCCCAGCACAGGGTGATACCGGGAGAAGTCTCGAATGGCACCGCCCAAGCCCGTGTTCTGCAGCGCAACACTCAGGCTAGTCGACTCGCCACCAGGCAGCACCAGACCGGACAGACCGTGCAAGTCGGCTGGCTCTCTCACCAAACGCGTACGAACGCCCAACGACCGCAACATGACCTCATGCGGGCGAACCGCGCCCTGTAGGGCCAATAGACCAATGCCGAGGCGGCTAGCAGCCACGATCGGAAAATCGGGCGAGACTGTCTTGTGGCGTGCGCAAGTCAAATCCGGACATGGCCCCACCGAGCCCCCGGGACACACTGGCGATCCGCGCTGGATCATCGTAATGGATGCAGGCTTGTACGATGGCGGCGGCCCGGGCCGATGGGTCCTGTGACAGGAAGATGCCAGAACCCACGAAAACGGCCTCAGCCCCGAGCTGACGCACCAGGGCCACGTCCGCGGGCGTGGCGATCCCGCCAGCACAAAACATCGGCACGGGCAGTGCGCCAAGCTCGGCAACGGCTGACACCAACTCCAGAGGCGCATCCAGCACCTTGGCCTGCTCCGTGCAAGCGTCAAGCCCCATGCCTGCCAGCACCTCTATTTCCCGCCGGAGCTGGCGCAGGTGACGAACCGCTTCAGTAATGTTGCCTGTGCCGGCTTCGCCCTTGGTTCGAATCAACGCAGCACCTTCAGCGATGCGCCGCAGCGCACTGCCAAGGTCGGTCGCGCCGCACACAAATGGAATGTCGAACTGCCACTTGTCGATGTGGTTGACTTCATCCGCCGGCGTCAACACTTCACTTTCATCGACAAAATCGACCGACAGCGCCTGCAACACTTGTCCCTCTGCCCCGTGTCCGATGCGGCACTTCGCCATGACCGGAATCGAAACAGCAGCTTGGATGGAATCGACCAGCTCCGGAGCCGACATTCTCGCAACTCCGCCCACGTGGCGAATCTCTGCCGGAATGCGTTCCAACGCCATCACAGCCACGGCCCCGGATTGCTCGGCAATGCGTGCTTGCTCAGCATTGGTGACATCCATGATGACGCCTCCGCACAGCATCTGCGCAAGACCTCGCTTCAGTTGAAAAGTCTCTTCGTTCAGGCGGTTCTGCAAGTTTCGGTGCATCGTTCCTTTCCCATCATCGTCCAATCAGCCAGGGCCGATTATCGCCGCGGCGCGACCGCCCGCGTTGACCCGAATCAACAGATCCGGCGGCGGTGCCCTCGACGCACCGGGGCTGCCAGCGTGCGACTGGGGTTCGCTTGATGTGACGAGAACAAAGCCACGAAGCCGCCATCCGAACACCCCCTGGGTTGTCGAGACCGGAACACCAGTATAATATTTGTATACTTTCAACTGCGCGCAGCTGACATGAGCAAAAACCAACCCCAGCCGACCTTTACCGTGAAGGCGGTCTCCGAAGCAACCGGTCTTAGTCCCCTGTTGTTGCGGGCCTGGGAGCGCCGGTACCAGGCTGTCCAACCCGACCGAATGGATAACGGGCGCAGGGCCTACACAGCCGATGATGTTGCTCGGCTGCAGCTGCTGGCGCAGCTGGTGAAAAGCGGCCACGCCATTTCGCGCGTCGCCGCGTTGGACGACGCCGCCCTGCAAGCACTCGTGGAAGCCGGCCAGGACAGTGCGCAGTCCGCCCCTCCCTATCCACGCCTACACCGCAACCTGCTGGAGACCATCAGCCACCTGGACGCCGAAGGCTGCGACCATGTGCTGCGCCAGGCTGTGGCCACCCTGGACATGCGTGACCTGGTGAACAACCTGTTGATGCCAGCCCTCAAGGAAGTGGGGGACCGTTGGGGACGGGGTGAGTTCAACGTTGCACACGAGCGGGTGCTCACAGCAAGCTTGCTGAAATTGCTCCTCGCGCTGCTGAATTGGCGGCGCCAAACCACGCGCCCGGCCGTGGTGTTTGCGGGCCTGAGTGGGGAACGACACGAATTCGGCATTCTCTGCGCCGCACTACTTGCCGCAGACCACCGGTTGGACTGCAGGTACCTGGGTCCAGACCTGCCTGCCATCGACACCGCACGCATTTCACGGGCGTGCGGTGCCCATGCCGTTGCCATCACTGCAGTTCGATCCGACCCAGCGAGCCTGCGCACCCACCTCAGCGAATTGCAGGCACTCGCCAAGGCCTTGGACCCGGTGCCTGTGTTCGTGGGTGGGCACGGCGCCGAGCTGCTCGACACCACAGAGCTGCCTGTCAATTGCCGCGTGGTGACCGACTTTTCCCACTTCGAAGAACAGATGGCGCTGATTGGTCAGCGCGGGATCAGCAATTAATTATACAAAAGCTATACTTTTCTTTTTTCTCTGGTACTCTTGGCTCAACGTATAGCTTTCGTATAGGAAATGGATCCATGCGTTGTCGCGGTTTCTCACTGCCCACCACCCTCACCCTTGCCTTGGCCCTGCACGGCATGGCGCACGCCGGTCCTGGATTTCAGCCCTCCGTTGTGGAACTGCGCCCGCAGCCGCCGCAGGAGTACCGAACCACGGCCGAGGTCATCGCCCTCGCGGACAGCTGGCTGGCTGCTGAGATCCGCGGCGTTGTGACCCGCGTTGCGGTAGAAACCGGGCAGCACGTAAAGCCAGGCGAAGTTTTGGTGTCTCTGGATTGCACCGATCACCGCCTGCAGCACAGCCGACTGCAGGCGCAACTGCGTGCCACCCGGGCCGATGCCCAGTTGGCCGAACTGCAGCTGCTGCGGTTGCGCCGACTGGCGGACAGCGACGCGATATCGGTCGACGCCTTGGACCAGGCCGAGGCCGGGTCCGAGCGCGCCCAAGCCCAATCGCTTGCGGTGCAAGCAGAGATCGCACTGGCCAGCGCGAACATCGAGCGGTGCACCTTGCGCGCCCCCTACGGTGGTCAGATCACCCAGCGGGCGGCAGCGCTGGGTGCGTCCGTTCGGGTGGGCGAGCCTCTGGTTCAACTGATCGATCCCGATGCGGTCGAACTGCGCGCCCACCTGACTCCGGACGAATCCGCATCCCTCAGTTCGGTCAGCGTGCGCAGGCGC
>OBIC01000368.1_pt1 | contig 13465 bp, 8 predicted proteins | sample 1519831 | NCBI WGS metagenome assembly OBIC01 (sample SAMN03019805, study PRJEB22545) | beach sand metagenome | biome: beach; feature: sea beach; material: beach sand | place: USA: Municipal Pensacola Beach, FL | collected 2010-10-20 | depth 40-45 cm m | reverse complement strand
TATCCGGGTTTGCTATCGCCTCCTCTCCGATGACGCGCTTGTAGGCTGAATAGGAACGCGCCAGCGCCCCCTGGGCGGCCTGGTAATCGGCCAGTCCGCGCGCCAGCCGCGCCTCCGCCTGGGCGACATCGGTATTCGTAACGTCCCTGACGGTAAAGCGGGCTTCGATGGCGGTTTTCAGTTCCGTGAGATAGTCCACATTGTCCCGGGTTAGCTGAACGACCTTGTAATCCCTGGCGACATCCACATAGGCCTGAGCTGCATCCTGAAGTACAGACTGCTCAACGGAAATCAGTCTGGCGCGTCCCTGTTCGACGATGGCTTCGGAACGGCGGTAATCCGAAATGGCCTGGCCGCCGTCGTAAATTGGCTGGCGCCCCAGAAGCTGAACCGTGCGCGGCCCGCGATTGACATCGGTGATATTCGTGGCGCCGGTAAAAGAGTTACGTGTTCTGAACTCATCGACGGCGCGTCCCGCCTCTCCTATCACCGTAACCGTGGGTCTGAATCCGCCCAGGGCGCGCGCGACCCCTTCATCGGTTGAACGCTGGCGGGCGCGTTCCGCCTGTAATTGCGGATTGCTGCGATAAGCCGTAGCCAGCGCCTCCTTATAGGGGTTTGAAGTTTGGGCATGCCCTGATGCGAAAAGGATGGATAGGGCGGAAAAAAGGGCGCTAGCGAATACGACAATACGAAGGGAAAATGCTGACATGAGTTAAGCCGGACCTATTTTTCGCGGAAAGATCTCGCAAAGGCGTCAGTTAGCGGCCTCAGGGCGTATTGCAGCGCTGTTTGCTCCCCACGGGTGATCAGCGCCTCCACAAGCATGCCGCTGCGAAGGGTGAGATCGCCCAACCGCTCCAATTCTTCCTGTGGAATCGTCACCCGGCCCTTGTAATAGGCCATGCCCGTGCGCTGATCCACCGTGCGGTCGGCGGAGATGGTCTGCAAAACTCCATCAATCACCGGAGTTTTTCGAGAATCCACCACGCTGATACGGAGGGAGACCTTGCTGCCGATTTTGACCGTATCGATGTCCATCGGATTAATGTGCACCTCCACCACCAGATCGTCATTCGCCGGCACGATATCCATAATGGGGGCTCCGGGCGCAATCACGCCTCCTGTGGTATGGACAGCCAGGTCCAGAACGGTGCCGGAAACGGGCGCAACGATGTCGATACGGCGCAGGGCGTCGCTGGCCGCAACCAGGCGTTCACGCTGCTCGGTGATTTTCGCCTGTACGTCGCGCAATTCACGAGCGATTTCTTCCTGGCGGTTCTTCTCAAGCTGGAAAATCTGTAACTTGGTCTCGCCAATGCCCTGTTCCGCGCGGGCGATCGCGGCCATGTGTTCTGCCCGCTCTCCCTCCAGACGCGCCGCCTCTCTCTCCAGCGCCAGGACACGGGTTTTGGTCACGTAACCGCGTTCCAGAAGACTGGAAAGATCCTTGCGTTCCTCATTGATCAGGCGGGCCTGGGTTCCCTTTGCCGTTACCTGCGCGCGCAGGCCGGCGATCTGCTCTTGATACTGGCCGATGCGTTGCTGCAGGATGGATTTCTGTCCTGAAAGGGAGCTCAGCCTGGTGTCAAAGACGTTCTTTTGACCCGCAAGGATTTCCGCGACAGTCTTGTCCGATTGACGCAGCAGGAGTTCTTCTGGAAAGTCGGGGCTTTCCTTGCCATCCCGTTCGGCCAGCAGGCGGGCCTCTATGGCGATCTGGGCGTCCAGATCCGCCATAAGAATATCCGTTTGCGCTTTGGCGCGGGTGTTATCCAGGCTGATCAATTTATCCCCGGCCTGCACGGACTTGCCATCCTTGACATAAATCTGCTGCACAATGCCGCCTTCAAGATGCTGGATCGTGCGGCGGTTGGATTGAACGGTCAGAAATCCCGGCGCTATGGCGGCGCTATCCAGCGGCGCCACCGCCGCCCAGATGCCAAAACCGAAAAAAGTCGCCAAAATGATGATGGCGCCGACAACCAGAGGCTTTTTTGTGTCGGTGAAATCCTTTCCGTCCCCTTCCTTCTGGTCTTCCCGGTCAAAAGGAGCGCGCATACGTTGCGCCGTTTGCTTCAGCAGAGAAGCAAAGGTGAGGTTCTCCTGTCCATTGGTATTGAGACCAAGCCGGGAGGCGATCGTTTGCATATTCATACCGGATTAACCGCTGCTACGCCGCCCCTGCCGGGGTCAGTGGCCGGCGACGCGCTGGGCACCGCCGCCGGGCGTAAATATTGCGCAAGAATTTCATCTCTTGGGCCGAACTTTTCAATCACCCCTTCGCGCATGACCATGATGTGATCAACGCTGGCCAGAAGACTGGGCCTGTGGGTAATGACCAGGGTGGTGCGGCTTCGCGCTTTCAGATCCGCTACAGTGCGCGCAAGGGCCGCTTCGCCATCATTATCGAGATTGGAATTTGGCTCATCCAGCACAATGAGGGCGGGATCTCCATAAAGGGCGCGGGCTAGACCAATTCTCTGGCGCTGGCCGCCGGAAAGCGCCTGACCGCCTGGGCCGATATTCGTGTCATACCCGGCAGGCATACGCAGAATCAGTTCATGCACGCCCGCGCGCTGCGCTGCGAGGATCACCTGATCGGAGTCCACCTTACCGAAACGCGCGATATTCTCGGCGACAGTTCCCTCGAACAACTCAACATCCTGGGGCAGATAGCCGATATGAGGCCCCAGAAGGTTGCGGTCCCAGGTGGCGATGTCCGCGCCATCAATTCGGACCCTGCCCGAATAGGGCGGCCATACCCCCACCAATAGCCGCGCCAAGGTGGACTTGCCTGCTGCGCTGGGGCCGATAATGCCGATGATATCTCCTGCGGCCACCGTGAAGCTGACGCCGCGCAGCGCCGGAACCTGTGCGCCTGGAGGCACGACAATGGCCTGCTCTACCTGCAGGATGCCGCGGGGCGGGGGTAAGGGCATGAATTCCTTTTGCGCTGGAACGGCCTTTAACAGGCCGCCCAGACGTTCATAAGCGGTGCGTGCGGCGAGGAAATGCTTCCAGCTTGCAACCGCCATTTCCACCGGCGCCAATGCGCGCCCCATCATGATGGAAGCTGCGATCATCAAACCGGCGGTGATTTGCTCGTGAATCACCAGATAAGCGCCGAAACCCAGAATAGCGATCTGCAAAACGATGCGGGTGAATTTGGACATGGCGGTAATGAGGCCCGCCCGGTCGCTCGCCAGCGATTGAAGCTGCAGCACTTTTTTCCGGCGGTCCTGCCAGCGTCCGAGCATTGCGGGCACCATGCCCATGGCCTCTATGGCCTCGACGTTGCGCAGGCTGACGTCGACGAAATGACCGGCGCGCATATTGGCCTTGCTGGCCTCGCCCAGGGTGTCTCTGGTGGCGATTTCCGTGATAACGGCAAGGGTGAAAAGGACGACGCCGCCCGCTGTAGATACCCATCCAAGCAGAGGATCGATCAGGAAGATGGCGGCAAGATAAATAGGCATCCAGGGCGCGTCAAAAAACGCGAACAGTCCCTGGCCCGTCAAAAAGTCCCGCAGGGAATCCATATCGCGCAGGGCTTGCCCCGCCCCGCCAGCGCCGCGCACGGATTGTTTGAAAAGCGCAGTGAAAACACGGGCATTCAGCAGACTGTCCATCTGGCCGCTGATTCGCACCAGAATCCGGGAACGCAGCGCTTCCAGGGCCGCATAGACGACGATCAGCGCGATGGCGATAAGAGTCAGCACCCAAAGAGTGGTTTCATTACGGCTCGCTAGAACGCGATCATAGATCTGGAGCATGTAAAGCGGCGACACCAGCATCAGGATATTGATGAAAAAGCTGAACACTCCAGCGCCGATAAACGCCCCCCGGGATTTGCCAAGAACTTCCGAAAGCTCGGATTTTTCCTTGTTATTCATCATGCCAACTTAAATGTTGCGGGACATATGACCGTAATCGGGTCAATCAGGATCGCGGATAACATTAACATATGGTTAAAATTGTAAATCCCCGCCATATTCTGCGGCGTTACAGAACCAATCAGCCTCATCCCAGCAAGGCGGGCCTTTTTGGTGCTTAAAGGGAGCCCCCCTCAATTGCAAGACTTTTGACATCCCTGCGACAGGTCTGTACCGCCATTCCCTATGCGATGAAGTGACCCGCCTCAACCGTTTAGGGGTAAGTCGCGCAGCGCATTTCTATACGGACAGAAGCGCCACGTGGAGCCGGTTTCATAGGCGCAGTCCCTCTATGACCGCGAGCTCACCCTGATATAAAACGCAGAACTCCACTGGAAATTCCTGCAAACTGGCGGCCCGCTTGATTCTGACATACTCAAACGGGTTTCCCAATACGGATCCGGATGTTAGAACCGGATCACCAGGGATTATAGCGAATAAAGCTGTGCGTTTGCGTTTCTTTTTTTATGAATTTCAGGGAATAGGATTTATGAATTTTGGGAAATTGGCGCCATGAATCTGACCCTGCTATGGCATTTCGTCCGGCAGGACTTCATTGACCGCTATTCCGGGATTGCGCTCGGGCGGTTCTGGCTGCTGCTGGCGCCCATGCTGCAAATCATCATTTTTGTCGTCGTCTTTGGTGGATTGATCGGTCCGAGACTGCCGGGGGCGGAAAGCAGCCCCTATGGATATGGCATTTATCTGGTTTCCGGAATTCTTCCCTGGACGGCCTTCGCCAATACGATTACCCGTATGACCACTGTATTTTTCAACAAGCGGGGCATCCTTGGAAAAGTACCGCTCAGTCTGGCCATGGTGGCGGCGCATGTCGCCATCGTGGAAGGCATAACCCTGGCGTGCACCCTTGGACTATTTACGATTTTTGCCCTGTGGCTCGCTGAGCCGCTGTCTTCCGCCCTCTTCGTTCTGCCCCTGCTGATCGTCTGCCAGCAGCTTATGGGATTCACACTAGGCCTTATTGGCGCCATATTGATGGTGTTTTTGCGGGATATCCGGGAAATGACCGGGGTTGTCGTGATGTTGTGGTTCTGGATGGTGCCGATCGTATACACGATTGATTCCGTGCCGCATTCCCTGCAGGCGATACAGCCTTATAATCCCGCCTGGTGGTTTGTGCGTGAATATCATCAGATTTTTGCTTATGGCGCGATGCCGGATATGGGCCGGATCCTGCTGTTACTGGCAGGCTCCCTGATTGCGGCATGGCTGATCGTCTGGCTGCTGTCACGGGCCGAGCGCCAGATCCGTGATGCATTGTAAACATGGCCACCATGATCAGCGTCAGAAACGCCAGCAAGAAATACCGGATTTACCGCCGTCAGAGTGACCGGCTGCGTGAACTCGTTCTGCGGCGGCCGCTGCATGAGGAGAAACTGGCTGTCAGTGACATTGATATCGAACTGGCTCGGGGCGAGGTGTTGGGAATTATCGGGCGTAACGGCGCCGGGAAATCCACTCTCCTCAAGCTGGTGATGGGCGTATTGCTGCCCGATCAGGGGAGCGTTGCGCTGGCGGGCAGGGTGACCGGCCTGCTCGAGCTGGGTACGGGTTTCAATCCGGAACTCAGCGGTTATGACAATATCGCCTTCAATGCCGCCCTTTTGGGCATGACGCCAGGCGACATTAACCGGCAGCGTGAGGCGATCATTGCCTTCAGTGAACTTGGAGAGGCGATTCATCATCCTCTGCGCACCTATTCCTCCGGCATGGGCATGCGCCTGGCGTTTTCCATCGCCATTCACGCGGATCCCGGCTGCCTGGTGGTGGATGAGGCGCTCTCCGTAGGGGACGCCCACTTCCAGCAGAAATGCATGCGCCGGATCAAGGAATTCCGCGATGCAGGGGGAGCGATATTGTTCGTTTCCCACGATATGAATGCGGTAAAGGTGTTGTGCAACCGGGCTATGGTGCTGGAGGAAGGAAAGACGGTTTTTTCAGGAAGCCCTGAAGACGCCGTGAATTATTATTACCGTCTGATCGCCGCCATGGAGGGGGAGGAGCTGTCTGTGCCGGCCCCTGCTGCGCCTCTGGCGGGGGATATTGCCGCCGGGACGGCGCACAGCTATGGAAATGGAATGGCGAATATTCAGGGCGCACGGTTGATTGGCGCAAATTCGGGGGGCGCCAGCGTCAGTTCCGGCGAGGTCGCCGACTTCATTTTCGATCTCGCCGCGCGTGAAGAACTGTCCGCCGTAACCCTTGGCGTCATGATCCGTGACAGGCTGGGACAGGACATTTACGGCACGAATACCTTCTTCCTTGGGCAGCCGCTCAGTTTTGCGAAAGGAGAGACGCGGCGTGTGGTGTTCCGCATGGCGATGAATCTTGCCCCGGGGCGGTACACGCTTACGGCGGCTTTGCACGACAAGGACACCCATCTGGACGCATGCTATCACTGGTGCGACAATCTTCTGGAGTTCGAGGTGGCGGGATTTATTGGCCCCAGATTTGACGGACTGTGTAGGCTGGAGCCAGAGCTGCGCCTGTTGGAAGGGATCCGCACATGATCAGGTCCAACAATCCCGGGATCGATGCTGCGGCGCTGGAGAAGCGCATAGAGGTTGAATTGCGCCAGCCGGAGCAGCCGCCGGCGCCTTGGCCGTCGTCATCCCTATCCACAGGGGGCGCGCCCATTCTTCCCGCACAGGGAGCGGGACTTAAAAATCTCAAATTACGTCTGCGCGGCGTCCCCGTGCTGGGAAAACTCCTGATGGAGTTGAACCGATGGCAGCGGCGGCGGCGAGTGGTGGGCAGAGCGCTTTCCACTCCCTATCTGGGATATGTTCTGCGTTGGCTGAAAAGCCTGGCGCTGATTCACGAAAGCCGTGGCCGCATGGAACTTACCGTGCGTGAATTGTCATTGACGGAACAGCGTCTGCGTACGGAGATCGCGCTCAGTAACCTGCATTTGGCGGAATTGCGTGAGCGGATGGAGGCTTCGCGCAGAGAATTGGAATTTTCCGAACAGCGCCTGAATACGGCGATTGAACTCAACCTCCAGCATCTGTCGGCGCTGCGTGCGGAAATCGCCGAAGAAAAGAAACGCAGCGCAGCCAACCGTTCGGAAATCATCTTTCAGCAGCGCCGTCTGACCGAAGTGCTGGAAAGTCCGGCGCGCCAGGCTTCCGTTGCGCCTGGACAGGAAAACGCTGCTTCTGTAGTGCAGGGGGATGAACTCGATTCCTATTATGCGGCTTTCGAAGCTTCCTTTCGTGGCGCCCGCGAGGAAATCAGGGCGCGGCTTTCGGTTTATCTCGACCGGGTTATGGCGTGCCGGGGCGATCTGCCGGTTCTGGATATCGGCTGCGGAAGGGGAGAATGGATCGAGCTGCTGGGGGAACAGGGGATAACCGCCTATGGGGTCGATCTCAACAGCGTGTTTGTCGCCGATGCGCAGCAGCGCGGCCTTGACGCACGCAAGGCCGAGGCGATTTCCCATTTGCGCAGCTTGACAGACGCCAGCCTTTCCGGCGTCACCGGCTTTCACATCATTGAGCATCTTCAGATCCAGGATCTGGTCATGGTTATCGACGAAGCGAACCGTGTACTGACGTCAGGGGGATTTCTGCTTCTGGAGACGCCGAATCCTGAAAACCTGCTTGTAGGGGCCAGCAGCTTCTGGAATGATCCCACCCATCGTGCGCCGCTTCCATCTTCCGTCATGCGATTCATGCTGGAACAGCGTGGTTTCCCCGATCCGGAAGTGATCTATCTGCACCCGGCGGATGAAAAGATGAAGCTGCGGGAAACCGGGGAGACGTCCGAGCGCCTTAATCAGCTTCTTTACGGGCCCATGGATTACGCCATCTGGGCGCGCAAGGCATAGAATCACGGCATGGTAACACTGGCGTCCCGCCCTCCCGCCATACATCAGTTTCATGTTGGCTCCGCTTTTGGGGATGGGGTCACGAATGCGATGCTTTTCATCAGGGAGGTGCTGCAGGGTCTTGGCTTCGCCTCGGAAATCTATTGCATGCAGGTGGCGCCGGAATTGGCCGGCGTCCTGCGTCATGCCAAGACCTATCCCGATGCTCCGGATCAGATTCTGCTGCTGCATCACTCGCTTGGGCATAATCACGCAGATTGGGTGGAATCCCTGCAAAGCCGCCTGATCATGGTCTATCACAATATCACTCCGCCGGAATTCTTTCCCGCCGGCAGCCCGCTTCGCTTCTACTCGGAACTGGGCCGCAAGCAGCTTGCCGGATGGAGCGGGCGTTTTATTGGCGCCATAGGAGATTCCGATTACAACACGCAAGAGCTTCTGCAACTGGGATATAGGAACGCTCAGACCATCCCTCTGCTGATCAATATCGACCGTTTACGGAATATAAAGCCGGATGAAAAAATGATGGCCCGCCTACAGGGGGCTTTCAATATGGTTTTTGTAGGCCGGATCGCGGAAAACAAATGCCAGCATGATCTGATCAGCATCTTTTCCCATCTGCGCCGCAGGCTCGATGTTCCGGCGCGGCTGGTGCTGGCAGGAGATACTTCCTCTTCCGGCTATCATTCGCATTTACACGCTCTGCGTGATGAATGCCGTCTCGGCGGCAGCATGGAGTTTACAGGCAAAATTACCAATGCGGCGCTATCGGCGATCTACCGGACGGCGGATGTCTATGTCTCGATGAGCGAGCATGAGGGGTTTGGCGTTCCGCTGATCGAGGCAATGGCTCATGATGTTCCGGTTATTGCCTATGATAGCGGCGCCATAGCAGGAACCATGGGTGAAGGCGGCCTGCTGCTGCAGGAAAAAGACCACCTGAAAATCGCCGCGCTGATCAAGATCCTGTCGGAGGAGCCGGAACTGCGCCGCCGGGTATTACTTGCGCAAAGGCGAAATCTGCAACGCTTCGAACCCGGGCCCCTGCGCCGCATGCTTTCTGGATTCCTTGAGAGTCTGCAGGTTGAGGTAAGTGTTCCGCCATGTGCGGCAGGCAAGTCCGCGCCCCGAATCCGCCTCGAAGGCCCCTTCGATTCAAGCTACAGCCTGGCGCTGGTGAATCGCGAATTCGCGCGTGCGCTGCGCCAGGGGGGCGTGGATGTGGCGCTGCACAGCACCGATGGCGGAGGTGATTATCCGCCCAATGATGAATTTATCAGATCTGATGCGGAATGCCGGGAAATGTGGCGCCGCGGGCAGGAGGCGCCAGGGACGGAAATCCTCCTGCGCGATCTTTACCCGCCACGGGTTTCCGACATGCGGGCGCCCGCCAACGGACTGAGCAATTACGCCTGGGAGGAGTCCGGATTCCCCGCTGAATATGTAGCGCAATTCAATAAAAAACTGACCCATGTCACCGTGCTGTCGCGCTATGTGCGCAAGGTTCTGATGGACAGCGGCGTGCGTATCCCCGTCCGTGTGAGCGGCGCGGGCGTTGATCATCTGCTGAAGGTGAAGCCGGTCAGGCCCCGCCACGATCTGGGGCCGGAAAGCTTCAGATTCCTGCATGTCTCCTCCTGTTTTCCGCGCAAGGGCGCGGACGTTCTTCTGGAGGCGTTCGGGCAGGCTTTCACGCGCGAAAACCCGGTGTCCCTCATTATCAAGACGTTCCCGAATATTCATAACAGAATAGAAGATCAGCTTGCGGATTTTCATGCGCGCTATCCGCAAGCCGCCAGGGTCGTCCTGATCAATGAAGATATCGATGAAGCGGAGATCGCCGGTCTTTACCAGCAATGCGACGCGCTGGCCGCGCCAAGCCGGGGCGAGGGGTTCGGTCTGCCAATCGCCGAGGCGATGCTGTTCGGGAAACCGGTGATCACCACTGCCTACGGCGGACAGATGGATTTCTGCAACAGCGCCAATGCGTGGCTGGTGCATTACACGTTCGACTATGCGCAGACCCATATGGGGCAGTTCAACTCCGTCTGGGCGGAGCCGGACGTCCAGGATCTGGCGCGCAATCTGCGCGAGGTGTTCGAGGCCGCGCCCGGGGAAAGGGCGCTGCGGGCGCGGTCTGGCAAAGAGAGCCTGCTGGCGGGCTGGTGCTGGAGCCATGTAGCGGCGCGCAATCTGGAGGCTGTCGAGGCTCTCGACGCCGGGCCGGCGTTACAGGATCTGCCATATGTGGGATGGGTGACGACATGGAATGCCCGTTGCGGCATTGCAGCCTATGCCCGAGGACTGAGTATGGCCATACCCCGGGGCCAGTTGAAAGTTTTCGCCAATCAGGTAAATGAGCCGCTTGCGCAAGATGAGGACTATGTCAGCCGCTGCTGGATCAGCGGCGCCGGGGAAAGTCTTGACGAACTTTACCGGCAGATCCTTGCGGCCAGGATATCCGTGGCGGTCATCCAGTTCAATTTTGGCTTTTTCGATCTGGCGGGCTTCGGACAGTTGATCCTGCGCCTGAAAGACGCGGGGATTGGGGTGCATGTCTTTTTCCACGCTACGGCGGATATCGTCCGTCCCGGTCTTTCCCTAAGTCTGCGCACGATTGCGGCGCAGCTTGCCCAGGCCACGCGCCTTTATGTGCATGGCGTCGATGATCTCAACCGCATGAAGGCGCTTGGGCTGGTGGATAATGTAATCCTTTTTCCGCATGGTTCGCTTGCTTCTGCGCCGGAAACCGCCCGTGCTGTGAAGCCAGAGACGGAATTGCTGGCCTGTTTCGGCTATATGCTGCCGGGCAAGGGGTTCGCTCAACTCATAGAGGCTTTCGGTATTTTGCGCGCTTCGCGGCCAGATTTACGTCTGCTGATGCTCAATGCAAGCTATCCTGCGCCAGAATCGGAGCATGAATTACAGCAATGCAGGGCTCTCATTGCCGCTAGTCCGCATGGAGCGGCGATTGAGCTGGTGACGGATTTTCTGCCTGATGAAGAGGCGCTGCGCCGCCTGCAGGCGGCGGATCTGATCGTGTTTCCCTATCAGAATACGGGGGAATCTTCGAGTGCGGCCGTACGGATGGGCCTGGCCAGCAGGCGCCCTGTCGCCTGCACCCCTTTGCCCATCTTCCGGGATGTGGCTTCCGTCACATTTCAACTGCCAGGACTTACGCCAGTAATGCTTGCAGAAGGCATATCAGCGCTGCTAGGAAGCCCCGCAGACTTGGAAGCGGCGGCGCGCCGTCAGAACGCTTGGCTTGGCGAGCATGCCTGGCCAGCCGTTTCGGCGCGTTTGTGGAATATCCTTCGCGGATGCGCCGCCTTATAAACCAGATGGATTTAAGGGACAGATTAAAGTGAAGAAGAAAACTGCGCTTGTCACGGGTGTTACCGGACAGGATGGGGCCTATCTGGCCCGCTTGCTGGTGGATAAAGGGTATCGGGTATATGGCGGCTGCCGGCGGGTATCGGTGGATAATCTCTGGCGGCTGCGCGAAGTAGGGGTGCTGGAGCAGGTCGAACTGGTCGATTTTGACCTGCAGGAAATTGGCAATGTCGCCCGCGCGATCAAGAAAACCCGGCCGGATGAAATCTATAATCTCGCGGCCCAGAGTTTTGTTGGCGTCTCTTTCGAACTGCCGGTGACGACCTCACAGATTGATGGCATGGGATGCCTGCATATTCTTGAAGCCATTCGCGATTATGCGCCGGAGGCGCGCTATTATCAGGCGTCGACTTCGGAAATGTTTGGAATGGTGCGGGAAATTCCGCAAACTGAACTGACGCCCTTCCACCCGCGCAGCCCCTATGGCGTGGCGAAGACGTTTGCCCATTTCATGACGCAGAATTACCGCGAATCCTACGGCATGCATGCCAGCTCGGGCATTCTCTTCAATCATGAATCGCCCCTTCGGGGCCAGGAGTTCGTGACGCGCAAGATTACCCTGTCTCTGGCCCGGATCCAGGCGGGTGAGCAGGAGGTGCTGGAACTGGGCAATCTGGACGCCAAGCGCGACTGGGGCTTTGCCGGGGACTATGTACGGGCCATGTGGTCGATGCTGCAACAAGAAGTGGCGGATGATTACGTCATTGCGACCGGCCATACTTATACCGTGCGGTATTTCTGTGAGTGCGCCGCCAGGGGGCTCGGCATCGAGCTGCGCTGGGAAGGCGAGGGCGTGGATGAAACCGGCATCGACAGCAAAACCGGCAAGACCCTCATCCGGGTCAGTCCGAAATTTTTCCGTCCGGCCGAGGTTGATCTGCTGGTGGGGCGGCCGGACAAGGCGCGGGAAAAACTGGGGTGGACGCCGCAGGTAAAACTGGAGGCCCTGGTTGAAATGATGGTGCGCGCTGACCGTGAGCGTGTGGCCTCGGGCGTGAGCATGCAGTGAGCTAATCCAGATCCTGCACAGCATCCCCGCCGCCCTTGACCCGAGCGGCCAGGGCTGCAGTCATGAATCCGTCAAGGTCGCCATCCAGCACATTTTGCGGTGTCGGACTTTCGACGCCTGTGCGCAGGTCCTTCACCATCTGATAGGGTTGCAGCACATAGGAACGGATCTGGTGCCCCCAGCCGATATCGGTCTTGGCGGTGGCCACGGCGGCGGCGGCTTCTTCGCGCTTGCGTAATTCATTTTCATAGAGACGCGCGCGCAGCATTTTCCACGCCTCGGCGCGATTCTTGTGCTGGGAACGCTGACTCTGGCACTGTACGACGATATTGGTGGGCAGATGGGTCAGACGCACAGCGCTGTCGGTCCGGTTGACGTGCTGCCCGCCGGCCCCGCTGGCGCGATAGGTGTCGGTGCGCACGTCCTTTTCTTCGATTTCGATTTCTATACGGTCATCCACTTCGGGATAGACCCATACGCTGGCGAAACTGGTGTGACGCCGCGCATTGGAATCGAAAGGCGATATCCGCACCAGCCGGTGCACGCCGGCCTCCGTCTTGAGCCAGCCGAACGCGCTCTCTCCCCGAACATGCAGGGTTGCGGATTTGATGCCGGCTTCCTCGCCTTCGCTGAGTTCCACGATTTCGGTCTTGTAGCCATGCTGTTCCGCCCACCGCATATACATGCGCAACAGCATGTTCGCCCAATCCTGGCTTTCGGTGCCGCCAGCGCCCGCGTGAATTTCAACATAGCCATTGTTGCGATCGGCTTCACCCGACAGCAGCGTATCGATCTCCCGCGCCGCCAGATCGTCGCGCAGGGCGCGCAGCGCTTCTTCGGCGCCTTCAACCATGGCCGTATCGTTATCCGCCTCGCCCAGTTCGAGCAGGCCAAGCGTATCCTCGAAGTCCGTCTGCAGACGGCGTATGGCGCTGATGGAGGAATCGAGTCTTGTGCGCTCCCGCATCATATCCTGGGCGCGCTGTGGATCATCCCAGAGCTTAGGGTCTTCAACGAGGGCGTTTAATTCCGACAGGCGGTTAATTGCGTGATCCCAGTCAAAGATGCCTCCTCAGCAGTTCGAACGACTGCTTGATTTCCTGGGTCAGCGCGATGGCTTCAGCCCGCATGTAAAACTCCATGAGAATGTGCGACGGTATGGACTAATACAGGCCGCCGGTGCCTTCCGCAACCGGTTCTCTGATCCCGCCAATCCCTGGGGGAACAGTCCCCGGGGTCCCCGTGTCCAGCACGGGCTGGACGCCGTCAGTGGGTTCC
>OBIC01000367.1_pt1 | contig 13477 bp, 9 predicted proteins | sample 1519831 | NCBI WGS metagenome assembly OBIC01 (sample SAMN03019805, study PRJEB22545) | beach sand metagenome | biome: beach; feature: sea beach; material: beach sand | place: USA: Municipal Pensacola Beach, FL | collected 2010-10-20 | depth 40-45 cm m | reverse complement strand
GTGGCGCCGATCAGTGCCTTCAACCTGCACAATGCGCCTGCAGCCATTCGAGCCGGCGCCGACGCAGTTGCCGTCAGTGGCGCCCTGTTCGGTGCCACCGACATCCGCGCCGAAGCACACCTACTGAGCGGTCTGTTTGATCCAGCGCAACATCTAGAGAAGAGCGAATGACCCGTTCCGAGCACCTGTTTGAACACGCCCAAACGTTGATTCCCGGCGGTGTGAACTCGCCTGTGCGGGCGTTCAAGTCGGTTGGCGGCACCCCACCGTTTATCGCCCGAGGGTCCGGATGTCGCATCACGGACGTCGATGGCAACGAATACATCGACTACGTTGGCTCCTGGGGACCCTTGATCCTAGGCCATGGCCACCCCAGTGTCAGCGCCGCGCTGCAGGCACAGATCAGCGCCGGAACCAGTTTCGGAGCGCCTACTGCGGTCGAGATCGACCTGGCACGCGCGGTGGTCGAAGCCGTGCCTTCCATCGAACAGGTGCGCATGGTGAGCTCGGGGACCGAAGCCACCATGAGCGCGATTCGGCTGGCCCGCGGGGTCACCGGGCGCGACCGGATCGTCAAGTTCGAGGGTTGCTATCACGGGCATGGCGATGCCCTGCTGGTCAAGGCAGGGTCCGGCGCACTCACGTTTGGCGTGCCAAATTCGCCCGGCGTACCCAAAGCGCTGGCCGAACTGACCCTCACGCTTGAGTACAACAACGCAGCGGCAGTCGAAGCACTGTTCGCCGAGCAAGGGGACCAGGTCGCCTGCGTGATCGTCGAGCCAGTCGCTGGCAACATGAATTGCATTCCCCCTGAGCCCGGTTTCCTCGAAACCCTGCGCCACCAGTGCGACAGCCACGGGGCGGTGCTGATCTTCGATGAAGTCATGACCGGCTTCCGGGTGGCCCTGGGCGGCGCCCAATCACGCTATGGTGTGCAACCGGACCTCACCACCCTCGGAAAGGTCATTGGGGGGGGGCTGCCGGTGGGCGCGTTTGGCGGCCGGCGCGAGTTGATGCAACAGCTCGCACCTTGCGGGCCGATCTACCAGGCCGGAACCTTGTCCGGAAACCCGTTGGCGATGGCGGCAGGTCTTGCAACCCTCAACGAACTCAAACAACCAGGCGTCTACGAGCAACTGGAACAGCGCACCGCAACGCTACTCAACGGTCTCGAATCTGCAGCGGACCACCATGGCATCGCACTGCGAACCCAGCACGTCGGCAGCATGTTTGGGCTGTTCTTTACCGAGGAGGCCAGGATCTCCCGCTTTGGTCAGGTGGTCGCCTGCAACCTCGATCGGTTCAACCTCTTCTTCCACGCCATGCTGGAAGCAGGTGTGTACCTCGCGCCTTCCGCCTACGAAGCCGGTTTTCTGAGCGCTGCGCACGATGCATCCGCGATCGAACAGACCACCGCCGCTGCCGACCGGGCGTTTGCGCAACTGAAGCGCACCTAGCCATGGCGCCGGCTTGGCTTGAACGGCTGCGCCAAGACCCAAGCTGCTACCCCCACCCCACTGGCCAGATCACGCTCATTGAAACGCACATCTCTTGGGTGCTGCTGACCGGCAACTGGGCTTACAAGATCAAAAAGCCGGTCGCACTCGACTTTCTGGACTTCTCGACCCTGTCCCTGCGCCACCGTTACTGCAAAGAAGAACTGCGCCTCAACCACCGCTTCGCACCCGAACTCTACGAAGCGGTGGTCCCCATCACCAGCACGGAGGCCGGGCCCAGAATAGGCGGGGCCGGGCCCAGGCTCGAATACGCCGTCAAAATGCGCCAGTTTGATCAGTCGGCTCTGCTGACCCGTCAACTGGAAGCCGGCACCCTCAGCGCAGCCGACTGGTTCGCGTTGGGCAGCGAGCTCGCGCGGGTGCATCAGACCCTGCCTGCGGTCCTCTTGGGTGCGCCACTGGATGCGGCCTGGCAGCCAATGGCCGACAACTTCGCCGCCATTCGGGAACGGCTCGCCCAAGCGACCGACCTGCGTGCCCTCGCGACCCTAGAACACTGGAGCCGCGCCGAGCTTGAGCGGCTTGGACCACGGCTGGTCGAGCGCAACCGCTCCGGATGGGTGCGCGAATGCCATGGCGACCTGCACTTGGAAAACATTGCTTGGATCGATGGCCGGTTCCGGCCGTTCGATTGCATCGAATTCGCGCCGGAGTTGCGCCAGATTGATGTACAAAGCGAGCTGGCGTTTCTCACCATGGACCTCGAGGACCACGGTGACACCACCGCGGGCCACCGGGTGGCCAACGGCTACCTGGAAGCGTCAGGCGACTATTCAGGCGCCGAACTGCGGGCTTTTTTTTCAGCCTACCGTGCGCTCGTGCGATCGAAGGTCGCTCTGATGCGCGCCGAACAGCAATCCGACGAACACGCGGCGGCAACGCGGGCGAGGGCAGTGGGGTATCTGCACCTGGCGCGCAGCTACAGCGAAAGACGCACGCCTTGGCTGGCCATCACCCACGGCTTCTCGGGCGCGGGAAAATCCACCTTTGCCCTGGACCTTGCAGCAGCGACCGGTGCGGTTCGCATTCGCTCCGATGTCGAACGCAAGCGCCTGTACAAGGTGGCGCCTGATGACCATGCGGCGAACCCAGCCCTCTACAGCGCCGCGGCATCCGACCGAACGTTCGCCCGACTCGAAGACCTGGCCCAGCAGATGCTGCGCGCCGGCCTGCCGGTCATTGTCGATGCCACCTTTTTGCACCGCGCCCGCCGCCGGCAATTCATCGAGCTGGCGACCCGTGAACGGGCACCCTGGAGGATCCTGTCTCTCAAGGCTCCGGCCGACATTCTGCGCAAGCGGGTGGCGCACCGCCTACCCGATGCGTCCGACGCCAACCTCAAGGTGCTTGAACAGCAGTTCGGCCACCACGACCCCCTCGAGGCTGATGAGCAGGCGCACGCGATCGAGATCGATGTTTCCGATGGCTGGGACCTTGCCGAAATACGTGCCCGCTGGCCAGCCGCGTTCGCTCGATCAGCCGGTTAAGCCACTGCGGTCGCTCGCCGGCTCCCGGCCACGATGAGCGATTCGGCCGGGATGCGTTCGGGCGGCGCCCGGTCACGCTCGATGCAGCTGGCTTCAAGGTCCTCGGGGTTTCCCTCGCAACCGATCGCCAATGCGGCGACGGGCTTCAAACCCGTGCCCAAACAGAACTCGGACTGCACCCCGGGTCAATCCCTGCCATCTGGTAGACAGGCAGCCCAGTCGGGTTCAACCCCATAGGGGCTGCGCCGCAGGCGCAGCAGCAGATGCATCAGACGCTCGGGGGGGCGGATCGGACATGGATGCGGCTTCTCGATTGACCTTTGGGAAATCTCCGCCAGTTTTGACCGGCTAACGGCCAGAGCGCTGGGGTGAGATGGGGATCTTGCGGTCCTCCTCGAACATTTCCTCGAGTTCCTGGGCACCGGTCAGTGCCAGTTCGCGCATCTTTTGTTCATCCGTGTGGTGTTTCCAATCCCGGTACAGCCGCCGTTCATCGTGCTTGCGGAAACGGTCCACGGTGGACCGCGCCGCGTCGGCCGGGACACCGAGGCCGATCAATACCTCATAGGTGAGCCCGAGTGCCGACAAAAACATTTCACGGCGAATGACCTCGACGCCCAAGTCCATGAGCTGATGGGCGTGTTTTCGGTTGCGCGCCCGGGCAAACACCTTAATGTGGGGAAATTCTCGACGCACCAGGGCCGCAATCTGCAGCGACGCAGCAACCTCGTCGACCGCCAACACGAACACCTTGGCCTTGGCGACCCCTGCCGCACGCAACAGGTCCGGCCGCCGGGCATCGCCGTAGTAGATTTCGTTGCCATAGCGGCGCACAAAGTCCACCTGATCGGCGCTGGCATCCAACGCCACGAATGGAATGTGGCGGGCCCGCAACACCCGGGCGACGATCTGACCAAACCGGCCGAACCCTGCGATCACCACAGGTGGGGTCTGGTCCACCGGCAGCGGGTCCGGCTCCATCAGCGGCGCGTCGCGCGACAACAGTCGGTCGGCCAGCAGCAACACCGGTGTCAGCACCATCGACAAAGAGACGACCAGCCCCAACGCGTCCGTGGTCCGCTGGTCGAGCACACCGTGTACCGCGGCGCTGCCAAACACCACGAACGCGAACTCGCCGCCCTGGGAGAGCAACAGCCCCAAGCGGCGCGCGGCAGCGGTGTCCAAGCCACTGAGGCGGCCGAGCAGGTACAGAACCGAAAACTTGCAGCCAACCAACAACGCCACACCCACCAGCACAGGGCCTGGCTTGGTGGCGAGCACGCCAAGGTTCAGGGTCATTCCAACAGCGATGAAAAACAGGCCCAGCAGCAGGCCCTTGAAAGGCTCGATCTCCGCTTCGAGCTGGTGCCGATATTCAGAGTCAGCGAGCAGCACCCCAGCCATGAACGCCCCAAGTGCCATCGACAGCCCCGCGAGCTGGACCAGGTACGCCGTCCCCAACACGATCAGCAGCGCAGCGGCAGTCAGGGCCTCCTGCACGCCGCTGGCGGCCACGAGGCGCAACAGGTAACGGAGCAAATAGCGCCCCACCACAACCACCACCACCAGCACCACCCCGGTGCGCAGCAGGCCAGCCGCCTCATCGACCGAGGCTTGGCTCACCCCCGCCAACACAGGCACGACCGCAAGCAGTGGCACCACGGCCAGATCCTGAAACAACAGCGTACCGAAGGCGCTGCGGCCATGGCGGGTGGTGAGTTCATTGCGCTCACGCAACAATTGCAGGGCGAACGCGGTCGAGGAGAGTGCCAGCGCGAAGCCAACCAGTACCGCAACACGGACCGGCTCACCGGCATAGAGCATCAGCGGCGAGAGCACCACGGCAGTGGCCACCACTTGGGCGGCTCCAAAGCCGAAGATCGTTTTGCGCAGCGCCAGAAGCCGGCTCACCCGCAGCTCCAGGCCGATCACGAACAACAGGAGCACCACCCCGAGTTCACCGAAGTGGAATACATCCTCCACGGCATCGACGGTGCCGAATCCCCAGGGGCCGAGTACGATGCCAACGCAGATGTAGCCAAGCACCGCCCCCAGACCAAGTCTTGAGAACAGCGGCACGGCAAGTACCGCCCCGATCAACAGCAGGATGGCGTATTCGATCACTCTGGTGGACCCACAGCTGCAACAGGAGGAAGGTGACGAACCCCACCCGGACGGACCACCCGGGGCGCTTCCGAACCAGGTGGATCAACCTCCCAGCATACTGCAAAAACCCATTCAAAAGACGTCGGCAGGCTGCAATCGGCGCTCGACCCACCCGAACCTAGAGTTCGATGCCCTGGAACAGCTGGGGCGAGGTGGTGAAGGGGTCTACACCATCGAGGCAGCCAACGTTGATGCCGACCTTGTCGTGCAGCAGGATCGGCTTGTGGAAAGGATGAATGCCGCAGGTGCGACAGAACCTGTGCTGGGCATCCTTGTTGCCGAATTGGTACAGCTTCAGCTGGTCTTCCCCCGCCGTGACCCGCAGCGCCTCAACATTGGCAAATGCAATGACGGCCCCCTTGCGTCGACAGAACGAACAATTGCATTGCAGGGTGTGGCTGAGGTCCAGGTCCACCTCGAACCGCACTGCACCACAGTGGCACTGGCCTTGATATGTCTGCATTGACACCTCTCCACGCTGAGGCTTTCGCCGAACACCGCCCAGGGCTCATGCGTCACCTGGCCTTCAGAAACACCGCATCAGCGATGCGCCTGGTTGATGACTTCGAGCTGGGCACGCCCTGGTATCAACTCCGCGTCGGACAATTGATTCAGGGGACACGAAACGGTGCCCATTTCGTCGTGCAAATCAGGCGCATCGGGGTCGATGTACAGCAGCCCGGTCACCACCTGGTTCAGACGCTGGCGCTCCTGGATTGCGTTGATGGCCCGGGTGCGGTCACGGGGATTGTAGTCCGCGGCGCACTTGGTCAATTGCAGCAGCGACCCGTCGTGCAGCTCAACCGTTTCGGTCGCGCCCTCTGGGTAGGACACCCGAACCTCCTCGCGCACCGGAATCAGGTCGGGACGGTTCACTGCGGCGTTGTGAGCGCGCACGTAATCGAATCCCTTGGTCGACTCCCGGTGGTTGTTGAAGGTGACGCACGGAGAGACCACATCAATGAACGCGGCGCCCCGGTGGTGGATTGCCGCTTGAATCAAGGGCACCAACTGGGCTTTGTCACCGGAAAAACTGCGCGCCACAAAAGTCGCACCCATTTGAATGGCGAGGGTCGCCAGGTCAATGGCCTCGTCGAAATTTTGCACACCACGTTTGTTTTTGGCGCCATAGTCGGCAGTGGCCGAGAACTGTCCCTTGGTCAATCCATAGACACCATTGTTTTCCACGATGTAGGTCATGTTGACCCCACGGCGCATCGCATGCGCGAATTGACCCAAACCGATCGAAGCGGAGTCCCCATCGCCGGATACCCCAATGTAAACAAGGTCCCTGTTGGCCATGTATGCGCCAGTCAATACAGCGGGCATGCGGCCATGAACACTGTTGAAGCCATGGGACCGACTGAGGAAGTAGGTGGGCGTTTTCGATGAGCAGCCAATGCCGGAGAGTTTCGCGATGCGGTGGGCAGGCAGTGACATTTCGTAGCAGGCTTCAATGATCGCAGCGCTGATCGAGTCGTGGCCACAGCCCGCACAAAGCGTCGAGACAGCCCCTTCGTAGTCGCGCCGGGTCAGGCCAAGCGCATTGCGCGATAGCCTGGGGTGCTGAATTTTCGGCTTGCGGATGTAGGTCATGGTTCTACCTGCTTGCGCAGGGGGACCACCTTGCGCTCGTCCATTTGGTGGCTGATTGCGTTGACGATGAAACGTGCTGTGATGGGGGTGCCATCGTAGTGGCACAGGGAGACCAACCGCTTGGGGTCCAGGTCGAACTGCTCGATGAGCAGGCTGCGCAGCTGGCCGTCCCGGTTTTGTTCAACCACGAACACCAGCCGGTGCGACTCGCAAAATGCCCCCACCTTTGGATGAAAGGGCACCGACCGGACCCGCAAGGCATCGAGGGCCGCGCCTGCATCCGCGAACATGTCCAGCGCTTCATGCATAGCTGGGGCCGTCGAGCCGAAAAAAATCACGGCGTCACTGGCACCGCATTCATGGAGGAGTGGCTCTGGCAGCCAGCGCAAGGCACGCTCGTACTTGCGCAGCAGGCGTTCCATGTTGGCGACATAGTCGTCGCCCGCTTCACTGTAACGGGCATAGGCATCTTTGGTTGTGCCGCGCGTGAAGAACGCCCCGCGCTCGGGGTGTGTGCCCGGCAGGGTTCGATAGGGAATGCCGTCCCCATCGACATCCAGATAGCGGCCGAATGCAGCGCCCGAATCCAGCGCATCAAAATCGAGTACCTTGCCCCGATCCAGCGTGCGTGCATCGTCCCAGTCCAGTGGATCGCAAAGCCGCTCGTTCATGCCAATGTCCAGGTCGGACAGCACGAACACCGGTGTTTGCAACCGGTCGGCAAGGTCGAACGCAACGGCTGAAAAATCGAAACACTCACGCGGGTCGCTTGGCAACAGCAGTGGATGGCGTGTATCGCCATGGCCCGCGTGTGCACAGGCCAGCACGTCGCTCTGTTGGGTGCGGGTCGGCATCCCAGTGGACGGCCCTCCCCGCTGAACATCGAAGATCACTGCCGGTATTTCCGCGAAATACGCAAGCCCCAGAAACTCCTGCATCAGGGAAATGCCCGGCCCGCTGGTCGCAGTGAATGCACGGGCACCGTTCCACGCGGCGCCCACGACCATGCCAATGGCAGCCAGCTCATCCTCAGCCTGGACAACCACGTACTTGCGCTGCCCATCCGGGTCGACTCGCAGCCGCTCGGCGTAGTGCATGTAGGCTTCGGCCAAAGAGGATGATGGCGTGATGGGGTACCAGGCCGAAAAGGTGGCGCCACCATAAATGGCGCCCAAGGCCGCAGCGGTGTTGCCGTCAATAAAAATTCGATCGCCACAGGCATCGCGCCGCTGAATCTGCAGGCCTATGCCGCCTTCCAGGTGTGCCTCGGCGTAAGCCCACCCCCTTGAAAGTGCATCGAGGTTGGCGTTGATCAGCGGCGCTTTGCGCTTGAACTGGTCGCGCACCAGGGTTTCCAGCACGGCAAACTCAATCCCCAGCAGCTGCGCCAATACACCGACGTACATGGTGTTTTTGAACAGTTGCCGCTGGCGTGCGTCGCTGTAGGCTTCGCTGCAAAGGGCGGTCAATGGAACACCCAGCGCCTGGCAGCCTGTGGGCAGCCCGTGTGTGCGCGCCCGCGTGCTATCGTAGAGCACATAGCCGCCCGGTTCGACAGAGGCCATGTCTTGCGACCAGGTTTCAGGGTTCATGGCCACCATCAGGTCCACACCGGAGCGCGCACCCAGGTACCCGGCTTCGCTCACCCGCACTTCATACCAGGTGGGCAGACCTTGAATGTTTGACGGGAAAATGTTGCGGGGAGACACCGGCACCCCCATGCGCAAGATCGCCTTGGCAAACAACTGATTCGCACTGGCAGAACCGGACCCATTGACGTTTGCAAACTTGACGACAAAGTCGTTGGTTCGTTCTAGCCGCCCATGCATGCTGCACCCGCCTTGGGCAAATCAATGACAAATTTCTGCATGTCCCAGGCGCCTGTCGGACACCTCTCGGCACACAAGCCACAATGGAGGCACAGGTCTTCGTCCTTGACCATCACGCGCCCGGTCGCCAGTTCAGGCGAAACCATCAGGGCCTGGGATGTATTCTCCGCCGGCACCCGCAACCCGGCCCGCAGCGCAACTTCGGGCTGATTTTCCGTGAAGTTGATGCAGTCCACCGGACAAATGTCGACACAGGCGTCGCACTCGATGCAACTCGGCGCGGTGAACAATGTCTGGACGTCACAGTTGAGGCAGCGCTCGGCCTCCGCCAACGCCTGCTGGACGTCGAAACCGGTTTCGACCTCCTCGGCCAGATCCACGAGCGTGAGGCGCTGATCCTGCCACGGGACCTCGTGGCGTGGGTCCAAGGAAACATCGTTGTCGTAGCTCCACTCATGGATGCCCATCTTCTGACTGGACAAGCGCATCAAGGTGTCTGGCCTGTCTTGCATGGAATGGCCCCGACACCACAGGTCAATCGAGATTGCCGCCGTGCGTCCATGGGCCACCGCCCAGATGATGTTCTTAGGCCCGAAAGCGGCATCACCGCCGAAAAAAACGGCAGGATTGGTGGATTGCAGACTGTCTTCGTCTAGCACCGGCAGGCCCCACCGATCGAATTCGACGCCGGATTCCAGTTCAATCCAAGGGAAGGCGTTCTCTTGCCCGATGGCGATGATCACGTCGTCGCACTGCATGTCGACCTGGGCCTCACCGGTGGGCACCAGTTGGCGCCGGCCATCTTGGTCATACTCGGCGTGAACCGGTTCGAACCGCACGGCAGTGAGCTGCCCATCCTGATGAAGAAAGGCCTTGGGCACCAAAAAATTGCGGATGGGGATTCCCTCGCGCTGGGCGTCTTCCTTTTCCCAGGGTGAGGCTTTCATCTCCTCATACCCGCTGCGCACCACCACAGTGACCGAGTCGCCACCCAAACGCCTGGCCGTGCGGCAGCAGTCCATCGCGGTGTTGCCGCCGCCCAGCACGATGACCCGCTTGCCAATGCGGTCGCAGTGCCCAAAAGCAACACTGGCCAACCAGTCGATACCGATGTGAATGTTCGCATTCGCGGCCGCGCGTCCGGGCAGTTGTAAATCGCGGCCCCGCGGCGCGCCAGTACCAACGAAAACCGCATCGAAACCACCACCGTCGAGCAGCTCGGTCAGGCTGCCTACGCGCTCCCCAAAGCGGGTGTGGGCACCCAGGTTCAGGACGTAGCCAATCTCTTCGTCCAGCACCGATGCCGGCAAACGAAACGCAGGAATCTGGCTGCGCATCATGCCACCGGGCTGGCGCTCTGCGTCAAAGATGACCACTTCATACCCGAGGGGCAGCAGGTCCCGAGCCAGGGCGAGCGCGGCTGGGCCCGCTCCAATGGCAGCGACACGCTTTCCGTTGGGTGCGGCCGCTGGCCTTGGCAGGCGGGGTTGAATGTCCGCCTTGTGGTCCGCGGCGACGCGTTTGAGCCGGCAGATCGCCACCGGCTCTTCCGCTTCCAGGCGCCCGCGCCGACACGCCGGCTCACAGGGCCGGTCACAGGTGCGCCCGAGCACCCCAGGAAAGACGTTCGAATGCCAGTTCAGCAGGTAGGCGTCGCTATAGCGGCCTGCTGCGATCAGTCGAATGTATTCGGGGACGGGGGTGTGCGCGGGACAGGCCCACTGACAATCCACCACCTTATGGAAATAATCGGGGTCTTTAACATCCGTCGGCTGCACCGAATTGCCGCTCCCTTGCGGTCGGGCGAGCACCGCAGATCCACTGCCGCCGCGCTCCGCTAAGGACCCTCCGGAGACGCGCACGCAGGTACTGCGGTCTGCGCTGTTATTATTGGTCTCGTATTCGCGCTGCGCCCAGTGGCCACCGGCAAGCCCTGCAGGTGCGCCGCCACCAAGCGCCTCTTATACTACCCACTTCCCGCGCCGGTTGAAAAGCGAATCACCTACGCGCACCGCATCCACCCGACAGCCAGGACAGCTCCGGCATGAAGCAGTACGACCTTTACGGGATCGGCAATGCGCTGGTCGACAAGGAGTTTGTGATCGATGACAATTTCCTCACCAGCCATGGCATCGACAAGGGTTTGATGACCCTGGTCGATGCCGGGCCGCAGCAACACCTCATTGATGAACTGACCACCAGGTTCGGCCTGCAGAAACGTGCCAGCGGCGGATCCGCGGCGAACAGCATGATCGCCGCTGCGAACTTCGGCGGTCACTGCTACTACGCCTGCAAGGTGGGCGCGGACGAGCCAGGCGACTTCTACCTGCATGACCTGGCACAAGCCCGCGTTGCCAACAACACCAACGGAAGCCGAACCGCAGACAGCATCACCGGTCGTTGCGTAGTGATGGTCACGCCCGATGCAGAGCGCACCATGCTCAGCCACCTGGGAATCTCATCCAGCCTTTCAACCTCAGATCTTGACTTTGATGCGTTGCGGTCCTCGAAGTACCTCTACCTGGAGGGCTACCTGGTCACTTCAGAATCAACCCGGCAGGCCGCCATCCATGCGCGGGAATTTGCGGAACAAAACGGCGTAAAAACAAGCCTGACGTTCTCAGACCCCAACATGGTCACCCACTTCCGACCCGGGATCGAGGCCATGCTCGGCGCGGGCGTGGACATGCTGTTTTGCAACGCCGAAGAGGCACGGCTGTTTTCCGGCCATGACGACATTGAAGCCGCCGCCCGAACGCTCCGAGATTGTGCGCACCAATTTGCCGTCACCTGTGGCGCCCAGGGGGCACTGGTCTGGGATGGCCGACAGCTACACCGCATCGACTCGGTGCAGGTACAAGCGGTCGACACCAACGGTGCCGGCGACATGTTCGCCGGCGCGTTTTTGTATGCTCTGACCCAGGGTCAGAGCATTCAGCAGGCTGGAAAACTCGCAAGCCTCTCCGCGGCAACCCTGGTCACAGAGTACGGACCACGCCTGACAGCAGCGGTGCAGCGTCGCCTTCTGGAGCAGGCGACCGCCTTGTGAGACAACCCAACGGGTGCACTGGCTCAGCGGCAGACTTTGCGTCCGACGCTTCTTTACAGAGGAACACGCAAATGTTGGTGCCCAACAATAAGCCGCGCAGCCCAGCCGCCGGCCACCATGCCGGCCGGACCGTTGGACAGCTGATTCGCCACTGGGCCCAAGCCCGCCCAGACCACCCCTTCCTGGTTTGGGAGCCGTTCGAACAGCCGGGTCATACCTGGACCTACCGCGAGTTCGCACAAGACTGCCAACGCCTGGCAGCAGGACTGACTCAACGGGGCGTTCGCCATGGGGACCGCGTGCTGATTCATCTGGACAACTCACCAGAATTGCTCCTGACCTGGTATGCCTGCGCGATGATCGGCGCCGTCGGAGTCACCACGAACACCCGCAGTGCAGGTCCTGAGTTGGCCTACTTTGCCGAGCACAGTGAAGCAGTTGGCGCGGTCACCCAGCCCAGCCTGGCTGAGGCGCTCGCAACCGAAGCGCCACAACTTCGGTGGCTGGCGGTGCTGGACCACGACGCCGGCGCAGCGCCCGCGAACGGCTGGGAGCCACCCATCGGGACGGAGCCCTTCGCTGCCCTGCTGCTGAACACCACGCCCGGGACTGTATCCGATGCCGAGATCGATGCACTGGACCCGGTCGGCATCCAGTACACCTCCGGCACCACGGCTCGCCCGAAAGCAGTGGTGTGGACCCACGCCAACGCGCTCTGGGGCGGGCAGGTCAATGCCCGGCACCTTGAACTGACACCTGCCGATGTGACCCTGTGCTTTCTCCCCTTATTTCACACCAATGCCCAGGCCTACTCGGTACTCGGCAGTCTGTGGGTGGGGGGAACGGTGGTGCTGTTGCCTCGGTTCACTGCCAGCCGGTTTTGGCCGCTGTCGCTGAAACACCGCTGTACCTGGACCTCCATGATCCCGTTCTGCCTGAAGGCCTTGCTGGAGCACCCCATCCCGGAATCGCACCACTACCGGGTCTGGGGGAATGGCATCTGCGCGCCCCCCACCGACGAACTGTTCAAGGTCACCACCGTCGGATGGTGGGGAATGACCGAGACCATCACCCACGGCATCGTCGGCGACCTTCACTGGCCGAGCCCATCCATGAGTTGCGGACGGGCGGCACCCGAGTACGAAATCGCCGTGGTCGATGACACCGGAGAACCCGTAGAGCCAGGCAAAACCGGACACCTTCTGGTGCGTGGCATTCGCGGGGTTTCGCTGTTTCTCGAGTACCTGAAAGACCCACAAGCCACGGCCGACGCCTTTGACGACCATGGCTGGTTCCGCACCGGAGACCGGGTCCGAACCACCCCGGAAGGCTTCATCTTTTTCGCCGACCGCGACAAGGACATGCTCAAGGTCGGCGGAGAAAACGTTGCCGCCTCGGAGATTGAGGCGGTGATCCGGGCGTCGGGTTGGGCCGAGGAAGTCGCTGTTGTGGCTCGCCGTCACCCCATGCTCGACGAAGTGCCCGTGGCCTTTGTCATCCCAGGCCCAGGTGCGCCCAGTTCACTGGAGGCTGAACTCATCGCGCATTGCCGGCAGCACCTCGCAGACTTCAAGGTTCCGCACGCGGTGTACCCGGTCGAGGACATGCCGCGCTCCACCCTAGAGAAGATCAACAAGGCGGCCTTGCGGGCAACCCTCGCCGCCGACGCATAACTCCAGCGCATGGCGCCACCCGGCCCTCTTTCGCCACCCGGCATTCAGCGCCTGCTGGCGCTGATTGGCCTGCTCGTCGCTGGGCTGGCGTGCTCAGCTGCCTGGCCGCAAGCCGAGGCACCCAAGCGCCCCGACCTGGCGGGTAGCAGCAGAACGGCCA
>OBIC01000366.1_pt1 | contig 13477 bp, 14 predicted proteins | sample 1519831 | NCBI WGS metagenome assembly OBIC01 (sample SAMN03019805, study PRJEB22545) | beach sand metagenome | biome: beach; feature: sea beach; material: beach sand | place: USA: Municipal Pensacola Beach, FL | collected 2010-10-20 | depth 40-45 cm m | reverse complement strand
CAATCACCGTTTTGGCATATGATGGCCGGGGCATTGCAGCCAGTTTGGCGCTTGGAGCCCAAGCGGTATGGATAGGCACGGCATTTCTGGTCGCAGAAGAATGCGAAATTTACGATACCAATAAGGACCAAATTCTTGCAGGTAACTCGCAGGACTTTGAAGTCAGCCGAATCTGGACAGGAAAAACCGTACGAGTCTTTAACAACGAGGTCTCCAAAGCCTGGACAGAATCCAATCTGGACCCATTGCCCACACCCTATCAACGCATATTGATGGAAGACTTTACTGCTGCGGCTCAAAAAGCCGGGCGCCATGATTTGATTCTTAACCCCGCAGGGCAAATATCCGGCATATTGAAAAAACGGAAACCTGCAGCAGAGATCATGCAAGAACTGATTGAAGGGACAATCGACCAGCTCAATCATTTGAAAAACAATATTTCCTATTATTAACAATAAATTAAATTTACTTTCTAAAGTAAATTAGGAGGATGAATGGCAAAAAAAGCGGTCATCAGTGGTGTCTACAACACCAAAGTTGGCGTATTGGAGGGCAGTACCTGCATGTCCATCCACGCCGAATCGGGTATCGGCGCGGTAGAGGACGCCGGCCTTAAACTGGGCGATATCGATGGTGTACTCACCGCCTATGCCACCACACTGCCTCATATCATGCTGGGATCAGTCTTTTGTGAAGATGTCGGCATTCGGCCGGCTCACCTTTCTTCCATTTCCATGGGCGGCGCCACGGGAACCATGCTCATTCAGGAAGCCGCTGCACTCGTCGAGGCGGGCTATTGTCAGCATGTTCTGTGTGTAACGGGCGATAATCGCGTGACGGGCCATGGTAGTAACGTCGTTTCAGTGATTTCCAGCATGGTCGGCCACCCGGAATTTGAAAACCCATTTGGTATCACCGTACCGGCCAGTTATGCCATGGTGGCTCAACGATACATGCATGACTACGGCTTGACTAACGAGCACTTTGCAGCCGCTGCCGTCACCTGCCGCAAACATGCGGCACTTCATCCCGACGCCCACATGCAAAAACCGATTGAAATTGATGATGTGCTCAATTCGAAAATGATCGCCGAACCTCTTCACATGCTCGACTGTTGCCTGATTTCTGATGGCGGTGGTGCTGTGGTTGTCAGCGCAGCGGATACCGTTCCAGACCTACGCAAAAAACCCATCACAATATTGGGCTCAGGCCAGGGGCACACGCATGAACACATCATGATGGCACCCGAAACACTGGATCATTTTGGCTGCAAATTTTCTGCGGAAGCAGCATTCAAGAAAGCGGGCGTGACACCTCAGGACATTGATGTTGCAGAGATTTACGACTGTTTTACCAGCACACTGTTGATTCAGCTTGAATCCATGGGCTTCTATGAGCGTGGCGCTTCCGGTGAAGCCGCCGTGAATGGTGAACTGGAGATTGGGGGTGCATTGCCCACGAATACACATGGAGGCCTGCTCTCATTCGGTTCATCAGGCGCAGCCGGTGGTCTTTGGCATGTCGTCGAAGCCGTCCGGCAGCTGCGTGGCGAGGCAGGTCAGCGGCAAGTGAAAGATGCTGAACTGGCCTTTGCCCATAATCAGGGCGGTATTTTTTCTGCGCACTGTTCACTTGTTTTGGGAGATGCATCGTGAATACACCTGTACAAAAGCCCAATAAACCGGGTATTGAACCCAAGCCCCATACTCAAGCTTTCTGGGAAGCCGCTAACAGCGATAAACTTCTTTATCAGTATTGTCTTGATTGTCAGAAACCCCAGTTTGTGCCCAGTTCCGTTTGCCGAAAATGTCACCAGAAAAACCTCGACTGGCGAGAATCCAGTGGGCAGGGATTTGTTTTTACGTATTCGATTATCCATAGAGCCCCTAATGCGGCTTTCAAGGATGACACCCCCTACCCCATTGCTATGGTTGACATGGCAGAAGGATTCCGGATCACCGCCAATATTCTTAATTGCCCACCAGAGCGCGTCTATATCGGCATGCCTGTGCGGGTGGTTTTTGAAACCCGGGACGGTTCCGATTACAAAATCCCACAAGTTGAACCTGCGGAATAAGAGGCACTTATGGCGAAAGAGAAACTTTTTACATACGATCATTACGAGCCAGGAAAACTATACGGTGAATCAGAATTCACGGTCGATGAGGAAACCGTGAATAAATGGCGAACCGTTTACCCTGATGACAACGAACCGGGCGTGATGCCTCCTGGCATGACCGCAATGATTGCTGTGGATGCCATTCTGACGCACCAATCCCCACGCCCTCCTGGTGGTGTTCATGGTGGGCAGTCTTTCGACATACACCGCATGCCACGCATCGGTGAAACATTGGTCACTGAAGTGCGTTGCATCGACAAAGAAATTCGTAAAGGCCGAAAATGGGCTTACTCAGAAACACGCACGCGCAGCAAGGATACCGGTGAGCTGTTATTCACTGGCGTGATGACATCACTGGTTGCCGAGTGAGGAAAACAACCATGCAAAAAGTATTAGAGCCCGCAAGCAATCATGTCGATTTTGAATCGATTCTCAACTACGCCGATGTCACCCAGGACTACAACCCCATTCATGTCGATAAAGAGTTTGCCGCCAAAAGCCCAATGGGGGGCATCATTGCACATGGCACCATGTCTTTGGCACTGATTTGGCAGTCATTGAAAAAAACACTCGGTGCGGATGTTGTTAACCGAGTACGGTTGGATATCCGCTTTGTTTCACCGGTTCGCATTGACGACACCGTGACCGGCGGGGGTAAGTTACAAGAAGGTTCCGACCAGGTCTATGATGTTTGGGTGAAAAACCAAGATGGTCAAATTGTTATCAAAGGCACTGCGGAGATAAAAACTGCCTTATAGGTTGGTCTGGCTCATTGTATGGCCACAGTGGTGCATTCATGGCGACATAAATTGCATGGGTAGAACCAATAAACCTATGTATAATTCCAATGCTTCTTCGTCCAACGAGCCTACCGGAATACGCGGTTCCGGTAGGTCAAAAATAAATTAGGAGAGTTTTATCTTGAGTGGTCCACTATCAGGTGTCCGCATACTGGACATGAGTTCCGTCATTCTAGGCCCTTACATTTCACAATTATTGGGAGACTGGGATGCCGAAGTAATAAAAATCGAACCGCCCACCGGGGATACAACCCGCAACATTGCGACCACCAAAACACCGGGGATGGCGGCGTTATTCATGAATATGAACCGCAATAAACGCAGCATCGTACTTGATCTGACAAAACCAGGTTCTGCTGATGTGTTGCATAAACTGGTTGAAAAATCCGATGTGGTCATTCACAACTACCGACCGAAACCCGCAGCGAAACTTGGTGTTGCCTACGAAACACTGGCCAAGGTCAACCCCCGGATCATCACCTGTACAACGGTAGGCTATGGCAGCGAAGGCCAGTACCGGGATCGCCCTGCCTATGATGATTTAATTCAGGGAATTAGTGGCATGGCTGACCTGATTGGCCGCTACCATAATGCCGATCCCCGCTATGTGCCCACCGCTCAAGCCGACAAAACCGGCTCATTAATGGCGCTGTCGGCCATCCTCGCGGCACTGTACAAACGCGAACAAACCGGCGAAGGCCAGGCGATTGAAGTGCCCATGTTTGAAACGCTTGCCTCGTACATCCTGGTGGAACACCTCACCGGTCCAGCCTACGAGCCATCCCTGGGGCCTGCCGGTTATGTACGGCAGATGGCTCCGACTCGCCGCCCGTTCAAAACCCGTGATGGTTTTTTATGTGTCATGCCCTATACCGACAGGCACTGGAAAGCCTTTTTTGAATATGCCGGTCATCCTGAACTTGTGACAGACCCTCGTTTTGACAGCGTGATGAGCCGTACCGACAACATTGAAGCACTGTATACAAAACTTGAAGAGTTACTTAGCCAAAAATCGACTGGCGATTGGCTGAGCGCGCTTGAAACGCTGGATATCCCTTTTGCACCGGTGAATACCGTTGACGATTTGCTGAACGACCCTCACCTACAAGAGGTAGGCTTTTTTGCGGAATACGATCACCCAACAGAGGGACGTCTCCGTCGGGTAACATCACCGGCAAAGTTTTCAAAAAATCCGCCCGGCTTTCAATTTGGTGCTCCTCATCTTGGCGAGCACAGTATGGAAATCCTGAAAGAACTTGAGTTCAGTGATGAAGCCATTCAGACCTTGCTTGATGCAGGGGCAACAACCCGCCCAAAATAATCCTCGTGCAAGCCGATTAGTGACTGCCCATTCCAACATAACCGGGATGGGCCATCACTCGAGTTATCCATGCCACAACGGCGGGGTAACCTGATAAATTGAACCCTCCTTCATGCGCAACGTGGGTGTAGGCAAATAACGAAATATCAGCCGTTGTCAGCTGGTTCCCAACCAGGTAGTCACTTTCAAACAGGCGCTGTTCCATCACTCCCAGCGCTTTATGCCCTCCAGCCTGTTTTGCTTCATATTCTTGTTTGCGATCGCTGGGCATGTCCAAATATTTGGCAATAAAACGTGCGACAGCAATATAAGGTTCATGGCTATATTGTTCAAAAAATTGCCATTGAAATACTTTGGCCTGTTGAAACGGATCGGTCGGTAATAATGGGCTCCCGGTTGCCAGGTAATTCACAATCGCATTGGACTCAGAAAGGCAGCGCCCATCATCTAGTTCCAGTACGGGAATTTTTCCATTAGGATTTTTTGAAAGAAACGTAGGGGTTTGAGTTTCGTTTGCCAGAATATTAACGTCTTCCCAATCACAGTTTAGATTAAGAATAGACATTAATAATTTGATTTTATAGCAGTTCCCGGAATTATGGTCACCATATACTTTCATGAACTTTCCAATAAATTTAGTTGACTAAACAACAAGAGTCTCAGCAAAATAAAAATAGGCTGACTTTAAATAACACCTAAGGCCGTGCCCCAAACATATAATAAATTGAACAGGAGGTGGAGATGAAAAAAGAACCTGTGATGGCGGGCTTGGTTGTCGTCGACTTTACGCAATTTTTTGCAGGCCCGGTCGTAACCCAATCGCTTGCCGAGCTCGGCGCCGAAGTCATTAAAGTTGAGTTCGCGCCAACTGGCGACCCAGGCCGTTACCTGCCGCTCGTCAAAAATCAACGAAGTGGCTATTTCATTCAACAAAACACAGGCAAAAAAAGTTTGTGTGTCGATCTAAAAACCGCTGAAGGCAAACAATTGGTGCTGGACCTGATCAAAAAGGCGGATGTCCTGGTGGAAAACTATGCCCCAGGCGCGATCGCCCGCCTGGGTTTTGGCTGGGATGCTGTGCACGCATTAAATCCCCGCCTGATTATGTGCTCCGTTTCAGCATTCGGTCAGTCTGGCCCGCTTTCGAATATGCCCGGATTTGATTTTACAGGCCAAGCGTACTCCGGAGTTGCCAGCATGGTTGGGGATTCGGATGGGGCGCCGGCGCTGATCGGTTTAGCCCTCGGCGATTGTGGCACAGGTATGAGTGCACTTGCAGCAGTGAATGCAGCACTTTATCGGCGTGAAAAAACCGGAGAAGGTGCTTACGTTGAATCCACTTTGATTGATTTTCTCTTCCGGGCACATGAAGCTAACGTTGAAATACACAGCATCAGCAATGGTGAAATAGCACCGCATCGTTCGGGCTCTCACTCCAGTGCGTATGCGCCGGTGGGTTACTTTAAAACCCAAGACGGGTACATTTCCATCACCGTTCCAGACTCGCACTGGCCTCGCCTTTGTAAGGCAATGGGCAAGCCAGAATTAGAAAAAGATGAGCGGTTTGCAACGAATGAAACCCGGTTAAAAAATTTATCGCAACTGGTTAAAGAAATCGAAGCATGGATGTGCTCTTTTAATTCCACACAAGATGCCATGGCAGCCCTCAATCAGCACCACATTCCCGCAGCACCGGTATTATCTGTTGCCGAAGCAATGAACCACCCTCACCTGATTGAACGGGAGACAGTCCGAACTCTGGATGACCCCATTTTGGGGACGATTAAAATCGGTGGAATGCCTATTCACTTTATGGATCAACCAAGACATTTGGGTGGCCCAGCACCTTTGCTTGGCGAGCACAATATTGAAATTCTTAAGTCTTATCTAGATCTAGGTCAGGCACACATTAAAAAGCTCGAAAATGCGGGCGTTTTACACTCGTCTCACAGATAAGAAATGACGCAAATAATTGTATATTACCTTTTGATTTAAATGAAAAAATAATAGAACTTCATAAGTCTTATCAGAATAAATTTCACACTATAAAAAACTCAAACTCACAGACAGCCTCAAAAAATTGAGGGGAAGGTGGTCGTTAAATAATTAAAATGGCACAGTCAAAGTAAGGCTAAAAATTCAACTTATACACAACATGTGGCAGCGGGAATGTGATCAAACTTTACTGAGTATTAGCGGAACGGCATGTATGTTCCAATAGATACGGGATAAATGCAGCCAGTTCCAGGCTCATTAAATTAAAGTCTGAATCAAATTGCATAGCGACATCCCCTTCACCGGTCGCTTCTGCCGCCTCGAGAATGTCCTCGCCAAAACGAAGCCGTTTGATGCTCAACATATCGTCTAAAACAAATGACAAGCGGTCTTTCCAGTTTAATGCCAGCTTTGAAGCATGTTTTCCAGTTTTCACGTGATTGAGGATTTCATTCGCCTCAAGGTCTTGTTGACGACAACGCACGATACCACCCTGTTCCACAGGTTCGCGCAGCTCACACTCATCACCTAAAATAAGTTCGGCAGGCAGTGAGCGCGTATCGGCCAACCAGCGTGTGAACATTTCAGGCAACGGTTGTTTGGGCTTGGGCAGGGAAACCGGTAAGCTACCAAGTGTTTGGCGTAGAAAGTTGATCAGCTCATCCGCACGGGCGGCGGTTGCACTATCCACCGCAATTGTATTTAACTGCGGCGCAATCCAAGCATAACAATAACGGCTTCGAGTAAAAGCTCTCGGCGTGAGCGCTTCTGTCACTTCTTCACGTAGTTGCTTGAGGCGCTTTCCACGGGGCCTTGCTCCTGTACTGGCTTCAATCTCATCCGCGCGTTGTTCAGCGTGTTCTCGGATAACACTGGCCGGCAGAATCCGTTCTTCCTTTTTGGTAGCGATTAGGTGATAGCCAGAGCCAGAATGGACAAACTGCTGACCGCCCGGCATGGGTGTGGACCAGCCATAGCGCGAGGAATCAGCCGGGCCACAGGGTGTAAACGTAGCTTGTCCCAATGCAGTTTCTAATTCTTCAAGTGAATGGGAGAATGGTTTTTCGAGCCGGTATAAAATAAGATTTTTAAAAAACATAATTTTTAGTGACAGTGATTAAAAAGGTTTGAGGCGGTCAACACAAAGCCAAAAAGGCACGCAAACGCGTGCCAGATTAATAATTACGCAAGCAAACACGAGTTGGGCTAATACCAATCAGCCCTGGTTCAGCACAAGAATTACTTATATTCGACTTGTTTCAATTGAAAGTTTTGTTCGTCATTTGCCCTTGTTTGAATCGATTTCGAGGCCGAATAGTTAACAAATGGGTCCAGGCTGAAAGGCTGGTCATTTAAAACCAGTTTTGAACACAGTCGTTCACTGCGGCACACAGAGCAACGATAACGCTGTGATAGGCTATGTTGGCTTGTTTCCTCACCAATCAAGTCCATGGGGGTGTTACATTGTTTACATTGCATCGCTTAATTACTCCGCTGGATTCGATAGTCAAATTAGGGGTTCAACCACATTTGGAATTGCCGCAGTTCAAGCAGGTCGCGCAGTTATCCAGTACGACAACGGCCTTGGTATGGCATTTTTTGCACAGCTCAGCATTGCTGGGAAAGTTATTTTCATCTTCACCCGCATCATCAGAGGTCGGGCTTGGCGATAAAGAGAACTCTTCCCGCTTGGCGTCCATCAGTTGTTTTTGGTGTTCATCCAGCTCGGGCGCCTTCATGAGGCCAATAGAGATTAAGTGCCGCTCAATAACATCACCAATCTCGGCAACCAGCGAGGGCATGTATTTTCCCCCTCGTTTCCAGTACCCACCGCGAGGATCAAACACTGAACGTAACTCTTCCACCAGAAACGTCACGTCCCCACCTTTCCGAAAAACCGCAGAGATGATGCGGGTTAACGCCACAATCCATTGAAAGTGCTCCATGTTTTTGGAGTTAATGAAGACCTCAAACGGGCGACGTAGCTCGTGCTCTGTGCCTTCATTTAAAATGATGTCGTTAATCGTGATGTAGAGCGAATGCTCTGAAATATCCGATGGTGTTTTTACTTTATAGGTCGAGCCAATCAACATCTCGGGACGCTTGACCGACTCATGCATATGAATGATATCCGCCCGGTCTGTACGCTCGACCTGTGCAGCCGGAGCCTCTGCTTGTTGGGGGTTAGTACTGGATTCTACCTGGTAACCCACAATTTTCTTTTCAATTTTAGTTGGCATATCTACGTACCTGCAGATTTATCGATTAAAGTTTTCCGTAGTAGCCTTCTTTCAAGGCATCGTAAAGGTTCGCTGCGGTGTGCATTTCACCGTCATATTCCACTTCTTCATTACCTTTCAGTTTGACAACAGAACCATCATCCAGCTGGAATTCATAGACTGTATTTTCCAGATCCGTTTCTTTCACTAAAACACCCTGAAAGACTTCGGGGTTAAATCGAAATGTTGTACACCCTTTCAGGCCGCTCTCATAGGCGTAAAGATAGATGTCTTTAAATTCATCAAACGGGAAATCGGTCGGAACATTTGCGGTTTTGGAAATGGAAGAATCAATCCACTTTTGTGCTGCCGCCTGTATGTCAACATGTGCTTTCGGTGTAATGTCATCCGCTGCCACAAAATAATCCGGCAATTGGTTGTCCGGATTGTTAGAAAAAGGCTCGGCCTGGTCATTAATCAGTTCTCGGTAAGCCAGTAATTCGAAGGAATAAACATCGACTTTTTCTTTCGTTTTCTTCCCTTCCCGAATGATATTCCGCGAATAATGGTGAGCAAAAGAAGGCTCAATACCATTGCTGGCATTATTCGCCAGAGACAGAGAAATCGTACCTGTGGGCGCAATCGAGCTGTGGTGGGTAAAACGTGCGCCAACTTCAGCCAATTCTTCAATCAACTCAGGATCCACAGATGCAATTTGTTGCATATAGCGACTGTAACGGCTATGAAGCACCTTGCCGGGAATATGATCGCCTACCTTGTACCCATCAACTGCCATTTCAGGGCGGTGGCGCAGCATTTCGCGAGTGACAGAAAATTCTTCTTCCATGATGGGTGCCGCTCCCTTTTCTCGGGCAAGTTCAAGCCCGGTTCGCCACCCAGATAATGCCATCTCCCGGGTGACCTTTTCCGTAAATTCGAGAGACTCAGGCTCACCATATTTTATTTTTAACATCGTCAATGTTGAGCCCAGACCCAGATAGCCCATTCCATGACGACGTTTTCGCATGATTTCTTCGCGCTGGCCTTCAAGCGGTAGACCATTGATCTCAACAACGTTGTCCAGCATCCGGGTAAAGATGGAAACCGCTTCTTTGAACTTATCCCAATCAAAGCGGGCTTTTTCCGTAAAGGGGTCCAACACAAACCGGGTTAAATTAATCGAACCCAGCAGGCAAGCCCCGTATGGTGGCAAAGGTTGCTCCCCGCAAGGGTTAGTGGCGCGAATATCTTCGCAAAACCAGTTGTTATTCATCTCATTAACTTTATCGATGAGGATAAATCCCGGTTCTGCATAATCGTATGTGGATGCCATAATCATGTCCCACAAGCGCTGCGCCCGAATTGTTTTGTAGATCGTGCAGGCCACTAGCCCTTCATCGTTGACAACAAGTCCAGTTTTAGTGGGCCATTCTTTCCAGACAAGCTCGGGAAGCGGCTTGCCTGAAGACCGCAGCTCATCAAGCTCTATTTTGCGAACGGGGAAAATGAGCGGCCAGTCTGCATCTTTTTTAACCGCTTCGATAAAATCTTCCGTGATCAAAAGCGACAGGTTGAACTGCCTTAAGCGCCCGTCTTCACGCTTGGCGCGAATAAACTCCATCACATCCGGGTGGCGAACATCAAATGTGGCCATCTGGGCCCCTCTGCGCCCACCTGCGGAGGAAACGGTAAAACACATCTTGTCGTAAATATCCATAAATGACAGAGGACCCGAGGTGTAGGCACCCGCCCCCGAAACATAGGCGCCACGGGGTCGCAGTGTTGAAAAATCATACCCGATACCACAGCCGGCTTTCAGCGTTAAACCCGCTTCATGAACTTTGCCAAGGATGTCATCCATGGAGTCTTCGATCGTAGCTGAGACCGTGCAATTAATGGTCGACGTGGCGGGTTTATGTTTCAAAGCGCCCGCATTGGATGTAATTCGTCCAGCAGGTATCGCGCCATGGCGTAACGCCCATAGAAATTTTTCATACCACTCTGATTTTTTGCGGTCATCAGCTTCAACATCAGCCAAGGCACGTGCAACCCGCTGGTAGGTGCCATCAATTGTTTGATCGACGGGCTCCCCATCCTTCGTTTTCAACCGGTATTTTTTATCCCAAATATCAATGGATGCTTCCTGCATTGAAACAGAAGACGTATTGGGCTTGACTGAACTGAGTGAAACAACACTATTTTTATTCATTCTGCACTATGTCCTTGGTAGAGAGTTCCTTAGCTGCCTCAAAAGGCATTTACCTTGATCACTATATATAGTGTATATGGATTACACAAAGATACAAGATAAAGGAAATCCTATATATTAGGGATATTGTTTTTGTGATTGTTTTCTGTTTTTGAAATATTCTCGAGTGGGGCGGATTGACATTTGCATTTTCACACGTTTGATGTCAGTCGATCTGCCGCACTGTCAGGCTTCTGCGCAGTATTTTTCTGCCGGTAAGCGCGCATACACTCAAAATGGTAATAAGGATCCAGATCTGTCGTATTACCAGGAATTTCTAGAGACCCCTTAACCTGCTGCGCACGGCAGCTTGCACAGTGATATGTATTTCTTTTGAGTCTTTGTTGAGATTGGCTATCGCATAGCGCCATATCAGAACCACAATTTGTGCATTGCTTCATAAAGCTCTACTCATTAAAGATGGGTGAGGTAGTTCAGTATGCCTTCCACAATTAAGACATAGGTTAATTATTGACAGTTTTCAGTAAACTGCAAGTTAAAAAACACAATAAATTGGGCTTTTGAGTTGGGCATTACACTATATGCTGTGGGGAACCCGTCAATTACCTGGGGTTATACTGTGGATAACTTGGGAGTAAATATATCGATTGTGGATTGAAATGCTGGAAAACCCACCACGGCGCTTAAAGAACAGGCGCCGCAGTCGGTCGTTATAACCATTAATATGAGGGATTACACACCAATGTGAAAACCACCGTTTACGCTTAAATGTTGGCCTGTGATATACGATGCGGCGTCAGACAGCAAAAAGCATACGGGTCTGGCGACCTCATCCGGTTTTGCAATACGTCCCATTGGTATTTGAGCCAGGTACTTGTCGATAAACTTTTCACTTCGAATGGTTTCTGTCATCGGTGTTTCAACCATGCCAAAACATACGCTGTTTGAACGGATGCCATAACGACCCCACTCACGCGCAGAACTCATGGTTAAGCCCAACACACCCGATTTAGCAGCGCCGTAATTAATTTGTCCGATTGTTCCCCGGCGGCCCGCATCAGATGAAATATTCACTAGGGCTCCCGGCGAGGGGTCGCCCGCTTTGGCTTTTTGGATGTAGTGTTTCCCAACAGCCTGCAAACATAGAAACACTCCTTTTAAATTAACATCAATGACTTGATCCCAAGTCCCCTCATCCATTTTTTCAATCATTGCGGCCCGCACAATACCTGCATTGTTGACAAGGCCCTCGATACTGCCAAAGTCACTTATCACAGAATCAACCATATTTTGTACAAAGGTTGCATCTGAAACACTGCCTGCATAGGCTTTAACGCCGGAGCTTCCAATTTCATCAACCGTAGCATTCAGCGTATCGACATTGACATCAACTATGGCAACACGAGCGCCTAAATCAACGGCCATTTTGGCAATGGCTTTACCGATTCCCTGCCCTGCACCAGTAACGATAATATTTTTCCCTTCAAGCGACATGGGATTCATAATTCATCTCCTCTCTTAGATCTGTTTTTTAAAAAATGTGATAACAGCCTGATTAAAACCTTCGGCGTCATCCAAGTTCACAGCATGACCGGCATGCTCCAGGTCAACCACTTGGCAATTCGCCATATGCTCAGCAATATAATCTCGGTCGGCCTGAAAAGTACGCTCCCGCTGCCCAAAAACATGCAGTGCCGGGCAAGTGTTATCTTTCAAGCGGTGCTTAACCCCCGCATAAGGTACTGTGTGACACATGGCATTTTCATAAGCACTGAGGCTCATTTGTGCGTTATGTGCCATCAACAATGCCTTAATATCCGCACGCAAACGACGACTGCGGGCAGGATTCATCGGGCTTTCTGCGATAATTCGCTGCCCTTTTTCCGCAACTTCGCGCTGGAACGCTTCAAGCGCTTCTTTTCTTTCCGTTGGCTCCATCATGACAGCGCGCGAATTGGTAAAGGCCAGTGCCGTTGTGCGCTCAGGACAGGTGTAAGCGTAATTCAGCACAAGCGCAGCGCCGAGTGATTGGCCACACAGGAGCCAACGCTCTATACCCAGTGTTTCGCGAATGGCCTCAAATTGTTGGACATAGTGCTGGGGATGGTATTGTTCAGGGGCGTCTGGTGTGTTTGAGTTCCCGTGCCCAAGCAATTCTAAGACAATGGGTCTAAATCCGTTATCGATGAGTGCTGGCAAATTCGGTATCCAATGCGCACGGCTTGATAAAAAGCCGTGCATAAGCAGTACGGGGTACCCTGTCTCACCATGTACTTCAAAGTAAAGGTCAATCGGTGCCATGTTTGACGTCAACATAGACTCAGATAGTCACAGCTGGGTTAATCGCATACAACCCTGTGATTTGTGCTTGTGCCAGCACGTGACCGTCAATAGCGGCAAGTACATCCTCTCCACCAAATTGTCCCGTGACATCGCAACGTGGTACATCCAATGCGTAGAGCGTAAAAATGTAATGATGAACAATTTCGTCATTCCAAGGTGGGCAGGGGCCATCATACCCAAAATAAGTGCCACCCATATCGGGATCACCCGCCATGAATTCGGTGTAGTTATTCACACCCTGGCGTGTGCCATTAGGGGCTTCTGGTCCGGGCTTACCTTTTGGCGTCACACCATTGGAAAATTCACCTACTTCGATAGCATTGGCTGTTGCAGGTAAATCCACCAATACCCAGTGGAAAAAGTTAGTCCTTGGCAGGCTGGCAGGAATGACCTTGTCTTCCTGATTCACCAGCTCCAGCTGTGTTGGCACATCAATGTCATGACAGATCATCATGGTAATGACGGGGATGA
>OBIC01000365.1_pt1 | contig 13541 bp, 24 predicted proteins | sample 1519831 | NCBI WGS metagenome assembly OBIC01 (sample SAMN03019805, study PRJEB22545) | beach sand metagenome | biome: beach; feature: sea beach; material: beach sand | place: USA: Municipal Pensacola Beach, FL | collected 2010-10-20 | depth 40-45 cm m | reverse complement strand
ATTTGTTTTGCTGACGGCCAACAAAAAATTCACCACAGAAAAAACTCCCAGAATCAATTCTGTTTTCCAACGTGCCGTGCTCAGATTCACTAGAAACTTCAGTGCTATCCGACCGCTCGCATTCCGATTTTCCAACATGTGGTAAAGCACCATTTTCTGCAAGTGAATCTGAAACACCGTTTCCGTTCTCGCCCATTAAAGACAAGATTTGCTCGTGTGCTTCTCCAATTGTCAAATCTCCATCAAGGAGACTTTGCATAATATCATAAAATTGCTGTTCTCTCATAATCTTGTCTTTAATGTTCTACTCTCCAAACGGTGTTTACCACACGGCACGTTGTAAAACATTAAAACGATTTTACAACAATGTATAAACGCAATGCTTAAAGTCGTAGCTCATTTACAGTGTAGTTGCTTGTATAAAAGTAACTGCGTTCTTCATTGTCAAATTCTAAAAAATAATTATCACAACTTGCATCGTAGTTGTCATTAACTATTCTTACACCTTCATCTTTGTAAAAGTTTCTAATATCATTTAATGCACTTTCTAATTCAGTTCTTTCAAAAATGCCAACTACTTTATTTTGCAACATCCCATCTTGGGTGTAGTTATATGTTATTGCTCGTAATTCCATAGAAACAAGCTACCATTCAGGCTGTCTTGGCTCATTGAGTATATCAAACATTTCAGGGGTCATATCCTTCCCACAAAAGGCTTTTAAGTCGTTGCTTATCATTGCTCTTTGGGTGTATAGAAGATATGCTACTTCTTTTCGAGTGAAGGTGTCTTTGCCTTTTTCCCAACACACATCTCCATTGTCGGGCGGCAGGTAGCCAGTTTCTAACAATGTGTCATACGGCATAGCCGCTTTCTGTTTGGGAGTTAATTTCTTTGTTTCCATTTTGTCTATAATTTAAAAGTTAGTAATATTCATGGCGGCTACGACCGCATACACTCGTCCGTTGGGAATGAATATGTTCCGCTTCGCTCCACTATTGGCTAAACCCAATGCTTCGTTCACGGCATTTAGAAGCTCTTGCCATAAGTCTTTCTTCTCATGGAAAATAAAATTCAAATCATTCTCATTGATGTGCTTTTCAAGTATGTGTTCTGCTTCCATTTCAATTAAATTTCGTGGTTAATAAATCGCACTGTGTTTAGCCTTGTCCGTTGCTCATTAATGCGCTGCGCTACGGCTCCTCCCGGTATAAAAACATTATTTCTAAAGTGACGTCTTTTTCACACTTTTTACACCTAAAATTCGCTCTACTTTTTCTATACCATTCAGCTTTACAACATAATGTTTTCGCTTCTGAAATTTGTTTGTCTATTTTATCCAATATTTTGCTCATAGTTCAGAACTACTGATATAAATAAAATCTCTATGCTCTGCATTTTTTTGTTAACTTTTCTAATTTTTCCTTAAAAAATATAGCTAAATGCTCATAATCGAATTTTGTCCGCTTTGAAAGCATTCTGCTTTTCTGTAATAGATTTTCTGAAGTGCCTGCCCCATATAATTTATCTATATAAACAGAGTGGGCAAACTGGTTGCCATGCTCAAACCTATTACATTTTTGACATTGCCCATGTGCGTTCTTTTCGTCGAATCTAACAGAGTCAAATCGCCTCGAAATAAAATGTCCACAATCTTTATTTGACACATAAGCCCCACAGGTGCAACATGGTTTGTCTTTATCCCTTTCACGAATGTATTTAGAGAAATATCTATCTGCTTTCGCTTTTGATTGTTTTATTGACATATCCTAACCAATAACCACATAATTACCATGCCTAACGGAACCCCGAAATGAATCCCTCGACACCAAACACAGTAGGGATACCATTTAGGCGCTTTACGATCTAAGTAATCATTTAGTTCCTCTTTTAAAAGATGCAAAAACATTGCATAAACAACCGTTAAAACGGTTACTAAAACGTTAGTTAAAATGAATTGGTGTTCTGGTTTCATGATCTTATTCGTTCTAGTGCTGTTTTCATTTCAAATATCCTGCGTTTTATTTCCTTCTTGAAAAGCTCTGGTATATAATTAAGCCAATAATTACCCTCCATTCTAACATGAATTTTGTAATTATTATCGTTTCCTCGTTTTCCCCAAATTGTTAGGGTGTCCCCTTTTAACTCAGCGTGGAACGCATCAATGTTAACTGTTTTTGTTGGTTTCATAGGTTCAAATATTTTTTCATCTCTTTACTATTAAAATCTTCTGATAGTCCACCTTATGGATATTATAACACTTGTGATAAAGTGGGTAAGTGCTCTTCTGTACTCGTATCATTTTCAAATTAATTTGGTTTTCAAATGTTCAATAAATCCGTTCATTTTCCATTTGTAAAAAAGTTCAAAGTCCTCATAACCCTGACTATCTTGCTCCCAAAGTCTGAATAAAACGTTTCTCATTCGCTTTGACGGACTTTTCCCTTCTTCCTCTATCTCAACACCGTCTACACTGTCTTTTGCTTCCTGTGTTATGTTTTCAGTTGAAATATAAACCTTTGCGAATTGGTTATTAAGTGAGTAGAGCTGTCCGATAACGTCTGGGCTAACCTCATTTAATTCAAATATGGTCTTTACGGTGCCATCCTTTAGGGTTGAAATTCCCGATACTATTCCTGAAAATATCGCATTCATCGTAGTTTTTTTAAGTGCCTTATAATGTCACCTTGATTATACCGAAAATCGTAAACGATAGGATCAAGCTGATTTAGGATAAGGTCTTTTTCTATTTCCAATAACTCCAAATAATCAAATTCATTATCGCTATCTATTATAGATAAAACCCTACTCATTATTATTTCCTTTTTTTCATCCCTATATGATGAATCATTTAATAATCTACAAAATTGCTCAAACGTGTGTCGCTGCATCACTCATTAGCTTTTCTTTGTCTATTATATGATATTTCATTTCTATCTGATCCAATTTGCCACCATTCGCAAGATATTTAACTGCTTCTTTATATGGAATGCCCTCTAATTTTGGCTTTGTTTTGGGGCTTTTAATCTCTTCGCTGTGAGTGTTATCTGCATCGTCTATGGTTCCTGTTGGAACGAGGAAAGCATAAAGCAACGCATATTTTAATGCGTATGTAGTAGCCTTTCCAGCACTTTTGTCTTGACTGTCTACACCGTGACCATATCCCGCTATTACTTGACTTTCGCCGGACTTATGGAGCAATAAATATTTGGTCGATACTTCTGTAAATACAGATTGCTTTTGGTTTTCCTTGTCTTTATAGGTTTCTGTCCATCGACTAACTTCTGTTTTTGGTGTCACTTCAATCGGGAGCATAGTAAGTCCATGCTTTTGCATTGATTCACCGATTATTTTTTTTACTTCTTTATCTGGAACGCCTTTGTAAGAATAGTTACCACTTCCCACCGTCATAGATTTTTCAATCCCTTTGACATCGTTCATTACGGCTAGTATTGCTTCTGCTAAGTTTTTCATAAATTTAAAAGGGTAAATCGTCTGTTTGTGTAGGGTCTTTCTGTGGTTCTTGTGTTGTTTTACCACCGATTAAAGTAATGTTCCCGTTATAGTCTTCTAAAACCACCTCAGTAATGTATTTGGTAACACCGTCCTTTTCCCATGTCCTAGTTTTTAGTTTACCTTCCAAATAAGCCATATCCCCCTTTTTTAGGTACTTTTCGGCTATGTCTGCTTTCTTTCCAAAAACTGATATATTATGCCATTCGACATTTTCTTTTATTTCCCCGGTTGACTTATCAGTCCAGCGCTCGGAAGTGGCTAAAGAAAAATTTGCAACCTTACCCCCATTTTCGAAGTGTCTAACTTCTGGGTCTTTACCGAGTCGTCCAAGTAATATTACTAAGTTTCTGCTACTCATTTTTTTATTTGTTAAATAGATTCAAAATAGCCCTTACAAAAAAGGCAACGCAATATAAAAAAGCTAATACAGGGGTGAATATTAACAGGATTAGTTGCATATCATTATCTCCAATTTTACCGCCTCTTCGATTAACTGAGATTGAAAAGAAGTCATTTCGATTTCTTCCCCTTCTTTATAAACCGCAATAGTCATAAAGTCAATGTTTTTAGAACTGTATCCTACCCTTTCGTTTTCAATTCTACCACCTGAGAAAAACGACAAACTAGCCGTTTCGGTGTAATTCTGAGTAATTTTTACGTCAGCGTAAACTTCCATTTCGCCGACAATGAAGTTTAATTCAAACGTTCTTCGATCATCTCCCTGCATATCTACTTCTTTCACATCGAGTCCGCTTAAAATTTTATTGAGTTGGTTGTTCGTTAGTTTCATAATTATATCGTTTCTACAAATCTAATCAAAATATTCTTTTCGCCAAACATTTTGTTTTATTTATTACAAAGCTTTGGTTTTATCTTAAATGTTTATACTTTTGTAAAGTGATCTAAAAAGGAATGAAATTATGAAAACACTAAAACAAATAATGACCGAACAGGGGCGAACGTGGTTATGGCTCAGGGATAGTTTAGGATGTTCAGATCAAACTATAAGGAATTGGAGGAAGAAAGATAATATGCCTAAAATATATAAAGAAAAGTGCATCCAAATTTTGGGTGAGGATTTTAACACTAAAGATTAATTGTTTTAGTATATTTGACGTATAGAATTTACTGTACCCTCCACAATATCAGTAGATTTAGTAAAAAAATTAGTAACCCGTATCTAGGGAGAAGAGTGGAGGCTTCGAACTGGATACGGGTTTTTTTATGGGTTAAGCGAAACAGATTTATCCCAGATTGGTAGTTGTAATCTAAAAAATCCGTGAGATTGAGAGCAACACACAATTATCGAAAAGCCTCTTAAATGAGGTGTACTGCAAGCCAGAAAGGTTAGGTAATTGGGGTGCCATAAATTAAAACCTTAGACATCATGATAGAGGCGGTCTAAGTTGCAGGGATGGGGAAAGGCAATTAATCATAGGGCAAACAACTAAAAAGAAAAGCCCGACCTATGCAAAGACCGAGCAAATCCATTTACCTACAATAACTAGGTAAAGTTACAAAGGATTTCTTTAAGTCTTGCAGGGATAGGGATAACTATAATCAAACCTTTAAAAAATGATAAAAACACAACCTTATCAAATTAGAAAAACATCATATTTCCATGATATAAGTAATAATTTAGATCAACGAAAGACTACGTTTTTAGGCCGTGTAAAGGCTTGGATTTCTAAAAATGACCCCGATAATTTTGAGTATCCTAAATGGATGCTTAACGACTTCTTTTTCCACTGGACACAAATACCCGATAATGGCCGTAAAATGTTATTTGAAAGAGAGAAAACATGGGCGACAGGCGGACGATTGAGAACATGGAAGAATGTAAGCGCAAAAGACCCGAGGTGGAAAATTTCACAACATCAAATCAGAAACAGATGAACGAAATTAAGCCAATTGGCTACCATAAATATTCGTTTCTAAAAACCTTAAAAGTCTTAACAGAAGATGAAAAAAGGCAAATGAAAGAATACGAGGAAAGCATAACAGGCGGTGGCGTTGATCCTGAGTTTTATTTGGAGTACATGAGAAAGCTAAATGCCGAACCGGAGGAACTTCAAATTAAGCTCACACCAGAACAATGCTATAATCTATTTATTGAAAATTGGGATAAGGTGAACACAAGGAATCTAATCCTACACCCTGAAATGATCGAAAACCTAAAGTTTATGAATAGGTATTTTGGTAGGGAATCGTTTGATCCATTTTGTGAGCCCCTAAGCACTCCAACCTATAAAAAGGGCATATTACTAGTTGGGGGGTTCGGTAATGCTAAGACAACCGCAATGAGGACTTACAGGAAGGCATTTGAGACACTAAAAGGATATAGCTTTAAATATTTCACAGCAAAGCAAGTTTCAGAGATGTACGAAGACTGTAAAGATTCAAGCGATAAAACATCGTTTTGGAAAAATGTTATTTCCGGAGTAGCTCACTTTGATGATGTTTTAAACGAAGATATTTCGAGCAACTACGGGAAAAAAGACATCATGAAAGACGTTTTAGAAAAAAGATACGATGCAGGTCTAAAAACTCACATGACTATAAACACACGTAAACATGGAGATGTAAATGACGCAATTGAACAGATAGCCGAGCGATACGGAGAAAGACTGTATGATAGAATTTTCGAAATGTTTAATATTTATCACTGGAAAGGAAAATCAATGAGGCTATGAAGATTTCAGAAGTAATCAGAAAATTTGAGAAAATGAATGATTCCGAAAAAAGAAAGGATGAAGCAATCAGGCGGTTAATAATAGACAAAGAGGAATACATTTCAGCACTGAGAAGATTAACATGGGAACAGGCAATTAAAATTAAGAAACAATTTGGAATGAAATAAAAAACCCCCTCTTATGAGGGGGTTAAAACAAAACGACATGAAAATAATATGATGGAAGTGTAAACTTAGATAGAATTAATGACAGTTATATACCCTTTTGATCCTAATTTCTTTAATTCTTCCGTTAGTTCTTTTTCCATGCTACCTTGAATTAGTTCATCATTAAGCCTATTTTTAGCTATTAAAGGGCATCCTTCCGTATGTGTATGATCGTTACCTCCATGTAATCTTATACCCTTAAAAGACTTTCCTTTTTTTATTAATTCGTAACCGTTTTGTTGATTGTAGATTATAGGCATTTCACGGTTAAATCTTGAACTATCTGTAATGTTTACTAGATACGTTCCCTCCGGGATTGCTGTTTTAGAGTTTATCTTCACATTATCACCTCTTTCGGAGTCTTCTAATGTATGACAGAAAAAAACACCATTAAGAAAAAGTTTCCCCGTTGTGGTAGTTTCTGTGAACGTGTCTCTAATTAATAGTAGGTGGTAGCTCATATCCCCTTCAAAAACAAAACCGAAATTACACTTTGTCCTAGTTCAAAAGAAATTTCTAACCAGTCGTTATATGTTGCGGATTTCAACTCTTTCCAAGTTACTTTTCCGTTTTTATCCTTGTCCAATATTTCAATCAGCCTCGCTGAAAGAACTATTTTTAAAAGCGATCTAACCATTTTTTCTAAATTTTTCTTCGATTTCTGCAGCTGTGTCTTTCTTGGTAATCCATTCTTTAATCGAATGAATTTCAGTAGTTAGCTCTTTTAGTTGTATGGTAAATCCAGATATGGCATTATTTATATTCGTCTCTCTGTCTTTGTCTCTCTCTGTGTTTGAGTCGATTTTTGAATCCATTTTAGTCTGCCTAATCTCCATACGAACCGCCCAACCGATGACTAAAATTAAAAGACCTCCCATTAAAGAGAGCAGAGAAATAATATCACTAACCGCCCAATGAGCGTCTACCTGTAAAATCTGCATAAACGAATTGTAATAAAAATAATGCAAGCTAATATGAACCCGTTAATAATTTCTTCGGTCGGTTCGGGCCAACCGTTGTAAAAGTACCAAAAAAGGCTATATAAATCAAATGACAGGTATGCAAGCATAACATCTTTGTCTATGTCAGAGATTTTTTTAACGAATCTTGAAATTTGAAACATCAATCCGGTAACAAAGTGTAACACTATCCACATATGCCAATGAAAGTTAAACCCCTTTCTACCAGACCAATGATAATGCTTATCTGCTGACCATTCGATACTAGAATAAAGGTAACCTAATACCACTGTTGAGAGCAGTATAAAGGTTACCTTATTATTATTTAAAGCGTTATAAATTGTTTTTAATGTCCTCGACTTCATTTTTTAAAGAGTCAATTTGATGCTGTATTTTCTTGCAAATCAAATCAATCATTCTAGCTGGCAAATGACTAATTAAGATTTTAAGCTCATACAAAAATATAACAACTAAAAGAAGGAGGAAGGATATAATAGTTAAGACAGTGAGTAACATTTATTTATCCGTTTCCGTCGTCGTCTGTTGGGTCATCGCCTGAACCACCACCGCCGACACTGGACATTAACGCCACTTCTTCGTCTATTAACCCGAATACAATCCCAATGAGGCCACCAATTATAATACCCTCTTTTTTGTCGCCTAAAGGAGTTTTAAGAATAGCCACTATTTTATCAGTGGACACTTCCTTTAGTTTTTCATAATCTTTGTCCATGACCGCTTGCAAGGCCTCTAAGATGTCGCCTCTGTGCTTTTCGTCAACCTTAGAGATACCAAACTCCAAAGCTCCTACAAATAGCTTACCGTCTACCGCTTCAATCGCCATACCTAGAAACCCTCCGATTAGCTTGTTAAACTCTACCCGATCATCAAGCCATTTACCGAAATCCTTTAATGTTTTTTCCATAATTTTTTTATTTCAAAGATAACGATAAAAAAAATATCAAGGATGGGTTGTAAAGTACCCCAAAATGTGATACTTTTAAAAACAAAAACGATATGACAAAAGAAGCCAAAACAAAAAAGCTACTAAATCACCTATTAAGTGGGTTTTCAGTTAGTGCGCTAACGGCTACACAGATTAGCGGAATTTCCGGTAGCTGTTTCCATCGAAGACTAACAGACCTTCGAACAGGGAAATTTAACGGCGTTAATTATCCAATTGATTACGGTTATTGGGTTGAGCACGGTGGAGTGAGATATAAAGTTTACCAAATGGACTTAACGAAATTATGAATAAATCTAACATAGTGGCCGGATCGGATAAGCAAGCCGAAAAAGCCAAGCGACAAAGAAAGAAATTCGCACAGTCTAGTAATAGCAATATTACTACTGGATATTGCGGAAATTGTAAAACAAATTATAAAGGGAACTACACTACACACGTATGTCAGACACAAGAATAAATATCAAAGTCACAAGACCAGAAACGAAAAGTAAGCTTATCGCTTTTAAGAAAAAGTACAAGCTTCATTCGCAAGAAGAAGCTATTAATTATGCAATAGATATAGTAGAAAAGCCCGATTAAGGGCTTTTTTTATTTGATTTTTAGCTTTTCTATTTTAGCCTCTAATTGCTTTATCTGATCGTTTTGATCCTGCAAAAGCTGGATAATTGGAACGATTAGTTTTGAGTAATGAACTCCTCTGAGGTCTTTATTTCCGAGGCTGTCCACATCGTAAAATACTAAATTATCATTTACCTCTTCAACTTCTTCAGCGATTAGTCCGTATTCAGTTTCTGAATAAAATTCATCGGTATAGTTGCCTTCTTCGTCCTTTTTTCGATAATTATAGGTAGCTGGCTTGAGGTCATACAGCCACGACACGTCCCCTAACTCATCGATGTTTGTTTTGGAATCCCTGAACGAAGAAACGTAGCCAATCAGTCCGGTGTTGTCTATGTATAAATCTCTATTTGTTGCCCCTACGGTGGTTGAGTAGGTGGTAGTGGATGTTAGAGTACCGCCAAAACTCACATTTTGATTTGTCCCTGAGAGGGTTATTGATGGGCTGGCAGACTGTCCGTTTGTGAAAAACTTAATAGCCTCACTTGTGGCGGAGAGAAACCCCCATTCTGGATTTGCTGCCGCCAAATCAGAAACTCTGATATTAAGTAAACCACCGCTTGCAGTTTCCCACCTCTGGATATAGTGTCCGGTTCCCGAAGTTGCAGCTTCTTTCACATGCAGATTTGCCTCTATATCACTTTGATCCCCTGCATCTGTGCCTATACCAACCTTGCCTCCGAACCTGCTGTCTACTCCATTTTCCGAATAAAATCCAAATTGATCGGAACCAAGCGTTTGCGCCATTGCATAAAATCCATAATACTTTCCAACCGTGCCAGAACCCGAACTTGCAGTGCTTCGAAATCCATAATAGTTCGTGATAGTACCAGAAGCATTTAGATTTGAAACTGACGAGGTATGCCCGTAGTGACTAGATATAGTTCCTGTGTATGATGAATAATCTATGATGGACTGAAAGCTATTATAATGATCATAGTTCGTCGATCCTGCAACGGTAATTCTTGCATCGAAAGAGTTATAAGCGGTAGCGCTAGTGGTTCGCTGCCAATTTGTAGCGTCCGAAAAAGCATGACTGTTTCCAGCACCGGAGGTGATATTTCTGTACACGTTCACAACCGGATCAGTTGACCTCACTGTGTTAGCTCCTCCTCCAAAATAAGCAATTCCTGAACTGGTAATGGTTTCAATACCGCCAATTTCTAAGCCTCCGGTAGTTATATTAACGTCGTAAGATGAACCCGTTGTTAGTTCTATGTCTGCATTACCTGAGTTTAATTCAATATTATCATCATCTGAATCTAAAACAATCCCATTATCAGAAAAAATACTCCATTGGTCGTTCGTGAAAATACCATTAGAACTACCAAGTCCAAAACTAATGTAATTAGATGCCGTTGATCCTATCCCTAAATTCACGGCAGTAATTATTAGTGAAGAACTGGTTAGTTGTTTACTTGCGTTCAAATAAGGTAAAGTCGATGCGGTTAGTCCGCTGAAAGTGTTTGTTCCGCTAGTGGTTAATCCTCCAGTTATTCCTAATGTTGACCCGTCGAAAGTTAAATTAGCCTCCGCATTTCCGTTATCCGCATCCACCGAAGTAATCACACGGTTATTAGCGCTATTAGCTACGGTATAGCTAGATACCTGATCTAAATCATATTGAGTTGCCAAAACAGACACGGTATCGCTAAATGTCAGAAGTGAATCTGTTCCGCTGATTGAATCTAGTGGGAGTGTAGTTATAGACGTTATCGCACTTGTCCCATTTCCATACAAATAGCCGTTATGTTGTGTGAATCTAGCGGTGTTATGATTACCGTAAGTTTGAGCGAATAAAGACGCTGTAATCAGCGTTAAAATGATTCCTAGTATTGTCTTTTTCATAATTTTTATTTTACTGACCAGTACGTGCCATCCCACGTAAATACATATTGTTTTTTATCATAAGTCCCCGGAATGTTAAACGGATCACTACCTAAAATTGTGTCCCCATCCCCCTGTATGTTTAAATCTGCTGTCCCATTGTTTACAAATGCGATAGGTATGTTAATAAGATTGTCTTCGCCCGCTGGAAGGGTGACGGTACACGCTGAACTCCCAGAGAAATAATAAAGTTGTGGGGCTATTAACGTAATCGTCAAAGTAGTACCCGAAAAAGAGGTAACCGCTCCGAAAACGGTGCTTAAAGTCATTCGTTTATTCCGATTCTCTGCCAATGGTTCGTCAGGGTCTACGACCGGAAAATACATGCTCAAAAATGAGCCTGTTACTATATCTAAAACTGAAATCTTTTTATCTGCCATTAGTGCTCTAATTCAATAAATCCGCTACCGTCTTCAAGCTCAAATCTATCACCGTCTTCTTTCAATAAGTAGAAAGTCTGAGGTGGTGTAGGGACTTCTTTCTCCCAACCAATAATAGTTAAACGCTCCTCTTTTTCTTCCCTTTTTATCTGTTTTGGGAAAATTTTAACTAAGTTACCGAAATTATCAGTAAATGTTAAATAGCCCCAATTATCGCTATTATCACTTAACCCTAATAAAGCAAGTCTTATATCCTTCCATACTGAATAAGGGCAATAAGCCACGATCTCCCACTGCCAAGTCTTTATTATGGGCGGATTATAATAATTCAACGAGCTGAGTAAAAAGTCCTGATCTTCGACAATTTGCGCCGTAGTTTTAGACCCTGTTGCTTCTTTATATTGCTTTGAAAGGGAAACAGTGTTCACCCCCGTTGTGAATTTTATGTTTTTCGTGACTGGTTTCTGAGATAACGAAGCCCCGTAAATTTGCCAATTCTGGATTAAGAAATTAGTAGGTGCATGGTCAATATTATATTCGCTGTATTTGTCATCCAATCCTGAGACATTATTAAACGCCTCAATTCTCTCAGGAAGAAAAATGTCGATATCGAAATAAAAAGAGTACGAATTTGAAAACAAAGTACCACTAGGTAAACTTTCAGAAACATCTATTATCGTGCTGTTGTTTTCCGCGTCGTAGGAAATTGCATCTATGCCGAAAGTCTCATTTGTGATGCCTATCAAATCACCTGCCGTTACTGTTATGGTCGTTGCATTGTCTGTCTGACCCTTTAAATAAAAACCGACTAAGGTAATTTGTGCGTTTGCGCTGGATGTTCCTACACCGCTTGCACTGTCGTAATTTTCGTCTACAAATGGATTCTCTGAATTGAACCTTTGGCACTTAATAATAAATATCTCATTATCAGATTGATCGCTTTCATCCTGCTTTATCTTTAATCGTCTTACCCGTTCTAATTCTGCTGAATCGGTCACTAAATTTGTTATAAGAGATAGCTTTTTCTTCTCTTTAACAACCGGAGATAGGTAACTTCTACGAGTGTTAAATCCATCAATAGACCCGTCTTCATTTTCTTTAGAGTATTTCGAATATCCGCATTCCAACTCGTTAAAAACAATATCCATGTTTATTTTTCGAGTCGCTGGATTGCTTACTTGCGTTGTTGAGGTGTCTAATTGTGCAATTTCAACATCCTGATAAAAATTCTCATTTCGCTCTAAAACGACCTTTGAATCAACAACTGCCCAACCACACCCATATCTAACTTTGTAAAAATCAAATATATCATTTGCCTTTACTTTCAAATTTGAATTTGAAGTAAGTCCTCTTATTTTATTCCCGGAAGTTATGAAATTTAAAGACCCGTAACCATCCGTTAACGAACCTTGCTCCTTTTTGGACAAAAATTCACTTTCTAAGATGGAAATTCCAGAACTCACTACAACCCTAGATTTTATTCTAGCGGTTTGGGTTCCGTCGGATATTAATTCATCGTCTTCGAAGGCCTCATCCCCTGTTACGACAATTTGATCGCCTGAAAGCGAAGATATAATCCCCTCATCGGTGCTTGTCCCCCCGGTTAACGTATTAGATACGGTAAATTCCTCGAATGTTAGTTTATTTAGAGTTTCTAAATACCTAAGTTTAACCCCGGACGGGGAGCCGTCGATATAAAGCTCTTCCCCGCTTGAAACATTTTCGACGGTAATATAAATACCGTCGGTAGAAACAACGTCGGCAGTCTCACCGCTAATCAAACCCGACAACACAGACCCCGGAGAAGGCTCTATAATCCCTAAAGCAGACGTTTTAAATACCGTTTCTTGTGTTTTTAAAATCGATGCGGCGTTTGTTCCGTCGATTCGTTCCCCTATAGTGAAATCCCCCGTTACGTTTGAAACGAACATAGTCAACTGATCTGAAGAAATTATATCTATGTCCGCTGTTTCTGTGCTTGTCGCGCCTGTTATTTCCTCGCTTACAGAAAACTGATAAATGGTTATTGTTACGCTTGTTATGGTTGAATCTCCAATCTCCCCCGTAATTTTAGATAGGGCTTTATCTAATACTTCAAAAGCAAAATGGCCTGTTGTGGTTGATGCAGGGGATTTTGTATTGAATGATATATCAATGCTTGACCCTTGAATCTCAAAGTCACCCGTCCCAGAAAAAGACCCAAAACCGTTAGAATAAACAAGTTCAAAATATAAAAATATGGTTTGACCCTTTTCAATGTCCAAAGTTATAGAATCGTTATAATTACCGCCTACAATGGTCACCTCCAATAACTACA
>OBIC01000364.1_pt1 | contig 13627 bp, 10 predicted proteins | sample 1519831 | NCBI WGS metagenome assembly OBIC01 (sample SAMN03019805, study PRJEB22545) | beach sand metagenome | biome: beach; feature: sea beach; material: beach sand | place: USA: Municipal Pensacola Beach, FL | collected 2010-10-20 | depth 40-45 cm m | reverse complement strand
GCCGTGGCGGCACAGTGATGGTGATGCAGGCCCAGCCCGCATCGGCCTTCTTGGCTTGCCAGGCTTGCGCACGTTTGATCATGTCCGGGTTTTCGCGCTCGGAAAACATGCCGAAACCTTCCGAGCTGTTCGGGTCTTTGAGTTTGGCGTTTGCGTCGAGCCATGCACGCGCTTCAGCGCGAAACTCGGCTTCTTGTGGAGTGTCTTTAAAATCCATGGGGTTCTCCTAGCGAATTGGGTGGGGATGGGCGCAGATCAGGCCGCTTTGGCTTGCAGCGCCTTGAAAAGCCGCTCACGCCACAGCATGCGCCCGCCAAGCAGCGCGTCGAGCAGACGCATTCGCTTCACGAACATGTGGCAATTGGCCTCCCAGGTGAATCCGATTCCACCGTGAACGTGGAGGTTTTCCTGGGCTGCGAACTCGTAGGCGTCGCACGCCGCTCCCCGTGCCAATGCAGCGGCCTCGGGGAGATCTTCGGGACTGCTGTTCAGCGCCCAGGCACCGAAGAAGCAATTGGACCGCGCCAACTCAATGCGCATGTACATGTCTGAGATGCGGTGCTTGATCCCCTGGTACGTCCCGAGCGGCCGCCCGAAAATGTACCGTTCCAGCGCATAATCGCGCGCCATTTCTAAGCAGCGTTGGGCCCCACCCAACTGTTCGAAGGCAACCAGAATGGCCATGCGGTTGAGCAGCTGATCCAGCAGTTCAGCACCTGAACCTTGGCCACCCAGCAACTCTGCCTCCACTTGGTCGAACTGGACCTCAGCCAACTTGCGGTGCAGCTCGATCGTTTTGATCGACTGGCGTTTGATCCCCGGCTGGTCAAGACGAACGATGTACAGCGACAGTGCGCCCCGTTCGTCTTGGGCGCTGACCACCGCAAAGTCCGCGATCTCAGCGTCCATTACTGGCACCTTGGTGCCCGTCAGCTTGCCGTTTTTGACCTGCGCCTGCATGCCGGCCGCATCGTGACGACCGTTGGCCTCGAAATAGGCGATGGTGCCAATCAGTTCGCCGCTGGCAAGCCCTGGCAGATGCGCCTGCTTCTGGGTTTCGCTGCCGGCCAGCATGATGGCCTCTGCGGCCCCACTGATGGACGCCGTATAGGGTGTGTGCGCCAAACAGTATCCGAGTTCTTCGGCGACGACGACTTGGTTCAGGGCGCCCATGCCCGCCCCGCCAAACTCCTCAGGGATTCCAATGCCGAGGTAGCCGTTCTCGGCCATGAGCCCCCAGAGCTCTGCATCATGGGTGCTCCCAGCCTCCATGTGCTTATGAAACGCCTCCAGCGTCGCCTTGTCCGCGAGCAGCTTTCGGGCCGCGTCGCGCAGGGCATCTTGGTCTTCGTCAAAGAGAAAATTCATTGCTCCCTCACTTTCCGATGGTGGGTTGTTATCAATGAGAGCCAGTGGCACTCCGCGGCGGGTCCGGGTGGCCACACAACCCCGTGAACTGACCTTCCCTTCCGGTCAGTTCGGGACAGGTTAACCAATATCGGGGGCGCGGAGAACCGGCCGCTGCACTCAGCCGGAGATGCTCAGCGCCAATCCGGCTGATTCGAGTACCTCCGCCTCGCGCTCAAGGTCAGCGGCGGTGAGGGGGTGGGCCAGCAGCCAGCCTTCGGGAAACTGAACCAACAGGCGTTCCGCGTCTGCTCGAGCCAACACCGCTGGAACCGGATGCGCGCCGCGGGTGTGGTGCAACAAGACTGCCAGGCGCAGCAGCACGGTCAGCCTGCGCACCACGGTAGCATCGCCTTTCAGCACCTCGAACTCCTCTGCACGCGGGAAACGGCGCCGATGGCCCTGGATCAGAATCGCCAGGGCAGACTGGGTTTGTCGAGTGAACCCTAGGAGGTCTGCGCGACCGACGATGTACGCACCGTGCCGGTGGTACTGGGAGTGGGAAATCGACAGGCCGATCTCGTGCAGATCCGCAGCCCAGGCGAGCCAGCGCCGAGGACGCCCTCCGTCGAGCGCCCAGCCGGGAGCGATCTGGTCGAACAAGGTCAGGGCAGTGGACTCGACCCGCCGCGCCTGCATGCGGTCGACGTGGAAGCGCCGCATCAACCCATCGATGGTGCGGCGCCGGACATCCTCATGGGCCGAGCGGCCGATCAGATCCCACAGGATGCCCTCGCGCAGGGCACCCTCCGAATACCGCATTTGGGTGAGGCCAAGGGTCTCGAACACCGCGCTCAGGATCGCGACCCCCGCGGGGAAGATACCGGCGCGGGCGTTGCTGAGGCCACGCACATTCAGCTTTTCAATGCGCTCGAAACCCAACAGTTGGTCGCGCAGCGCATGGAGTCCTTCCAATGTCACGCTGTCCGTGCTCCAACCGTTCTGAATCAATACCCGCTGGACCGCACGAACAGTGCCTGAGCTGCCCACCACATCGATCCAGGGGTATTCCTGCAGGGCCTCCTGTACAGGGGCCAGTTCGCTGCTGGCGCTGAGTACCGCGCGCTCGAACCCTTTTCGGGTCAGCTTTCCAGCGGGAAAAAACCGCTCCGAATAGCTGACTGCACCGATCGACAGACTTTCCAGCACCAGGGGCTCAAACCGCTCGCCAACGATGAGCTCGGTGCTGCCTCCACCAATGTCGACCACCAGCCTGCCATGATCGTCGTCCGCGAGTGTGTGGGCGACTCCGAGGTAAATCAGCCGTGCTTCCTCGACACCGGAGATGACTTCGATCGGGTAACCCAGCACGGCTTCGGCCCGGGCGATGAAACTGTCCGCGTTCACCGCCACACGCAGCGTATTGGTGGCACGCACCGCCACGCTGTCCTGGGGCATGCCGTGTAGGCGTTGCGCGAACATGCGCAGACATTGTAGGCCCCGCTGCTGCGCGGCCTCGTGCAGGTAGGCATCTTGGTCCAGCCCGGCGGCAAGGCGAACCTTTTCGCGGAACTTCTGCAGCGGTCGGACCTCGTTGCCGTGCAACTCGCCGATCAGCAGGTGAAAACTGTTGCTGCCAAGGTCTACGGCCGCAAACCGGGGAGGGGCCTGCAGCAATTCGCCCTGGGCGGGCTCACCGTCGGACATGCTACTGCTCGCCGTTGGGGGACGTAGGAACGGGCGCGATTGTAACAAACCCCAGCATCACCCACCCGCCGCAGTCAGACCGGATAGACGCGCGGCTCAATCTCAAGCGCAACGCCAAAGTGGTGCAGCACATCCGCCTGGATTCGCTGGGCGAACTCCAGCAGCTGCGCCCCAGTGCCACCGCCGTGGTGGACAAGCACCAGTGCCTGATGTTCATGGACCCCAAATGCACCGCAGCGCCGGCCCTTCCAGCCCAGGGCGTCGATCATCCAGCCCGCCGCCAGCTTGCGGTGGCCAGCAGCTTCGGGGTAGCTGACCAGGCCCGGAAAGCGGGCCTCCAGTGCACGCCAAGAGACCGCATCGATGACGGGATTGTGAAAGAAGCTGCCCACATTCGGCAGGCCTGTCGGATCCGGCAGCTTGCGGCGACGGACGGCCAGGACCGCCTCACGCACTGCCCTCGCACTGGGCTTGGCCCCTACCGCCACCAACTCGGCCTGAATTTCAGGGTGGTCAAGCGGCGCCGGATTGCCGGTACGCAACCGCAGCACCACCCGGGTGATCACCCAAGCGTCCGCTTCATCCTGTTTGAAACGGCTGGTGCGGTAGCCAAATCTGCAATCCTGAGCGGAAAAGCAATGGGTTTTCCCGCTGCGCCGGTCCACCGCGTACACGGCCTCCACCAGGCTGCCAACCTCGGCGCCATACGCGCCGATGTTCTGCATGGGCGCAGCGCCGACAGTACCTGGAATACCGCTGAGGCATTCCAGGCCGGTCAAGCCGCGCTTGAGGGTCTCTGCGACCAGGGCATCCCATGTGTGGCCCGCCTGCACCTCCGCTCGCACACCGCGGCCGGCTGACTCGAAGCGCACACCCGCTGCACCCAACTGTACCGTGAGGCCGGGCCAATCCGCCCGCGGCACCAGATTGCTCCCGCCGCCAAGGATCCAGGTTGGCAGCTGGCGGCGACGGGCCCAGGCCATTGCCTCTGGCACTGCCCCGACGTCGGCAAGTCGGACGAAATACTGCGCCCGCACGGGCAGGCGCAAGCTGTTGCAGGCGGACAGGTCTACCTGCTCCCTGGGCGTCTGCGCGCACATCAGCGGAAACGATCGCGCCGGCGGCTGTTCAACGCACGACCTTGAGCCACTGGCCGGATTCTGGATCACCCTGGGGATAGTGTTGGTTCAGCAAGCGCAGCTGGGACTCAACCAATCCAGTGAGTGGGGAGCGCTCGGCCAATGCAGCGTAGGTCGTGCCGGCTTCGGCACGGACCAGGGCAATCCGCAGTGGCTGGGCCGCAGCCCGTTCCTCGTCGGTGAGGCGATGCAGAGAACGCGCCGCATCCAAGAAGGCGGGTTCAAAGTTCGCCAATGCATTGGTGTCCCGCACAAGCCCGACAAATAGGTAGGCCGTCTGATCGACGTACAGCACACTCACGCGCGCGAGCTGTTCCCCCTGACCGGTCCGAACCCGCGCCCGACCTGTGTACCCAGGCAGGTCACCCTGCAGCTCCGTCCCAGCCGTTACCTGCAACCCCAGACGCTCGGTCAGAAAACGTTCAGGGGGAATCTTGCGGTTGATGTCGTCGGCCAGCATGACCAAAGTCGCCTCTCCGCCTGGATGCGCCGAAACCACCTGCTGGGGCTGATTCGAAAGGTGCCAGTGTTCAGGGAAAGTGACCGCGATGCCAAGCTGTTCATGGAAAAAGCGGTTGCCCCGGCGAACGCCCTGAGCCGGACTGTCACCGAAAACCATGCCATCGATTTTTTTGAGGTACGCCCCACGGCGTTCGTCTGCCTCGACTCCGGCATACAGGGGCAGCGCCTCGGACACCACCTCCTGCAAACGCCGGTCGTTGTCCGGGTGGGTCGCGAACAACCCATGGTAAGTTTGGATGCGCTGTCCGGATTGTTCGGCGACTTCTGCGGCGTAGGCTTCCTGGGCTTTCAGAACCCGCAGCACACCCAGCATGCTCTGTGGCGGATAGCCAGTGCGGGCCAGGTACTCGGCACCCAGCCGGTCCGATTCAAGCTCGTGTTCCCGTCCATACCCACTGAGAATCGCCTGAGACAGGACCGAGTAGAGCTGCTCGGCGGCGCCGGCACGCAGCTCAGGCAACAGGATTTGGGCCACCACCATTCCTGCCCCTGCGACCTGCGCCGCGCTTTGTTGGCGCACACCGTGCCGGGCGGTGACGTGACCGATTTCATGGCCCAGCACCGCTGCCAGCTCGGCTTCAGAGTCGAGGTATGCCATGAGCCCACGGGTGATGTAGATGTACCCACCGGGGAGCGCGAAGGCGTTTACGTCGGTTGAATCCAACACCGTGAAGCGGTACACGAGCTCCGGACGGTGACTGTTCTCCGCCAACCGGGTACCGACCTGCTGTACGTAGCTCTGCAACGCCTCATCTGCGTAGCGCCCGTACTGCTGGAGTATCTTGGGGTGGTATTGGCGGCCCACCGAAATTTCCTCGGACTCGCTCATCAGCACCAGGTTTTGCTGGCCTGTGACCGGGTTGACCGCGCAACCGGCAAACAGCATCCCAGCCAAGCAGAAACCCAGTGTCGCCAGCACTCGGCCCCGCCCTGGGTACAGGTCAGACACGGTTCGCTGCAAGGCCCGCATTCGGATCAGCCGTACACCGGGGGTTCACCCGGCGGCCGCGTCTTGAAGCGTTTGTGGATCCACAAATACTGTTCAGGATGGGCGCGAATCACCGACTCAAAATGGGCATTGATGCGCAGGGTGTCCGCATAGTCGTCACCACTCGGAAAGTTGTCCAACGCCGGTGCGATACTGACATGGTGGCCCCGCCCGTCCGGCGAGCGAGTGAAAGCGAGCAGCAGCACCGGACAGCCAATTTCTCGGGCGTAGTCGGAAACGTTCGGGATGGTCGCGGTCGGGACGCCAAAAAACGGCACGAAGAGGCTGCGTTTGGGGCCGAAATCTTGGTCTGGCACCACGGCGACAAAGTGTCCCGCCTGGCCGCGGGACAGCAGTTCACGGACCTGTTTGTGCGGGATCAAATGCACATTGTGACGCAGACGCTGGCGCTTGCTGACTTCCTCGAAAACCCGGTTTTTCTGCACCTTATACAGCGCATGGAAATGTCCGTAGCGCCCGACAATCCGGGCCGTGAGGTCAATGGCCAGGAAGTGAAATGCCACCAAGAGTACGCCTTGTCCACCTGCCTGGGCCGCCTTGAGGTGCTCCAGCCCCTCAACCTTGGCGATCTTCTCGATGCGCGCATCGCTCGCCCACCAGGCGTAGCCGGTTTCAGTCAAGGTGATGCCCAATTGCTCGAAATGCCGGCGAATCAATGCCTCGCGTTCGGGACAAGACAACTCCGGGAAACAAAGCGCCAGGTTGCGCCGCGCGACCTCGATCCGGGAACCACCGACCAGCATCAGTGCCCGTCCAATGCCCCTGCCAATCTGATACAGCCACGCATAGGGAAGGTGAGCGGACAGGCGCCACAGCCCGATCACCAGCCAACTTGGCCAATGGCGGGGGTGGTACAGTGAGGGATCGATGGGTTCAGACACGTTCGGCACACACGCAAAGAGGTCCTTCGGGCGAGGCGGAATTGTAGCGGCAAAAAAGGGCGGTGGGTTTCAGCCCACCGCCCTTTTCTTGGAGCCCGCGATGGGGTCGTCGGTGCCGTCGTCAGGCTGCCAGCCCCTGCAGGGCGGCCGCCTGTGCCCGCACCGCTTCGGGACCACCGAGTACCTGGCGATTGTACCCGATGCGCTTGAACCAGTAGTGCAGGCCGAGCAAATCGGTGAAGCCCATGCCCCCATGGCCCAAGGTCGCCTTGTTGGCAACCTCGGTGCATACTTCCGCCAGGTGCGCCTTGGCATGGCAGGCCATCACGGAAGCATCCGCCGGAATCGCGCTCTGGCAATGCGCCGCGTACCACACCAACGAACGCGCCGGTTCAACGTCTGCGGCCATCTCGGCGCACATGTGCTTGTAGCCCTGAAACGACCCAATCACACGCTTGAACTGCTGACGCTCCAAGGAATAGGCCACGGTCTTTTCAATCATGTGCTGGGCCGCACCCAGGTTGTCCGCCGCCAATGCCACCCGGCCCATGTCCAAGGCTTTTTGAATGGCCCCGGCGGCATTGCCTTCGCCACCAAGCAGTTCGCACGCCGACCCGTCGAGTTGCACCTCTGCAAAAACGCGGGTGCGATCAATCCCATTGAGCGGAGTGATTTCGACGCCGTTCGCACGCGCATCCACGAGCGCCAGGGTATTTGCGCCAACGGCAAGAAGCAGGTGATCGGCGCTTTGCGCATCCAGGACAAACAGCGCCTTTCCGCTGAGTTTTCCGCTTTGCAACTTCAACTCGGCGCCTTCCCGTGCACCCACCACTTCGGCCAAACCAACACCGATCCTCACGTCACCTGTTGCGATTCTTGCCAACCAATCCGACTGTTGTTCGGGGCTTGCAGCCTCGCGAATGGCCACCGGAGCCATCATGGCGGTGGCCGCGAAAGGCGCTGGAACCACGCCCCAACCCAGGCATTCTTGCACCAACGCAGCTTCAAACCCCCCCAATCCGGCTCCGCCCTGCTCTTCCGGAACCAGCACCGCTGTGACACCCAGTTCCACCAGTCCGTTCCAGATCTGCGTGTCGAAACCGGTGCGGGTCTCGGCGATTTCTCGGACACGATCCAGTGGCACCTGAGCTTCCACGAATCGCTTGACGGACTCTTGCAGCATTTTCTGTTCGTCTGACAGCCCAAATTCCATAAGCGCTTCTCCTGTGATTAGGCCGCAGTGACCGGTGCGGGTTTGGGTTCGCGGGGCATGCCAAGCCCGCGCTCGCTGATGATGTTTTTCTGAATGTGAGAGGTGCCGCCGCCGATGATGAGACCGAGGAAGAACATGTACCGACTCTGCCACATGCCGCCGGCGCGCAAATACTTGCTGTCGTCGTAGAGGACCCCGATCTCACCCAAGGCGTCAATCGCCAAGGCGCAGATGTCCTGGTTCAAATGGGTACCGATGAGCTTGACAACCAGGATTGGCATCAGCTCAAGCTCCCCCTTGAGGGTGTTGGTCAGCAGCCGCATGCTGTGCCACTGCATTGCGGTGACACGGGCCTGCAGGCGCATGAGCCGATCGCGGTAGAGCGGGCTTTCGATCAACCTCACTCCGTCCACGGTTTCCTCAGTCAAGAGTTCGGTGACCTGGTGGAGCAAATTCGCCGATTGCGACGGATCGCCGAGCATTCCACGCTCGTGCTTAAGCGTGGCGTTGGCAACCATCCAGCCCTCACCCCGCTTGCCAACGATCTGGTCGGTTTTGAGGCGCACGTCCGTGAAAAAAACTTCGTTGAAGGTCGCGTCACCGGTCATGGTCACCAGGGGCCGGACCTCGATTCCGGGGGTGTCCATCGGCAAGAGCAGGTAGCTGATGCCCTGGTGTTTGGGGGCGTCAGGCTCGGTGCGCACCAGCACAAACATCATGTCTGAAAAATGGGCTGAGCTGGTCCAGATCTTTTGCCCGTTGATGACAAACTCATCGCCATCGACGGTTGCCTTGGTTTGCAAGCTTGCAAGATCTGACCCCGCTCCGGGTTCTGAATAGCCCTGACACCAAAAGATCTCCCCGGTGATGGTTGGGCGGATCCAGCGCTGGCGCTGCTCTTCGGTGCCGATCTCAAGCAACGTGGGCACCAACATGGAGATCCCCTGGCCGCTCAACCCTTTGGAGACCCGCGCTCGATCGAACTCCTGATCAATGATGACTGACTTGAGTACATCGGGCTCAGCGCCATACCCACCGTATTGCTTGGGAATGGTGCGAGCGGCGTAACCACGCTCAATCAGTTTGGCCTGCCACTCGCGGGCCTGCTGGCTGGGTCGGCCCATTTCCGTTCGGTCAGGTGGTGCGGTGCCGCCGTTTTCTTCCAAAAAAGCCCGGACCTCTTGGCGAAACGCCTCGTATTCCGGAGCGTAACTCAAGTCCATCGGAGTTCTCCCTTGTGGTTCGCACGGCGCGGCGAAACGCACCAATGCCTTTTCTTTGTTATGTAAGGCCGAACATCGACCCAGGGTCGAAATCCGGATGCGCCGACACGCTAAGACTTCACCCGCTGAAACGCAAGAATGCCCGCTACGGTTTCAGTGGCCCGTGAAGTTGGGAACGCGCTTCTCCAACAACGCCCGGATCCCCTCACGCGAGTCGTCCATTTCGAAGGTGCGGGATTGGCAATGGGCCTCAAGGTCTGCCGCCCGCCGAGGTTGCCAATCGGCATTCAGGTACAGTGAGCGTTTCATCATCTGCACTGCAACTGGTGCATTGCTGGCAATTTCCTGCGCCATCTCATGGGCTTGGTGCAAAACCTGATCCGCAGCGCAAGCGTAGCTGGCAAGCCCGATGCGCGACGCTTCAGCACCCGAGATGCGCCGGCCGGTGAACAGCAACTCTGCGGCCTTTGAAAAACCCACCAAACGGGGGAGCATGTAGCTGATCGACATTCCCGAATGCAGACCAAGCCGCGCGAAATTGGCGCCGTAGAGCGCCTGCTCATTCGCAATGCGGATGTCACAGATCAACGCCAAGCCAAAACCGCCGCCAATGGCGTGCCCGTTAAGCGCGCCGATCACCGGCATGGGCAGATCCGCAATGGCCAAAAATGCCTCGTAGGTGTCCAACAGGCGCCGGTGGGCAAGGCCCAGAGGCTGATCGCTTGCGCTAAAATCTCCCCCCGCGCAAAAGCTCTTGCCCCGTCCAGTGATGACCAGGCAGCGCACATCGTCTGACGCGCGCAGTTGCTCCAGCGCCTCGGCAAAACCCGCCATCAACTCTGCGGTCATGCTGTTGCGGTTGTCGGGTCGGTTCAGGGTAATCTGCGCGATCTGGTCGCGGCATTCGAAAAGCACTGCCGGTTCTGCCATGTCCATTTCCCACGCGTAGTTTTTGTTGTTGTTATGTACAGCGCCGCGCACGACCTCGTCTCAGGGTCTGCTGGCGGCGGCCGGCCTTATGTCCCTGTATCCGATATGGATATAGAAACAGGGCCTGCGCTTCGCTATGCTGTGAGTTCCGCAGGCCATGCGGTTCCAACCAATAACGATTCCAGGGGCGCGGCCAATGATATTAACCCACACCTTTAACCTACTCAGCCACCCCAACCAGGCCTGGGTGAATCTACGCGACAGCCAACCGAGCGTGGCGAACTGCTTCGTTCAGCACCTGCTGTGGCTTGCCCTCATCCCGCCGCTGTGCCTGTACCTTGGCACCACCCAAGTGGGGTGGCGCGTGGGCAGCGGCGAACCCGTCTACCTCACCACAGCCAGCGCCTTGACCATGGCCTGCCTATTTTACTTGGCGATCCTGGCTGGAACCTTTGCGCTTGGCCATCTCATCCACTGGATGGCCCAGACCTATGGAGCCGAGTCGAGCCACGGCGCCGCCATGGCATTGGCAACGTACAGCATCACGCCATTGATGCTCTGTGGCGTACTTGGCCTGTACCCAGTGGCCTGGGTGAGTCTGCTGGTGGGAATCGGCGCGGTCGCTCACTCGGTCTACCTTTTATTCGTGGGCGTCACCCCCATGATGAAAATCAGTCGCGAACAGGGGGTGTTGTTTGCAAGTGCGATTTTGGCGGTTGCCCTGGTGTTTACTGTCGCGCTGATGGCGGCATCCGTCATCCTCTGGAACTTCGGAGCCGGTCCGGTGTTCCTATAACCCAATGACCTGGCTGGCCACTGCCATACACGGGCAGTGGCCAGCGTCAGGCAGGTTCGGTTCCTATGCTAAGGTCGCAGTCCATGAACCTTCGTGTCCACGCAATTTGCACCTGGATCGTCGCGTTGGCGCTGATCGCCGGCCAGGCCGTGGCCGCTCTGGTCCCCACACAGCCCCTTCGGCCCGAAGATGGGCAGATCCAGACCAGCGCCGAGGTGCTCCGCTACCTGCAGAAGGGCCACTACCGTGACATGGAGCTGGACGACCGACTGTCCAGCCAACTGCTGGACCGCTACATCGACCAGCTGGACCCAAGTCGCAGCTATTTTAGATCGACCGACCTCACCGAGTTCGAACGCTACCGGCACCGATTCGACGACGAATTGCGCCAAGGAAAACTGGAAGCGGCGTTCAGCCTGTACAACCGCTACCGTGAACGGCTCCGTGAACGGCTCAACTTCGTGCTGGACCGCCTGAAAAAACCCTTCGATTTCGACACCCAAGAGGCACTGTTGGTCGACCGAGAACAGGCGCCCTGGCCCGCCACCCCGACCGAGCAACGCGACCTCTGGCGACGTCAAATTCAGAATGAACTCATCACCGCGCGCCTCGGAGGTGCCGAACCCGCTGAGGCGATTGAGCGGCTCGAGCGGCGGTACACGAGCCAGCTGAACCGGTTTTCCCAAATCGAGAGCCAGGACGCGTTTCAAGTGTTCATGGACGCGCTCACCAGCACTTTTGACCCTCACACCCAGTATTTTTCCCCGCGGCTGTCCGAGAACTTCCAGATCAACATGAGCCTGTCGCTCGAAGGCATCGGCGCCGTGTTGACCAGCGAGGACGAGCACACCAAGGTGGTGCGCCTTGTACCCAAGGGCCCTGCCGACAAGAGTGGCTCGCTGCATCCCGCTGACCGAATCGTGGCTGTTGGGCAAGGTGAACACGGCGAGATGATCGATATCATCGGTTGGCGCTTGGACGACGTGGTGGACCTGATCCGCGGAAAAAAAGACACTGTGGTTCGGCTGCAGGTGGTCCCGAGTGACGCCGCAGACGGCGTTCCGGCCACCGTCTCCATCCGGCGCGGACAGGTAAAGCTGGAAGAACAGGCCGCCCACCACCGAATCGTGGAGCCGGAACCCGGCATCCAGTTGGGCGTGATCTCCCTGCCAACGTTTTACCTGGACTTTGCTGCCCAGCGGCGGGGGGACGCCAACTACAAGAGCACCACACGAGATGTTGCCAAGATCCTTGATGAGTTGAAGTCCGCGCAGGTGGACGGCATCGTCATCGACCTGCGCAACAACGGAGGTGGCTCCCTGCAGGAGGCCAATTCACTCATCGGCCTGTTCATTCGTCGCGGCCCCACGGTCCAGGTGCAGTACAGCAACGGGCGCATCGACCTGCAGGGCGATCCGGACGAGCAAGTCCTGTATGACGGACCCCTGGTGGTCCTCGTGAATCGACTCAGCGCATCTGCATCGGAGATCTTCGCCGGAGCCATTCAAGACTACGGACGCGGCCTGGTGGTCGGCGACCAGACGTTTGGGAAGGGTACAGTCCAGTCGCTGGTGGACCTTGAGCGCGGGCAGCTCAAGATGACCCTGGCCAAGTTTTACCGCGTATCCGGCAACAGCACGCAGCATCGCGGTGTGCTTCCGGACATTCAGTTTCCAAGCCTGATCGACCCTGCAGAGATCGGGGAGAGCGCCCTGCCCAACGCCCTGCCCTGGGACACGGTGCTTCCTGCTCGCTACCGCAGCCATGGCGAAACCGGCAGCGCCCTCACTTTGCTTACCGATGCCCACCAGCAACGGGTCCAGACCGATCCAGAGTTGCAATACCTCATTGCAAGAACGGATCTACAAAACGAAGTGCGTGGCCAGCAGCGGGTTTCACTGAACCTTGAGACACGCAGGGCCCAGCGGGAAGCCGTCGAGCAGCGTCGGCTGGCGCTTGAAAACACCTTAAGAGCCGCTCGCGGAGAACCATCCATCGACACCGTGGAAGCGCTGCGGGAGGAAGAGACGGTTGAACCTGATGCCGAGAGCGAGAGCGCCACGGCGGACACCCCGGATGCCATCCTCGACGAAAGCGGCCGTATCTTGGCCGACTACATTCGGCTGCAGCGCAAAGCAAACGACTCGCTGCTGCCCATCGCCGCAGCATCACACTGATTTGGGTGCAGACGCAGGCGATCAAGCAGGCCCGCAAGACAACCTGTGGAGCAATTCCCCCAGCGCCCTGCCCATCGCCTCTGGCTGACTGAACATCGGCATGTGTCCGCTGGGCAGATGCGCGAAGGCCTGGCACGGGGACCGGCGCACCATCCGCCGCTGTGCATCCGGTGTCACCACACGGTCGTGGTCACAAAAGAGATAGGCCCTTGGCACCCGCCCGTACCTACCGGCACTCAACTCAATCGGCGCCTCCATCGGCTCAACCGCTTGCGCGACCGACTGGGTCACCGCCTGGTCAACAGCGTCCAGGCAGTCGTGGTAGAAACAGTGTGTGAGGTTTCTTCGAGTCAAGGACAGGGCTGTGCCTCCGAAAACCGGCACCCCCATGGGTTCTTCATAGCGCGGCAACAGGGCAGCCATCATGCTCTGTCCGGACCGAGCAAGAACGCCTGAAACGTAAACCAGGCCCACCACCTGTCCCGGGGTCACCCGCTCGGTCGCTGCACTGGCCACCACGCCGCCCAGGCTGTGCCCCACCAGAACAACAGGCCCCGACTCGGCTTCAATCCAGCCGACGACAGCCTCGATGTAGCCTTCCATAGATTGGCGCGCAGGATCTTCACCGCCGACGCTGGGGCCATGGCCTGGGAGGTCTGGAGCCACCGGGTCGTGGCTCCAGA
>OBIC01000363.1_pt1 | contig 13648 bp, 15 predicted proteins | sample 1519831 | NCBI WGS metagenome assembly OBIC01 (sample SAMN03019805, study PRJEB22545) | beach sand metagenome | biome: beach; feature: sea beach; material: beach sand | place: USA: Municipal Pensacola Beach, FL | collected 2010-10-20 | depth 40-45 cm m | reverse complement strand
CAGCTCCAGCAGCCGGCCCCAAGGCCGGCGAGACAGCCGCTGAGGCCGCCATTGATCCGGCGCTGTTCGACGACGCCGCCGAAACCGACCTGGCGGCGGCCCTCGCCACCGCCGAGCAGCGTTGTGCGCCACTGCGCGAAGCCGGCGACTATGCCGGTGTCTGCCGCGAGCTGGCGACCCTGCGCGAGCCGGTGGACGCCTTTTTCGAGGCCGTCATGGTGATGGCGGACGACGACGCCGTGCGGCGCAACCGCCTGGCCCTGCTGACCCGTCTGCACCGGCTGTTCCTGGGCGTGGCCGACCTGTCACGCCTGCAGGCGTGAACGGCCCGGCGCGCGCGCCCGATGGGTCACGCCGCTGGGTGGTGCTCGACCGCGACGGCGTGATCAACCAGGACAGCCCCGACTACATCCGCAGCCTGGCCGACTGGCACCCGCTGCCGGGCGCCCTGCAGGCCATCGCCCGCCTGAGCGACGCCGGCTTCGGCCTGGCGGTGGCCACCAATCAGTCCGGTGTCGGCCGCGGCTACCTCGACCTGTCCACGCTGGAAGCCATCCACACCCGCCTGCGGGAGCAGGTGGCGGCCGCCGGCGGCCGGCTCGCCGCCATCGCATGGTGCCCACATACGCCCGATGACCACTGCGCCTGCCGCAAGCCCCAGCCCGGCCTTCTGAAGCAGTTGATGGCCGAGTGCGGCTTTGCCGCCATGGACGCGCTGATGATCGGCGACGCCGCGCGCGACATCGAGGCCGCCCGCGCCGCCGGCATGACGGCGCTGGCCGTGGGCACCGACGCACGGCGCCTGGGCGCGGACTTTGGCGTGCCGAGCTTCTGCGACCTGGCCCACGCCGCCGACTGGCTGCTCGAGGGAAACTGGCCATGCTGACCTTCCTGCGCTCGCTCACCTTCTCGGCCGGCATGCTGGTCACCATCATCGCCTACGGTGCCCTGGTGCCGCTGGTCGCCCTGCTGCCGTTCGCCCGCCGTTACGCGTTCACCCGTCACTGGGCCCGCACCAACCTGCGCTGGCTGGAGTTCACCTGCGGCGTGCGTTACCGCATGGTGGGCCAGGAAAACCTGCCGCAACAGCCGGTGGTGGTGCTGTCCAAGCACCAGTCCACCTGGGAAACCCTGGTGTTCCAGGAAATCTTCCCGCCGCTGGTGTGGGTGATGAAGCGCGAACTGCTGTGGCTGCCGCTGTTCGGCTGGGGCCTGGCCCTGGGGCGGCCGATCGCCATCGACCGCGGCGCCGGTCGACGCGCCATGGAACAGATGCTCAGCCAGGGCCAGCACCGCCTGGACGACGGCCTGTGGGTGGTGATCTTTCCGGAAGGCACGCGCATGCCACCGGGCCGGCGCGGACGGTATCGGCCGGGCGGCGCGCTGCTGGCGGCACGCGCCGGCGTGCCGGTGCTGCCAGTGGCACACAACGCCGGCGAACTGTGGGGCAAGCGACGCTTCCTGAAACGCCCCGGCACCATCACGGTCGCCATCGGACCGGTCATCGAGACGGCCGACCGTGACCCGGCAGCCGTTCTGTCGGATGCCGAAAACTGGATCGAATCGATGCAGGAAAGACTGGACAACACGGCCCTGAGCCGTTGACAAAGAAATATGTTTAGTACACTGGCCGCCGACTCGCGGCCGGTGGTGACCGGAAAAACCCTTTCATCCAAGAAAGCGCGTACCCGCTACGCAGGAGCCAGACACCAATGAAACTCAAGAAAACGTGTTTCGCCCTCGCCGGATTGTCACTCGTCAGCGCAGGCGCCGTTGCCGGCGACCTGGACGACCGCTGGTACCTGTCGGCAGGCATCGGCTATGCCTTCGGTGATGATGACCGTGAACTGCCCGGCATGGGCTGGGACGTGGACGGCGCACCCGCGGCGTTCATCGGTGTCGGCAAGGCCATCAATGAATGGCTGAACCTGGAGTTGAATCTCAAGGGCCACCAATTCGACCTGGGCAGCAACAACGGCAACTGGAATCAATACGGTGCCACGCTGGATGGCCTGTTCTTCTTCAACCGGAATCCCGGCTTCGCGCCCTATGCGGTACTCGGTGCCGGCGCCCTGCATTCGGACACGCCCGGCGACAACGAGACCAGCCCGGTGGTCGAGGCCGGTCTGGGCGTGATGCGCATGGTGAACGACGACGGCGACACACTGCGCGCCGAGATCCGGCACCGCTGGGATTTCTCGCCCGACCTGGACCTGCCCGGTGGCAACGACACCTTCAATGACTGGCTGGTGATGGTCGGCGTCACGGTGGCGCTGGGCGAACGTCCCGCCAAGCCGGTGCCGGTGGCCGTGGTCGAGCCCGCGCCGACGCCCGCTCCGCCGCCGCCCGCACCGGTCACCGAAGTGGTCGTACTCAAGGACGTGTACTTCTGCTTCGACTGCTACCACCTGTCGGACGAGGCCAAGCACAAGCTCGACGAGAATGCGCTGGCGCTGATCAACAAGCGGCCCAAGGCCACCTTCGAGCTGGCTGGCCACACCGACTCGATCGGCACCGAGACATACAACCTGCGGCTGTCGCAAAAGCGCGTCGACAGCGTGCGCGACTACCTGATCGAGAAAGGCGTCGACGGCACGCGCATGACCGCCAAGGGGTATGGCGAGAGCCAGCCGGTGGCCGACAACAGTACTGCTGCCGGCCGCGCCCAGAACCGACGCGTCGAACTGCGCATCACCGAATAGCCGCCGTCGCCCACCCACCCCCACGGTGCAAGCGGCCATGTGTAACGTGCCTCAGCACATGGCCGCGCATTTGGGCTAGGCTGCACAGTTAAAGCGTAGGCGCACGAACCTGGGCCGGCGCATCGCGTCAGCGATGATCGCCCCCCTCATCCAAAACGAGGTCTCACATGAACTTAAAACAACAGGCAATTCTGGCCGCCAGCCTCACCGCGCTGTGCGGCGCCGCCGGCGCCCAGGAACTCGACACCCGCTGGTACCTGTCCGGCGGCCTGAGCTACACCTTCGCCGACGATGAGCGGGAAGACATCGCCCCGGGCATCGACGTAGACGACGCACCGGGCGGCTTCGTCGGCATCGGCAAGGCGGTCAACGAATGGCTGAACCTGGAGCTGAACCTGAAGGGCCAGCAGTTCGACCTGGACAGCGCCGGCGAATGGAAGCAGTACGGCGGCACGCTCGACGGCCTGTTCTTCTTCAACCGGAATCCGGGCTTCGCGCCGTTCGCCGTGCTGGGTGTGGGCGCCCTGCACACCGACATCTCCGGTGGTTTCGACGAAACCTCCACGGTGGTCGAGGCCGGCCTCGGCTTCATGCGCGACATCGACGATGACGGCGCCAAGCTCCGCGTGGAGGCCCGTCATCGCTGGGACTTCGCCGACCTCGACATGCCCGGCGTCGATGACACCTTCGGTGACTGGGTCGTGATGGCCGGTGTCAGCATTCCGATCGGTGCCCGTCCGCAGGCCGCACCGGCGCCGCGCCCGGTGGCCGAGGTGGTTGCGCCGCGTCCGGTGCCCACGCCGGAGCCGACGCCGGTCACGGAAACGGTGGTCCTGAAGGGCGTCAATTTCTGCTTCGACTGCGACACGCTGTCCGAACAGGCCAAGAGCACCCTCGACGGCAACGCCATGGCCCTGATCAACAAGCGGCCGAACGCCACCTTCGAGATCGCCGGCCATACCGACAGCATTGGCTCCGACAGCTACAACCAGGACCTGTCACAGCGGCGCGCCGTGAGCGTGCGCAACTACCTGGTCGACAAGGGCGTCGACGCGGGCCGCATGAGCGCCAATGGCTACGGGGAGAGCCAGCCGGTGGCCGACAACAGCACCGAAACCGGTCGGGCACAGAACCGCCGTGTGGAGCTGCGCATCACCGAGTAACGCCTCCTGGCCGGGCCCGCGCCCGGCCCGTTCCCTGCCACGAAACCCGCGCTCCGCCGCGGGTTTCGTGCTTTCTGGACCCGTGCCGGACTACCATCGGACAACGCCCTGACACGGGCGTGTTCACACCAATGAAGTCAGGAGGAGTCCGCATGTCATCGAACACCTACGCCGGCCTCAAAGACCGCGTGGTCATCATCACCGGCGCCGGGCAAGGCATCGGCCGCGCCTATGCCAAGCACTTCGCCGCGCAGGGCGCCATCCCGGTGATCGCCGAGTTCAACGCCGATGCCGGCCGCCGCGTCGAGGCGGAAGTAAAGGCCGAGGGTGGCCAGGCGCTGTTCGTCGCAACCGACGTTGCCGACGAGGCATCCACCCAGGAAATGGCGCGGGCGACGCTGGACGCCTTCGGGCGCATCGACTGCCTGATCAACAACGCCGCCGTGTTCTCGCGCATCACCATGGCACCGTTCTGGGAACTGCCGGTGGACGAGTGGCGACGCGCCATGGACGTCAACATCACCGGCTCCTTCCTGTGCGCACGGGCGGTCGTGCCGACCATGCAGGCACGGCGCTTCGGGCGCATCATCAACATCTCGTCGGCCACCATGATCATGGGCCGCGAGAATTACCTGCACTACATCACCTCGAAATCGGCCATGGTCGGCATGACACGCTCCATGGCGCGCGAACTCGGCCAGTGGGACATCACCGTCAACACCTTCTGGCCGGGGGTCACCAAGACCGAAATCGAGCGCCCGTCCGTGCCGAACGAGGTGTTCGAGCGCATGACACAGATGCAGTCCATCAAGCGGCTGACCCACACCGACGACCTGGCGCACGGCGTGATGTTTCTGTGCTCGGACGATGCCGGCTTCATCACCGGCCAGAGCCTGCAGGTGGACGGCGGGCTGACCTTCATATGAGCGGTAGCGGCCGGCCACCTGAACCGGTGGCCGGCCGGGGCGCTGAGACGGTGGTACAGTGCGCGCCACCTGCACGGGCCACCGTGGCCCCAACCCCAGCCGAGCCATGCCGCGCGAACTGACTATCGCCCTGGCCCAGATGAACTGCCTGGTCGGTGACATCTCGGGTAACGTCGACAAGATCATCGAACTGGCGGCCACCGCCCGCCGTGAACACGCCGCCGACCTGGTGGTCTTTCCGGAGCTGGCCATCACCGGCTACCCGCCCGAGGACCTGCTGCTGCGCCCGGAGTTCATCGAGCGCAGCGAGGCCGGGCTGGAACGCATCCGCCGCGCGGTCGGTGGCATCGCCGTACTGGTCGGCTTTCCGCACCTGCACAAAGGCGAGCTGTACAACGCCGCCGCGGTGCTGCGAGACGGCGAAACGCTGGCGCTGTACCACAAGCACCTGCTGCCCAACTACAGCGTGTTCGACGAAAAGCGTTACTTTCGCGCCGGCAGCCGGCCGGCCGTGTTCGAGCTGCACGGCGTGCAGGTCGGCCTGACGGTGTGCGAGGACATCTGGGGCCCGGCGCCGATGGCGCAGGCCGTGCGCGCCGGCGCGCAGCTGGTGGTCAACATCAACGCCTCGCCGTTTCATGTCGACAAACAGGCCGAGCGCGAGGCCGTGATCCGCGAGCGCATCGCCGTCAGCCCGGTGCCGGTGGTGTACGTGAACATGGTCGGCGGCCAGGACGAACTGGTCTTCGACGGCGGCTCGCTGGTCATGGACGCCCAGGGGCGCATCACCCAACGCGCACCGGCCTTCGAGGAAGGGTTGTACCTGACGCGGTTGCGCGTGGGCCGCACGGGTGTCGAGCCGCTGCCGGACACCGTGACTGAAACCGATGGCCTGGCCGGCATCTACCAGGCGCTGGTCACCGGCGTGCGCGACTACATCGACAAGAACCGCTTCGCCGGCGCCATCGTCGGCCTGTCCGGCGGCATCGATTCGGCGCTCACCGTGGCGATCGCCGCCGACGCGCTCGGACCGGACCGGGTCCATGCGGTGATGATGCCCTCGCCCTACACCTCGGACATGAGCCTGGAAGACGCGCGCGCCGAGGCAGAGGCCCTGGGCGTGCGCTACAGCACCATCTCCATCGCCCAGACGGTCGACAGCATCGAGCGCGCACTGGCGGACGAGTTCACGGGCTCCAGCCGGGACGCCACCGAGGAGAACATCCAGGCGCGCGTGCGCGGCGTTCTGCTGATGGCGCTGTCCAACAAGACCGGCAAACTGGTGCTGACCACCGGCAACAAGACCGAGATGGCGGTCGGCTACGCCACCCTGTACGGCGACATGGCGGGCGGCTTCGCCGTCATCAAGGACGTCCCCAAGCTCCTGGTGTACAAGCTGTCGCACTACCGCAACACCCTGTCCGCGGTGATTCCGGAACGGGTGCTGACACGCGCGCCGTCTGCCGAGCTGCGCCCGAACCAGACCGACCAGGACAGCCTGCCGCCGTACGACATGCTGGACGCGATCCTGGAACTGTACATAGAGCAGGATCGCTCGGCGGAAGACATCGCCCGCGCCACCGGCGCCAGCCTGAAGACCATTCGCGAGGTCATCGCCATGGTCACCCGCAACGAATACAAGCGCCGGCAGGCGGCCCCCGGCGTGCGCATCAGCCAGCGCGCCTTCGGTCGCGACCGGCGCTATCCGATTACCTCCGGCTTCAAGGAGCCGCGCGGCGGCTGACGGCCGGTGCCTACCCAGGCCGCGGCGCTTCTGGTATAAAAGCGGCCTTTTTTCTGGTCGGCGTTGATGCCGGCCCGATTTGCGGAGAATTCCATGTCCAGGGTCTGCGAGGTCACCGGCAAAGGGCCGATGACCGGTAACAACGTGTCGCACGCCAACAACAAGACGCGGCGGCGCTTTCTGCCCAACCTGCAGCGCCACCGCTTCTGGGTCGCCAGCGAGAACCGCTACGTCTCGCTGCGCCTGTCGCGTCAGGGCATGCGCATCATCGACAAGAAAGGCATCGAAACCGTTCTGGCCGAGATGCGTGCCCGCGGCACCAAGGTTTAAGGAGACGTTTCCATGCGCGAGAAGATCAAGCTGGTCTCCACTGCCGGAACCGGGCACTACTACACGACGATGAAGAACAAGCGCAACACGCCGGACAAGATCGAGCTGCGCAAGTTCGACCCCAAGGCGCGCGCCTACGTGACCTACAAGGAAGCCAAGATCAAGTAAGCAGCGGCGCGGTCCGCTGCGCCACGACCCTACCCATGTCGACCGACATCCTGATTGACGTCGACAACGTCAGCCGCAGCTTCGGACATCGCGACGTCGTGCGCGATGTCAGTTTCACCGTGGTCAAGGGCGAAGTGTTGGGCTTCCTGGGCCCCAACGGCGCCGGCAAGACCACCACCATGCGCATCCTCACCGGCACCCTGGCGCCCAGCCGGGGCCAGGTGCGCGTGGGCGGCATCGACATGCTGCAACACCCCACGCAGGCCAAGGCGCAGCTCGGCTACCTGCCGGAAACCCCACCGCTGAATCGCGACCTCACGGTCGACGAGTTTCTCGACTTCTGTGCCCGCCTGCGCCGCCTGCCACGCCGTCAGGTGCGCCCGGCGCGCGAGCAGGCCAAGGCGCGCTGTGGCCTGCATGACGTCGGCCGGCGGTTGATCGGCAACCTGTCAAAGGGCTTCCAGCAACGCATCGGCATCGCCCAGGCGATCATCCACACCCCGCTGGTGGTGATCCTGGACGAGCCCACGGTCGGGCTCGATCCCATCCAGATCCAGGAAATCCGCGCCCTGATCCGCGAACTCGGCCAGGCGCACAGCGTGATCCTGTCCACCCACATCCTGTCCGAAGTGCAGGCCATCTGCAGCCACGTGCAGATCATTCGCCGCGGCGAACTGGTGCTCAAGGCCGGCATCGACGAACTGGCCACCCACCTGCACGGCGCCCACCTGCAGGTCGCCTTCCGCCGGCCGCCACCAGCCGAAACCCTGGCCCAGATGGACGGCGTGGCCACACTGCACCCACAGGGCGACGGCCGCTGGCTGGTGCACTTCGATGGCGACACCGACCCCACCGACGCGCTGGTGCGTGCGGCCGCGGCAGGCGACTGGGGCCTGTACGAGCTGACCCGTCCGCGCCTGTCGCTGGAGGACGTGTTCCTCGAACTGGCCGGCGATGTCCCGGCCGACGCCCCGGAGCACGCAGCATGAGGGGCATGCTTGCCATCGCCGGCCGCGAACTGCGGGTGCTGTTCGCCTCGCCGTCGGCCTGGGCCATGCTGGCCGTGGTGCAGGCCATCCTCGGCTACCTGTTCCTGACCCAGATCGACATGTTCGTGCAGCTGCGCTCGCAGCTGATGGCCATGCCGGACCCGCCGGGCCTGACGGAAATCGTCGCCCCGTCGCTGTTCGGCAGCGCCGGCATCGTGCTGCTGATGGTGGTGCCCCTGATCACCATGCGCAGTTTCGCCGAGGAGCGGCGCAACCAGACCCTGCCGCTGTTGCTGTCCGCGCCGCTGTCGGTCACCGGCATCGTGCTCGGCAAATACCTGGCCCTGGTCGCCTTCCTGACCCTGGTGACGGCACTGACCGCGCTGATGCCGGCCAGTCTGCTGCTGGGCGCCACCCTCGATCTGGGCCTGCTCGCCGCCGGCGTGCTCGGCCTGTGGCTGCTGCTTGGCAGCTTCGCCGCGCTTGGCCTTTTCATGTCCACGCTGACGGCACACCCGGTCACCGCCGCCGTGAGCACCTTCGGTGTACTGCTGCTGCTGTGGATTCTCGACTGGGCCAGCACCGGCGGTGGCGAGGGCAGCGGCGAACTGCTGCGCCAGATATCCATGCTCAACCGCTACCAGCCACTGCTCAAGGGTGTGTTCTCGACCGCCGACGTGGCGTACTTCGTGCTGTTCATCGCATTGTTCCTGGGACTGAGCATCCGCCGCCTGGATGCCGAGCGCCTGAGCGGCTGAGGTCATGACCGCCCGTCCCTCCACCCGCTTTGCACTGCGCCTGCAGGGTCTGCTGTCGCTGCTGCTGTTCGTGGCGGTGATCGGCCTGCTCGGTTACCTGGCCCACAGCTACGATCAGCGCTTCGACTGGACCGCCAGCGGCCGCAACTCGCTGTCCGAGGCCAGCCGGCAGGTACTGGACACGCTGCCGGCGCCGGTTGCCGCCACCGTGTTCCTGCGCCCCAACCCGCCGCTGCGCGCCGACATCGACGACCTGCTGCAGCGCTACGCTGCCGCCTCGCCGCGGTTCACGGTCGAGTACGTCAACCCCGACCAGGCGCCGGCACGGGTCAAGGAACTGGGCATCCGCGCCGACGGCACGCTGCTGCTGGAACTCGACGGCCGGCGCGAGAAGCTCGAACAGCTGGACGAACAGGCCGTCACCAACGCCCTGATGCGCCTGTCGCGCAGCGGCGAACGCGCACTGGTATTCCTCACCGGCCACGGCGAGCGCAGCCCGGACGGCGAGGCCAACCACGACCTGTCCACGTTCGCGGCGGCCCTGCGCGATCAGGGTGTGCAGGCCCACCGCGCCGACCCGACCACCGGCAGCGACTTTCCGCCCGACGCCACGCTGGTGATCAGCGCCCCGCAGGTGGAACTCGGCAAGGGCGAGGTGGCCGCCATCGAGCGCTTCCTCGACGCCGGCGGCAACCTGCTGTGGCTGGCCGACCCCGGCCCGCTGCACGGTCTGGAACCGATTGCCGCACACCTGGGCCTGCGCCTGGTGCCGGGCACGCTCATCGACCCGGTCGGCCAGGTCATCGCCGGCAGCGCCCATTTCGCCGTCGCCAGTCCGGACAACTACCGCTTCCATCAGTCCCTGTCCGGCTTCGAGTTCACCACGCTGTTTCCGCTGGCCGCCGGCCTGGAACACGATGCCGGCGAGCCGTGGACCGCCACCGACCTGATCGACATCGCCGTGTCCGGCTGGTCGGAAACCGGACCGCTGACCGACACCGTCGATTTTGACGAAGGGCAGGATCGGCAGGGACCGTTCGTGCTGGCCACCGCCTTCACCCGGCCACACGGCGAACGGGAACAGCGGGTGGTGGTCATCGGCGACGGCGACTTCCTGTCCAATGCCTACATCGGCAACGGCGGCAACCTGAACCTGGGCCTGAACCTGGTGAACTGGCTGGCCGCCGACGACAGCTTCGTCAACATCCCGCCGCGCGTGGCGCCGGACACCGAACTTGCCCTGTCGCGGGACGACAGCCTGCTGATCGGCTTTGGCTTCCTGTTCGGCCTGCCGGCCGCCTTCGCCGCCGGCGGCGTCGGTGTGTGGCTGCGGCGCCGGGGGCGCTGATGCGCGGACGGCTGTGGCTCAACCTGGCGCTGGTGCTGATCGTCGCTCTCCTGGCGGCGATCGCCTGGCAGCAGCCCGGCAAGACACCACCGCCCCCGGCGACCAGGCTCACCGCGCTCGATCCCGGCAGCGTCGCGCACATCGCGTTCCATCCGCCGCGCGGCGAGCCGTTCGCCCTGCAGCGTGAGGGCGAGACCTGGTTCATCGAGCAACCCCGCCTGCGCGCGCAGCCCTTCCGGGTCCGGACACTGCTGGAGCTGCTGACCGCGCCCAGTGCCGCCCAGCTTGCGCCGGCCGACGACCAGGACAACGCCTTCGGCGTCGAGCCGCCGCAGACACGCGTGGTGTTCGACGACACCGAAATCGCCTTTGGCCTGACCAATCCGGTCGGGCTGCGCCGCTACGTGCGTGTCGGCGACACCGTGCACCTGATCGAGGACCGCTACTACCACCATGCCGCCTCGCAGTGGGTCGACTGGGTCGACCGCCGCCTGCTGCCCGAGGGCGTGACGCTGACCGGCCTGCAGTTGCCGGACCTCACCCTGAGCGGGGCCGACCCCGGCTGGCAGCTCGCCCCGCCGCCGCCGGCGATCGGCGCCGATGCCATCACTGCGCTGGTCGAGGAATGGCAGCGTGCCTACGCCATGGACGTGGAACCGGCCGGCGAGCTGCCGGGCGACGCCAAGCCGCTGCGCCTGGAGTGGGACGGCGGCGCGCTCGATCTGGGCATCGTCCGCGACGGCGACGAGTGGCTGCTGTACCGCCGTGACACGCCGGTGCGCTACCGCTTCAGCGACAACCAGGGACAACGCCTGCTGGAACTGCCGCAGCAAGCCCCGCAGCCGCCCGCCGCCGACCCTCCGCACCACGACCACGACCACGCCGCACCCACGGCAGCGGACGACGCCGGCGCCGGACGCGGGAGCGGCCGGGGGTCGAGACCCCCCGCCGCGGCCTGGAGCCGCTGCTGGTCGGCCGCCACATCACCCGGGCGGTGGTGCGCAACGCCGCGCTGCGCTGGCCGGTGGCGCCGGAACTGACCACGCACCTGCCCGGCGCGCGCATCGAGTCGGTACAGCGCCGCGCCAAGTACCTGCTGCTGGCCACCGATCGCGGGCACCTGCTGCTGCACCTGGGCATGTCCGGCAGCCTGCGCGTGCTGACGGCCGGCACCCCGGCACTCAAGCACGACCATGTCGATATCCTGCTCGACGACGGCCAGTGCCTGCGCCTGCGTGACCCACGCCGTTTCGGCAGCATCCTGTTCGCCGGCGACACGCCGGCCGCGCACGCGCTGCTGGCGCGGCTCGGCCCGGAGCCACTGGAGCTGGATACCGAGGCGCTCGGTGCCCACCTGCATGCCGCCTCGCGCGGCCGACGGGCGGCGGTCAAGCTGTTCCTGATGGACTCAGGCGTGGTGGTTGGCGTCGGCAACATCTACGCCAGCGAGGCGCTGTTTCGCGCCGGCATCCGCCCGAACAAGCCCGCATCTGCCCTCAGCCGCCCGGCCTGCCGGCGTGTGGCGGCCGCCATCCAGGCGGTGCTGACCGAGGCCATCACCGCCGGCGGCACCACGCTGCGCGACTTCTCCAACAGCGACGGCCTGCCCGGTTACTTCGCCCAGGAACTGTCCGTCTACGGCCGCGCCGGGGCACCATGCCGGGTCTGCGGCACGCCGATCCGCGAACAGCGGCTCGGCCAGCGCTCGACCTTCTGGTGCCCGGTATGTCAGCGCTGACAGGGCCGACTCAGGCGCGCAGTCCCAGGTCCCTGAGCCGGGGCAACACCTGCTCGCCGAAATAGTCGAGTTCCGGCACATAGTCCAGCCAGGACAGCAGCAGGATGTCGACGCCGATGTCGGCCAGGCGTCCGATTTCCTCGGCCACCTGCTGTGGCGTACCGACCAACGGATAACCGCCCCAGCCGACGATGAAGCGCTCGGCAAGGGCCCGCGCCTGAGCCGGATCCATGGACTGGCTCTGCACACCGAACGTCGTCAGCAGGTTGTCCAGCGCGGCCCGGTCGCCGTGGGCGACGATGTGATCCCAGGCCGCGCGGGCCTCGGCCTCGCTGCTGCGGCACACCACCGCGGCCGAGGTCATGATGCCCAGCTCACGCCCATAGCCGGCTGCCCGCTGGCGAATGCGGGCAATCGTTTCGCGGCCACGCGCCAGGTCGTCGATCAGGCAGAAACTGACGTCCATTTCCCGCGCGGCGTAATCGATTCCCGCCGGAGAAACACCGGCGTTGATCAGTAGCGGGTACGGCTGCTGAACCGGTTTGGGCCGCAAGTAGCCCGCCTTGATTCGGTAGTACCCACCCGCATGATCGAAATCCTGTTCCTGCCACAGCCGCTTGCACACGTGAATCCACTCGGTGGCGCGGGCGTAGCGGTCGTCGTGTGGCAACTGCTGCACGCCGAACATCTCCATCTCCGGCGTGAACCAGCCGCACACCACGTTGATGCCGAAGCGGCCACCACTGATGTGATCGATGGTGGCGGCCTGCTTGGCGGCCACGATGGGATGCACGGTCGGCACATGCGACGTGGCGACGATGTGGATGCGCTCGGTCACGGCGGCCAGTGCCGCAGCCCAGGTGTAGACCTCCAGGCACTCGCCGTTGAAGTCGGTCGCGCCGCCGAAGCCCTTCCAGCGCCCGACCGGCACCAGCAGGTCGAAGCCCAGGGCCTCGGCCCGCCGCGCGAGCGCGAGATTCTGCTCCCAGGTCGGTCGGAACGACGACTCGGCCGTACTGATGGTGCAGCCGTTGCTCACGTTGCTGCCGAAAATGCCCAGCTTGATGCGCTGGCCGGGATCGAACAAGGGATGGCCGCTGCGGCCGCTGGGAATGGCCATGCCGGGTGTCTCCTCCGTTTCGATGCGACTGCGCGTCGGCGCCCGGACGGCAGGCACAGCGCCGTGAGCGCCGGACTCAGGGTATAACGCGCCGCATGAACCTGCTCGCCGACCTGCCGCCCGGGCCCTTGGCTGCGGAACGGGTGGATGCCCTGCTCACCCGTCCGGGCCTGCGCGTCGAACGCATCGTATCCACCGGCCAGGCCAGTCCGCCGGGCTTCTGGTACGACCAGGCCGAACACGAACTGGTGGTGCTGCTGCACGGCCGGGCGGAGCTGACGCTGGACACCCCGGACGGCACGGTGACCCACCGCCTGCGTGCCGGCGACTGGCTGGAACTGCCCGCGCACTGCCGCCACCGGGTCGAGGCCACCGACACGCCGACGGTCTGGCTGGCCCTGTTCTGGCCCACCTGAGACGCCCGGTGCGGATCCTGCTGCTGGCCGACACCCACGGCGTGCTCGACGCGCGCATTGCCGAACTGGCGCGGGAGTGCCAGCTGGCGGTGCACGCCGGCGACATTGGCTCGGACGACGTGCTGGACCGGTTGGCGGCCGCCGCCGGCGGGGTGCTGGCCGTGCGCGGCAACAACGACGTGCCCGGCAAGTGGCTCGGCGCGGCCGCGACGCTCGCCGGCCTGCCCGATCAGCTGGCCGTGCCCC
>OBIC01000361.1_pt1 | contig 13723 bp, 13 predicted proteins | sample 1519831 | NCBI WGS metagenome assembly OBIC01 (sample SAMN03019805, study PRJEB22545) | beach sand metagenome | biome: beach; feature: sea beach; material: beach sand | place: USA: Municipal Pensacola Beach, FL | collected 2010-10-20 | depth 40-45 cm m | reverse complement strand
GCGCCGCACACCAACCGACCAACCTCAGCGTCGACCCAGCGATGCAGCTTGGGGTGCTCCCAGACCGGCGCATTGCACCCCGGCAGCGACGGAAATTTCCCCAGTTCACACCAGCTGCTCGGGGCGTGAAAGTCACTGCCTGCCGACACCAGCAACCCCAGCTCGTCCGCCGTCCGGCTCCACCGCTGAATATCATTGAGCGGGCTGTTGGCACCCGAGATCACTTCGATCGCCTCCCCGCCCGCGGACACGAAGCGGCGCAGCAAGGCCAGAGCCCGTGTTCTGGTCAAGTTGTAGTGGCGCGGGTGGGCCAGCACAGCGACGCCCCCCGCCCCGATGATGGCCGCGACGGCGGAGTCCAGGCTGGGCCATGGGGTGTTGCCAAGCCTCAACTTGCCGTCCGCAAGGTAGCGCTTGAAGGCTTGTGAGACCGAATCTGCCGCGCCACATTCGACCAGGACGCGAGCGAAGTGGACACGCCCTGGAGGGGCTCCACCCGCCGCCGCCTCGACCTGGCTCCACTCCAGTGGCAGCCGCCTCTTTCTCAACTGGTCGAGAATCGAATCGGCCCGTTCCATGCGCGTGGCAATGAGCGTGTCGAGGTGCTGCCCCAGGGTGCCATCATCGACATCAATGCCCAAACCGACCAAGTGCAGCACCCGCTGGCCATCTGTGCAGGTCAATTCGATTCCCGGCAACAGGGCTGTGCCGACGGCAAAATCCGCATCCAGCAGGGCGCGCACCCCTGCCACCGTATCGTGGTCAGTGATCGCAAGCAGGGCAACGCCTTGGGCGTCGGCCCGCTCCAGAATCTCCTGGGGACTGAGGACGCCATCGGAGGCCGTGGAGTGGCAGTGTAGGTCGAAGCGTTGCGGCGATGCGTTGGGGTTCATAGACTGCATGGTATCACTCTGTCACCCTGGGTTCGGCCATGCAGCAGCTCTTCGACTTCCTCCCGCTGATCTTCTTTTTCGTCGCGTACAAGCTGTTCGACATCTATGTCGCAACCGCCGTTCTGATCGGCGCAACCGGCCTCCACTACGGCTACCTTTGGCTGCGCCACCGAAGGCTGCAGAAAAGCCACTGGGCCACGCTGGCCGCCGTGCTTCTGTTTGGCGGATTGACGCTGGCCTTGCGTGACGAAACCTTTCTCAAGTGGAAAGCACCACTGGTCAACTGGCTTTTCGCGCTGGTCTTTCTTGGCAGCCAGCTCCTCACCGACCGCAGCCTCATCGAGCGTGCCATGGGGCACGCAATCGAGCTGCCCAAAGCGGTTTGGAACCGATTGAACCTGGCCTGGGTCGGGTTGTTTGTCGTGACCGGGACGGCCAACCTGTACGTCGCCTTCTGGCATCCGGGCATCTGGGTGGATTTCAAGGTCTTCGGCAGCCTGGGTTTAACGCTCCTTTTTCTGGTCGGCCAAACCATCTACTTGCTGCGCTACATTCGCGAAACCGAGTCCAGCAGTGCCACCGAAGCCCCCAGCAAGACGCCCTGATAGGATTCACCCTTTCTTTGCCCGTCAATAGGCCGCCGAACGATGCTGTATGCAATCCTGTCCACTGACGTCGAGGACAGCCTGGCGCTCCGGCAGCGCCACCGCCCAGCGCACCTAGAGCGCCTGCGCAGCCTTCAAGAGGAGGGTCGCCTGGTGCTGGCCGGTCCCCACCCTGCCATCGATTCTCCCGACCCAGGCCCCGCCGGATACAACGGCAGTTTGGTGGTGGCGGAGTTTGCCTCCCTTGACGCCGCTAAAGCCTGGGCAGCAGCCGACCCGTACAAGCAAGGTGGGGTCTATGCCGAAGTGCTGGTGAAGCCGTTCAAACAAGTACTGCCCTGACCGCCGCGCTGCAGCAACCGATGGCCCGTGCTTCTGGTGTCCGCCTGCCACGGATACAATGGTGGTTTTTACAGTCGATAGGAGGCTTCTTGGTGCGTCTTCTGAGGACCACAGCGTCGGTTACACTCCTCGCCGTTCTGGCCAGCACCTGGGCCGTACCGGCCGCCGCGGAAACAGCCTACGTCACCGACAGTTGGCGGTTTGATTTCCGCGCAGGACCAGGCTCCCAGTGGCGCATTCTTCAGTTGCTGGACAGCGGTACCGAGGTCGAGTTGCTCGGAGAAACAGAGGACGGTTGGGTCAAAGCAAAAGTCGGTGCCGAAGAAGGTTGGCTACGCGCCAACTACCTGCGCCGTTCGGCGCCTTTTTCGATCCGACTGCGCGAAGCAAACGCAGCCCTGACTGCCGCCCAGTCGGCCTTGGAAGAGAGCCGAGCGGCCTACACGGAGCTTGAAGCCAAGCACGAAGGGCTCAGCGCCCAATATGAGGCTCTGCAGCAGGAAACAGAGACCTTGGCGCTGCAGTTACAGGAAATCCGTACGCTGTCGGCCAACGCCATCCAGACCGATGCCCAGAACCGGCAGCTGCTGCAACAGAACCAGCAGATGAAGGACAACCTCGAATTGGCCCAAGCCAAGGTCAGCCAACTCGAACAAAAGGTCGCCAGCAACGAATTCTATTTCGGCGCGGGGGCCATCTTATTGGGGCTGGTCTTGGGGCTGATCCTGCCGTACATGCGCCCGCGGCGCAAAAATACTGAATGGGCTTGAAGCTGGCTCCCAACCTTGGGAGAGGAATCAGGATCCAGCGGGCACAGCCGAACCGAGCAAGTCGACCAATTCGACCTGGATGATCATGGTGGCGTTGGGCGGGATGTCCGGGTGCGGAGGTGTCACGCCGAACGCCGCTTCAGGCGGAATCACCAACTCCCAGCGCGACCCGACTGTCATCTGCTGAAGGGCATCGCGCCAACCAGAAAAGGTGTCTTCGACCCGCACCTGAACGGGTTTTCCGGTCACAAAACTGTCAGCCAACACACGGCCGTCCGGTAGGCTGGCCCGATAGTGCACCAACACCCGATCACGGAGGGCAGGCCGCGGGCCTTCGCTCCGGCTCAGCACCCGGTACAGGGTGCCACTCTCCAGCTCCCGCACCGCGACCTGCTGGGCGTAGGCGTCACGCCAGCCTTCCCCCATGGCGAGCTGACGCTCCGCTTGCGCGGTGTGTTGTCTCGCGTACTCCGCCTGCAGCGCAGCCCATGCGTCTTCGACCGCCTGTTCCGGTCGACGACGCGCCACACCCGCGATGCCATCTTCAAACCCACGGGTGAGTGAGGCTCCGTCCGGGGGTTCGCCCTGCCACTGTGACCACCACTGGCCGAGTTGGTAACCCAACTCATAGGGAAGCGCACCTGCGTGTGCGTCCCCGGGTTGAGCCGCCGAGGCCCACGCTGATACGAGGCCACAGATAAGGCAACAAATAGTATTTTTAATCATTTGGTTATGGATCATTATTCATGGCCATTCTAGTCATATCCACGCCCGCAAGGTCACACGGCCGACCGGAAGGCCGCAGACGCCTAAGAACTAAGATAGGGGCCCGGCCAAGCGGATTGCAAGCGCACCGCTGCCGATCAATATCGGCGAGCGATGCACCCATATCGGGCACCTTACCTCTCCCATGAAGTGCGCAAAATCGATGGTAACCGTCAAGCATTTTTTTCCCGCGGATTCGGCAACGCGGCTGTAACCCTGGCGTCACGCGGGGTTACGCGTTCTACTCACAGGGCCTGTGGATAACTTCCTGGATAAGTGGTCGGTAACTGTCGTTACCATGCGTAAACTGTGCTTCTCAGCAAATTGTTTAAATTTCGATCAATTAAAATGTCATTAAAAAACATTGCCTTACAAACAGTGTCTGGGTTTCAGAGATCATTGTTTCAAACTCTTGACAACTGATCGAGGATGGCCCGTGATGTGCATAACCTCGCAACCCCAAACCCCAGATTGGCCCGTTCGTCAAGGAATTCGTCAAGGAAAACGCAGTGGTGGGCCGGTTTTGGAGTCCGCCGCCGCCTATGGTATTTTTCCGCGCCACAATCCAACCGCAGAAGGCGGGTTCAGGCGTCGAGTAGCGCTGTACTCGAAAGTGACTCTCACCCTCGGCCACCCCATCAATTGTCTCCACAGCAACTGCCGCAGTCTGCCCCAGGATGTCTGACCCCGCCACCGCAATTTCTACTGCCACGCGCGTGACCCTCTATGGCGCGTTGCTCAACGCGCTGCTGGCCTTGCTCAAGCTGGCAGTCGGAGCGGTGGCGCACTCCGCGGCGTTGGTGGCCGATGGGGTGCATTCGCTGTCCGATCTGGCGACTGACCTGTTGGTGCTGCTGTTCGCACGGGTCGCGCGCCAGGCACCCGATGCAGACCATCCCTATGGCCATGAGCGCTTTGAGACCTTAGGCACCACGCTGCTGGGTGCAGTGTTGATGGCCATCGCTGGGGGTGTGGCCTACGAAGGGCTGATGCGGCTCGCGAATCCACCCACCACCCCACCGCTTGGCATGCCGGTGCTGGCGGTGGCCTGCGTTTCCATCCTGGTGAACGAGTGGATATTCCGCTTCACCAAAGCCGCCGGCAATCGGATCGGTTCCAGCCTGCTGGTGGCAAACGCCTGGCACAGCCGCACGGATTCTTTGTCCTCCGTTGTCGTGTTGATCGGTGGTCTGGGGGTGCTTGCAGGCTGGCCTGCGGTGGACGCGCTGGCGGCGCTTGGAGTCGGCGCGATGATTGCTTGGGTAGGCTGGAAGTTGCTGGTGTCGAGCCTGCTGGAATTGGTGGACACTGCGTTGCCGGAAGAGGAGGTGCGTGCCATCCATCAGGTTGCAGGGGAAACACCCGGAGTGCGTGCGGTTCACAGCTTGCGCAGCAGGCGCAGTGGCAGCAAGGTCATCCTCGATTTGCACATCCAGGTCGACCCGAGGATCAGTGTCTCCGAGGGCCACCACATTGGCGATTGTGTGTCTCGGCGGCTGCTGGACGCCTTTCATGCGGTGCAGGACGTCACACCCCACATCGACTCCGAGGACGATGTGGACATGCAGGCTGCCGGGGATTCTGGCCCGCCCCCGTTGCGCCCGCCACGGGCCGAAATCCACCATTTGCTGATGCAGCGGTGGGCGGACATCGTTGAAATCACGCAGCTTCAGGAGTTGGTGCTGCACTATCTGGGAGGACGCGTGCAGGTCGAGTTGCACTTGCCACGCGGCCTGCTGAGCGATGCACAGGACGCGGATGCACTGCGCGCGCGACTCAACGATGCCATCGACGACCTGCCGTGGCTTCAGGTCCGCGCTCTTTGGTACGGGCCATGACGGAATTGACCGACATGCTTCGTGCCCGGCTGCGTAGCCGGCTCAAAGGGCTGTACGGGGAGAGCCGAGCCGATGAGGTGCTCTCGCGCGTTGAGCAGAAAGTCACCCAGCACCGGGCGCTGACCCAGACGGGCCTAGATGCGGCGCACTGGGACGAGACGGATGCCATCCTGATCACCTATGGAGACCAGATCCAGGCACCGGACCAGTGGCCACTGGAAACCCTGCGCCAATTCGCCACTGAACACCTCAAGGGTGCGTTCAGCACCCTGCACCTCTTACCGTTCTTTCCGTACAGCTCCGACGACGGCTTTTCGGTGATCGATTACCGCGTAGTCAACCCTCGACTGGGGCAATGGAGTCACATTCATGAACTGCGCCTGCACTTCGACCTGATGTTCGATCTGGTTCTCAACCATGTATCGCGGGAAAGCCTCTGGTTCGCTGACTATATCAACAATGTCACGCCCTATTGCGACTACTTCATCGAAGCGGATCCAACCGACGATCTGGCTTTGGTGGTGCGCCCACGCACGCACCCCCTGCTGGCCGAAGTCCACACCCACCGGGGTCTCCGGTACCTTTGGGCGACCTTCAGCCATGACCAGATCGACCTCAACTACGCGAACCCGGAGGTCTTGCTCGAATTCGTCGACATCCTCTTGGAGTACGTTCGCCACGGTGCCCGCATCGTGCGATTGGACGCTGTTGCGTACCTGTGGAAGGCGCTCGGCACCCCGTGCATCCATCTGGAACAGACCCACCAGGTGATCAAGCTGTTCCGCGACCTGCTGAGCGAAGCGGCACCCGGAACCCTATTGCTCACCGAAACGAACGTGCCGCATGCAGAGAACATCAGCTATTTCGGCGACAGTGACGAAGCCCAGCTGGTGTATCAATTCAGCCTGCCACCGCTGCTGCTCCATGCAATTCACACGGGCAATGCGCGCTATCTGAACGCGTGGGCCCGGGCCCTTGAGCCCCCGCCTCCGGGGTGCTCCTTCGTGAATTTTGTCGCTTCTCACGACGGCATCGGTGTGCGCCCACTGGAAGGGATCGTTCCCGAAGATGAAGTGCGCATACTGATGCAGGACATGCGCGAGCGCGGTGGCTTCACGAGCTTTAAACGCAACCCTGATGGCAGCGAAAGCCCATACGAGTTGAACATTTCGCTGTTCGACGCCTTCCGCGATCCCTACCACGCGCCCGACGAATGGCAGATTCCCCGCTTGATGCTGTCGCAGCTGATCATGGTCAGCATGCAGGGTATACCAGCGGTCTACTTCCACTCGATGGTGGCCACCCCGAACGATTACCGAGGGGTGGAATCCAGTGGCGTGACCCGGGCCATCAATCGCCGCAAATGGGATCGGGCCGAATTGGAGTACTTGATCGGGAAAGACGGCAGCAGCACGCGGCAGGTCATGCAGGCGCTCCTGTCAGCGCTGCGTGTGCGGCGCGGAGAGGCGGCGTTTCATCCCGACGGTCCGCAGCGGGTGCTGTCCGCCGACGACCAGGTGTTTGCCATTGAGCGCAGGGATCCTTCTGGCACCGAGGTGCTGTTGGCGCTGTTCAACGTCACCCGTTTCGAACGCGCTGTTCAATTGTCCGATGTTTGGCCAAACGACGTGCCGCCTGAGGAGGTTACCAACCTATTGACCGGAGCCAGTCTGAGAACGGTCGGTGGCACCCTGAACCTGGCGCCCTACCAAGCGGTATGGGTAAAACCCAGGCCCGTGCAAGATCCTGTCTAGGCGTCTGCGCGCACGGCGTCAATCAACGCACCGCCTACCTCCGGCAAGGCACTCACCACGCGGTTCCAGTTCGGGATAAATGGCGCCTCCAGCGGGTTGGCCAGAAAATCCTGGCCGGCATCGATAATGCTCTGCACGAACACTTCGATGGCCTCTTCCTCGGCGTGCCGATCGAAGCTGAGGCCATTGATGGCCGCTTCTGCGGCATAGTGTTCAACGTAATCCAGGGCAGTTCGAAAGTAGGTCGCCTTGATGGTGCGGAAAAACTCATTCGAAAACGTGATGCCCTGGGTCGCCAATTTTCGATAGATCGACTTGGCGATGTCGCGGCTCATGCGGGAAAGGCCAAGATCGGGGTCTCCCGCCGACAGTGGCTGGTGCTTGTGGTCGTAGTGGTCCGCGATGTCCACCTGACAAATGCGCTTGTTCGAGTAGTTGCGGTACACCTCCGAAAGCACCCCCACCTCGAGGCCCCAGTCGCTCGGAATCCTGATCTCGCGCACCACTTCGGTTTGCATGGCGAACTCGCCTGATAGGGCGTAGCGAAAGCTGGCCAAAAATTCGAGGTAGTCCACGTGCCCGATGATCCGTGTCAGCGCCTTTACCATCGGGGTATAGAACAGGCGGGTCACTCGTCCGTTGAGCTTTTCTTCGGTGACCCGCGCATAGTACCCCTTGCAGAAGGTGTAGTTGAAACGGGGGTGGACCAGTGGGTACAGCAGCCGGGCAGGAATTTCCCGCTTGTAGGTCAAGATGTCACAGTCATGGAGTGCCACAGCGGCCACGCGATCACACGCCAGCACATGCCCCATGCAATACCAGACATTGCGTCCTTTGCCCAACTGGCGGGGGGCAAGGCCCGCCTCGCTGAGCTGCCGGTCGATGGCTTGCAACCGGGGTCCATCGTTCCAGAGGATACTAACGTCTTGCGGCAGACGGGAAAAAAACTTGCGCGCCTTGTCGAATTCGGCGGGAGACGCCCTGTCCAGTCCCACCACGATTTGCTCCAGGTAAGGCACCTTGGCCAATTCGTCGACGATGTGCGGCATGGCCGGGCCTTCCAGCTCTGAATACAGGCACGGCAAAATCAGCGCCATGGGTCTGCGGCCAGAAAAGGCCACCAACTCGGATTCGAGCTGCTCGACCGGTTGGTCCCTCAGCCGGTGCAAGGTGGTGATGACACCGTTTTGAAGAAAGTCAGACACGACGCTCGCGCTCCTTGGCTGCCGCAAAAAGGGTATCAAATGCCATCTGCCAGCCGGCTGGGCCCGCCTGATCAACACACCACAGCGGCTTTTCTGGGTCGGCCTTCAGGTGCCGCCCGTTGGCTGCTCGCACCGCGATGCCAAGGTCTGCTGCACCCAGCATGTCTAAGTCGTTGGGGCTATCCCCAAGGGCAATCACAAACGGGCGGCGCCCCCACTGGCGCGCGTAGAACTCGACCCAGCGGCCCATGGCCACCGACTTGTCTACGTTTCCCATCACATGAAGGAAGCGACCACCTTGTACCGCCCGCAGGCGATGGCCCGGCAGTCGATCCAGAAACTGCGCCCGCTCGGCCTCGGTCCCGGACCACAGCAGGGGCTCCGAAGCCAGCCGTTCGCAGGCACGGGCGGCTTCATCTGGTGCGAGCTTGGTCACTCGCGCAACGCCGGCCGCTCCCAGGTCGAAAAACGTCTCGAACGAAGCGCCCGCTTCACGCAGCCCGTCCAGCACGGCGCGAATGCGGTCCCTCGGTGTTCCAAGGCAACGGACCCCCAGGTCCGCGACCGTTTGGCACTCGGGCCCTATGACCAACACCGCCTCCAGGCTGTCCTTGGGAGCCGCGATCACCGCCCCATTTTCGGCCACCAACGGGCCCTTAAAGCCGAGTCGGTCCCGCAGCAAGAGCCACTCGGCGACCGTCTTGCTGGTGGCCGGAATCATCGGAACTCCAGCCGCACCGAGCGCCTTCAGGGCTCCAGCGGCAGCCTGGTGTGAGTAGTCGTGGTGGTCCAGTAAAGTGCCATCCAGGTCGGTGAACACAAGCCAGTCCGCGGGTGGCGGGACCGGCGGTAACGCGAACCGGCTCAAGCGCTATCCCCATCACCTTGGGCCCCGCCCCCGGGAGCTGTATCAGCCGTCGTCATCACACCGACCGAAATGGGCAGCCGCGCCTCGTTCAGGGCAATATGGACATCGGCACGGCTCGGCAGGGTGCGCAACATGTGCTCGGTGATGCGCTGGTAGTGCTGTACAAATCGTTCGATGTCGGTGCGTTTCATGAGTCGGCTCTGTGCTAATTCCGTGCCTGAACTCGTCCTCTGCAGCCGCATCGCCAGCGCTTCTTCTTGCTGTAAACGGTGGTGCGCCACCACAGAAAAATCTGGCACGCTCAAGTAAATCAATGTATCGATCGGGTCGAACAGGCGCCGATACGGGCCCTCCAACTGAGCATTTACAAAATGTCTCCAGGTGCCTTGCGGGTCCTCATTGCGCTCCAATTCATTACACGGATCAGCGAGATCTGCCTCTTTTTGGGGCGTCGCTCCCACGCACCAGCCCTCGAAAATCACCACATCCGCATCGGCCGATGCGCCTTGCCAGCGCGCCTGCGGCGCGCGGTCGTCCACGGACTTATCGAACCGTGGAACCCTAACCTGCGTCCCATCGCGTCCACACAGGTGATGTAGCAGGCGCACGCCCAGCCGGTGGTCATGGGTACCAGGCACGCCCCGGGTGACAAGCAGTGGATGCACGCGGGTCGCCAAGTCCTCGCGCTCGGCGCGTGTGAGGTACAGGTCGTCCAGAGAAAATCCCAGGGTATTGAGCCCGCAGCGGCGTTCGAACAGCAGCTGAAGAATCTTCTCGAGTGTGGATTTGCCCGCGCCTTGGGGTGCTGAAAGCCCCAACAGATGGGCGCGGCCGGAGTTGCGCGATGCCTGAATGCGCGGCCCGAGCCAGTCGGTCAGCGGAATGTACAGGTGCCACAACAACTCGACCCAGTTCGCCTCAACCCCCGAATCAGCTGCCCAGGCAGTGACGGCGGCGTGCAAATCGGGAAACCCGAGCGCCCGCTGGCGCAGCGCCGCAGGACCGCCAAGGCCCAGCGCACACCAGGTCGACTCCAGTGGGTGGCCCTGATTGATCAAGGCCAGTGCCGGAAGCGCCTCTTGCAATGGTCGACCGGCAAGCAACAGGCCATTCAGCCCGACGCCCTCCTGGGTGCCCGATCCCGAGTTCATGGACCGGCCGTATGGGGCGGAGGACAAGCTGCTTGGTTCATGGCAATGCGGGATGCGATTTTCGTTCCATCCACTGTGCTGGATGGCGCGGCGCGCGGGGTTCAAGGGGCACGATCGATCGACTGGAACCGCTGCCGCTCAATGGCTTCGGGCTCGGCATCGCCCTCCGTATCCTCCTCTCCCTTGGACAATGCGACCTGGTCACCGGACAACCGTTTTTTGGCGCTGGCCCCGAGTTCACGCAGCTTTTCGCTGCGCGCCACCAGGTTGCCCCGCCCGGTTGAAAGTTTGTTTCGGGCTCGATCGAAGGCGTCACGGCTTTGCACAAGGCGGCGATCAACCTCGTCCAGGTCCACAACGAACCCGACAAACTTGTCGTATAAGGCACCGGCTTGTCGGGCAATTTCCTGCGCGTTGCGGCTTTGGTGCTCGTACCGCCAAATGTTGTGGATGGTTTTCAGCGTCGCCAGCAACGTGGACGGTCCCACGATCACGATGTTGTGGTCGAAGGCGTCACCGAAGAGGCTGGGGTCCGCCTCGACCGCCAGGGTGAAGGCATGCTCAATGGGGAGAAAAAGGAGAACGAAATCCAGGCTGCGGATGTTGTGCAAGGCCGGATAGTCCTTGTCGCTCAGTGAACGCATGTGCGTCCTCAGTGACTGCACGAGGGCTTTGAGTTGTTGGCCGCGTTCAGCCTCCTCGTCGGTGGAAACGTAGCGCTCATAGGCAAGCAACGAGACCTTGGAGTCAATGACCAGGTCGCGCCCTTCGGGCAGGTGGACGACGACATCCGGCTGGCCCCGCCGACCGGTCTGGTGGTCGCCGCTCAGTTGAATTTCGTACTCTCGGCCACGCACGAGACCCGAGCGCTCCAGCACCCGCTCCAACACCACCTCACCCCAGGTACCTTGCGCCTTGTTTTGCCCCTTCAGGGCGCGTGTCAGGTTGTTCGCCTCGTCGCCAATGCGGGTGTTCAGGTCTCGAAGGGTGTGAATTTCACGTGTGAGAGAAAACCGCTCCTTGGATTCTCGGTCGTAGGTTTCTTCCACTCGTTTCTCGAACTGCCCGATGCGTTCTTTCAGCGGGTCCAACAGGGCGCTCAGGCGCTCCCGATTTTGCTCGCCAAAGGCCTGCTGCTTGGCGTCGAAAATCTCGTTGGCCAGCTGTCGAAACTGCACGCCGAGCCCTTCCCGCGCTTCGGTCAGCAGCTGGAGCTTCTCGTCGGTTTGTCGCTGCGCTTCACTGCGGCGGGCCAACTCCTCCCGCAACCGGCTTTGTTCCCGCTCAGCCATTGCCACCGCCCGGCGAGATTCGGCCAACTCGGCAGCCAACTGGTCGATCCGTTCACTGCCCTGCGCCAGCTTCCCTGAAGCGTGGGCCAATTCGGTTTCCAGCCGATGTGCGCGGGCACTGTATTCGTCAGCAGCCTCTTGGTGTCGCTGCAGGCTCGCCTGCACTTGCCGCTGCGCGCTGTGCAACTGGTCCATCTCGCCCTTAAGGCGTTGGCGGCTTGCTCCGAGCCAAGCCCCCACCCCGGTCAAGCCGAGGACGACGAGGCTGAACAGCGCGATCAACCAATGGGGCACGGCCAGTGCTGCGGTCACCGGCTCAATCGGCGTCAAGGCGGCGCATGCTCAGTGTCAGTTGTGCGCGCAATGCCGCGACCTCGTCCATCAGGTCCAAAGCAACAGCCACACCCGGCAAGTTCAGGCCAAGGTCTTGCTGCAACCGCACAGCACGGCGAAGGCGCGCCAGGTCGCTGCCGCGAAACCGCCAGCGGCCCTCGGTGGCGGCGACCGGAGTAACGATGCTTTCATCGACCATCTCTACGATGGTCTCTACTTGCACCCTCAGAAGACCACAAAGCTCTCCGAGGCTCAGATCGGTTTCATCGACAATGGTGACCTTGATTTCCTGTTGCCGCGTCATTGCATCAAACCCCGAGTTTTTCGCGTGGATTGTAGGCCATGGCGCGCGCCATTTCGCGGTACTGTTCGCGTGCCGCCTCGGTCTGCGCCGGTGGCGTCACCAGTTGCACCATGGCGTACTGATCACCAGGCGGATCGCCCGGCAAACCCCGACCTTTCAAGCGGAGCGATTTTCCAGACTGAGAACCTGGCGGGATCCGCATTTCGACCGCGCCGCCCAAAGTTGGCACCCGCACCTTGTCACCGAGAGCCGCCTCCCAGGGGGTGACGGGCAACTCCAGGTACAGGTCCCGTCCCTTCGGGGTCAAAAAGGGATGGGGTGCGAACTGTATTTCGAGGTACAGGTCGCCCGGCGTCGAACCACCCACCGCAGGTTCACCCTGACCGCTCAGCCGGATCTGCTGGCCTTCGACCACCCCTTTTGGAATCTTCACACGCACTTGGTGGGGCAGCAACTCGACACGCCCGTCAGGGCCCAGGTGTGGACGCTGTAGCGTCAGTGTTTTGGTGGCGCCAGCGTAGGAGTCCTCCAACTCGATCCGGATTTTGGCGTGGTGGTCACGCGAAGCCGCGGCGCCATGAAACCCAAACCCAGCTCGCCCCCCAAACAGTTGTTCGAAAAAATCACTGAAGTCGCCGTGCTGAGCGCCTGAAAAACCACCGCTGAACTCAAATTCACGGTCCCAGTCTGGCGGTGGTTGAAACGACTCACCCTCACGCCAATGCTCGCCGAAGCGGTCGTAGGCAGCGCGCTTCTCCGGGTCCTTGAGGACTTCATAGGCTTCCCCCAAGGCCTTGAACTGGGCTTCCGCTTCAGGGTCCGAGTTGACATCCGGATGGTATTTGCGGGCCAGCTTTCGGTAAGCCCGCTTGATGTCGTCTTGGGACGCATCACGCGCGACGCCAAGTGTCTGGTAGTAGTCGCGAAACTGCATACCGGAAAGGACCTCCCATGTTGGCAACGCTGGAGGGGGCCGGCCCGTCCAGCTAGGATGCCACCGATAGTTGGTCCACCGGTGCCCAAATGCAACCACACCCCACTGCAACACGGCAGGCGTTGTGAGTCCAACCGGCTCAAACAGCGGCACACCCAGGCGCCAGTCCGAGTGGCGCAGCGTGGGGTGACCGCCGCCCCACCCACAAGACCTCGCTATGCCCTCCACTTCGAGGGGGACACGCTGTATGCGGCGATGCTGGACGCCATCAACAGTGCAGCTGTGTGCGTGCGCCTCGAGAGTTACATTTTTGCCAACGATGAGGTGGGCAATGCGTTTATCGACGCCCTGGTTGGTGCTGCCAGGCGCGGCGCGAGTGTCCGACTTCACGTGGACGCAGTCGGCTCCCTATTCGCCCTGGATGCCAACATGCAACGCCGCTTGGCCCACCCCAAGATCGCGTGGCGTTGGTTTCACCCATTGCGGCTGCACCAGCTCGGCGACTACAACCGGCGCAACCACCGAAAGCTCCTCACCGTGGACGGCCGCCTCGCCTTCCTCGGCGGGTTCAACATTCACCGTGCCTCTTCGCGCCGCTGGTATGGCCCGACCCGGTGGCGAGACACCCACATCGAAATCGAGGGCCCCTTGGTGCGCCAGGCTGAAACC
>OBIC01000360.1_pt1 | contig 13724 bp, 14 predicted proteins | sample 1519831 | NCBI WGS metagenome assembly OBIC01 (sample SAMN03019805, study PRJEB22545) | beach sand metagenome | biome: beach; feature: sea beach; material: beach sand | place: USA: Municipal Pensacola Beach, FL | collected 2010-10-20 | depth 40-45 cm m | reverse complement strand
GCCGAGCCACTGCCCGCCCATGTCAACACCCGCTCGATGCGGGTTGCCGGTGGGCTTGGCACGATTGCGCGGGTCGTCAGCGATGGCAAGCCGATTTACCGCGACAAGCTGTCATTCGCCGAGGCGGCCGCCCGGATCGAGGCCTATTATCGCCCCTATCATGCGGCATTGGAGCAGCTTTTGGCCCGCACCCACCGGCAGTTCGGTTGTGCGTTGCTGATCGATTGCCATTCCATGCCCTCACAAAGTGTCTATGCGGTGGGTAAAGATGGTCGCAAGCCGGAAATCATTCTCGGCGACCGGTATGGCACCTCCTGCAGCGGCGAAATCACCGCGATCATATCTGAAATCCTGACCGGGCTGGGTTATGTCGTGGTGCATAACAATCCTTATGCGGGCGGTTTCATCACCGATCACTATGGGCGGCCGCAGCTCAAGCAGCATGCGGTGCAGATCGAGATCAACCGCGCACTCTATATGGATGAGGACCGCATTCTGAAACATCGCGGCTTTGCCCGGTTACAGCGGCATCTGTCGCAAATGATCGGTGAATTGTCGCATAAGATCGCCCCTGACACCCTGTTGTCCCTGGCCTGACGCCATTTGTGCGCAGCTTTGCAGCGTTATTTGCTTTTTTCGGTGAGTTGAAGAAAAAGCGCGGTCAGGTCCGCGACACCATAACGCGCGATCAGCTTTTGCGGCGTATCGGCGGCAATCAGCCTGCCCCGGTGCAATATGAGCAGCTGGTCCGCGGTTTCAGCTTCATCGACCAGATGCGTTGCCCAGAGCGCGGCGACAGTTCCTGTCGCGCAACGCTGCCGTACCTCGGCGCATAATTGCCGCCGGGCGACGGGATCAAGCCCGACGGTTGGTTCATCCATGAGCAGGAGCGCGGGCTCATTGATGAGCGCGCGCGCAAGCTCCACCCGCCGGCGCATGCCGCCGCTTAATGTCCGCATCGGCTGGCGAAGCTTGTCGGTAAAACCGAACTGTGCGGCAAGGGCGTCGATACGATGGCGTGCTGCCCGGCGCGATAGCCCGAACAGTTGCGCGTGGAACAGCAAATTCGCCCAGGCAGAGCGTTCGGCGTCAATTGTCGATGCCTGGAATATTGCGCCGATCTGTTCTCTGATCTGGCTGTTGCCGCGGCCAAGCGGCAGGCCGGAAATCTCGATCCTGCCATGGTCGGCCGTGTAAAGTCCGGTCAGTATCTGAAACAATGTCGTCTTGCCCGCCCCGTTCTCGCCCAGCAGGGCGACGAACTGGCCCGGTTCGATCCGGAAGCTTACCGAATCGAGCGCGCGCAATTCGCCATAAGCCTTGCAGACCCCCTCAAGCAACAGCACAGGCTGGGCAGTATTCATCGCCGGGGGCTCAGGCTCGGGGTTCATGCAGGATCAGGATTCAGGGCCAAGGGCAGGCGCAAGACGCCTCTAAAACTCAAGCGAGCGGGCGAACAGCCGAATATCGTCAACAAATTTCTCCGGCCGTTCGAGGGCCGCGAAATGGCCACCTTCCCCCATATCCGTCCAGTGGGTGATATTATAGGTCTTTTCCGCCAGGCTGCGCGGCGGCCAGCCCAGAAAATCCTTGGGGAAGTTGGCAACCCCGACAGGTACCCGGACCCGTTCGCCCGGCCCGATCCCGAAATCTGCGTCATCGAACAGGCCGCGATAGAGCCAGGTCGCGGTGTTGAAGCTGCGTGTCGTGAGGTAGATCATCACATTGGTCAGCAACTGATCCTTGCTGTAGGCGGATTCGATATCGTCGCCATCGGTATCGGACCAGCCATTGAATTTTTCCACGATCCAGGCGCAAGCCCCCACGGGGGAATCCATCATGCCATAGCTGAGGGTTTGGGGTTTGGTGGCCTGTTCCCGGAAATAGCCCATTTCGCGATCCTGAACCGCGACCGATTCCTGCGCGAATTTCTTTTCCTCGGCTGTTTCGGGTACCGCATCGGCTGAACGTAGCCCATACATATTGAGGTGAATGGCTGCGCAGTTGCCCTTCGGCGCGCCGAAATCATAGCCCATCCAGCCTGAAATGATGCTGCCCCAATCGCCGCCCTGCGCAAGATAGCTGTTATAGCCCAGCACATCGGTCATCAAACTGTTGAAATAGCGCGCGATCCGGCGCGGCCCGATGGGCCGGACGACCCCGTCCGCGACCGGCTTGCCGGAAAAACCATAGCCGGGCAGGGAGGGAACGATCACGTCAAAACCATCCTCTGCATTGCCGCCAAACCGTTCAGGATGCGCCAACGGCTCGATCACATGCAGAAATTCGAATACCGAACCCGGCCAGCCATGGGAAATGATCAGTGGTCTGGGTTTTTTGCCCGATCCCTTTTCATGAATGAAATGCACAAGCTGCCCGTCGATTTCGACGGTGAACTGGGGAAACCGGTTGAGGGCGCGTTCAGCCGCGCGCCAGTCATAGCTGTCCAGCCAATAGGCACAGAGTTCGCGCATATAGTCGAGATTGGCACCGAATTCCCAGCCGCCATTATCGGGCATTTCATGCCATTCGAATTCCTTCACCCTGCGGTGGATCCAATCGAGCCGGGCTTGCGGAATATTGACGGTAAAAGGTTGCGGTGCCGGCATTGGGGTGCCTCCCTCGACTGTTATGGTGCGTTCTGACCGGGCGATGGCTGACCGGTGTCGTTTGCGCCATATTGCGGTGCCGGGACCGTATTTTCCAGTCTATTTGCCAAAAGCCGGTCGTGTCATTTGATCCGCCATGCTCTAAAACACTCGCATGATTGGTCGGGTTCTCATGGCGGCATTTATCATGCTCTCATCATCCGCCTGCGCGGGCAGGGTTGGCGGCATGGTCCGTTGTCAGCAGATTGAAACAGCGCATCAAACCTATCTGCTGCGGATGACCGGACTTGGTGTCGTGCTGGCGAACGATCCGGTCGACCGGTCAATGACTATTGGCTGGGCCGATCGGACATATTTGTTTGCAAAATCCGGGGACAAGCCGCGTGCAATCAACGAGGGTCCCGGCCCGGATCTGCAGAGCAGTCAATGGGGATTGTGCCGCTGGCCCGATGGCGCCAGCGCGCCGCAATTTGTCGATGGGCGTGCGGTCGGCCTGCATGTCAGTCTGGGTGCGCCGGCCACCGGCTTGACAGTCGGCGTGAACACATGGACAAATATGCGCCCGGTCGCGCGGGGACAAACGATTGTCCGGTCGCTGCGTTATAACCGTCAATTTCCCGACCGGTCGTCACTGCGTTATTGCGAGGGGGCACAATGCGGCAGCTTGCCATAGGTCTGTTGCTGGTCACGATGCTGACCGGCTGCACTGACACAATCTACTATTATCAGAAGACGACTGTCGGCCTTGATGTGTCCGCGTCCACACCGGAACAAAGCGGGCATGCCGTGCTTGGCTACAAGCGGCGTTTTGCAACGATCGTGCCTGAGGTCGAAAAAGATGGCGAGGCGGTTTCTGTCATCTCCTGCACCCGGCTTGAGAAGGAGGGGATGTTCGATCTTGCGGTCTATGAAGATCTGGCCACCGGCGATGCCGCGATCGCATTTGGCGATGCAGTTGGCCGTAGCGGGGCCGGCCAGGCCGGGAACAGTGACTTCATGAAATGTTTCCGCGAAGGGGACGGCGGATGAGCGGGTGCAAGGCAATTATTATTCGTTCACTGAGCGCTTTGTTGTTGTTTGCGCTTGCGGGGTGCGAGACCGACAATCAGATTGCTTTTTACGAACGCGCGCAAACAGCGATCGCGGTCGGCTTCAGCCCGTCGGCGACGGTGCCTGAGCCGGTGGAGTTGAGCGTTGCCTATAAGCGGGAAGTATATGCGGTTATACCGCCAGTTTACGATCAGAATGGGGTTCGCGAAGCCAAAAGCCTGATATCGAATTATGATGTCAAGGCGGGGGCATTCTGGAAAGGCGGGGAAGACGACGATCTGACGATTTCCAACGGCTTTGCAACCGGCGCGGCGGCAAAGAAAATCGCGCAATCGCCAGAGGCCACGCTGCAGCTGTTCGGCCTGGTAAAGCCGCTCGCTGCGCCAAGTAAAACCGGGAAAATTTTGTTGGGCGCGGTCAATCCGTGCCTGAATGATCTGCGCAATAATATGGCAAATGCGGGTGTCGGTTCGGCTGTTGCCGCGATCATGACGCGGCTGAAAGACGTGCCGGACTATAAGCGTTTCGCAACAATGGAAGGCGATTCCGCGGCGCAGTTCATTGCCCTCTACGATGGGTTGACGGATTTCGACGTGAAGATTGATGACCGTCTTGTCGAGATCCTGCATGAGGAAGGCGGGACGGCCGCACAATCATGCGGGCAGTTGAGCTGATCCGCAGCCACCTGAAAGCGGGGATGATGACATGGCATATCAGTTGAATTTATTTCCCGCCAACACATCACTGGCGGATATTGCGCAATTCGCAAGCAACAAACTCGCGGTGTCGGGAAACCTGCTTTGTGCTTTCGGCATAAAGTCAGATAGCGGACAACCGGTCAACTGGATGGCGTTCGAAACAGGCGCTGCTGCGGGCAACGAAGTCCGCTTTGTTCCAACCGGTGATGCCGCGCCGGATGGTTTTACAAAAATCGGCGCAGGCGAATTTGCTATCGATGGCGCAACCGTATTTCTGACGGCCTTTTATAAATAGCAATACAGGAAGCCGGGGCAGGTTGCGTCCGCCGCAATCCGACTTAATTCAGCCGGCCGTGACATTGTTTGTATTTCTTGCCGCTGCCGCAGGGGCAAGGCGCGTTGCGCGGTACTTTGCCCCATGTGTCGGGTCGGTTGGGATCAAGTGTGGTTTCGGTCCGCGGTTGCCGTATGGCGACCGAAACATTACCGCCGACAATATTCCGATCATCGACTTCATTTTCGCCGGTCAGCGGGTCGATATGCTGCGCATGCATTTCAACCGGTTCGGGTTCGGGCGGGGGTTGCTGGCTGACCTGCACATGTGCGAGATGTGTTGTGACATCATGCCGTAATTTGTGCAGCATGGCCTCGAACAGCGTGAAGGATTCCGTCTGATATTCGCGTAGCGGGTCGCGCTGCGCATAACCGCGCAGCCCGATCGACTGGCGTAGATGTTCAAGATGCAGCAGATGTTCGCGCCAGTTCTGGTCGATAATCTGTAGCAGGATGGCTTTTTCAACCTGCCGCATCAGTTCCGGGCCGATTGCCACAGCCCGCTCGGCCATTGCCCTGTCTGAATGCTGACGAATTCTGTCGGAAAGTTCTTCATCCGCGATGCCTTCTTCCCGACCCCATTCGGCAATCGGTAATTCAAGGTTCAGCATCTTGCGGCATTGTTCGGCAAGGCCATCGAGGTCCCATTGCTCGGCATAGGATTTTTCCGGGATATGCTCGCCGATCATGTCGGAAATCGTCTGATGCCGCATCTCGGTTACATCGTCGGATACGTCCTCTGCGCGCATCAGCTCGATCCGCTGTTCGAAAATGACTTTGCGCTGATCGTTCATCACATCGTCATATTTCAGCAGGTTCTTGCGGATATCGAAATTCCGTGCCTCGACCTTTTCCTGCGCCTTCGCCACCGCCTTGTTGATCCAGGGGTGGATGATGGCTTCGCCTTCCTCAAGGCCAAGCCGGCGCAGCATGCCATCCATGCGTTCCGACCCGAAGATGCGCATCAGATCATCTTCGAGGCTGAGATAGAATTTCGATAATCCCGGGTCGCCTTGCCGTCCGGACCGGCCGCGCAGCTGGTTATCGATGCGGCGGCTCTCATGCCGCTCGGTGCCGATAACACAAAGCCCGCCCGCCGCCAGAACGGTTTCCCTGTCATGGGCGATTGCCGCCTTTATCGCGGCTGCTTTTTCCGCCTTGGCCGTTTCATCGGTAATATTGGCTGTTTCATCGGCAATACGCATCTCCAGATTGCCGCCAAGTTGAATATCGGTACCCCGGCCAGCCATATTCGTGGCAAGCGTTACCGCACCCGGCATGCCTGCCTGTGCAATGATTTGGGCTTCCTGTTCGTGATAACGGGCGTTCAGCACATTGTGCTTGATGTGCTTTTTCTTCAGCAGTCCGGAAAGATATTCGGATTTTTCGATGCTGGTCGTGCCGACGAGAACCGGCTGATTGCGTTTGTTGCAATCGGCAATCATCGTCAGAACCGCGTCATATTTTTCGGTTGCCGTACGATAGACCTCGTCATCTTCATCGCGCCGCTGTACCGGCACATGGGTTGGGATTTCACTGACTTCCAGCCCATAGATCTGCTGAAACTCCTCGGCTTCGGTGGACGCGGTGCCTGTCATGCCGGCAAGCTTGTCGTAAAGCCGGAAATAATTCTGGAAGGTGATCGAGGCGAGTGTCTGGTTTTCGGGATCGATATGGGCGCCTTCTTTGGCTTCCAACGCCTGATGCAGCCCGTCGGAATAGCGCCGCCCTTCCATCATCCGGCCGGTAAACTCGTCGATGATTATAACCCGCCCGTTCTTGACGATGTAGTCCTTATCGCGCTGGAACAGGATATGGGCGCGCAGGGCCTGATTGACGTGATGAACGAGCGATACATTCTCGATATCGTAAAGCGAGCCGGTTTCGGGCAGCAGACCAGCTTCTGTCAGCAGCTGCTCGACATGGTCATTGCCTTCCTCGGTCAGATTGACCGAGCGGGCTTTTTCATCAAGTTCGAAATCGGCTTCCGTCAGCTCGGGAATGAAGCGGTCAATCTCGAGGTAGAGCGATGACTGATCCTCGACCGGACCCGAGATAATCAAGGGCGTGCGCGCCTCATCGATCAGGATGCTGTCCACCTCGTCGACGATGGCGAAATGGTGTCCGCGCTGCACCATTTCCTCCAGACGATACTTCATATTGTCGCGCAGATAGTCAAAACCCATCTCGTTATTGGTGCCATAGGTGATGTCAGCGGCATAGGCCGCGCGTCGCCCGGCATCGTCAAGGCCTGGTACGACGCAACCGACTTCCATATCGAGAAACCGATAGATCTGGCCCATCCATTCCGAATCGCGCTGCGCCAGATAGTCATTGACCGTCACCACATGCACGCCCTTGCCGGACAAGGCGTTGAGATAGGCAGGCAGCGTTGCGACAAGGGTCTTGCCCTCGCCGGTCTTCATTTCTGAAATCATCCCGTGATGCTGCACAATCCCGCCGAGCAGCTGCACATCATAGGGCCGCTGCCCCAGGGTGCGCTTGGCGGCTTCGCGAACAGTGGCGAATGCTTCTTCAAGCAGGCTGTCGACCGTTGCCTCACCATTTGCGATCATCGCTTTGAAACGCGCGGTACGGGCGCGAAGCTCAGCATCAGTCAGTGATTGCAGCCCGGTTTCGAGGTCATTGATCGCTTGCACCTTTGGCGCGAATTTCTTGAGTTTGCGATCATTGGCAGAGCCAAATATGCGCCGGGCAAAGGCGCTCATGCCCATCATATGGAGAAAACTCCCGATTTGCGCGCCGTGACATCATCTTGCAAGGCGTGGCCATACAGGCTCGGTGACTGGTCAGAGACATAAGCGCCGCCGTAAGCCCTGTCAACGGCGGCGGCGCTTGGTCGGGTTTATGGTCTGTGTTAAGGTTTTCGGCGAAAAAGGGTACCGGGGGGTACCACGTAACGACAAGGGTCTGCCTTAGCCGCGTGCTGCGGAACTGTGCATGCCCTTTTATTATGGAGTCGCTTCATTGGCACCGCTTGCAGATCGTAAGCGCGCGAAGTCCGCTGCGCCCAAAAAGAAGGCCAAGACCACGCAACCCCGGAGTCGTGGTTCGGCACGCAAACCGAAAATGCCGGTTTCGCCGTTGGCTCCGAAAAACGCTCCTGAACTGCCCGCGATTGCAGGCGTGACCCTGGCCACCGCGCAAAGTGGCACCCGCTATAAGGGGCGCGACGATTTGATGCTGGCGGTGATGGAAACCGGCACGTCGGCTGCCGGTGTTTTCACAACGTCCAAGGCGCCTTCCGCCGCGGTGGAATGGTGCCAGTCGCGATTGCAGGAAGGGCGGGGCAATGCGCGGGCATTATTGGTGAATGCAGGTAACGCAAATGCCTTTACCGGCAAGGCGGGGTTCGAGGCGGCAACCGCCATTGCCTCGGCGGCTGCCTCGGCGGTGAGTTGTCGGCGCGGCGATGTGTTCATTGGTTCGACCGGCGTGATCGGTGAGCCGCTGAATGTCGACAAGATCGCGGACAAGCTTCCCGATATGGCTCAGGCGCTGGCGCCCGATTGCTGGCTGCAGGCGGCCAGGGCAATCTGCACGACCGATACATTTCCCAAGCTTGCAACAGCGACAACCGAGATTGACGGCGTTCCTGTCACAATCAACGGCATTGCCAAGGGCTCGGGCATGATCGCGCCGGATATGGCGACGATGCTCGCCTACATCTTTACCGATGCCGCCATCCCTTCCGAGGTGTTGCAGACCCTGCTGATGCTGACCGTGCATGACAGTTTCAACATGATCACTGTCGATGGCGACACCTCGACAAGCGATACGGTGATGTTATTCGCCACCGGCAAATGCGCCGCGCATCGCTCGATCAACCGTCCCGGCGATCCGCGGTTGCGCGATTTTCGTGAAAAGCTTGCCGAGGTCGCAACCGACCTGGCGCAGCAGATCGTGCGCGACGGTGAAGGGGCGACGAAATTCGTGACAATTACGGTTACAGGTGCGGCAAACGCCCGGGCAGCCCGCAAAATCGCCAACTCGATCGCCAATTCGCCGCTCGTCAAAACCGCGATTGCCGGTGAAGACCCGAATTGGGGCCGCATCATTATGGCGGTAGGCAAGGCGGGGGAAGCCGCTGACCGCGATGCCATGCGAATCGAGATCGGCGGTGTAACAGTTGCGCGCGACGGGATGGTGGATCCTGACTACAAGGAAGCGACGGTCGCCAAATATATGAAGAATCAGGAAATCGGCATCAGTGTTGATGTCGGTGTCGGGCGTGGCGAAGCAACTGTCTGGACCTGCGACCTGACCCATCGCTATATCGAAATCAATGCCGATTATCGTAGCTAGTCAGTATTTTTCGGCATTTCCGTCCGATCCCGAGGCGTTCGTCATCCGCTCGCCGCGGCTCGTGCTACGGCCATTATTGTTGCAGGATGCGCCACGAATCTGTGCCGTGGTTAATGATTGGGAGGTGATCAAACAAACGGTAAGCCAGCCCTTTCCCTTCACGTTGCGCGATGCGGAAGACATGATTCTGGATGCCTGGCAATCTGTGGATGATGATGAGGAGCTTGTACTCGGCATTCAACGAACATCCGACACGGCCCTCATCGGTGCGATGGCCATCAACCATGATGGCATGCTTGCCGAGGTCGGCTACTGGATCGGCCGGCAATATTGGTCGCAGGGCTACGCCACCGAAGCGCTTGCCGCGCTGCTGCGTCAGATCCGGGCGCGATGGGGGATCGCCATCGTCGACGCTGTGGCATTTCGCGAGAATTATGCTTCGGCCGCAGTCTTGCGCAAATGCGGTTTCACGCATCGGGGCAGTCAGAAAAGTAATCTGCCCGACCGCGGTGGCGAACGGATGCTGAGCCATTTCCGCTGGGAGGCGGGCTGATGTCCATTCTGCTGGTTGTGGCCTGCGCACTGCTTGATGCGGACGGGCGTGTGCTGCTTGCACAACGTCCCAAGCAGAAGACGCTTGGCGGGTTGTGGGAGTTTCCGGGCGGTAAGCTGGAGGCAGATGAAACGCCCGAAGCTTGCCTGATACGTGAGTTGCGTGAAGAGCTTGGTATTGATGTCACAGCGGCCTGTCTCGCGCCGTTGAGTTTTGCTTCCCATGGCTATGCGGATTTTCACTTGCTGATGCCGCTTTACATCTGCCGCAAATGGCAGGGGATCTGTCAGCCGCTTGAGGGGCAGCAACTGAAATGGGTGCGGCCCGCACGGCTGCGCGATTATCCGATGCCGCCCGCCGATGAGCCATTGATCGCGCATTTGCAGGATTTGCTCTGAACCGCTTCGGTTAATGCCTCTACCGCTGTGCGGAAGCTGGCAGTGTGTCGCGGGCCGAGCGTTATTCGTCGGGCGGTGTATCGTCTGGCATACGGGCAGGAAGGACAGTCTCGCTTGTGCCCAGCGCATCGGCCAGCCGCATTCTGGCGGAACCGGGACGCAATGGCTTGGGCTGGTCCGGTGAGGGCGACCAGCCTGTCAGATAGATGATATCGAAACGCGCCCTGATGCGCTGGTCCGGTTCGCTGAATTGGTCGTGATAGATTTCTGCGGCGCGCAGCAGGGTTTGCCTGCGGGAAAAATGTTTGTGCCGATGGGTCAGGCTGTTGCTTTCGCCCATGTCGCGCAGTTCCTGCATCAATCTGAATAGGGATGGGTAGGTTACGGTCAGTGTTTCATAATCTGTGACCGGCATTGTGAAGCCCGCGCGCTGCAGCAGGCTGCCGGCATCGCGAATATCGGTAAAGGGGGCGACGCGCGGGCTCATCCCGCCTTCCTGTTCGATCTCCGCGCGGGCAAACGCCTGCCGCAATTCGGTCAGCGTTTCGCCGCCGAACATGGCACCGATGAACAGCCCGTCCGGTTTCAGACAGTGCCGGATTTGCAGCAAGGTACCGGGCAGATCATTGACCATATGCAGTGACAATGTGCTGACGATCAGATCAAAACTTGCCGCAGCGAAAGGCAAGGCCTCCTCGTCTGCGACAAGCCGGTAAGGGTTTGCCATTTGCGCAACCATCCGCGGTGATTGATCGCACTGGTAAAGCTGGCCGATCTTGCCCGGTATCTGTTCAACCGCCGCATCCCGGAAACCGCCAATGTGGCCACCCAGATCCAGGGCCGTGTCGAAATCGCGGTTGATTTCGCTGAGCCGTTCGGTAATCGACCGTGTGGCGGCTTTGACCAGAAAATCCTGGGCCGCGAATTTGTCTGCCGCGCGATCGCGCCGCAGACGGCGCATGCGTCGGTCGAAAGGTCCGGTAAGAATGTCGTCCATTACGGCGGAAGGTTTAACTTTATTGATTGCGGGGCGCGTGCAAGCCGCAGCTTGTGCGGTGCGTATCTGAGCTGCACTATAGCGTTGTTGGGGGGTAACCGGTCAATTAGCCCGGAGATGTCAGGAAAAAATGCGCATGCTTGCAGGGATGATGCGGTACGGGGCGGACAGGATGCTTGACCTGCTGCTGCCGCCGCGCTGCCTGGCGACGGGTGAAATCGTTGATCGTCAGGGGCAGCTTTCGCCGCAGGTCTGGCGCGAGCTGGATTTTATTACCGCGCCACTTTGCCATTGTTGCGGCACGCCTTTTCCCTATCGTATTGCTGCGCCCGTGGCGCAGCTTTGCCCGGCTTGTATTGCCCGTCCCCCTGGCTGGCACCGGGCGCGCGCCGTGTTCAGCTATGACGCCCACAGCCGGCAGATGATTCTCGCCTTCAAACATGGTGACCGGCTTGAGGGGGCCCCCGCATTCGCCCGATGGATGGCCCGCGCCGGTGCGGAAATTCTTGAGGATGCCGATTACATCGTCGCGGTGCCGTTACATTGGCGGCGTCTTCTGCGGCGGCGTTACAATCAGTCAGCGGTATTGGCAGCGCATATCGGTCGGATTGCGGGCAAGCCGGTGATTGCCGATATGCTGCGGCGGGTGCGGCCGACACCACCGCTCAAGGGCATGAGCCGATCTGTGCGCTTCAGACAGTTGAAGGGGGCAATCGCCATTGCACCGCAATATCAAAATCTGCTTCCCGGTGCGCGTATCGTGGTTATCGACGATGTCATGACAAGCGGGGCAACGGCGGAAAGCTGTGCCCGGGCTTTGCTTGGCCATGGCGCCGCGCAGGTCGATATCCTCACTTTGGCACGGGTTGTTCGCCCCGTGGACACATTCGTGTAATTTCTGGAAACAGGCGTATAATTCAAGAAAAAATGTCCGGTTCCATATTTTGGGGGTTATGGTCCGGGCGGTGTTTGCGGCGACCGGCATTTCAGGCTTGCCGCAGCATGGCGCGGGACGCATATGAAAATTACGGGAATGGGAGAACAAGACATATTATGCCGGCAATTACGATTTATACGACGATGATCTGTCCTTATTGCCATATGGCGAAAAGCCTGCTGGACAAGAAAGGGACTGTTTATGAGGAAATCGACGTCAATTCGGTACCCGGTGCGCGCGACGAGATGACGCGCCGCGCCAATGGCGGCTATACCGTGCCGCAGATTTTCATCGGCGAGCGGCATATTGGCGGATGCGATGACCTTTATGCGCTGGATGCGGCGGGCGAGCTTGACCCCCTGCTCGCGCAATAAGCCGGAAGTGCGGGGTTTATAAGCCATGAGCGATAAATTCACGGCTGCGTGCCTGCAGCTCAATTCAACAGATGTCATTGCGGAGAATATCGCGACGGTCACGGAACTCGCACGGGCTGCGCGCGGACAGGGCGCGGATCTCATCCTGACCCCCGAAGTCACCTCGATCGTGACGAAACTGCGCCCCGATGTGATCCGCTCAACGACTTTCAGTGAGGATGAAGATCCCGCAGTGGCTGCATTTGCCGCTCTGGCTGGCGAGCTTGGTGTCTGGCTGCTGATCGGGTCGATACCCATTCGCGTGGGTGAGACACAGGTTGCCAACCGGTCCTTTCTGTTCGATCCGCGCGGCCGTATCGTCACGACCTATGATAAAATCCATATGTTTGACGTGGATCTGCCCAATGGGGAACGTTACCGCGAATCCAGGGCGTTTGCAGCCGGGTGCAGGGCTGTGCTTGCCGATCTGCCATGGGGACGGCTTGGATTGTCGGTTTGCTATGATATTCGTTTTCCGCATCTTTATCGCTCATTGGCAAAGGCCGGTGCGGATTTCCTGACGGTGCCGGCCGCCTTCACCAAGGTCACCGGGGAGGCGCACTGGCACATTCTGCTGCGCGCCCGCGCGATCGAGACCGGTTGTTTTGTCTTTGCGCCGGCGCAGACGGGAACCCATGTCGGGGACGGGCGGAAAACATACGGGCACAGCCTGATTGTCGGGCCCTGGGGGGAGATACTGGCGGATGCGGGGACCGATGTTGGTTTTATCACCGCCGACATCGATACCGCATTGATCGCGCAGGCGCGCGGGCAGGTGCCGGCATTGACCCATGATGTGGATTATGCGGTTCCCATGGCCGCTCAGGAATAAATCTGCACAGATACAGTAGATGCGGTTGCGGCGCGTGCGGCGACCTGCCGTCGGTTTCGCAATATCGCGCGCTCACCGCGCCTGCGGGCGGCGGGCGCAAATTCGCTGCCGCATGGCCGGTTCCGGGTCCTGACCCTGCCAAAAATCAAGGATGTCGAGCGCATCGCCAAAAGCCCTTTGCAGCTCGCCCGGTGCGAGAAGAAAGTCGGGGTTTTTCGGTCGACCGAAACGCTCATGACCTTGCATGAATGTTTCGTAAATCAGAATGCCGCCCGGCGCGAGAGCCGCGATCAGATGCGGCCATAAGGGACGCCACAGATAATTGGTAACGACGACCCCCAGAAACCGGCCCGCGGCGACTGGCCAGACCGTATCTTCGGTTTCCAGATCGCATTCGATAGCGGAGAAGCGCGGATTATGGCGCAGATCGGCAAGCCCGCTGAGATCGCGGTCAATCCCCGTGACCGAACAGCCTCTTTCGATGAAGAACCGGCTGTGCCGTCCGCTGCCGCAGGCGACATCAAGCACTTCTGCGCCCGTGGGGATACGCTCGGCATGGCCGGCTACCCAGGGTGAAA
>OBIC01000359.1_pt1 | contig 13747 bp, 8 predicted proteins | sample 1519831 | NCBI WGS metagenome assembly OBIC01 (sample SAMN03019805, study PRJEB22545) | beach sand metagenome | biome: beach; feature: sea beach; material: beach sand | place: USA: Municipal Pensacola Beach, FL | collected 2010-10-20 | depth 40-45 cm m | reverse complement strand
ACGCCGAGGTTGCTCAAATCTTGCGGCGCACACTCGGCCTGCACGCGTTGACCGATCACTGGGTCAAGGGACAGTACCTGGTGACCGCTCAACCCTGGGGGCTTGGGCCGCTGGTGTATCCCCTGCCACCTTCCGGCAATCAGGGCCTCGGCATCCACATCAGCTTTGACCCTGAAGGCGGGCTGCGTTTCGGCCCCGATGCAAACCCCGTGGAGCGTCTGGATTTCAGCGTGGACTCGAACCTCGTTGATCAACTGACTCCGCGGGTGCTGAACCTCTTTCCCAAGGTTGACCCCAGCCGCTTACGCCTCGGGTACGCCGGTATTCGTCCACAGGTCTGGCAAGCGGGAGTGCCCCATCCCGATTTCTGGCTGGCCGGCCCAGAGCGCAGTGGGGTACCAGGCTACTTCGAGTGCGCCGGAATCGAGTCCCCAGGGCTGACCGCGGCTCCCGCCCTGGCCTCCGAACTGGCCCGCGCCGTCTACGCTGAGTTGGCCCCGGGTGCACCACCCTCAGTGTTAATCGAGCTGCGGTAAGTCCGCCGCCAGAAACCCACAGACCTCTTCCGCCACGGCATCCACCGTGTCCTCCAGGTGCAGGTGATGGCCGCCCGGCAACCGCAGGGTTCGCAAATGGCGATGGGCGCCTGTGCGTCGCGCGATAAAATCAGGCGTCCAGGGCCAACCGGCCTCACCCAAGAGCAACAGGCTTGGCGACTCGACCGCCTGTATGAACCCCATTACCTGTTCTTCGGTGAGCCGGGTGGGGTCGGGATACATCAGGCGGGCATCGGACGTCCAAGTGAACCCGTTCTGGTAGGGGCGCACACCGCGCTCTAAAAGAATTCGAGCGGCCGCCTCGGTGATGTTGCCCACTGTATTCATCCGTGGGCCCAACATCGCCTCGAAAGTTTCGTACAACGGGGTGGAGCGCAGACGAAAGTTGCGAAAGCGCGTCAGTGCCTTCTCGGTTTCTGCTGCCAGTTTCGCTGGGTTCAGGCCGGGGTGCCCGATGGCATCGATCAACACCGTGCGATCCACACGGGCTGGCGCGACCGCCCCCATGTACAGCGAGATGTGCGCACCCATGGAATGGCCAATCAATGTAAACCGTTGCCATCCCAGCGCATCGGCCACCGCGAATGCATCGCTCAGGTAGGTGAACCAGCTGTAGTGGGCGCCGGCCGGCAGGTGATCTGAGCGCCCATGCCCGGCGAAATCGAGGGCGCAGATGCGCCGGCTGCCGAGCAAAGGGGCCAAGCGGTCGAAACTCGCCGCGTTGTCCATCCAGCCGTGGAGTGCGAGTGTCGGCGCACCGTCTTCTGGACCGTACAGCTTGGCCGCCAACCGGCGGCCATCGATTTCGAAAACACGATCGTGCGCGGACTGCATGCAGACTCCTGGTGAGTTTTCAGTGATCAGACGCGTCAACATGGACGCCCAAAGCGCACGAGTATACCGGCGCACGGCGCACGCCTTACATCAAGGTCGGGTCAGAAAATTCCCATCGCCAGGCCAGCAGCAAGACTCGCGCCCAGTTCATGCGCGCCCTGCAGATGGGCTTCGGTGATCGCACCACGGCAGATCAGGGGTTCGGCCACCGGTTTGAACGGATAGCCTTTGGCGATTCGCGCGGTATTGAACGCAGCCCCTTCCCCATCGTTGTCGCAGCTGATCAACAGCGCATAGGGGCGCCCCTCCACTTCGCCCTGTGCAGGGTAGTAGGTGCGATCAAGAAAATCCTTCAGACCACCCGAGAGGTTGCCGAAATTCTCCGGAGTCGCAAGGACGATCCCCTGGCACCACAACAGGTCGTGCAGCCCGCTGTCCGCAGCCATTCGAAACCGAACCTCGGCATCACCGGAATCGAGCGCCCCGCACCACGCGGCCTGCGCCAGGCGGGCTGTGTTGCCTGTTTGGCTGTGGTAGACGATGAGCAACCTGCTGGGGGGCACGGACCACCTCTGCGGAAGGGTGTCGGTCGCGCCGCGGTATACTGCGCGGCACAACCGCAAGGAGCCGGTATGGCCGACCCAACGCCAATTGTACCCCCAGGCGCCCGATGGGTGTGCCGCCTGGCCACAACGCTTGTCTGGCTCCTGTCCGCATCGCTGCCGCCAAGTGCAACTGCCCAGACTCCACTCACCAACTGGCGCTATCTGGAGTTCGCTTACACTAGCGCGAACCCGGACTACTCCCGCTTCGACGACGGCGAGGGACACACCTTGCAGGCCGCAGTGCCCGTGGGCGATCACTTTTTCGTACAGGCGCGCCACACCGATGCGCCCTTTACCGCGAGCGGCAACGAAATCGGCCGCAGCCGCCCGGTTGAACGCTGGCAAGGACTCGGCGGCGGCGTCCGTACCCGCTCCGACTCCACCGAGTATCACGTTGTCGTGCAACGCCAGCGGGTGGAGTTCGCACAGCGCTGGCACTATGGCACCGAGTGGCTGGTGGGGCTGACGCAACCCTGGCGACAGCTGCAGGTGCGTGTGGAGTTTGGTGCACTCGACCTGGTCAGCCACGACCTGCGAATGGGCGGCGAACTCACTTGGTGGGTGCATCCCGCTCACGGCATCAGCGCCCGCATCCGTGACTATGGGCGTTGGGACTTCACGCACTACGAGTTCGGCTGGCGCTTCATCTACTGACCCGAGGCAGGCGGCCGATGTTTCGCCACGCGGGCCCCTGGTGCTAGGCTGGCTGGCGAGCTGGCTCTGGTATCACCCGCCGTGTCGACACGCAACCTGGACGCCTTTTTTGCGCCTCGCGCCATCGCTGTGATCGGCGCAAGCCCGAGACCTGAGAGCCTCGGCAGCTTGGTCATGCGCAACCTATTTTCGGCCGGCTACAGCGGCGCGATCATGCCGGTGAATCCGAAGCACAGCGTCGTCTCCGGGGTCATTGCGTACCCGAGCGTCGAAGCCCTGCCAGAAGCACCGGACCTGGCGGTCATCGTCACTCCGGCCGCAACCGTGCCCGACATCCTGAGCGCACTCGAAGCGCGGGGCACCCGTGCGGTGGTGGTGATTTCTGCGGGGTTCACCGATGATGCGGGCCCAGCGCCACGGTCAAGGCTGTTGCGCCACCTGCGCGCAACCGACATGCGGCTGATTGGGCCCAATTGCCTCGGCGTGCTGTCCAGTCCCAAGCAGATCAACGCCAGCTTCGCGCACCTTCACGCACCGCCTGGCCAGCTGGCGTTTGTGACTCAGTCCGGGGCGATCGCGACCTCCATGCTCGACTGGGGCCACGATCGCGGGATTGGATTCTCGCACCTGATCTGCCTCGGAGACATGCTGGATGTCGATTTCGGCGACCTGCTCGACCACCTTGCGAGCGACCCCAGTACCCGCGCGATCCTGCTCTACATCGAAGGGATCACCGCCACCCGCAAGTTCATTTCGGCCGCTCGGATTGCAGCCCGCGCCAAACCGGTGATTCTCGTGAAAGGGGGACGGGCAGAGGCCGGCGCACGGGCCGCCGCCTCGCACACGGGCGCCCTGGCGGGCAACGATGCGGTGTACGAGGCTGTTTTTAGACGCAGTGGTCTACTGCGGGTTCAATCCCTGGAAGACCTGTTCGGAGCGGCGGAGCTGCTCGCCAAGTTGCCACCGCCATCGGGCCTGAACGTCGCGATTGTCACCAATGGCGGCGGCATCGGTGTTTTGGCCACGGACGCACTGGTCGCAGGGGGTGGCGCCCTGGCTCCGCTCACCGACTCCACCCGGCAGGCACTCACAGCGACACTGCCGGCCACGGGCCCGAGCTGCAACCCAATCGACCTGATCGGCGATGCCCCGCCAGCGCGCTACGCAATTGCGCTTGAAACCCTGGCGGGAGACCCGACCGTCGATGCCATTCTGGCACTCAATTGCCCCACCGCGGCCACCTCCAGTGTCGCCGCCGCCGACGCACTCATCACGGCTTGGCACCGCGCGGGCAACCCTGCCCTACTGACCAGTTGGGTTGGCGAAACCAGCGCCGAGACCGCGCGCCACCGATTCGCCTCCCATGGGATCCCCACGTACCGCACACCGGAGCAGGCCATCGCCGCGCTGGTGTATCTGGTGCAATACAGGCGCAGTCAAGAGCTGTTGATGCAAACCCCGAGGTCAATCCCTGAAGCGTTTACGGCGGACACCACCAGCGCGCGCAGCCTTGTGCGACGGGTCACGCACCAGGGGCGCGACTGGCTCGCACCCACGGAGGTCAAACGACTGCTGCAGGCGTATCAGATTCCTGTGGTATCCGGACAGCAGGTGGAGGGCGCGGAAGCAGCGGCCGCGGCCGCAAAAACGCTGGGACAGCCTGTTGCGATCAAGATCGTATCACCCCAGATTCCCCATAAATCCGACGTCGGCGGCGTGGTGCTGGACCTGAGCACGCCGGCTGCAGTCGAGGAAGAGGCCCGCGCCATGTTGGCACGGGTCGCGGAATTGCGTCCCGACGCCGTCGTCGAGGGGCTGCTGGTGGAGCCCATGATCAACCGGCGCGATCAATGGGAGTTGATCATTGGCGCCACCGTGGATTCTCAGTTCGGCCCGGTGCTGATGTTCGGCCAGGGCGGCACCGCCGTTGAGTTGATCCGCGACCAGTCCCTGGAGCTGCCGCCGCTCAATATGCGCCTAGCCGAGGCACTGATCGACCGGACCAAAGTATCGCGGCTCTTGAGTGGTTACCGGGGCAGACCCGCGGCAAACCGGGATCAATTGGCGTTGACACTGATTAAAGTTTCGCAATTGATCTGCGACCTGCCTGAGGTTGTGGATCTCGACATCAATCCGCTACTGGCATACCCCGGTGGGGTTCTGGCACTCGACGCACGGGTTCGTGTGGCTCCGGCATCCGGATCGGCCTCTGCGCGTTTGGCGATTCGTCCATATCCCACAGAGCTTGAGCGCTGCGTCAAGACCAAGGACGGGCATGGGCTGCTCTTGCGGCCTGTTCGGCCTGAAGATGAGCCCATGCTGGCGCGCGCATTTCAAGCCCTGACACCTGAACAGGTTCGGATGCGCTTCTTCGTACCGATCAAGACCCTTTCGCACATGCAAACGGCACGCTTTACCCAAATTGACTACGATCGCGAAATGGCATTGGTGCTCACGGATCCAGGCATTGCGGGCACCACGCGCATCTACGGAGCGGTGCGCATTTTTGCCGACTCCAACCTCGAACACGCCGAATTTGCCATCGTCCTCGACCCGGAAGTCACTGGCCAAGGCCTCGGTCGTTTCCTGATGCAGTGCATCATTGAATACGCACAGCACCGAGGTCTCGCCAGCCTGTATGGGGACGTACTGCGCGAAAATCGCACCATGCTCGGCTTGGCCAGGTCCCTCGGATTCAACCCCAGCGCCCATCCAGACTCATCGGATCTGCTGCGGATCCGACTTTGTCTGTAAGCGGACACGAACGCTCAGCACGGAGAACTAGCCCTCATCTGGGGTCACTTCAATCAAGATCTGCCGTATCTTGACCTGATCGCCCGCACCAACCCCCACCACCGCAACGGTTCCATCAACATCGGACTTCAGTTGGTGCTCCATTTTCATCGCATCCAGCGCCACAACCGCTTGGCCGCGGGCAACGCGCTCCCCTTCGGCCACTTTCACAGCGATCACTGTACCGTCCAAGGGCGCGGCAACTTTACCGCTGCCGGCGAGGTCCTCCGCCTGTGGCTCGGGGAGACTGGTGTCTTCAACCTTGAGGTTGCCACGCAGGCTGTCGAGGTAGATGGTCTTTCCTTCGAGCCAGTAGTCCATCTGTGAAGAAACACCGTCGATAACGTACCGACAACACCCGTCAAAAACCTCGAATTGGTCAATGTCCAGGCTCGCGCCGTCAACGCGCACAGTGAACTGCAGCGCATCACCTTGCCCCTGGCTGACCAGTTCCACCCGGCGCTCGACCTCTTCACAGCTGAAACGGAAATGCACGACATGGCGCTGGCCGGTTCGCCATCCGGCAAGCTGCCGACTCACCCGGCGCCCGCCACAGACATAAAACAGCGCTGCAGCCAGCCCCAGTTCAACCACACCCGGAGAAAAAGGCTCCAGTGTAGGATCTGCAGAGAAATCCTCGCCAATGAACGCCGTGGTCGCATCACCTGACGCAAACACAGGGTGCGCGAGAATGTTGGCCAGAAACCGTTTGTTGGTGTTGACGCCGAGCAAGAGGGTGTCTTCGACCGCGGTGATCAAGCGCCGGCGCGCGTCGTCTCGATTGCGGCCATAGGCAATCACCTTGGCGACCATCGGGTCATAGAACGGGCTGATTTCATAGCCTTCCACAATGCCATGGTCCACCCGTACGCCAGCGCCTGAGGGCAACGACCAGCGCAGGACAGGCCCCGTTTGTGGCATGAAGTTCCGGGCCGGCTCTTCGGCGTAGAGGCGCACCTCAATGGCATGCCCGGACAGTTCAACGTCCTCCTGCCGCAGGGGCAGGGGCTCACCCGCGGCCACTCGGATCTGCCACTCCACCAGGTCTGTGCCCGTCACCAGTTCGGTCACCGGGTGTTCGACCTGCAGGCGGGTGTTCATTTCCAGGAAGTAAAATCGCTTATCGCGATCGACCAGGAACTCGACAGTCCCAGCCCCGACATAGTTGCACGAACGGGCTGCGTTCACCGCCGCCTCCCCCATGCGCGCACGCAGTTCCGGGTCCATGATGGGGGATGGGCTTTCCTCCACGACCTTTTGGTGTCGACGCTGCACCGAACAGTCGCGCTCGCCCAAGTGGATCACGTTGCCATGGGTGTCGGCAAACACCTGGATTTCAACGTGTCGAGGCTCAACGATGGCTTTTTCGAGAATCAATTCGCCGCTGCCGAAAGCGTTCTCGGCCTCTGAACGAGCGGAACGCAGCTGTTCGAGCAGGTCACTTGCGTCCTGCACCAGACGCATGCCCCTTCCGCCGCCGCCGGCGGAAGCCTTCACCATGATCGGAAATCCGATCTCTTGTGCTGCGCTGGCCAGGGTGTCATCCGACTGGTCAGCCCCCTCATAACCAGGAATGGTCGGCACCTGGGCGCCTTGCATGGCGATTTTGGACAAGCGTTTGCTGCCCATGAGCTCGACCGCCTCTGCGGGCGGGCCGATGAACACGATCTCGTTGCGCTGACAAGCCGCGGCAAATTCCATGTTTTCGGACAGAAAGCCGTACCCGGGGTGCACCGCCTGGGCTCCAGAACGCTTGCAGGCGTCGATGATCTTGTCGATGCTGAGGTAGGATTGGCCGACCGGTGCAGGGCCGATGCAGACGGCCTGATCGGCAAGTTGAACGTGCAGCGCCGCAGCATCGGCCTCGCTGTACACTGCGACCGTGCGGTATCCCAGGGATTTCGCAGAGCGAATCACCCGTGCGGCGATCTCACCGCGGTTGGCAACCAATATCTTAGAAAACATGCGCTACTCCGACTCTGTCCGGGGATCGGTGACCACACCCCGTTGTGCTTATTGTTCCATTCAGTGGGCAGTGGGCCGTGCGCGACCGCAGGCTACATGCGACCGACACCAAAGGTATTGGGCTGCAGGTTGCGGTGGTCACCCTCCCAGCAGACGTCCAGCAAAAAACCAAGCAGCGTTCGGGTATCGCGTGGGTCGATGATGCCGTCGTCCCAGAGCCGCGCAGAGCCGTAGACCGTACCGGCAGCTGCGTCGAGCGCGTCCTTGGTTTCCTTTTCGAGCTTGGCGATCATCTCTTCATCTGGGGGCACGCCCATGCGCGCGAACTTGGCCTCGGAAATGATGCGCATCACCATGCCGGCCTGGGTCCCCCCCATGACGGCAGTGTGCGCAACCGGCCAGGCGAAGATGAAGCGCGGGTCGAGGCCACGCCCGCACATTGCATAGTTGCCAGCGCCGTAAGACGCCCCAACGACGATGGTGATTTTCGGCACCCGGGTGTTGGCGACGGCCTGAAGCATTTTCGAGCCATGCTTGATGATGCCGTTCTGCTCATACTCCGTACCCACGTTGAAGCCAGTGGTGTTCTGGAAAAACAGAATCGGGATCTGCGCCTGGTCACAGAGCTGGATGAACTGCGCAGCCTTGGCCGACCCGGTGTGGGTGATGGGGCCGTTGTTGCCGATGAAGCCGCAGCGGTGACCTTGCACAGACAGGTGTCCGCATACCGTGTGCGCGTCCCATAGCCCTTTAAATTCGAGGAATTCGGACCCATCAGCAATTCGTGCCAAAACCTCTTTCAGGTCGTAGGGCATCCTTGGGTCTTTGGGCACAATCCCCAGCAGCTCTTCCGCACTGAACAGCGGCTCCTTGAACGAGCGCTTGGGGCGTGGGGGAACCTGTTCATTCCAAGGAATCTGGCCCATCACCGCACGCGCCAGCCGAATGCCATCGGCATCATCCTCGGCCAGATACTCCGCGCAACCGGAGACAGAGCAGTGCATTTCCGCGCCACCCAACTCCTCATCGGTGGCGACTTCGCCAGTGGCCGCCTTGAGGAGCGGCGGACCGGCCAGAAACATCTTGGCCCGTCCCTTCACCATGATGATGTAGTCGGAAAGGCCGGGCTGGTAGGCCCCACCGGCAGTGGCGTTACCGTGCACCACGGTCACCTGCGGGATGCCTTTTGCCGACATGCGGCTCTGGTTACAAAAGCCTCGTCCGCCGTCGACAAATACATCCGCTGCCTGTGTAAGGCGCGCACCGCCGCTTTCGGTCATGGAGACCAGGGGCAGGTTGTTCTGCATGACAATCTCTTGCATGCGGAAGGCTTTCTTCCCGGTTGCAGGCCCGCCCGTGCCGCCTTTGTAGGCCGAGTTCGATGCGTTGACCATGCAACGGATGCCCTGGACATATCCAATGCCCATGATGTTTCCACCACCACCGCCATCGGGGTCTTCTGGGTCCATTTGGTAACCGGCCAGGGTGGACAACTCCAGGAACGGTGAGCCTGGATCCAGCAGCATCTCGACCCGCTCACGTGGCATGAGTTGGCCCCGCTCGCGGAACTTCTTCTCGGCCTTGTTGGCTTGTTCGATCATCTTGCGCTCGATCGAGCGAAATGCCTCGATCTGCTCAAGCATGTACTCTCTGTTTTCCTTGAAGGTCGCGCTGTTGACGTCCAGCATCGATTCAATTACGGGCATTGTTGTTATTCCTTAGGTACAGCTGTGGGCCGGAGAAAATTGGCTGTGCGATCGACCTCGGGCGCGGGTCATGCCTTGCCCGGAACTGGTGAATGCGTCTAGCAGCCCTTCCACACCGGTTTGCGTTTTTCCATGAAAGCGGTGATGCCTTCCCGCGCGTCTTCGGTCTGCAGGGTGCGGTCAAGCATGCTCTTCAGGTAGGGGATGGCTTCATCGAATTCCATCAGTTCCTGCCGGTAAAAGGCCTCTAGACCGAGCCGCATCGTGGCAGGAGACAGGTTCGCGAGCTCCTCGGCCAGGGTATCCACCCGTTGGTCCAACTGGTCAGCCGGAACGACTTCGGTCGCCAACCCAAGCGCAAGGGCCCTGCTGGCATCCACCTTGTAGCCCCGCATGATGAAATCGAGACCGGAACGTCTTGGCATGACCCGAAACAGTCCCGCCATCACCATATAAGGCCAAAGGCCCCGCTTAATTTCCGGTGCACTGAAGTAGATGTGCTCGGCCGCGATCACATGGGTCGCGTTGCATGTCATGAGCAGGCCACCGGCCAACACCGGGCCCTGTGCCTTCACAATGACCGGCTTGCACAGATCACGCAGCAGCGAGGCAAGCTCCCGCCCATCATCGACCTTGGGTACGGTGCTGATGGATTCACGGGCGTCCCCACGCATGGCGCCAAGGTCCCCGCCCGCACAGAACACATCGCCCTTGGCCGCCAGCACCACCACGCGAATGTCGGGATCCTGTTCAGCCACACGCAGTGCGTAGGTCAGCTCGGTGCCGAGCGTTGGGCTGATGGAGTTCTTTTTGTCGGGGCGGTTCAGGGTAATGGTCATGATGTGGTCGGCCACATCGACCAACACGCACTCGAACACCAGCCCGTCGGTACTCAAATTAGACACTGCCGCAGCCCTCCATTTTCTTTTTGGTTGTCGGTGATGACCAAGCGCAAGGTTCGCTTTTGATTTTTGCCTAGCAGACTCGCGGGATCGCGGTTGGAATGTCAACGACCTTGGCGCGCAGGTATTCCCCCAGTGTCTTGGCCTGCGGATCCATCCGTGTGGAAGAGGACACACCGTCCTGCAATATGTCGTGGATGTAGAAATTGAGCGCGAACAGGTTCGGAAATTCATGCCGTTCGATTTCGAATTCACTGACGTCGACCATGATTTCCTTCAACCGCTCAACGGTCAGGAATTCGCGCAGAAATGCGTAGGACTCAGGGGTCGTCCCCCATATGCCGACGTTGGCGGAGCCCCCCTTGTCACCGGAACGCGCTGCGTACACACGACCAAGTGCAGTGGGCTCGGTTGGTCCGGAAGGTACAGGCGGGATATCGAAACCAGGCTTTTCGACCACCGCCTCGGGCAACCCGAGCTGCGAGGTCGGCGCCAGGGTCAAGGTGCTGTCTCCACAAGTGACCCGTTCTTCAATGTGCGCGCTGTCAACCAACGAGGGCCAGTACTTGATAAAAGCCTGTGGCTTCCCGGCGGACTCGATGATGGAAAACCCGGGCACGTTGGCCAGCCCCATCTCGATCAGCTTCGGAGTCAAGTGTGGCCCCACGAGGTTTTGGTCCTGCGAGAACAGGTTGACCCGAAACATCGAGAAGGCTTCTTCATTGGTCGGCGGGTTGGGCTTTTGCAGCGGGATAAACTGCGTCTCAACACGCTCGAACTGGTCGCGGCCGCCGAGCATGCTGAGGTACGCATCCAGGAAGGTATTCGCCTTCTTTTCCGCGTCGAGACCGTACACACCCGCGACCAGCTTGTTCTTGAAGCCGCCCATGGTGTTGATGCAGACCTTGTGTTGCGGTGGCGGATTCGAGCCCTTCACACCGGAAACCCGCACGCGGTCTTCGCCGGCCTGTTCAATGCGCATCGTATCGAAGTGGGCAATCACGTCCGGATTCAGGTACTGCGTCCCACGAATCTCATACATGATCTGGGCGGTCACGGTGCCAACAGACACCCGCCCACCGGTCTCCGGGTGCTTGGTCACCACAAAAGAGCCATCCCGGTGAATCTCGGCCAGCGGATAGCCAACATTTACAAAACTCGGAACTTCCTCGAAAAAGGCATAGTTGCCACCAGTGGCCTGACACCCACATTCAATCACGTGCCCGGCGGCCAACGCACCGGCCAGCTCGTCCCAGTCATCACGCTTCCAGCCGAACTTCCAGGCTGCAGGTGCCATCACCACTGCCGCATCGGTCACGCGAGGTCCAATCACGATGTCCGCACCCTGGTTGAGCGCTTCGACCATGCCCCAGCACCCAAGGTAGGCATTGGCGGTGACCGGAGGAATGGTGGAGTCGGCCAACGCACGGCCCTTGTCCATGTTGATGAAAGGCTCGCCCTGTTCTTGCAGGGTCGTCAGCCGCGGCTGCAAATCATCCCCTTCGATGTAGGCAACTTTCGGATTGAGGCCAAGGCGGTGCGCCAACTCCAGAGTCGCCTCAGCACAGCCCTTGGGGTTGAGCCCACCGGCATTGGTCACGACCTTGATCCCGCGATCAAGGCAGGTGCCCATGACTTCTTCCATTTGCTTGTAGTGGGTGTTCACCCAGCCGCGGGAGGCGTCCTTCAATCGCTGGCGAAACAAAATCACCATGGTCAGCTCAGCCAGGTAGTCACCCGTGAGCACATCGATTGGTCCGCCTTCGACAAGCTCTCGAGCGGCAGACACCTTGTCGCCGTAGAACCCGCTGCAGTTTCCAACGATGATGCGGTCGCTGTCAGAACCCGCCATGGCTAACACTCCTTAGGATAGCGGCCCGTTCGCGCGTGGGATGAAGAGTGAGGACCCACGATTCAGAGCCGTGCTGAGATTGAATTTTATTGTTGCGCAATAGAGTAAACGGTGCCGAAGAAGCGAAGCAACAGGCGCCTTGACAAGCTTGCCAGGCCCATAATGAGCGTTCTTGTCACCCGAGCCGCGTGGATGATAGGTTGCTTGCCATTTTGTGTTGGGCCCGGCCAACGAACCCGTTCAACAAAGGGGCGATGTCATGCAAACCCAAGAGTCAACCGAGCACCGCGAATTCCGGCGAGAAGTGGCAAGCTGGCTCGCCGAGAACCGGCCCGCAAAACCGGACTTCATCCTGCCGCAGTCTTTTATGGAGGTGGACACGCCACAGCAGTTCCATTTCCTGCGCGAATGGCAGCACCAAGTGTATGACGCGGGCTACCTCGGCATGGCCTGGCCCAAGGAGTACGGGGGCTGGGGTCAGCCACAGGCGCTGCAAGACATTGCCACCCAGGAGATGGTGCGGGCAAACGTCCCGTTCATGGTCAACGCCATCGGCCTCAATTGGGCGGGCCCGACGATTCTGCACCTCGCGTCTGAAGACCAAAAGAAAGCCTACATCCGCCCGATCCTGACTGGAGAGGAAATCTGGTGCCAAGGGTTTTCGGAGCCGGACCATGGGTCAGACCTCGGCAACGCGCAGTGTCGGGCGACCCGCGATGGAGATGAGTTTGTCATCAACGGGTCGAAAATTTGGACCAGCCTCGGCGTCTACGCCAAGCACATGATCTTGCTTGCCCGTTCGATTCAGAATACCGAGAGCAAGTACGCTGGCCTCAGCTTTTTTCTCTGCCCCATGGATGCCCCCGGCATCGAAGTGATCCCGATCAAGAAAATCACCGGAGAATACGGGTTCAACCAAACGGTATTCACCGATGCCCGAATCCCCGCGTCCACACTGGTCGGGGAGGAAGGCAAAGGCTGGATGGTCGCCATGATGACCCTGGCATTCGAGCGGGGCGCTGCCGGCGGCCAGGCGGGCGGCAACAGTTCAACCATTTTTACCGTCAAGGACGTGGTCGAAATGGCCAAAACATTGCGGCGCGATGGGCAGCCGGCACTTGAGGACCCCAGGGTCCAGGACCGGCTACTCGACTTCGTGATCGACCAGCGCAGCATTGCCCTCACTGGCCAGCGCGCAAAAATTGAAGCCCTTTTGACCCCAGAACGCCCCAGTGCCCCGGCCATGATGGGCAAGCTGTTCGGCTCGGAGTTCATGCGCCGACTCGCTTACTTTGCAGTCGAACTGCAAGGCGGCCAGGCAGGCCTGTACATGGGAGACCCCGAGACAGTCTCTGGCGGAGAGTGGCAGCGGGCGGCGATGAATGCGTACTCCGCAACCATTGGCGGCGGAACCAGCGAGGTGCAACACAACATCCTCGGCGAGCGTGTGCTCGGCTTGCCCAAGTAGACCGCCCTGCAACGATCAAGGAGTCATCCCAATGTTGAGCCCCGCAGGACAGATCGAATTCAGCGAAGAACAAGGCCTGATCAGTGACTCGGCCATCAACTTTTGTCGCGACCGCTGCCCCATCGAAAAGGTGCGCACCTGGATCTCCGGCGACATCGGCTACGACCCCAGTGTCTGGCAAGAAATGGCCAGCCTCGGCTGGTGTGGCATGCTCATTCCCGACACCTACGGCGGGGCGGGGCTCAGCCCCAAAGAGCTGGTCTCGGTCTTCGAGCCCATGGGCCGCCACCTGGTTGGCTCGCCGCTACTTGCAACCACGCTTGCCGGGCAGTTGATCCTGAAAGCCGGCAATGAGCGCCACCGCGCGAACTGGCTGGAACAGCTCGCCAGTGCGGGTCTCATCCACCAGGG
>OBIC01000358.1_pt1 | contig 13777 bp, 15 predicted proteins | sample 1519831 | NCBI WGS metagenome assembly OBIC01 (sample SAMN03019805, study PRJEB22545) | beach sand metagenome | biome: beach; feature: sea beach; material: beach sand | place: USA: Municipal Pensacola Beach, FL | collected 2010-10-20 | depth 40-45 cm m | reverse complement strand
GCTTTCTGATCTTTTCCTCCATCCCGTGTTGCTTTATATGAAAGGCACCGCCGATGCGCCGCAGTGTGGCTTTTCCAAAACGGCTGTTGATGCCTTGCGGCAGGCTGGCATTGAGTTCACCTACATTAATGTACTTGAAGCGCCTTTCATTCGGGAAAAATTGCCAAAAATCTCCAACTGGCCGACATACCCACAGCTCTTTATCAAAGGTGACTTGATTGGTGGTAGTGATGTGATTTGTGAAAGTGTCGCTGATGGTTCCTTGATTCAAGCGTATAAAGCCGTCTCCAGTGATGTGGAGGAGTGACCAATGAACAAGCCAGAGATTGCCCCCATTGATCATGCCGACATCACACAGCGGATTGTGGAGCAGCTCCCAGGAGCCGAGGTGGACGTTGAGGGAGAAGACTGCAATGCAACCGTAACGGTGATCAGTGACCGTTTTGAGGGGCTTGCGTCTGTCAAACGCCAGCAAATGGTGCTGGCAGGCTTTGCGGATGTACTCGCCAGTGGCCGTTTGCATGCGCTCAGTGTTAAACCCTATACCTTGGCTGAGTGGAATGAACGGCACACCAACCTCGTTCAGATTTCTCTTTGACTCCCGCGTACTGTCAAGAGGGCACCCATGTGAATAGCAGCAAACTCAGCCGAGAGGCAGCGTTAAAGATCGCACTGGCAGCACGCATATTACCCGGTACAACAGTGGCCCAGCTATTGGAGATTCTGCATCAACGGCTGGAGGACACCATCACGGAAGAGGCGCTTAGAACGGTGACGGTGACCGACCTCAAAGCCAGCTTTGCCAGCTTGGATGGAGAAGAAGACGGTGAAGATATTGGAATAGGGCTGGAAGCCCTGAAAGAAGCGGTAAGAGTCTTGTGGGGAGACAATCCGGAAGACGGTCTCCCGGCGCTGGAAACATTTCATGCCGATGAGCGCCAAAGCATCAAAGTCGCCGTTGCATCTAATAGCGGGGAGCAGCTCAATGGCCACTTCGGTTCCTGCATCCGTTACCTGGTCTACCAACTCAATACCAACGAGCTGAAGCTGGTCGATATCCGAAACGCCTTGGCCGCTGATGATTCGGATGATCGTAACCTGTTCCGGGCCAACTTGATCAATGATTGTGATGTTGGGTATTTCGTCTCAATCGGGGGGCCGGCCGCAGCAAAAGTCATTCGGGCAGGCGTTTATCCCATTAAGGAAATCCACGGAGGGCCGGCACGGGAAGTGCTCAGCAAACTGCAACAGGCGATGACCACGTCACCTCCCCCCTGGCTGGCCAAATTACTCGGTGCAAGCCCCGAGCAAAGAGCCCGGTTCAAAAAAGCGTAAGGTATCAAAAATGATAAATGCGCTAAGTTGTAACGGCTGTGCAAGGCGAGTCATAAGCGTTTGGTCTTCGTGTTATGTAAGACAGGATTAAGCAACTCAGTTGCGTAAAGGTCGCAATCATGTTGAACTATGGCCATGAGCGAGGAAAGCGGCAGCGCCAAAACGGCCATCAAAATGATCCAGGAAGCAGGGGCTCGCGCAACCGCCGCACGCCTCACTGTACTAAGAATACTGCTGTCTGCGGATCACGCATTGACTCACAGCGATGTTGAGCAGGCAGCCAGCGCAGCAGGCGACTTGATAGAGCGGGTGACGCTTTATCGTGTCTTGGAGTGGCTGGTCGATCAAGGCGTGGCTCACAAAACCCTGGGTTTGGATAGGGTTTGGCGGTTTAATGCGCACCACGAGGCTATTTCAAATCATGCACATTTCAATTGCACAGATTGCGGCAGAGTGTATTGTATGGAAAGCCTCAACCCGGTTTTTGCCATAACGTTACCACCCCACTTCCAGTTGCAGCAGGCCGACGTTTCTCTTCAAGGCCTATGTCCTTGCTGCACCGATTGATTTCGATCGTGTCATGCCTTAAATTGCAACAGAATTGCATTCTTGGGGTATGGGAGATAGACTGCCGATCATGGATTTTGAGTCATGACGTCATTCCGGTTCGGGAGTTGTCAAGTGCACTCAATACAAAGACAAAGACCTCGTGGATTGAGTGGGATGATCATCATTTTTCTTGCATGTGCTAATGACACTGGAAAGAGGGATTAACAGAGCGATGGCCAGCTCATGCTCCATCCAGGCTCATGTCAACACGCAACAAAGAAGGGTGTCTTACCTGTTGCTGTTTGTCTTGCTTGTGGGGCAGTTATGCTATGCCCTGCATGTGCATTACGGTGATGATGTGCACGATGAGAGCCATCCCTGTTACGTTTGTCTGCAGGGCGCACAGCTCGAGAACGCGCTGCCCGCTCTGTTATTCAGTTTGCTGATAACCTTCCCCTCTTTCTTTTTTATCCAAACAATTTTCAGGCAGCATTCGGTGCGCCAGGCACGTTTTCATGACTCCCGCGCGCCACCCAATGCGGCATAAAGACTTACTACACCTCTATCTCTACTTTTAATGTTATGTACGCCCGGCTGCGCGCGATAAGCCGTATGTCGGTGTCTACGGAGAGTCGTTATGCTTTTTTTGAAATCATTGTTTTTTTTGTTAGTCAGTTTTACATCCGCTGTGATGGCGTCAGAGAACCGCCAGCACAGCAGTCATGAACACGGGGTTGGGCAGCTTGATGTTGCTCAGGAAAGTTCCGAATTCCAGATAGCCTTAACCAGCCCTGCCGTAAATATTTTTGGATTTGAACACGCGCCACATGATCAAGAAGATCATAAAATGGTTGAAAAGAAGCTTGCTGAACTTGAAAAAGGAGAAGTACTTTTTGTGTTCCCAGAAGGTGCCAATTGCCGACTCAAGGATGTGCATGTCGCCACGTCGTGGGCGGATCATGAAAACACGAAAACGGAGTCTACAGAGCACAAGCAGGCCGAGCGTGAGCATCGCGCTGAGCATGAACATAAAGAGCACGACGAGGATGAACACGAAGACCACGAGGAGGATGAGCAGACACATGCCGATGTCACGGCGTCCTGGCATTTTGCTTGTGCACACCCACAGACGGTGGATCGCATCCACGTCAAGCTGTTTGAACGTTTCCCCCAAACCGAACATTTGCGAGTACAGTGGACTACTCAGAATAAACAGGGGGCTGTTGAACTTAGCTCAACACACTCTGTGCTACGGTTTTAATTGAATATGACAACAGTGACTCAACCCACTGCTGCAACAAGCCCTGTAATTGATATCCATCAGTTGGCCTTTCGGTGGAGTGCGCAGTCCATGCCTGTTTTGGTGCTCGACGAGCTGTGTATTGAGCAGGGAGAGCGGGTCTTTATTGAAGGTCCCAGTGGGAGTGGGAAAAGCACGCTATTGAGCTTATTGTCCGGTGTAGTGGTCCCGCAGCAGGGAACGCTGCATGTTTTGGGGCAGCAGCTTGAGCAGCTTAACGGCATTCAGCGAGACCATTTCCGGGCGCATCATGTTGGGTACATCTTTCAATTGTTTAATTTAATCCCTTACTTGTCTGTCATGGATAACGTCATGCTGCCGTGCCGTTTTTCTAAAATTCGGCACGTCCGGGCTTTGCAGCGCTCGTCAACACTGGAAATTGAAGCTCAGCGTCTTTTGGGGCAATTAGACATCGCTGGCAAGCTTTGGCATTTTCCGGTTACAACTCTCAGCGTAGGTCAACAGCAGCGAGTGGCTGCTGCACGTGCACTCATGGGAGCACCGGAGCTGCTGATTGCCGATGAGCCAACGTCTTCTTTAGATGGAAACCGGCGTAAAGCTTTTTTGCGCCTATTGTTCGATGAGTGTGAGCAAATGGGCTCTACCGTGGTTTTTGTCAGCCATGATGTTTCGCTGGAAAAGCAATTTGATCGCACCATTCATTTAGCAGCAATCAATCGGGCCAGTACGCAAGCGGTATGGGAGCGATCATAACAGTGCCTATTTTACGACTTGCATGGAAAAGCCTGCTCAATCGTTGGGTAACGGTCGGACTCACCCTGTTTTCGATAGCCCTTAGCGTGATGTTATTGATGGGGGTCGAACGTTTGCGTGTTGAAGCAAGAGAAAGCTTTGCCAACACCCTCTCAGGGACCGACCTCATAGCCGGCGCACGTACCGGAGGTGTGCAGTTATTACTTTATTCGGTATTTCGCCTCGGCCATGCCACAAACAATATTTCCTGGGAAAGCTATTTAGATATTGCTGCCCAGAAGAGCGTCGCGTGGACTGTCCCGATTTCGCTGGGTGATTCGCATCGGGGTTACCGGGTCTTGGGTACAACGGCCGAGTATTTTAAGCATTATCGCTATGCCGTAAACGAGCACTTGGCGTTTGATCAAGGGCAGAGCTTCAGTGATCTCTACGATGCCGTGCTCGGCGCCGAAGTGGCCAAAAAACTGGGATATGAGCTGGGTGAGGCCATCATCATCGCACACGGTGCCAGTGATGTGAGTTTTGCGCGACACGACGATAAGCCGTTCAAAGTGGTTGGCGTTCTGAAGCGGACAGGAACGCCTGTTGACCGTACCGTGCATGTGAGCCTGGAGGCGATCGAAGCAATCCATATTGACTGGCAAAATGGCGCCCCACTACCGGGCTTGTCCACTTCTGCCGAACAAGCCCGGAGTAAAGATCTGACACCTAAAGCGATTACCGCAGTGTTGATGGGCCTTAAATCAAAAATTTTAACCTTTAAAATGCAGCGCTTCATCAACGACTATAAAGAAGAGCCACTCACGGCCATTCTGCCGGGTGTTGCGTTAAGTGAATTATGGAGTGTTATCGGCATTGCGGAAAATGCACTGCTGATCATCTCCGCCTTCGTCGTCATTGTGGGCCTGTTTGGTATGCTCACGGTTTTGCTGGCCAGTCTTAATGAGCGCCGGCGTGAAATGGCCATCTTAAGGTCTGTGGGAGCGCGCCCTGGGCATATCTTTGGCTTAATTATGGGGGAGACCGCAGCACTGACACTGGGAGGCATCAGCCTTGGCCTGGGTTTACTCTATGGGCTTTTATTCATTGCCCGGCCTATGATTGAGGCTCACTACGGTATCCACGTTCCCATTGGAGGGCTAACACACTATGAACTTTTACTGCTGGGTATCGTGATGCTGGCTGGATTTGTTGTGGGAGCGCTGCCAGCTTACCGTGCTTACCGCTTGTCGTTGGCTGATGGCTTGTCCATGCGAATTTAAGGGGAGAATATATTGTGAAATCACATCGTTTAGTTATTCGGCTAGCCGTGACTTGGTGTGCACTCATCATGGGGGTTGGGTTCAACACCTTGCAAGCCTCTGTACCAAACCAGGAGACACAAACCAGCCAAAAGCAATCTTCAGAGAGTGCACCGCCTTCCAACCCCAGTGTTACCGAATTGGAATGGGAAGCCTTGATCCCGAGCGACTGGCGTTTTGACACATTAATCGAAAAATACGACATATCGAATTTAAGCGATGATGACCCGCGTGCACTCGCGCTGATGGAAGAGCTACAAACACTGTGGAAAGAAGCGCCGGTCGTTCAGGACCTCGATGGCAAGGTCGTTAAACTGCCAGGTTTTGTTGTTCCGCTTGAGATGAATGCTCAGGCCATACGAGCATTTTTGCTCGTTCCTTACTACGGCGCCTGCATTCACACACCGCCACCGCCAGCGAACCAGACCATTCACGTTGTAACAGAACAGAACCGGGCCTACAAAGGCCGATTATTTGATACCGTGTGGGTAACCGGAACACTCAAGGTTGAAAGGCTCTCCAGTGAGCTGGGTGAAGCCGGCTATCGCATAGAGGCCCATAAGGTAGAGCCCTACCAATAAAGCTCTCTATCGCGCGCAGGCACCGTCAGTAGTGCCATATCAGTCATTATTTGAGCCGTCAATATCCGACGAATGTTACGGCTGTTTTATGTTGGCGTAAGTCCGTGACTGTTTCGCTAGTTTGTGCCTATGTACGAGACGCCATTCTGTGAGAACAGGGTGCAAGCGCTGTAATAAGTGGCCGCCAGGGAGGATTGGGTGGCTGCTGACAGTGTTTGATGTGAGCGGATTTTAAGCCTGCCATTGCATAAAAAATTCATTAAATCTTCATCCAGGCTTCATGCTCTTTTCATCTCTGGCGCTTTAAATCCAAGGTGTTAACCACTGACTTGGAGCAGGACGTCACCATGAAACGGATTCAGTATTTGGGTCTTTTGACGAGACCGTCACGATCATCGGTGACTTCAATATCTACGAGATGGCAGACCCGATACGCGCGTTGACGTCCGCGAGCTACACCAGTCTCGCCCAGTACTATCACGGCGCGATGGCGTATTCGTATGTATTTTTCGGCCAGGTGGGGGCAACGGCAGCGATCCGTTTGCGGACGAGTATGTGCGGAGTATGCGTTTTGGCTGGGGAGCCCATGTTTTGGATGGATAAAGGTGGCGCAGGGGGTCAGCCCAGCGTGCCTTTATTTGTCACTCCGAGGCGCGAAGCCCGGCGATCTCAACCACACGGATCATTTTGTTTTCTAGCGGCGGATTATGTGAAAAAGGTCGGGACTTTTGCCCCGGTCTAACTGTTTTAGCGAACCAAGTCGAAACACTCAAAAGTAAGTGAGTAGAAATCCGTTATTCGCCCAAAAAAAATGGAGGTATTGAGTCTGTTTTTATCAGCGTTTTAGTTATTAAGTTACCGATATCGGATTCTGTTTTGATAGCGCCTGCATTACACTGGAACAGTCTGCCAACTCTTTGTTTACTTTACTAAGAGTTGCACTTGTTTGCAGTGTAATCCATGGCAATGCGGCTTCGAATAGCCTCGGCAGTTCACTACCCTTGGTGTAACTGAGCTGTTTTTAAAATTAACCAGCGGTAGATACTAAATAGAGTGATTGCCAGTAATACGCACTATTGTACGGTGAGTGTTAGCGAACGGTCCGCCCAACAAGTCAGCTAAGTAGGGATAGCACCATAACCGCACCTCGATTTCGTCGAGTTAATTTAGAGTGCCGAACCCTTGGGGTTACGGGCTGACAATATTAGGAGCTGAGACTATGGAAACTCGAAATAACAGGAAAGACCGAGTACACCGGTTAGGCTGGTGGTTGGATGAGTCTATCCGACTGCCCGGTGGGTTTCGAATTGGCCTGGACGGCATAGTAGGGCTTATTCCGGGTATCGGCGATGTCATTGGATTGGCTTTGTCCAGTGTCATTGTGCTCGATGCAGGACGGCGCGGAGTTCCGCCGGTGACTCTTTTGCGCATGGTGGCTAATATATTAATTGAAATGGTGATTGGATCGATTCCACTGATTGGCGATATCTTTGATTTTGTTTGGAAAGCCAACACGCGTAATCTTCGTTTACTCGAACAGAGCGTTCATGACAGCGCATCGACGCGTCGCCGTAGCCAAGTATGGTTAGGGTTACTACTTGGTGCTTTGATTGTACTTGCCGCTGTCATTGTGTGGTTGTTGATTCAATTAATCCTATGGGCCGTGGCCACCCTGGGTATAGGAAGCGTTTAGATGAGCATGTTTGGAAAAGGTTGCAGCAGCAGCCGTAGAGGACCGGTCTATGCGTGACATCAGTGAAGACGTGGCAAGCGATCAGGCGGATGACCTGCGAGCCACGTTAGAAATCTCGCTCGGTTTTACTTTTTCTCAGGGTAATCGTATCGAAGTTTTGCGCAATGGAGATGAGATATTTCCAGCCATGCTTTCTGCGATTAACCAGGCGACTCAAACGATTGAGTTTTTAACATTCGTCTATTGGTCCGGAGATGTCGCTGTAAAATTCGCTCAAGCACTGGCCAGCAGGGCAGCAGATGGTCTTGAAGTCAAAGTGCTGTTGGATGCTTTTGGCGCGGCAAAAGTGGATCGTGCTCTGGTCAAAGAAATGCGCGACGCTGGGGTTGAAGTGCGTTGGTTCCGGCCGCTCAAGTGGTGGCGTTTTGGGGGGAACAACGAGCGCACACACCGTAAGTTGTTGATCTGCGACGGTTGTATTGGGTTCACCGGCGGGGTGGGTATTGCTGCTGAGTGGGAAGGCAACGCTCGCAATCCCTCGGAATGGCGAGACACCCACTTCCGGATTGAGGGTGCTGCCGTACCCGTGCTGCGCTCAGCTTTTGTGGGAAACTGGGCGGAAAACCATCGATGGAAGGGGACCGGCACACTGCGCGCGCCAAACCAGCCTGAGCCTGGCTCGGTGGATGTTCTGGTGGTTCGGTCCGTCGCATCACAGCATTGGAGTGATATCGCGACTGCCATGCGGCCGTTATTGGACCACACCCGCGAGCGATTGCGCATTACCACGCCGTATTTTGTCCCTGATGAGGCGCTATGCCAGGACCTGATTGATATCTCTTCACGGGGAGCAAACGTACAGATCCTGACCTCAGGGAAATATAACGACCACCCTGTTGTGCGCTGGGCAGGACAGCGCTATTACAGCAGGCTCTTGGCCGCAGGGGTGGAAATACTGGAGTACCATCGCACCATGCTGCACGCCAAAGTGATCACGATTGATGGCGTCTGGTGTTGTGTCGGATCGGCAAACTTTAACCAACGCTCCCTCGGTAAAGATGACGAGGTATGCCTTATTTGTGCGGATCATGGTTTGGTCAGTGAACTGGATAGTGATTTTGACTCTGACTGCAGCCACGCAAAACAAATCGATCGCGTATCCTGGCAACAGCGCGGGTGGGTGCAAAAAAGTAAAGAACAGTTGGCCCGGCTGATTGATTCCCACCTTTAATCGAGCGAGTGGTTGCGTAATTTGAGTGAGGGCTATTTTGGGTGCGCCTCGCTATTTAAGAGGTATGCCAGACGTTAATAACATAGGGACAGATTGAGCATCTGTTATCAATCGTGCTGTTATGAATCCCTCTGGGCAGCCGATCCGTGTTTGATGTAATAGAGCCGTTCATTTTATTACTAGCCGTAATAAAAGGCAGCTATTTGATACGCTTTGCTAAGCAAACTTGACTCTGTTTTCCAGCGTGTACCGATTGACACGTTACCTAGCGACACGATTAAAATAAAATTTTATATAAAAAAGTATGCCATATCTTCCCATACAGTAAAATTATCTTAGTGGGGGCTGTCTAGCTCTATTATTGAGAAGGCAGGATGCTGAGTTGTTGATATAATCCCATAATATCGCCTGATAACCAGCACTCTACGATTTTGGAGTCTTTAATCTTAAATATAGCGATGCCTCCTGTAGTCATTTTCTTTTCAGTGGGTATGTGGTCGAATTGACTTGAAAGTCGAATCGCAACGGTATTATCTTCGGCGATTATATCTTCAATTTTTACTTTAAGGTGGCTTGTTTCTTTTTCTATCTTTTTCCAATAGCTTTCTAGATCTGCTCTTTGACGTAAATCAGGCATGTTTGGTGCGTGAATTATAAACTCATCAGAAAAGTACGTTGAAACGTTACTGTCAATCCTTTTGTTCCATAGTTCATCAACCATTTTATAAACGAGGGATTTGTTTGTTTTTAAAGGTGCAGAAGTAGTGGTAGCTGTTTTCAGCAATGGCTGCCCCCACTCAAACTCGACAGAGCTTGATCTGGTGAGGGCAGGTACAGGGCTATCCGGATCTGATTCAATGGCATCTAATTGTTGTAAGATACCTACTTGGTCAAAAAATTCCCATTCTTCTACAATTTTATTATCTTCAATGTGGGTGAAGAGCATTCCAGTAATTATCAATAAATTTCCGGTGGCTGGAATATTAAAGAAGCTGTCTACATGTTTTCCTCTGACTGTGAAACGGCTTACGACCTTGTTGTTTTCAGAGAAAATATCGTGAACTTCTATATGGTAGCCAGCAAGCGCACTATTTGCGTATGTAACTTGTTGCTTTAAGGTTTCAAGGCCTTTGAAAGGAGCAACTGGGTGATGCACAACATATTTTTCAGAAAAAATTTTTTCAACTAGATCAGGGTTGTTTTGATTAAATACTTTTTCATAAGCATCGCTCATGATTTTTTTATTCTGATCTAATTTTTTTTCTATAGAGTCTGTGGAGTCTTTATTATCTTGACTAAAGCAAGCGCTTGAAATGATTAAAATTGAAAATACTAGTAATAACCTGGTCGGGTTTTTAGATAGGATCATAATGCCTTCTCCAATTATCTTCTTATCAGTTTGCCAAGATGTTAAATTAGAGTATTTTCTAGTTACAGGGTAACCCTGTTTTTCTTGCTAATCAATTAAACATTTTTAGGGGGAATTGAAATTCCTTTTCTTAATGTAAGATGTTTAATGCAATTTGAAATTGGGGTTGGTAATTTTTTTGTTCAATCGTATTCTAATACAGTTAGCCAAAATGGGTTTTTACTGCCGTTTTGCTGTACAACTTTCCGCTGTATGTAGACCCAAGGTAGCGTTGTGTCTGCCAATAAACACTAACAAGTGTATGGAATAGCTTGCTTAAGCTGCCGGGAAGCCGTCCCGACAGCCACCCGTTAAAATACTAGGTTGAGGCCCCGTCTTTCATGACGTCGGCCACCGCGGTGTAGGTTTTCACCCAAGCGGCTTCGAGTTCATCTGTAAACTCGTCGCCGAGCCCTTGGTTCAGCGTCCAGATCAGGCATTCCGCGACCTTGTCATAGTCTTCATCTTTCACACCATAATCCACATGGCGTTTTCCTAAGTCCTTCACAGCGCCCAGTAAAGGTTCAAGGTTATCCAGTCCGTTGACGGCAGTACCGATCATGGCCATCAGTTTACGGCCTTGTTCTTTCATGTCACTTTTGAAAAGGGGTTTGACTTCTGGGTATACCTCAAATAACCGGCCGTAAAAAAGTTCAGCGGCTTGATCTGAGATGGGAACCACCTTGGCCCAACTTGCTTTTACCATTTTGATTTCTTCGGGGGTCATGTTTTGCTCCAGTGCTAGTGTTTTGCATTTAAGGTGTGTTTTGCAACATTCACCATGTAATCAACCGCGGATTTGACTTCGTTGTCAGTCAGCTGATCATTGCCACCACGTGGTGGCATCATGGTGTCGTCAGGGCCAAAAAAGCCCTCCAGTGCATGTGTGTAAAGAACGTTGATGTCTTTTTTTACCCGCATCTCCCAGGCGCTGGCATCGGTTGGAACCGGGGCTCCGGCAACGCCATAGCCGTGGCAGGTCATGCAGTTTTCCACCCAAATCGTCCGTCCTTTTTGGAGGTGAGGGTCATCAAATTCGGGAAAATCCTCTGCAGCCAGGGAAAGCGGGAGGCTGAGGGTGAATGCTGTCCAGATTGCGATTGCAGCCTGATGAGCGTGCATTTTTGGCTCCCTCGTTAACTGTCAAGTGGTATCCGGATCACGACACCGCCCATCACGTCACCGATTTTGAAATCCCGGCGAGGCGAGTCTTTGTGTTTGTTGTGGCATGTAACACAAACAGGCGCAACGGCGATGTCCGGGTAAACGGCGGTAAAGTAGTTGGTGCCGCCCAGTGTTTCTTCGGTGTAGTAGTTTTTACCCTTATTTTCCGCGATGTATTTGAGACCTGCTTTTTCGGCTTCTGTTTTGGGTGCATTTTGTTTGTTGACGGGCCAAATCGATTGCAATGAGTAACTGAAGTTGACGTCGTCAAGTTTTTCCGCGCGTTCAGAGACGAGTTCAGAGCCAAAACGGAACATTTGAGCGGGCAGCACGAGTGCTTTGTCATCTTCAAAATGCTCACTGGCTTTGATGACTTTTTCCTTGGCCGCTAATCGGTTCACAATTTTGCGTGTGTAGACGGTCCGGTCAGAATCCATTACCAGGTGAAGGGCATCGGCCATAGCGCGAGGGGAGATCAGCTTTTGCTCTCCTTTCGTGCTTTCGGCGACAACTAACGAGCTTGTTGCCAATAGACCGGTCACTCCAGCTGCGATGAATAGAGGACTTTTTTTCATGGTTACTCTCCTTTTGGGGTTGGGGAAGACGTCATTTGAATAATTCACCACCGGTTTCTTCAAGGCTCTTTTTGTGGACTTCTTTGGCCATGTCCATGCTTTGGATGTGTTTGGAGGGTCGGCCTGTAAAGTTTCGTTCGATCAAGTTGGTATCCGCGAGGGCATCAATGCTAAAACCCAGGCCATGGCAGTGAAGGCAGGCCGGGCGAATCATTTTTTCATTCGGGTTGAGTGTGGCATTCTGGTTATGTTGAACGAGTATTCGGCTGACCCAGTCGTTAACGTCGTGGTTAATGCGGGGCATATGGCAGCTGGCACAACTGACCCCTTGAGTGTCGGGGATTTCACCGGCCAGTGACTTTTCCCAAAGTGTAAAGTGCAGGCTCTGTTGATAGGCCAGGCTGTGGTTATCCGCATGACAGCCAAGACAGGCGTCAACCGCTGCGGTTACCACCGAGTAGTCATGAGCACTGTGGCAGCTGTTGCACGTCAGCTCTTTGTGCTGAGCATCCGGCTGCATGGGTAGTTTTGCATTGGCAGGGGTCATGGGGGGCAAGCCAACTTTTTGCCGCATTCCGTGGAGTCCGCTCAGGAACGTATCGTTTTCTGCGGCGTGGCAACTTGCGCATTGTTCGCGGTTAACGTTCATTTGCCATGGGCTGTCGGCTTCTTTTTGATGGCAGGCGCTGCAGTTGACACCTGAGCGGGCATGTCCACTGGCAAGCCATTGAGCGAGCGCATCTTCGGTAAGGTGTTCAGGAGGCGCATCGGCATCTTGTGCAGTCAATGCTTGGACCGGGAAGCGATCAGCTGGATAGTCGATGAGCTGGTCCAAAATACTGGCGAACTCCTTTTTCGGCAGTTGCATGCGGTCGTTCAACTCGCGGTCTTCCAGATGTTTGATGAGAAAATCCGTGTAAAGTGCGCGGTTATTGTGGAAGTTATGGCAGCCGGCACTGTTGCAAGTCTCGAACCCTAAATTGGCGTGTGTGGGGCGCTCTTCCGCAATGTCTTCATGGCAGTACACGCAGAAGTCCACAGGTTGGGTGTACCCACCTTTTTGTGTGATGCCCGGGCGGTGTTCCTGATGACAAGTAATACATTCCAGCACGTTGATATTTTCGATGAGATTGGCATTGCGCGGGTCTGTGAATTTGCGTTTTGGGTGTGAATCCATGGGCTTTTTTCGTTGGTCTCCGTGGCAGTCGATACAGGCGTCCTGGAGCAACTCTGATCCGCCCATTGGGCTGGTGTGGCAAACATCACACGCCATTTCAATTTGATGATGGCCATGAGTTAACGGGCCTGGCATAAAGAAAGTTTTGTCTTGAGCCTTGAACAGAATAAAGGCGAGTAACGCTAGCGCGAGTAAGGTGAGGCCGATCCACACCCCCCACATGTGTTTCTGTGACAACATCAAAAATAGTAGCCCTTAAGGATATGAAAGATGAGCAGTGCAGGAATGGGCCAAAGGAGAAACAGGTGGGTTCCTAGTGACAGGTTGCGCCAACGTTTTCCTGTTGAGGTATTCAGTTTGTGTTCAAATCCAATCACACCACCAAGCACAGCACCACTGAGCAACATGCCGATAAAACAGAGCACAAGAACCAGATTCAGACCACTGCCGAGCCGCAAACCGGTATGGGCGACTAAAGCGGTGACTGCCAGCGTTCCGATGAGCACGTGAATGAGCCGCCAGGCATCAAAAGCTCCCCAGCGAAATGACGCAATGCGTTTGCGCAATGCCAGCACAGAGAGGAGTACGCCCAGGCCGAGTAAGGTGAAGCCGCTGGTTTGTTTGAGCCAGCCTTCCCGCCAGAGTAAATCCCAACGTACAGGCTCCTGTACCGTTGTGTTGTATGGAATGGAGAGGGGGAATAAAAACAGTAAAGAAAATACACTTATGAGCCATCAGCAAGCAAAGGC
>OBIC01000357.1_pt1 | contig 13785 bp, 15 predicted proteins | sample 1519831 | NCBI WGS metagenome assembly OBIC01 (sample SAMN03019805, study PRJEB22545) | beach sand metagenome | biome: beach; feature: sea beach; material: beach sand | place: USA: Municipal Pensacola Beach, FL | collected 2010-10-20 | depth 40-45 cm m | reverse complement strand
GGAGGCCGTGCGCGGGGCGGTGCGATCCGCCGCCGCTTGATCCTGACAACCTCCGGTCTGGCGGCCAGGAAAACGTAGCCGGTGTGCAACAGCCTGTAAATTTTTTGCGTAGCCTCTAGTCCCGTTGGGCCCCGAGATTTTCCCTGATCGCGCCGCTTGATCACGCCCCTTCCCGCAAGGGTTTGTTTCGAATGCAATTAATGATGCGTGTGGCGATCGTCACAGAATACGCAGATTGGCGGTTTCTGGAGTCATCCTTGTCCCGTGTTTACTACTTTTTAGCATTAGCGGATGGAAACTTTATCCGCACTGGTTGGAAGGGCGGAGAAATGCCCGGGCTGGTGACAGTAAGTCACAACAGGGACAGGAGTGTAGAGCCATGGGACAGAGCGTCCATGTGTTAGAGGCGGTGCAGGAGCCAGTAGATGGGCTCTCCTGCCTTCAACTTGCCATCGGCTATTCAACCGGTAAAGGCGTGCCCTTCGATCTGGTGGCCGCCCATAAATGGTTCAATGTCGCAGCGGTGAAAGGCCAGCGCGAGGCGCTGGGCTGGCGTGCGGAACTGGCGCAGGAAATGACGCCGGAGCAGATCGCCGAGGCGCAGCGCCAGGCCCGCGAATATCTTCGTTCGCATAGCTGAACCGGCCAGATCAGCTAACCCGCAGCCATGGGGCGGATGCAGGGCCTATCCTGGGGGTGGGTCTTCACCCGTTGCGGGAGCATTCGCCGCAGGTGTCTGCGGGCCGCTGGCCTGCGGGCCTTCCTGAATTTTCAGGAATATTCCGCCGCGTGGTTGAATCCCGGATAAATCTGGGCTAGAGCTTGCTGCGATCAGATTGATCGCGGCCTGTAAACCGTCGTCGCGCCTGAAACCTGAAGATGCAGGCGCCTTAATGGGCGCCAACAAGCAAGCTTCGCCCGCTTGGCGATCCAGAGCCAAAAACACCGGCAATATGGTGTAATTTCCGGATTGTATCGCCTTTGGCCCGGATTGACGATATAACAGAGCCGACGGAGGGGTGGCCGAGTGGCTGAAGGCGGCGGTTTGCTAAACCGTTATACGGTGTAAAGCCGTATCGTGAGTTCGAATCTCATCCCCTCCGCCACTAAAAAGTGTACGTTCCGGACAGATAGGTAACGGAACGTTCTGTCACCCATATGTCGGATCGTTCGCCCAATCTTCGCGGCCATGCCGTAGGCGGATGATATCGATATGATCGGTTTCGATCTGGTAAATGATGACATGCGAGCCGACGGGGTAGACCCGCACGGGTGGGTTAAGTTCTGGACGTTCGCGGGCGATTTCCGGCTGCTCCGCAAGAAGGTCCAAGCCCGCCGTCAGTTGGCGGATGTAGATATCCGCCTGATCGACCGACCATTGCCTGGCCGTGCAGAGCCAGATTGCTTCGAGATCATCAAGCGCGCACGGCCTCAGCCGATAGGGTTTAGGTTTGCTTGACGCCATGCTTCTTCCGCATTGCGCCTAGAAACTCATCAACCGCGAAGCCCTGCGCTTCGCCGCTTGCCAGACCCTCATCAATGAGGTTCTGCATGGAGGCGATCTTGGCGGCGCGCTCTTGATCCCTGCGGATCAGATCACGCACATAATCGCTTGCATTGGCGTAGCGGCCTGTCGCCGCCTGCAACTCAACCCATTCCTTCATGGGATCGGGAAGGGATACGTTCATTGTGGCCATTGGTCCGGCCCTCCTTTCCGTTCCAGTATGCCATTCTTTGCCAAAGTCTGCCATAGAATTCTGCCCTGCGCGTCTCAGTTCAGCACCCGGTCTTGCAGCCGAAAGGGGTTATGGAGCGCGCCCAATGCGGCGAAGAGTTCGGCGTCGGGCATCGCCGAAAACCACGCCTTGGGCGCCTGAAGGTCCGGCGTCAGGCCGTCCGTTTTCATCTCAAGAAGTTTCAAGCGCAGGATTTTGAACGGCTGGCGAATGAACATCAGGTGCATATCCAAGGCAATCAGCAGTGTTTCAAGATCGGCAAGGAAGGATTCTTTCGGTATGGTCAATTCCGTCTGCACAGAACGGCGCGCCTTCGGGGAATGATGCACTACGGCTGTTGCCAGGTCCGGTGGTCTTCCTCCCGCGCGCGTTTGAAGTTCTCTGCTTCCGGCCATTCGGCCAGCCCCCCGCTGGCGGAAAGCCGGCTGACAGCAAGGCGTCCGTATGATGCGAATATCCCGGCAGGCGCTTTCAAGCGCTTCGATCAGCGCCGGAGACACGGCCAGCACCCCGATATGGGCGTCCTTGCGGCTGCCTTGCTGCGCCGCGCTGCCATCCCGTCAGGCAGGGAAGATTCGAAGCCCGGACATGGGTTATATTTTCAGGCCGTGATATGATTCGGAAATCCAATGGCTGATCTGTTCAAGAAATCCCCAGCGAAACCGGACGCAAGCTATACCGCCCACGACATCGAGGTCCTGGAGGGGCTGGAGCCTGTGCGCCGCCGGCCCGGCATGTATATTGGCGGAACGGATGAGCGCGCCCTGCATCACCTGGCGGCGGAGATTCTGGACAACGCCATGGATGAAGCCGTGGCCGGACACGCCACGCGCATCGAAATGACCCTGGAGGCGGATGGATGCCTTTGTTTGCAGGATAATGGCCGCGGAATTCCCATCGATCCCCATCCCAAATTCAAACCCAAATCGGCGCTGGAGGTCATTCTCACCACGCTTCATTCCGGCGGCAAGTTCAGCGGCAAGGTTTACGCAACCTCCGGTGGTCTGCACGGGGTTGGGCTGTCGGTTGTGAATGCGCTTTCGGAAAAGCTTATCGTGGAAGTCGCGCGCGACAAGCAGCTTTATACGCAATCCTATGCGCGCGGCGTGGCGCAGGACCGGCTGAAAGCCGTAGGTTCAGCCGGCAACCGACGCGGCACGACGATACGTTTTTATCCCGACAGGCAGATATTCGGGCCGCAGGCGCATTTCAAGCCGGCGTTGCTCTACAAGATGGCGCGCGCCAAGGCCTATCTCTATGGTGGAGTGGAAATACGCTGGAAATGCGCCCCCGAATTATTGCGGCACGCGCCCGATATTCCGGAAAGCGACGTCCTGCATTTTACGGGCGGCATTTCCGATTACCTTGCCGGCGCGATCAACGGGTATGCCCTGATCACGCCGGACGCCTTTACGGGCCGTGAAAATCTGCCAAAGGACCGGGGCAGAGTGGAATGGGCCATTACCTGGTATGCGGATGGGGACGCATTTCTGGAATCCTACTGCAACACCATTCCGACCCCTGCCGGCGGCACCCATGAAGCAGGATTGAAGACGGCCCTTTACAAGGCGCTTCGGGGATATGGAGAACTGACAGGCAACAAGAAAGCGGGACTGCTCACGGCGGAAGACGTCACAGGCAGTGCGGGCATCATCCTTTCCCTCTTCCTTCGCGAACCCGAATTTCAGGGACAAACCAAGGAGAAGCTGGCCAGCGCGGAGGCCGCACGCCTGGTGGAGAACGCGGTGCGCGATCATTTCGATCACTGGCTCTCGGGGGCCCCGAATATCGCTAACAAATTGCTGGACTGGTGCGTCGAACGCGCTGAAGAACGCCTCCGCCGCCGTCAGGCCCGGGAGGCGGAGCGAAAGAGCGCCACCCGCAAGCTGCGCCTGCCCGGCAAACTGGCGGATTGTTCCAGTGACAGGGTAGAGGAAACCGAGATTTTCCTGGTGGAAGGGGATTCCGCCGGAGGATCAGCAAAACAGGCGCGGGACCGCGCCACCCAGGCCATCCTCCCCTTGCGTGGCAAGATCCTGAATGTCGCCAGCGCCTCCATGGACAAGCTCTCCGCCAATCAGGAGATCGCCGACATCATCCAGGCGCTGGGCTGCGGGGTAAGGGAAAAATACCGCGATGGCGACATCCGGTATGGCAAGGTCATCATCATGACGGATGCCGATGTGGACGGGGCGCATATCGCCGCGCTGCTCATCACTTTTTTCTTCCGCCAGATGCCCGGACTGATCAGGAATGGGCGGCTCTATCTGGCCATGCCGCCGCTCTACCGGCTCACCCAGGGGGGGAAAACGGCTTATGCCCGCGATGACGCCCACAGGGAAGAATTGATGCGCACGGTCTTCAGCGGCCGGGGCAAGGTTGAAATGGGCCGTTTCAAGGGGTTGGGCGAAATGATGCCCGCGCAATTGCGCGAAACCACCATGGATCGCGCCCGGCGTCATCTGCTGCGCGTCGTGGTGCAGGATAAAGGTGAGCCGGGCGCCGCCGCCCTGGTCGAACAGCTCATGGGAAAGAAACCCGAATCCCGTTTCGCCTTCATTCAGGAACGCGCGGCCTTCGTAACGGAGTTGGATATTTAGGATACCATCCGTATGCGATTATCGCTAGATTATGCGCCCTCAGGTCAACGTTGGATGGGGAAAACCGATGCGCAAATTCATTATTGAACGCGAACTTCCGGCAATTGGCAGCGCCGAGCGCGAGGCTCTGCGCGAAGCGGCGCAAACCTCTAACAAGGCTCTGGCGGAACTGGGCACGGATATCCAGTGGCTCGAATCCTTTGTCACCGCCGACAAGACTTTTTGCGTCTATCTGGCGAAAGACGAATCCCTGATTCACGAACATGCCAGGAAAAGCGGTTTTCCCGCCAACAAGGTGACGGAAGTCAAACGCATGATCGACCCGACCACCGCCAGAAGTTGAGCAGCAGATTGATCAATCGCCGCAAGCGGATTGTAAATTTTCTGCTGGCCGTCTGTGGGCCCCTGCTGGTGGGTTGTGCGGAGCAGAGCCTGATCACCCATGTCAACCAGCGCCCGCTGTTTCAGCCCTCGCTGCTCAGCTATGGCGCGCAGGATGGCGGCCTTCCCCTGGAAATCCATGGAAACCCGCCTGCGGGCATGGATGCGTCCGCTCTTGCGGCCAGGGTTCATCTTCCCGGCCGGAGCGAAGGGGTTCGGCTGATGACCAGGGGGAAAGAACAGGTTCCGCCGCCCTCCCTGGATACGCCGGTTCCCTTTGTCCAGGACCGGCTGCGGACCATGCTGGGTTCAGGGGGGCGCAATGTCCGGCTGGCGCTCATCTTCAACCCGCATGTCCAAACCCTGCCGGACTGGGCGTGTTCGTCCCCGGATCAGATCCCTTCGGTAAGCGGTGAGAATGTGCGCGTCATGGCTGCGTTCTGTGTGGGCGCGCATCTGGCCGCCAGCGGACAGTTGCGTCTGCCCTCAACCGCCGCCACGACGGAAAATCTTGCAAAATCGATCAATGTGCTGCTCAGCGACATGTCGACGCCACCTCTCAGAGGCGGTTTCGACACGAACGGCCGGCGCTTCTAGACCAGGGTCAGCCCGCCGTCCGCCACGATCAGCGAGCCTGTAATAAAGCTTGAGGCGGGACTCGCCAGGAAAATCGCGATTCCCTGAAAATCGTCCGGCACTCCATAGCGGCGCACAGGGGAATTCTGGATCGCCCAATCGACAACCCGGGACTGTTTTCTGGGACCTTCGCAAGGCATCATTTCACTGTCCACCAGCCCGGGCAGGACGCAATTCACCTGAATGTTGTCGGGTCCCCAGGCCGCCGCCAGGCTCTGGGTCATGTGGTCCATGCCGCCCTTGGAAGCGGCATAGGCAATGAGCTTCGGATGCCCCATCTGTTTGGTGATGGCGGAGCCGATATTGATGATCTTACCACCGCCAACTTTGAGGAATTCAGGATAGACCGCCTGGCAGCAGAGAAACACCGAGGTCAGATCGATGGCGATGAAATTGTTCCATTCCTCAAGCGTCATCCTGGCCGCGTCATGGCCATAACTGATGGCGGCGTTGTTGAATAGAATGTCTACCCGGCCAAGCGCCGCCACGGTTTCTTTCACCATACGGTTGACGTCGTCCTGTTTAGATACGTCGGCCTGCACCCGCAGGATTTTCGGGCCAATCCCTTTCAGATCTTCATAGGCCGCTTCCAGCTTTTCCATGTTGCGGCCGACGATCGCCACGGCGGCGCCCGCATTGGCCATCCCCCGGGCCAGACCAAGCCCCAGGCCGCCATTGCCGCCGGTAACGATGGCGACTTTTCCCGATAGATCTAACGCTTCAAGCATGTCTTTTCTCCTGAACGATGGTATTAAATCACCAATGACAATCCGCCATCCGCGACGATCAGCGAGCCGGTGACAAAATTTGAGGCGCGGCTTGCCAGAAAAACCGAAAGGGCCTGAAAGTCATCGGGAACGCCATAACGGCGAACAGGAGAAACCCTGACGATCTGGTCAATCATCTTCGATTGTTTATTGGGTCCTTCACAGGGCATCATCTCGCTATCCACAAGTCCCGGAAGCACGCAATTCACCTGAATATTGTCCGGTCCCCAGGCGACCGCGAGACTCTGGGTCATATGGTCCATGCCTCCCTTCGCAGCGGCATAGGCGATCAGCTTGGGATGTCCCATCTGCTGCGTGATGATCGATCCGATATTGATGATCTTGCCGCCGCCCGCCTTCTTGAATTCAGGGTAGACAGCCTGGCTGCACAACAATACGGAGGTGAGATTGATGGCTAGGAGATTGTTCCATTCCGCCAGCGGCAGGCTGGCGGCGTTATGGCCGTAACTGACCGCCGCATTGTTGAAGAGAATGTCCACCCGGCCCAGCCCTTCCACGGTTTCCTTGACCATGCGCCTGACGTCCTCTTCCCTGGATACATCCGCCTGCACCCTGAGGATCTTCGGGCCTATGCCCTTCAGGTTTTCATAAGCCCTGTCGAGCTTGTCCTGCTTGCGGCCGACAATGGCGACGGCAGCGCCCGCATTGGCAAGGCCGCGCGCGATACCCAGGCCAATTCCGCCATTCCCCCCGGTAACAATGGCCACCTTTCCCGCGAGGTTAAAAATATCCAGCATCGTTCCCCCCCTAATACGTGAATAAGATGATCCTAGCAGCCTACCTAACCGGGGGCGGGAGAGGAAGTCTCTTGATGACAGAGGTATTCCTGACACAAAATGGGATTACCGGCGTGAAAAGACGCTTTATGCGCCGTGTAACGGTTGACAAAAGCCCTGAAATTGCTTAGCTGCATTAATAATATTGGCAGTTCATATGTTTTTCTATTGTTCAAATCAATTGCAGGTAGCTCCGCCCCCCTCATGGACTTTACTGATCTTGGTCTGAGTTCAGACCTTTTGCGCGCTGTAAGCGACGCCGGATACACCAAACCCACAGCCATCCAGGCAGAAGCCATTCCAGAGGTCCTGGCCGGCAGAGACGTTCTTGGAATCGCCCAGACCGGCACGGGAAAGACGGCCGGTTTTACCCTGCCTATGATCGATCTGCTGGCGAAGGGCCGCGCCAAGGCCCGTATGCCGCGAACGTTGATTCTGGAACCCACCAGAGAGCTGGCTATGCAGGTCAGCGAGAGTTTCGAGACCTATGGCAAGTATCACAGACTGGCCATGGCGCTGCTGATGGGGGGCGTATCCTTCAACGATCAGGCGCGTCTCATCGACCGTGGGGTCGATGTGCTCATAGCAACGCCTGGTAGGCTGCTTGATCATTTCGAACGCGGCAAATTGATGCTGCATGGGGTGGAAATCCTGGTCATCGATGAAGCCGACCGCATGCTGGATATGGGCTTCATCCCGGATGTTGAGAAGATCTGCAAACTGCTGCCATTTACCCGGCAGACGCTGTTTTTCTCGGCCACCATGCCAAAGGAAATTCAGCGCCTGACGGAGGCGTTTTTGAACAATCCCAAACGCATCGAGGTGGCGCCGGCCAGTTCCGCCGCCAAGACCGTCAAACAATCGCTTCTGGAAGTCGACTCACGCGAAAAACGCAAGGTCCTACGGCATCTGCTGCGCAAGGAGCCCATCGCGAACGGGATTATTTTCTGCAACCGCAAACGCGATGTGGACATGCTCTACCGTAATCTGAAGGATAATGGTTTCAGTGTTGCGGCCCTGCATGGGGATATGGAGCAGCGCCATCGCCTGCAGGTGCTGGAGCAGTTCAAGAATGGCGAAGTGCAAATCCTCGCGGCCAGCGACGTGGCGGCGCGAGGGCTGGACATTCCCTCTGTCAGCCATGTTTTCAATTTCGACGTGCCGGTGCATTCCGAGGATTATATTCACCGGATCGGCCGCACCGGGCGCGCCGGGCGCGAGGGGTTCGCCTTCATGCTGGCCTCATCCGCAGAAGCCAAAGCCGTTGCCGCGATCGAGAGCATGACGGGGATCGCCATTCCGCGCATGGAAAATCCGCTGAGCGCTAAAGTCTCCGGAGATCCGGCAGAGGAGGAGGCCACTCCCCACACACCGGTGGTAAAAAGCAGGAAATCCCGGAGGACGCAAAAAGAAACCGCGCCTGCTGCAGCTGTTACTCCGCAGCCGTCTTCGCCCGCGAGCCATGCGCCGGCGGAGCGCCGTCCCCGTCAGGAGAAGGGCGATTCAGGCCACGATCAGCGCGTTATCGGCATGGGCGATCACGTCCCCGCCTTTATCCTTCGGCCCGTCCCCAAATTCGCCTCCAACTGAAGCCAGCTTCAGAACCTGTAAAGGGGTTATGACCCCGGATATTAACCATTTGTTATGCACGCAGTGGTTTAATCCATATGGGATTGCAATCCAGGTTTTACAGGGAGCCGTTTTTACCAGACGGTAGGGCTTTGACGAGCATGGGTTTAGAACGCCTATCGGTTCTGCATATTGATGACCATGCCAATATGCGAAAGATCGTGAGCGCGATTCTGCGCTCCCTTGGCGTACAGTTTCTGTATCAGGCGAATGATGGGGCGGACGGGATTGACGCCATGCGCATTTACCGTCCCGATGTGGTCATCGTGGACTGGGAGATGCAGGGAATTACCGGCATCGAATTCATCGGCCTGATCCGCAAGGCCAGCGATAGTCCCAACCCTTATGTCCCCATCATCTTTCTCACCAGCCATTCCGATCCGCAGCATGTGAGGGAGGCCCGGGATGCGGGGGTTTCCGAATATCTGATCAAGCCCGTATCAGCTTCGGCCCTTTATTCGAGATTCATGTCCATCATCAACCGGCCGCGTCCCTTTGTCAGCAGCAGGGACTATTTCGGTCCTTGCCGCAGGCGTAACAAGACTTATGATTATAAAGGCCCTGAGCGCAGGGTTTCGGAAATCATGCTAGAGGATTAAATTTTGACTTAGTTCTTGAGCATGTCGCCAGCCTCACTTTAGACTGCCTCCCCTTGATTTCATCTGTTCACCCCACCGCCCCCAGGCGGTGAGGGTGAGCGTGCGCTTCATGGAAGGGTGCGGCGAAAAATGAGAAAAGAACACCGGCCATTTCTGCTGAAGCGCTTCATTGCCTGGTTCACGGATGCCTGGGCGCGGCATTTTCTGGCGCCAGGCTTTGAAAAAATCGGGCCTGGACACAAGATTCTTTCCCCCTGGAGCGTAAGCTTATTCGGTGAAAATATTTCGGCAGGCCGCAACCTGCATCTGCTCTCCGCATTTCACGCGCCGGTCCGGCTCTGCGTATGGAAGGGTGAGGACAGTAATGGCGAAATCCGTATTGGCGATCACTGTCTGATCTGCCCGGGGGTGAGGTTCTCCTCCGCCAGCAGCATCACCATCGGCGATAACTGCATGTTCGCCTACGGGGTTTATCTGACAGACGCCGACTGGCACGATATTTATGATCGGACCAAATCCATCGGCGGCACGGCCCCGATACGTGTCGGCGATAATGTTTGGTTCGGCGACAGCGCGTTTGTCGCCAAGGGCGTCACCATCGGGGATAACGCCATCATAGGCGCGCGCGCCGTGGTGGTGCATGACGTGCCCGCGAATGCTATTGTTGCGGGTAATCCCGCCAGGGAAGTGAAACGGCTTGATGCGGCGCATAGTATCAGAGTGCGCGCCAGCCTGTTTCATCTGTCGCCAGAGGATTTCACCCAATGGGAAGCGTCCATGGACCGGCGTTTCACAGAGGGCAATAGCTGGCTGGGCTGGCTGCGTGTAATGTTCTTTCCGCGCGTCAGCGACTGATCCGATAGCGGGGAAAGAGAAGCAGGCGTGTTGCAGCAGGTAAAACCGGGAAACGCAGTCATCATGGGCGCAGGCATTGCAGGCCTTGCGGCGGCAATGGCGCTGGCGCGCCATGGATGGCGTGTGCGCGTGATCGAACGCGACCCGCAGATCCCGGAAGGCGGCGCCGACACGGCCTTCTGCAAATGGCGGCGGCGCGGCGTTCCGCAGATGCGCCATAGTCATGTGTTTCTTGCTCGACTCACGAATTTGCTGCGCGATCATTATCCGGCGTTGCTTGAGGATATGCTTGGCGCGGGCTGCCGGATCCTTGACTTCAGGGACAGTCTTCCGGAATCCCTGTTGCTGAATTATGTTCCCGAGCCCGGTGATGCGGATTTGAGTTTTATCTCCAGCCGAAGGGTGACCCTGGAGATCGTCATGCGCCGTCATGTCGGCGCCATAGCCAATGTGGAAATTCTCGCAGGACACAAGATTCGCGGGCTGATGACCGAGCAGGGCTCCACCCCGCCACGCGTGAAAGGGGTGGAGATTGAGGCGGACGGCCAAAGGTGGAAAATGCCTGCGGATATCGTCATAGACGCATCCGGCCGCGGCTCACACGCTCCTTCATGGCTGCATTCAATGGGTGTACGGATTGAGGAGGAATCCTCCCCTGCCGGGATCGTGTATTTCACACGGCACTACCGCTTTCGCGGCGGCAATCAGGAGCCGCAGCGGGGGAAATACCCTGCCGCAGGCGAACTCGATTACCTCAAATATGGGGTCTTCCGGGCGGATAATGGCTGGTTTTCCTTAACCCTCGCCGTGCCGGAAATTGAAGAGGGGTTGCGCAAGGCGGCCTGCGATGCCGAAGTTTTCGAAAACATCTGCAGGCTGTTGCCCGGGGTGGCGCCGTGGCGGGCGACCGGACTGGCCGAACCCATGTCGGATGTGTCCGTCATGGGGGGGTTGCGCAATATCTGGAGGCATTTCTATACGGATGGTCATCCGGCCGCGCTGAATTTTTTTGTCATTGGCGACGCCGCAACAAGCAGCAATCCGCTTTATGGAAGAGGCTGCGCGGCCGGCTTTCTACAGGCCCATCTGATGGCCGGAATTTGCGCGCGCAGCGGCAATCCATTCGAGCGCGCACTTTTGTTCGACACAGCAATGAAGCGGGAATTACGCCCTTATTTCGATGTCATGGTGAAACAGGATGAGGCCGCGAGGCGCCGCGCCATCGCATCACGCGAAGGGACGCACCGCCCGGATTTGCGCGCGCGTATGACAAAATTCTTTTTCGAAGACGGCGTCCGTCCCGCCGCCCGCGGAGACATCAAGGTAATGCGCGCCCTGATGCGCGGCTTTCATATGCTAGAAGATCCAAGAATCGCCCTTCAAGACCCGGAAATCCTCTTGCGCGTCAGCCGATTCATGCTGCGGGGCCATGCGCGAAACGCCGGCCTGCTGGGGCCGGCGATTGGGCCGAAACGCGAGGAAATGCTGAAACAATTATCTTTACCGGTGAGGTAAACCATGAGCGACAGACAGGCGCTGCTTTTTGCCAACGAGTTTTTCTACCGCGCCTTCGCCGGGCGCGATCTGGATGCCTTGCGGGAAATCTGGGCGGATTCACCGCATATCAGTTGCACCCATCCAGGGTGGAATCCGCTGATCGGCCGGGTCGCTGTACTGGAAAGTTTCCGCAGCATTCTGCAAGGACCCAATCCGCCCGATGTGCAATGCCTTGCGCCGGATGCGGTTCTGCTTGGGGATGTGGCTTATGTGTTATGCCATGAGGCGCTGGGCGGACATTTTTTGACCGCCACCAATATTTTCATCCGCCACGGACGTCAGTGGCGTTTGCAGCATCATCATGCCGGACCTGCGGCAAGCCCGCCGGAAACTACAGAATTTCAGCCAGGTCCGGTGAATTGAGGTAACCATGATAAGGTAAGGGTTGCATTTAGCATCAATATGTACAATTTTGTTAACTTTTCGGGACCCCAATGAACGACGAAGCCATTACTGCAACCCTGCATGAAAATGCAGAGAGGAGGGGATTGCGCCGCGACCGGCCGCTTCGGATATTGCTGCCCAGCTATCGCAGCGATCCGTATACAGGCGGGCAAGGCGTCTATATGCGCCATTTCAGCCGCGCCCTGGTGGATATGGGCCATCATGTGGACGTGATATCAGGTCCTCCCTATCCGCATCTTGATCCACGGGTAGGCCTCATCAAATTACCTTCTCTTGACCTTTATGCCGCCAAGTGGCCGTTGTTCGGATTTCCTCGCAATCGCTGGAACAGTTCCACCGACTGGATCGAATATCTCATCCATCAGACAGGGGGATTCGGAGAGATTTACACATTCGGCCGGCGAATGGTGGAATATATGCGCGGGCGGCTGCATGAATATGATGTGGTGCATGACAATCAGACCATCTGCCCAGGACTGCTGGATCTGATCGATATGGGACTGCCAGTGGTCAGCATTATCCATCATCCCATCACAATGGACCGGAAACTGGCGATCGCCGCGCAATCCAATCCGTTTTACAAGTTCCTGTCCTGGCGCTGGCACAATTTCGTGAAAATGCAAATTCGCGTAGCGCGCCAGCTCCCGAATATCATCGCGGTGTCGAAATCAACCCATCGGGATCTGATCGAGCAGTTTGGCGTTCGCCCCGAGCAGATGGAAATCATATTCGAAGGAATTGACTGCGAAACCTTCCGGCCCATGCCGGAAATTCCCCGCAAAACCAACCGCCTGATGGCGACCGCCAGCGCCGATGTGGCGCTGAAGGGCCTTGTCTATCTGGTGAGGGCCTATGCGAAACTCCTGAAGGACTTCCCCGATCTGGAACTTCTGGTGGTGGGCAGGTTGCGCTCAGGGCCTACCGAACGGCTGCTGGACAGGCTCGGAATAAAATCCAGAGTGCGCTTTGTCAGCGGCATCACGGATGACGAGATGCGCAGCTATTACGCAGAGGCCACCATCGCGGTCAGCCCCTCCCTTTATGAAGGATTTGGCTTCCCCGCCGGCGAGGCCATGGCCTGCGGCGTGCCGCTGGTGGCGACGACAGGCGGCGCGCTGCCGGAGGTAGTGGGGGACGCGGGCGTCATCGTGCCCGCAGGCGATGCGGATGCGCTGGCGGCGGGCATTGCGGGGCTGCTGCGCGATCCGGAAAGACGCAATCTTCTGGGGCGGCTTGGCCGGGAGCGTATCGTGCGCGAGTTCAGCTGGCCGTTATGCGCGCGCAATCTGACCGATTACTATCACCGTCTGCTGGACAGTCATGCGCACCGTCGAGATTGAAAATCTCCCGGTCGCTGCGGGAGGGGCGGTGCTTGATCTGGGCTGTGGTCAGGGCAGGCACCTCCACGCCTTGAATGACACCAAGACGTTTTACGCTATTGGGGCGGATCTGAATTTCGAGGATCTGCAGGCGGCGCGTCACGGCATCGATATCCATCAGTATACGGAATCCATTACGCCAGGGCCGCATGCCCGGCGTTGTTATGGTCTGGTGGCCGCCAACGCGCTGGCGCTGCCATTCGCTGACGCCAGTTTCGACGCCGTGATTTGCTCGGAAGTTCTGGAGCATATTCCCGATTACCAGTCGGCCCTGGATGAGATCTTCCGGGTGCTGAAACCGGGCGGCACTCTGGCGGTTAGCGTGCCGCGCGCCTGGCCGGAATGGATATGCTGGAAACTCAGTCCCAATGGCTACGCCAATTCACCGGGCGGCCATAGATCGGAAGAGCACACGTCTGAACTCCATGGCCGCCCGGTGAATTG
>OBIC01000356.1_pt1 | contig 13797 bp, 12 predicted proteins | sample 1519831 | NCBI WGS metagenome assembly OBIC01 (sample SAMN03019805, study PRJEB22545) | beach sand metagenome | biome: beach; feature: sea beach; material: beach sand | place: USA: Municipal Pensacola Beach, FL | collected 2010-10-20 | depth 40-45 cm m | reverse complement strand
CTGTATGCCGACTATGAGAGTGATGACGATGAACTGTTCTGGTTGAGCGGCACAGTTGGGACTGCCACCCAACTGACAACCTGATAAGGAGCCAACATGGATAAAAAACAGCTTGACCTGTCTGAACCCAGGTTCGCTCAAATCTTCCACCGGGAACATCGGTACTGCGATTGCGAGATTCCGATGACGCTCAAAAAGTGGCAGGATGCTCTGGGTACGTTTGTTGTCATTCGTGTATGCTGTGCGGCGAAGGCTTTGCAGGAGATGCTTGGCATTGACCTGTATCAAGTGTTCGAGTTCCCGCCCAAGTGGGTGTGGGACTGTGATGAGCTTCACGAAAAGGACGTAGATGGCGTGGTAGAAATGGTCCCCCGTGGGGTTCCTCCTCGCTGGCTGTTGAAGCGGATGTTGGCCAAGGGAATTGAAATAAGGAACCTTCCAAATGGACGAGATTCCTCTGGAGGAGATTCAGAGCATCATCGGGACATTGATTCTGGAAAAGCTGGCTCTCCAGAAGACTGTGAAGCGATTGCAGTCGGAACTGGCGACCCTGAAATCGGATAAAGAAGGTTGTGCCGAAGACTGATCTGCTGTTTCCAGCCGGTGGAGAGGACCGGAGCCTTGCGTTCCAGTCCCAGCCCCCGTTCACAACAAGGGCATCCCTGAATGTAGTCCCCTCCCCTGGCGGGGGCCAACGCGCACGTGGCGGCCTTCGTCCGGGGTTTACGCGATACATCGACCAGCAGGTCGAGCAGCCCATCCGCGTGATGGTGCCCTACAACGACATCACCCCTGCTGGTGAAATCTCATTCTCTGACCAGTTCATCTACCGAAGCGGCTCGTTCCTTCCCCTTGAAAACAGGGTGTGGGAGCAGGCCCCGTGGCTTCCGGACTCCCCTTTTATTGAGGCGGGGGATTTTGCTGTTGCCAAGTTTGCCGATGGGGTATCTCCACAGGACAACCGCAATGCTGGCGCCGTCAGGTCCACCGTGGAGATGGATGACACTAAAAGTTGGAAGCTGGTCGCAAGGGCGACCGAACTGATATACGCGTGCGATCTGGCTATTTTCGGGCTTCTTTCTGATGACAAGCCTAACGTCAAAAAGAACGGGGTTGAACTGAGGCTTGAGTTCAGGGGCGACTTCACCAAAACCACCATCGTCTTGACCCTCTACAGGGATGGGGTTGCTACAACCACTTCTCAGGTGGTTTCTCTGGCGAACATTCCCAGGCCCGAGATGACGCTGAAATTCAACGAGGACACCAACACATTCCAAGGCGGTGTAGGCCCCGGCGGGTTTCTTACTCTGGACGCTGAGCAGCTTCTTGGCACCCGGTTCGGGTTCTCGGCATTCCTTACTGATACGAATCCGGTCGCCGGATCTTTCATGGGTTTTGACGATTACCAGCTTATTTACGAGCCTGCTGGCGGCCAAAAGTACAACCGGAAGCGACTTTTCATTCTGTGCGGCAATGAAATTACGGGCAGCCAGCCCGGATACCGGACATCCAACTTTGGCGAGTGGTTTGAACTTTCAAGCGCCTATCCGGACGAGGCCGGGGTTGGCTATGGCGTAGACTACTTGAGCAAGGTTTACTTCACGACTGAGGGATTCAGTGCCCAGGACAACCCGCCCATAGGGGTTTTTGACCCCAAGTTGGACACGATTGTAAGGCTTGATTCTCTGGGGACGAAGGGAAGCGCTCCCCGGGGCAAGCTGATGGCGGTTTTTCTGGACCGGCTGACAATCGCGGGAGACGCTTCCGCGCCGCAGGTGGTCTATCAGGCGAGGCAGGGCGATCCTCTTGATTGGGATTACGGCCAGGAGGACGTTCAGGCGGCGGTCAGCAGCGTTACGTCAGCATCGGGACAGACCCCGGAGCCGATCACGGCATTGGTTCCCAGGGGCGATGACTACATGATCATCGGGTGCTCCTCGACGATATGGAACCTTCCGGGCGACATGCGGCTTGGCGGCAGAATTTACAACGTCAGCCATACCGTGGGGATGTTTGACGGAGGTTCATGGTGCCACCTTCCGGACGGCAGCACCATTATTCTTTCCCAGATCGGCCTGTATCGGATTGTGCCAGGTGCTCCCAGTAACGGATTGGAGCCGATTTCGGAGCGGTATCTTCCGGTCGAGTTCCACACTCTGGACCCTGCTGAGTTCTTCTGCCGGATGGTGTACGACAACCAGCGCCGGGGGGTGCATATCTATTTGACGGCCAGACAGGGTGCGGCAAGTACGCCGGAGTCCGGTCCCGGCAATCCGACATTTCAGACCAGTGGACCTGGAGGCGGCGGGAACAACCCTCCGGCTGAGGGTGGAATTTCTGGGCGGCACTGGTTTCTGTCATACCCCGATTTAAGGTTGTTCAGGGTTTCTTTGCCGTTCAATTATGATCCGTGGTCAGCGGTATTCTTCGACGCGGACGAGCCGACTCGAAGAGGTCTTGTTGTCGGGGGCAGGGACGGATACGCGCGAAGCCTAGACCCCAGGTCTGGATACGACGATCAGGAGGAGATTGAGAACTTTGTTGATATTGGTCCGATCAGGCTTAGCGGCCCTGATTCCAGCCGGGAGGGGGTGCTGAACAGCCTTACCCCTGTCATGGGGCGGCTGAGCGGGGATGTTAATTGGAGCATCTACGTGGGCGATTCGGAAGAGGATGCTGCTAACAATGCTGACAGCAATAACGCCATAGCGACCGGAAAGTGGACCGGTGGATTCAATACGACCGATTGGCCCAATGTTGGCGGCCAATGCTTCATTTTGCGTCTTTCCGGCCTGGATGGACGATCATGGGAAATGGAGCGCGTGACGATAGATCGTATCGTTGAGGGGACACAGAAAAGGCTAGTATGAAAGGCAAGCCATGACGACTGAGGTAAAAAAGGAAACCAAGAAGGCTCCCAAGGTTCCGTCCGCACGATTGCCGGTCAGGTATTACGGAGAGATGCAGGTTGACGAGAGGGGCCGCAAGATCAAGCATGATTCCGTTGAGTGTGAACCCGGAACACATGCGGTTGTGACCTTCGTCAAAAGGCCGCTTGATACTCGGCTGCCGGACTCAAGGGAACTTCCCGAGGGCACGGAAATCAGGGTGACGAATGCTTGCCAGAACGGCGGGATTCTCCGAGTTACTGTTGCGCGGGGAGACAGTGTGGGCGGCCTGACTTTCTGTGATATCCGAGGCAGTCTGGAGTCCAGGTTGTTCACGAACATCAAGCATGGATGGATAATTGGCTAACCCTATACGAACCAATGTCAAGAATTTTGATGAAGTTCGGCAGGCTCTTGACCGGATAATGCAAATTGTCTGCGAGGGCGGGCAGGACTATGCGGCGATGAATTTCCCGCAGTCCACGGTGGAGAGTGCCATTTTCGGAAATGGGGGCGTTGCTTATCGGAACGTGGCGCATCTGCACGATTTTCCTCAGTCCCGAAGCCTCATTCTTCCTGATCCGTCTCAACGGCAGGGGGAGTGGGTTTCGGTGACTGTTGGCCTTAATGGCGGGAAGATCACGCTTACGGGAAAGATCATGAGTTCATCCCCGAATGAGCATAACATCACCATGAAAAAGCCGATGGATGGTTGTATGATGGTATCTTCGGGGGACTTCTGGTATCCCTTGATGCTGAGGAATTAGATATGGATCTCTGGCCACTCCAACTACTTTTCAACCTTGTGGGCTCTCACCAGCAACAGCAGGCATTTGATTCTGCCAAGGACGCCAACCTTGAGCGGTACGATCAACTGCTGGACATGAACCGGGACTTGAATACCAGGGTCAAGTCCGGGCTGACTCACGGCCATCGCAATCAAAGATTGCAGCAAAGGCAAGGCGCCGCCGAGATGAACCGGGACGCCAATCGCCTTACCGATAGCGTCAACACGGCATTCGGGGATCGCACGAATCAGGTGATGGATCTCTTCCGAACTGGCTCTGGAGACCTTCAGGCGGGTTTTGACTCACTTGCCGGGCAGTACGGAGACCGTGCAAGCAAGCTGATTGGAGATTACCGAGGCGGTGCTGGCGCGGCACTGGATGCTTTCGAAGAGGGTGCTTCGGCAAGCGAGCGGGAACTCAGGGAAGGCCGCGACCGCAATTTGCAGCGAGTGGAAGGTCTTGGGGAGCAGGAACGAAAGGACATCAATCGGTCGTTCGACAATACGGCGTCCGAGACAAGGGCCAATCTGACCGCACGGGGACTGACGGGGAGCACGATTGCCCCATCGGTTGTTGGCGGCGTGAATCGACGGCGGCAGGATGCCTTGGGGCAGTTGGAAGATCGCCTGAGCAGACTCAAGACCAATATTGATACGGGATACACCGAGGGGCTTTCCAACAGGGTTGCCAGCAATGCTGCACAGAGAAGCAATCTCGGAACCCGAATGAGCGAGTTTGGTGGAAACTTTGGTGCAGGACTGACTGGGGAGGCGCTTGGCGCGGGCAGGGACAGCCTTGCGTTTGGCGAGCGCCGGGTCGGCAATGAGGCCAATCTGTTTTCGGGCTTGTCTGGCGATCAGGCGACCGCAATGGAGCGGGGCGGAAGGTTTGCTCAGGGCGTGAAGGCTCGGAATGAGGATATTGAGCGCCAGCAGCTTGCACAGCAGCTTGCGGAACGTCTTGGATGGGACAGCACGCTTACGGGCCAGAGGATGGGCATTGTCGAGGGCAGGTCTGACCCATATCCGGACAGTAATTTCTGGCTGAATCAGGCCGGGGTATTTGGTCAGATGATGGCCAATCGGCAGGCCCCCCAGCAGGAAACAGACTGGTTGAGTCCGGCCATTGGTGCTGGTGGATCCATTGCTGGCGCAGCTACGGCGGCCACAATTCTCGCTGCCGGAATTTGCATCAGTGGAGACATGCCGGTGGAAACCATATCAGGGACAAAGTTCCTGAAGGATGTTCAGGTTGGCGACGAAGTTGAAATTCCCAATGGGTGGTCCACTGTTATTGGCAAGCATTTCGGCGAGCACAAGGGGGATGCGAGATTTGTCGTGGTCAACCAGGGCGATCGTTCAATCATTGGAACGGCAGACCATGTGGTTGATGGAATTCCACTTGGAGAGCATCCGGGTGCAGCGGATCATTCGATTGTTCCGGCGGGCGATCTTCTTCTGGATGATGGCGGTGAATATGTTGTCAATGGATTTGTTGTGACCAGCATGTTGAGCGTAACCGACATTCCCGCCCTGATGGCGATGGAGCCTGAAAATCAGGTGTAATTCATGCCTATCGAAGTAAGACACGATCCGAACATCCTTTTGCCGATGCTGGCTTCCGGCCTTGGTGCGTACACGGCACAGAAGGCCCAGCTTGATGCAGCTCATGCACAAGCCCAGGCCGAGGCACGCCAGAATCAGGTAAATTCTGCGTTTGGCGCGGTATCGGATATCGGCACTGCCTACTTTGATGCGACTGCACTCAAGCACGCGAAAGCACAAGAGCAGCAAAGGGAACTGGATCTTATCCATGCCCGGCAGGCTCCCGATCGGGCGCACAACTATCGGATGATGATGGAGCAGGCTGGGTATCAACCCGACCTTGAAGATCCGGGATACCAGACCCAGATTACCAAGCTTCAGGACGACCGGCGCAAGGTCAATTCCATGTTCGACAGCGGGGTGATCGACATCGATCAGCGTGACCATGCGCTTGATATTCTGGACCAGAGAATCCAGAGCGTAGAGCCGCCGTGGAGGCGACCCAAGCCCCCGCCGATGGTGGACATCACTTTCGACGGCCAGCCGATCATGCAGGTTCCCCCAGGTTCATCCGGATTTGGCACAACCCCGGATGGGGACAAGTTCTATTACAGCACACGCATGACTCCATCGGGACCGCAGTCTTCGATCAAGCCTGTAGATTCGAGTGAACCTGGCGGAAGCAAGTACGAGCAGGAACGGTCTGAATCCATCCGCAAGAGGATGGAAAAGAAGTATCAGGACATTCTGGCCAATGACCCCGGGATTGATGCTGATGCCGCTGCAATGATGGCCCAGGACCAAGCTGAGGCCGAGTTTGATCGCCTTGAGATGGCGAGCACCCCAGAGGGCAGGGCCGCCTTCCAGCAGCAGCAGAAAGCCGAACAGGCAAGGGTGCTGGTCCAGAGCGCCGAGCAGCTTATTGCAGGACTTGGCAATGTGGGATCTCCCCAAAACTGGGACTTCGAGACCAAGGCCGCTACGATACCCGCGCTGGAGGCCAAGATCGAAGAATTGCGTCAGGCGTGGGACGCCGAGGATAGCCCGATCAAGGCGTTGCCGGACGAAGAAATTCGAGAGTTCCTTTTCTGGTCCAAGGAACTTCAAAAGATGCTCAGGCTGGCCAATGAGGATTGATGCAAAACACCCGAGACATCCGCGATCTGTCATTCGACGAGCTTTTGATCGAAAAAAGCATTGAACCTGCGCCTATTCCCCCCATTCATTCGGACAAGGTGGACGGCGTTGAGGCTCCCGACCCAAGGGAAATGAGTTTCAGCGATGCAGTGGATGCCCCGTCCAGTCGGGAAGTTGACGCTATCAACCGGCTTGTCAGGTCCAACATCGTATACAACACATTCAGGGGTGATGATTATCAGAACGCCGAGTCTGATTCCCGGCGCGGGGAATTGGTCTGGCGGTCCCTGAAAGACGAGGGCTTCGAAATAGACCGTCTTGCTGCAATGGAAATGGGCAAGCAGCGGGATCTTGAAGAAGTTCTGGGCGAACAGTTCGGGACGGCAGAGGGGTTGGCGCGGAAGGCCCCCGTGCTGGACGTTGTTCTAGGCAAAGGGGGTATTGCAAATCTCTGGAAAGTATCGGACGCATCGGAGCGGATCGAGGCTGGGACGCACTCTGAAGGAGATCTGGAGCTTCTGGCGGACTTTCAGGAATATCTCACAGACAGGTCCAGGGATAAGACGTTCTGGGCTGGAGCCGCTGAAATTGGCTCAGAATCCATTCCGTTCGCCATTGAGTTCCTGTTGTCCGGCGGCGCGATCAGTCTTGCCAAGAAGGCCATCAAAAAGACCGCACAAGAGGCCGTGGAAACGGCGGTCACAAAGGGGACAACCGAGGTAGCCAAGAAGGCTACAACCACCGGAATTACTCGAATTATCAGGTCAGCGGCATCGGAAACCGCTAAGGCTGCTGGCAAGTCGGCGTTGCGTCTTCCCATGTTCAGCCACCGAATCGAGCAGCAGCGTCTTGAACGGATGCTGCCTGAGTTTCAGCCGGTTGCGGGCACCGATGGGTATGAGCTGATCCTGAAGAGCCCCGGACAGGATTTGGACGAGGCGCTGGCTAACGCGACTCTCGACGTTGGGATAGAAATCTTCTCAGAAAGCACGGGCGAGGTCATCGGGGTGATTGCTCGCCCTGTGAGCACAATTCTGGAACCTCTTAACCCGATTTCTGTTGGTGCCCGGGAACTTCTGAAGCGCTTGGGATACCACGGAATACCCTCTGAAATCGGCGAGGAATACATTGGAGAGGCGCTGCGGCAGACCGCCGACCAGGTTCTCGGTTCCGATGTTGGAAGCCGGTATCCCAATCTTGAGGAAGTAGGCCAGATGGCAGCCGGGTTTGCGGCCATGCCCACGGGGGTTGCTGCTGGAGACTACTTGCTCAACAGGGAGCGAAATGTCGATGCGATTGTTGACGAGCTTATGGCAGGCAGGGGGCTACAGGAGGGCGTCGAACTGGCGGAACCTGTCTTGGATGTTGTCAGCGGGATCACACAGGAGAATCAGGATGTCCAGCAAGCCGAAACCCAAGCCCCGACCCAAGCCGAAGCCGTACTAGACGAAGAGGCACCCATCCATACGGTCGAGGAGCGGGCCGAGCCACAGGTCAAGCCTCCACTGTTGCCGCCCGATTCCATTGAACCGCCAACGGACTCGGTTCGCGCGCTTGAGCAACCGCCCGTGGGTCAGACCAGCCTCAAAAACCGGGTGGTAGACCAGGAAAGGAAGGCACGCGGTCTCCAGCCGATCACAAGCTGGATAAAACAGACAGACCAGGCGGCCGCAGACGAGGCTGAGCGCATCCTGGATGACAACCCATTGCGTGGCGAGGAACTTGTTGCCGAATTCACGGACGATGCCAGACCTCCGACCAAGACCGAATCAGCCGTTGTTCTGATGCACCGGGCGCAAACCAAGGCTCGCCACATTGCCGCACTAGAGGAACTGCATTCTCTCATGGAAGAGAGCGGGGCGGATCTGGAGGAAGCTCAGGCCAAGGTTGACATTCTTGACCAAAAAATGGAGGAAATTGACCGCGTTGCTCGCGGGCTTGGGTCTCAGAGCGGCCTCTCGCTTCAAGCCCGGAAGATGATGATCGATGAAGAGTTCGATGTCTCATCTATGGTCCTTCAGGGCGGTGGAGATAAGGGATCTCCTCTGACCAACGAGGAAACCAAGCAAGTAGGCGAGCTTGCAAGCAAACATGCAAAGATTCAGGCCGCGATCGAGGAGAACGAAAAGCAGGCCGAACAGGCGGTCATCGACAAGATGATCGACCAGACGATCCGGGAGGCTAAGAAGACCCGGAAACGTCCGTCCCGATCGAAGAAGGCCAAGCAGGAATTTGATGATGCCCTTCAGGATTTCTTCGACAAGGGCAATACCCTGTTCTCCAATCCGATCGATATTGAGCGGGTCAAGTCTGGATACCGGCTGGCAAAGGCGTTCATCAAGCTTCAGGGCGCCAAGTTCCAGGACTTCATTGACGCCGTTACCCAGAAGATGGGGGAACTCAGCGATGCGGCCCGGGACGCACTTGAGCAGGGGTGGAAACAGGCGCTTGCGGAAAACAGACCAGCCGTTCCAGAAGAGTTCGAGTCTGACGGCCAAAAGTATCGTTTTGTTCAAAAGCTCGCACTGGCCTTCGTGCATGAGGGCATGGATAACAGAAGGGATCTGGTACGTGCTGTCCACGAAGCCCTGAACGACTCGGGCATGGAGACTTCTCTCGAAGAGGCCATGCACCTGGTTGCTGGCTACGGGAACTTCAAGCCGCTGGACAAGGACGAATCCAAGGCGCGGTTGCGAGACATTCGGGGACAACTTCAACAGGTAAGCAAGCTGATCGTTATTCGGCGCGGCGAAGCCCCTTCCAAGTCCGGGGTTGAGCAGCGCGAGCCTTCCGATGAAGAACGAAGGCTGATCCAGAGGGTCAACGAATACAAGAAGAAGTACGGCGTCGAAACCGTCGATCCGGCCAGACAACTAAAGTCATCTCTGGATGCCATCAAGACCCGACTCAAGAACCAGATCAAAGACCTGGAACAGCAGATCAAGTCCAGAAAAAAGATCGTCAAGAAACGGTCCAAGGTCAAACGTGACGCCGAAGTTCTGGCCCTTGAAAAGAAGAGGGACAAGCTCAAGGAGGAGTTTGATCAGGTGTTTGGTCCAACAGAAATGACCGATGAGCAGCGGGTCGCCATTGCCGAAAAGGCGCTGCTCAGGTCCATCGCTGACCTTAAGGACCGCATCAAGAAGGGGGACATCTCTCCCAGGAAGCGGAAATCAAAGACCCCGGATACCCCCGAACTGGATTCTCTGAGGTCTGAAAGAGATAGTTTGCAGCAAACCCTCTCCGATATGCGGGATGCCGCCAAGCCCAAGATGACCGCCGAGGAACTGGCTACCCGGCGGTTGGAGTCCAGGCTGAAAAGGGGGATCGCGTATTACAAGGAAAGGATCCAGAACGATGATTATGCTCCCGCGCCGCCGCCCCCAGCAGCCAAACTGACGAAGCGTGGCGAAGACCTGCGTTTTGAGCTTGAAAACGTCAAAAAGGAGTGGCGACAGAAGCGCGAAGCGTGGCGAAGGTCCCGCAGGACGGTATCCCAAAAGATATTTGCGGCTGGCGGCGAAGCGTTCAACGTGGGCAAACTCATGCTGTCTACGGGTGAATTCTCCATTGTTCTGCGGCAGGGACTTCAGTACGTTTCGGGACACCCCATCAGCGCCATTAAGCGCGGAATCCCCAAGATGCTTAGCTCTTTCGCGTCTGAAAAGGGGCTTTTCAGGCTTAATGAGCAGATATCGTCCAGGGAGAACGCGAAGAATGGTGGGTATGCGCGGATGAAGATTCCGTTTACCGACCCAAGTGGCAAGCTGAACAAGCGGGAGGAAGAATTTGTCGCCCAATCGGTAGAGCGTATCCCCGTTCTGGGCAGGATCATCAAGTCATTCAACCGGGCGGCAAGCGCCTTCCTGAACGTGGCCCGTGCCGATATCGCTGATGCTCTTTTGGCCGCAAAGGGTGGCGAACAGGGCTTGACGAAAGAGGAGGCGCAATGGATTGGAAAGACGGCAGGAATATTCACGGGCCGAGGAGACTTCGGAAAGCACGAAACATCGGTTGAACTTCTGTCTTATGGCATGTGGACGCCCAGGTGGGTCTTGAGCCGGTTCCAATACCTGATCGGTCTGCCCGCCTATCGCGCTCCGAAGAGGTTCAGGAAAGCCATTGCGAAAGAGTACGCTCGGCAGATCATCGGAAGCGCGATCATGATGTCGCTGCTTTCGTTCTGGTCATCCATGCGGAAAGATGACGACGATGATTATCCGGTTTTCGAGCACGATCCCCGGTCCTCGGACTTCCTGAAGGTTCGCTTCGGAAATACCCGAGTAGATATGTTTGCGGGGCTTCAGCAGGTTGTGGTGCTGGCAGCACGTATCCAGTCAAACGAGACCAAGACCAGATCCGGAAACATCATCCCGCTGGAAGGTGGATTCTCGGGGACTGCGTGGGATACGGCCAGCCGGTTCCTTCGCACCAAGCTTCACCCCACAGTAGGCGCTTTTGTTGATATCAAGACCGGCAAGGATCTTACTGGCCGACCTGTGACCATGCAGGACATCCCCAGGCGTCTCCTGATGCCTCTTGCCTACCAGGATGTTTACCACGCTATCAGGGAGCATGGAATTCCGGACGGAGAAGCCCTGGGAATGCTTGGCGTCTTCGGCATGGGCGTGAACACCTACATTTCCGAATATGGCGACCTTGGGACCGAGAAGGGCAATCTGATCATCCGCAAGTGGAATGAGCAAAACAGGGACGATCCGTACATCCCCAGGGAGGCGAGCGCTTCATTCAGGGACCGGAACGGCAACCTGAAATACTGGACGGCCGAGGAGCGTAAAATACTTCGTGATGAGTCTGCAAAGATCGCGGCAGAGCGGATCGAGGCCATGACGGTCAACGAGGATACGCAGATCACCAAGGCCCACAAAGATGCTGTGAAGAACCACTTGGCGAAGGCTAGAGAGATCGTCCGGAAAAGGCTTTTAAGGGAAAGAAGTCTGGTCGAAAGCCAGATGAACAAAGAGCCTTAGCTACTCAAGCCCCGCAGGCGACTTGAGCCACACCCTCACTCCGCCGATAAGCCCCGTGTTGAGCATGTCCTCGCCATCCCACTGATAGATCGGCGTCGGGCAACCTGACTCGGTTTCCGCATTCGCACCCATGAACAGAACATCAGGCTCGGCGGCGCCGAACTGGATGGCGATATAGATCGTGCCGGATGTCGGTGCTGAGCAAGTAGGCGGGAATGCCTGCCCATGCTCGACGTTGAATCGCACCCAACCACAGTCGGGACCGGACCATGACGGCTCAGGGTGGGCGGGCAGCAGCGTGCCCATGTCAGGCCATTCGATTCGTGGCGATGCACCTACCTGAATGGACTGCACATCCCCATCGTGACAGAGGTACAGGTCAATGGCGTCGATGCGTTTTGGTACGCCGTCATCGCAGACGCACGGAACGAACATGCAGTAATTGTTGCCGCCAAAAACGGCGGGCTCGGTTTCGAGGCATTGATAATCGAGTACCACCGCAGGCGAGTCCCAAATGGGAGTGAAAGAACGCGCCCACGGGTGGCACCCAATCGGTGAGGAGGAAATGAGAGTCAGTAGCAGCAGCCTTTGCACTACAGTCCCAAACCAGAGAACAGTTCAGGGGCAAGGAAGAATGCTGCGATGATTGCGCCAAGAATGGCGGTGATCAGAGTATCCATGATTATCCTTTCAGTTGTTGCAGTTTGCCAATGGCCAGGTTCAGGCGACTTCGCGCCTCAAGCGGGCCGTTACGTTTGAGAATTTCTTCTGCGTCTCGCGCGATTTCCATTGCAAGGCGCCTCAGTTTGAACGCCTCTTTTGATATCTGTCTGTCGGGTGCGTGGTACTTGATCCTGGTTGCCGCGTAGCCTATCCACACCAGCCCCGCGAGCGATACCCACATATTGAGTATGTGCGAGGCCGTCACCAGCCGGTAGACCGGATAGTACACGCTCAGGGCCTCCATGAAGTGGGTGAGGCCGCACGTCGATACGAACAGTACAAAGCCCCACAGTGCAGGGCGAAACTCCGGCACGTGCCTTGGGATGATCCACCATGCGATGAACATCGGGATGATCTGATAGACCACGCCGCCGACTATGTTGGCAAAGCAGTGGATGACCGCGTGTGCCGTACTCCATGAATACCCGCATGAAACTTTTGGGTTGAACCCCTCGGTTTCCATTAGCCAATGAAAAATTTCGATCATGGCGAGTCATCTAACTTGGCTTCCAATCGGGCAACGCGCTCTTTCGTTCGGTCAAGTTCCGCCTCCAGCAGCTTTAGTGCTGGCCTGTGTAGCTCAGGATCGCGAACATGCGCCTGAAAGTCTGCCCTGAGTGCATGGACATTGGTGAGCAACGCCCTGATTTCCTTGATGTCGCCCTTCATCTCAAAGGCTACTTCGGTTCCGCGTTCAAGTCGTTCCTCCACCCTGATTCCCCAAGGCACGATGATGACGCTCATGATCGCTACGATCATCGTAGATGCGATGCCAAGAACCCAGACCAGGCCATGAGAGAGTTGAATGCCGCCATCATTCTCCTTGCTCTCTAGTTCCACCATTGTCTCTACTCAGGATAACGGCTATCTGCTGTTCAAGCATCTGGATGCGTGCCTCCGCGCCAATGCGGTTCACCTCCTGCCGTGAAATAGCCTGTTCATGGCCATGTAGGATACAGGTGGTTTGTAAAAGGTTCAATACAATTAAGCTAATGCAGACCGCCAGCAGCAGAACAGATGCCGAAGTTCCTTTGGCCTTGCATTGCATCTTCGGTTGATGCCCTAACAGGCGTCGTAGCACGTGCAGTAGATGGCATAGCTTTGGCCTTCCGGCATCCCCGCGAGCCTCCTGCCCAGGTGGTCAAGCCAGCAATTTTGCTCGCAGGCCGGGTCCGGGGTGGGCGGTTTACGTGGATACTGCTCAGATTCGCCACCAAGCTTGTCGAGAGCGATGGCGATGCGTGCCTCCGACTGTACGAACTGCCGCATTTTGCCTGCGTCCATGTGATGCCTCCCTTGATGTAAATACTAACGCATACCATCGGATTGTTCGCCATTAAACTTGGGGAATCTACCTTATGCAGGTCAGATGGTGTCACTGGTGGCTCCACCCCAGATCAAACGCATCGGCAATCTTGGCGCTCATCCTCCATCGCCAATACTGAAACCGAACTTTCCAGAGATGGGCCACTCCTGGATGGGGCGGAACATTCATGGCGGACGCAAATATGAACCTACCCGTTGGGCTGATATCATCCGCCAGCATTCTAGCCTTGTACTGAAGGTCTGGAATCCATCGGATCAGATTGCGCGCGACTTTCCAGCCGATACCTCTTGGTCTTTCACTCATCTTCCGCTGTCCGAACTTCCTCGACTCCCTGCTCGTCCCCCGGCGGGTTATCGGGCCACGAAACCTTGATCCCGAACCAACCGCCGATGGCCACGA
>OBIC01000355.1_pt1 | contig 13798 bp, 13 predicted proteins | sample 1519831 | NCBI WGS metagenome assembly OBIC01 (sample SAMN03019805, study PRJEB22545) | beach sand metagenome | biome: beach; feature: sea beach; material: beach sand | place: USA: Municipal Pensacola Beach, FL | collected 2010-10-20 | depth 40-45 cm m | reverse complement strand
ATCTTTATTTAAATTACATCAGATTCATTTATTTTTTCAACTAAAGTATGAATTACAGAAAAATTAGCTTGATTATTAATTGAATCAACTATATTCCTATTATCTTTATTTAAATTACATCCTACCTTTTTCTCAATATTTGTTATATCTTTATTCAAAGAAAGTTTTAATGTTTCTGATTTTTCTATTGCCTTTTCTAATTCAATAATTAAATTCTTAAAATGAATAAACTTTTTCCCATAGTCTAATAACTCTGTAAAACATTGTTTATTATGTCTTACTTTTTTAATGTAGGTATCTTCATCGTAATGTTTTTTACAGATATTATAAGGATAAAAAGTTTCCCATGAATAATTTATTTCACCATTTTCCATTTTTATCTTTTGAAAATTATCTTGACTTTGTTTAACTTGTTCGTGGGTTTTATGTTCTTGCAATGATCTTTTATCAAAATCACTTTTGTTACTTGTGGGACGGTTTCTTTGATGTGGAGGAACGTACATTTTAATTTATCATAATAATCTATTATAATAAATATTAATATGTATGATGTTATTTAATCAATTTTTCTATAAATAGATCTATAATTTAAGCAAATAAATAAACAACACCTGTCTCGATATCTTCTATGTCTAACCAACTCGGATATTGATTGCCTTTATAAAATGCAGTTTCAATTCTATCTTTTTCAAAATTATTATCTTTGTCAATATAAAATCCATCATAATCACTCTCAACTTTATCCCATTCAATTTTGACAGAAATCTCACCATTAATTCTTTTAAGAAAGCCATATCTATTTGTAAATTTATCGAATGATTTAACATCACCAATAAATAATATATCATCTTTGGATTTATTTTCATCTGTAATTTTTACAAAATCACTATCATTTATAACATTTTCATCAACCATATAACCTTTGAAAGGTTTTGTAATCTCTTTATGATTAATTAAGTCCCTACTCTTCTTAAAAATAACAACCTGATCTAAATATCCAAAATCATAGTCTAACCAATTTGGAACCACCTCATTATTATAAGTCACTGCAACATTTCTATCTCCTAAAGAAGAAGAAATAATATAAATACCTTTAAAATCAGTGGCAACCTTATCCCAATTAATAAATACTTTTTTTTCACCATCAACTTTACGTATTTTACCATATTTATCAGTAAATAGATCAAATGCATCTTTATCTTTGAGTGTTAAAATTTTATTTTTATTTGATTTGTTTTTTTTCATTCCAGTAAAATCACTTTTATCAAATTCATAAATTTCATATAATTTTCCACGTGCCTTTCCAGTAATTCCAATATCCACAATTTTTTGCTGAAGATTATTATCTAAAATCAAATCATTAGTTGTGGAAGTTGGAATATCCATATCATAACCCTCAAACTCCGCATCCTTCTTATTTAATATGAATTTATTAATTCTTTCTGTTATTTTTTCGTCAGTCCGATCATAGACTTCATTCATTCGTTCTAACTCATCATCACTCATAATTGGAGGATTATCCATATCTTCACCATCTCTAATATTAGGATCGTCTCTTGCATGTAATTTTCCTTCTAATTGTCTTTGCATTTGTATATATTTGTATTTATATTTATGGTATTTATGTCTATACATAATTATATATTTATAGATATATTAAAAATAATAAATTAAAAAAAATTACTCCTTTCCAATGTTATCAATAAAATCATTGACAACAACTGGCATATTTAATACTTTTTTGAGATAATGTAATACGAGTTCCTGTCTTTGTTTTTTATTGAAATTATTGTTAGTATATAAAAGTTGTTCACATGATGTCTTTGGATCAATATCAACATCTAATGTGATTTTAAGATCAATTAAAGTCTTAATAAAATCAAAATTAGGGCATTCCTTAAAAGCATATTGAAGTAAATTTAACCCTCCTAATTTTTGACTTGTTAGACTTACAACTAAATTGTTGTTCATGAAAATTTTAAATGTTTCAATGTCGCCATCCTTAATAATATAATGGACTGGTGAATAACCACTATAATTAATGGTATTAACATTTACATTTCCTTGTTTGAAAAAATCTTCAATCATCTCCTTTTTATTATAAATGATTAAATATCCAAGAGGTGTTTCACCATTCATATCATAACAATTACAATCAACACCCTTTCCAACCAAATAAAGGATTATTTCTGGTGAAGAATATTTACAAGCAATATGTAATGGTTTTAATTTTCTCTTATCATAAACATCATAATCTATAGAATTATCAATAATATGTTTAATCACATTTGGAGGGCATTGGGATTTGCAAATAACTTCAAATAAAGTTTCTTTACCAACATCAGCGTTGAGTACTATGGTTGTATAATTAAGTAATTCATCAAATTCCTCAGTCTTAATTGTATTTAAAAATTCTTTTCCGAAGAGGTAATAAGGTTTCTTAGAATAAAATCTTTCAGAATTGTATTCTGGATTTCTTTCTAAAAAGTTATTCACTAATTTCAAAAGTTGTGGCGATTTCTTAAGAGTTGAACTTATTTTTTCACCAGTAACAGGACTGGTATTATTTCTATTGAGATGGTTTTTAATTGCCAAATTCTCATAAAAATATCCATCATCAGCCACAACAGGATCACTAAAGATCAGTTTGGTGATGGGACATGTTAAATATTGTATTATACTACTTGATTCCATTGCTATATATATATAAATAAATATTTTTTTAATTCATTTTATTTTTCATTTTTTTTATTCTATATTTGCTAATAAAAATTCAACTTCATCCTGATCTTCTAAATTTATTGATTGATTATCAGTTGATTCTATTTTTTTATTAATATTATCATTAAAAAATTTTAGATAATTGTCTAAACTTTGTCTACTATTAATTTGTTTTTGATCATAAATTTGTTTCTCAATGTCAAAAATATTTAATTGATTTATAAGTATATCATATAATTTTTCAACTAATGTTTTCTTTTCTACATTTGATAAATGATCATTATCATTTATATCGCTTATGAATGAAGCCAATTTACAAGACCATCGTTGAAATTGCTTAACATTTGAAAAGTGTGTGATTGTATTTTTTATAAATGTATCTGTTTTTATTAATTCTTCCAGTTTGTTGAAAAATAGAGTCATAATATCTCCTTTACAATAAAGACATATATCTCCTAAAAATGATGGATCTAAAATATAAACTGAGTCTTGGTCTATTTTATCTATAATTCCATTAATAATATCTTCACTAAAATTAAATTCATTTAACAGACATTGTAAGATTGTTATTCCTGTTTTATTCTTATAACTAAAATTAATAATAAAGTTATTTAATACATACATAATTATTTGTATTTTATTAATATTAGATAAATTACTTCTTTGACTTATAATATGGATTAATGAATTGTTATTTGAAAAATCTATCCCATAAAAATCTCCTTTTAATTTAATCGCATGCATAATAACTTTCTTAGATCCATACAATGCAACATATCCCATAGGAGCAACATTTTCATTAACATTTAAATCAACACAATTATCTAAAATTTTAATAATAATTTGATCGTCATTTGGGCCATAATAAGAATCAAATAATCTAGAAATGATATATTCTCGACTTGAAATTGTATCAGTGATATGAATATTTTTATATTTACTAAATTCCTCATAATTTTTATCTTGTAAAAGTTTTCGAGCAGCTTCTCTATTTTCACAATAATCATAATAGATATCTTCATTAAATTGTATTTTTTTATAATCTGGATTCTTTCTCAATGTTTCTTTGACAATATTTTCCACGAATTTATTTTCAACGTATGAAGAGATAGGTTTTCTCGTGATAGGACTTAACTGAGTTCTATCTCCATGTAAAATTTTATCAATTGCCCATTTTTCATAAGTAAATCCATCATTTGCAACAACTGGTTTTAAAAATATTTGTCTAGTAATTGGACACATCATATCGATAGCATCTAATGGAACTTTCTTGGCCCTAAATTTGGCCTCTATTTTATCTTCTTCAGTTTCAACATACGTAAATGCTCTTTTATTAGACTTGTCCATTAAATTTATATAAATAAAGTTAACTAGGATTATTACAATTGAAAATCAATTTTTTAAGAAAATTTGAATTATTATAAATATAACATTTAAAGATCATTTACTTATACTATATTATATCATGGACAACCATATCAATGAATTGCTCAAAACATTTAGTGACAAGAATTTAACCATTGTACCTTTGAATAAAAGTGTTAGATTTGTTAAGGAAAATCAAAAACATAATGTCAAATTAACGGTAAACAAAAACAAAATTCAATTTACCCCTTTCAAAAAAGATAATTTACAAACCATTCATTTTTGTGAAGTAATTAATAATGAAGTAAATTGTGATGTTGATAATATCGTTGAGCTTGTGGATTTTATAAAAAAGCTCAATCTTTACAATTATTGTATTGTCTGTCATAAAATGTTAGATTGTCAATCTGTTAATTATGTTCCTTGCACTAATCAGGAATGCATATATAAATATGAAGAGATGATTATTAATAATCCTGTAATTGAAAAATTCAAAGATGATCCGTCAATTTGTAGATTTTTAATAGAAAGTGCTATTGATGCCATTAATTCTCCTAGAAATTTAGATATATTTGAACCTTACCCAAGATATTTTTTGACATCTGATATGATCGACATTAAAAGAGGAACAGTTAGTAAACTAGATGGTCAAAATTATGATAACTATAAAGATTTCAATCGAATAAATAAATTATTAGAAAAATTTGATCTAAAAGTATTCGAAAAATTACTTGAAGAAGTTTCATCAGATAAAGAATTGGCAAAAATTATAGGTAAAGATCTTTATATCTTAATCAGATTTATACTATTGTCCTGTAATGTTAATATCGAGAAAAATGATAGTATGTTAGATATTAAAAGTAACAAGTTTGAAATTTATAAGATACAACAGTACCCAGATAAAGAAGAAGAATTTAATAAATTGCCTGGCAAGAGAGATTATATTTTCCATGGTAGTAGGTGGTGTAATTGGTATTCTATTTTAAGAAATGGTCTTAAAAATTGTAGTAAAACAAAATTAATGACTGCGGGGGCTGCATACGGTAATGGTATTTACCTTTCCGATGATATTCATGTCTCATTAGGTTATGGTAGCAGTGGTAGCAAAACTGTAATTGGAGTATTTGAACTAATTGATAAACAAAATTTTAAAAAAGCAGATAGAATTTATGTTTGTGATCAGGAAAAAGCATTAATTCAAAGATATTTATTAATTATACCTAATAGTAATCAATCAGAAGTTTCCAATCAACTAAATCAAATATTTAATGAAACTATTCATAGTGAAAAAGCAAAGGCAACCGCTAAATATAGTAAAAAGAGTCTTACTAAAATTGTTAAAGAATATCATAAATTAAAAAAATTCAATGAAACAAATAACTCTTTTAGAATTGATGTTAACCCAAATTATCCTTTCGAATGGAAAATTTTTCTAACAAAGTTTGATCAAAATACAAATATTAGTCAAGATATGAAAGAATTAGGTATTAAAGAAATTGAATTAGAGATTAGATTCCCAGAAAACTATCCATTTTCTCCACCCTTTTTAAGAGTTGTTAAACCAAGATTTCAGCATCTGACCGCGCATATTACAGCATCAGGGGCATTTTGCCAGGAAATCTTAACAGATAAAGGTTGGGTACCTACTTGCTCAATTGAATCACTTATTACTATTATTATGACAGAAATTGTAGAAGGTGGTGGAAGAATTGATAGACAAAGACATAATATTCCATATAATTTAAATGAAGCCAAAGAATCATTTATAAGAGTGGCCAAATCACATGGTTGGCTATAATTTTATTTATTCATTATTTTATAGATATAAATTTGACTATATGTATCTTCAATAATCTTTACTAATTTATTAATTGATTCAATATGAGTCTTAATAATCGGAATATCCAAGACAAACGGGCATTCCTCAATTACTGGGTTATCGGGATCAAGAATAACACGATCTTTTAACTCTTCAATATAAACATTATATTGTTTCTTTTGATCTGAAAAACTATCTCGAATCTTTAAAAATTTATCTTTAGTTATTTTTTCAACTTTACAATATTTTGAAAAATTGTCATAATATTGTTTAAGTCTTGTATTTATTTCATTGATTTCTTCTTTTTGATTTTTATTTTTTTGACTGTCTTGTGAATCATGCAAATGATACATAAATTCATCATCTGTATCTACATATTGAATATCATCATCTTCGTCATATGTGTCATCTGGTGAAGATGATGTGGGATCAGAGAAATGTACCAGATCTAGATTTTGTGTCCCCGTCTCAATCTGGACAAAAATATCAAACAGTTTGTCTTTTTCCATTTGGATAAGATATAATTACTTTATAATAATGTAGGTCTATGAATGTAAAATAAAATCAATTTTTTCTTGTATATATAATTAAAACTTTCACTCATGGATTTTTATACATTATTATTGAGTGAAGAGATAAATATACTGAGCATTATTTTATAAATTTTCTTTCTAAATATAATCTATATGAGTATAATTAATCTATTCTGGCATTTAAATGTAACTGATCAAACAAAATACTTAATGTTATTTGGTATGATTTTATGTATAATTGGTATGTGTTTATTAGGTGGCAAGAAGAAAAATAAAAAAAATAATGTTAAATATAATAATCTAACAAAGTGTCAACAAAATTATATGAATTGTGTTGAAAATAACATAAAAAATAAAACAAATAATTTCTGTTATCCATGTTTAAATGATGGATCTGCTCCTGATTTTTTTTATAACCCTCAATCTGATAATTGGGTTTCATCTGAATTTGCTGGACTTTGAACTAATGTTGACATTGCCTGAGTTAGGCGATTCATTGCACTGCTCACTGTTTTTTCCTTACTATGATAATGACACCAATCTTTTATTTTATCTAAATAATTTTGTTTTTCCAATTGATTAACAAGATGTAATTGTGCTTCTATAATATTCTCACCAGGTATAAATCTTTGAAGTAAAAGATCTCTAATTTCAACTTCAGACTTTTTCAAGTCAGATAATTTTGGCAGATTTAGTAACATGATAATGAATATATCAATATTTCTTCTTAGACAATTATAAATCTTTGAACATAATTCAGTAAATTTTAAATAATTTTGACTACTCAATCCACCAATGGCTTCAATTATTTCTGGAGTAATTCTAATTCCTGGATTTCTTTTTACAGGATCGTGACCTAAAATATATCCGAAATCAATATGAAATAATTTTCCATCCTTATTAACCATGATATTATCTAAATGTCTATCACCCACACCAAATAGATAAGTGATAACACAATATGCAGCTGTACTTTTAATAAAAGATTCTCTGACTATGCCTACCTTTTGATTATCATTTTCCTCTAAAATATAATTAAGTATACTAGATTTTAATTTTTGTTGTATATAATAGATAGTATCAGAATTATCAACAATTTCAATTACCCCAGTATTTTTACTTGTTGGTAAAATATTATAAATTGTAAGACCTAAATCAATACCTTCTTCTCTTTTAACTATAATATCAATTAAAGTAATCATATTCATCAATATTTGATCCTTTCGAACATCTTCTTTTTTATATAAGACCTTTAATGTTTGAGAATTATTTGTTTCAAGTGGAATTAATAATGGCATTGTTGCACTATTCTTAATTTTAATTTTATCTATATTAATATTTTTTACTTTGACATTATTATTCAATGGGTATTGTAAATGACTTTTAAATTTAAATGAATCTTTAATTTCTTCATATTTTTTCTTTTCTTCACAAATTTGTTTTGAAATATTATCAAGAGTTCTAATTAAAGAGGACCCTTCCAATATTTTAATACAATTATCTTCATAAGATTTATTTTTAGATAGTTCTTTTAACCTATTTCTTAGTTTAATATATCCTTCTTCTTGATTCTCTTCTGGAGGATAGAGCATTAATTCCCAATATAATGAATTAAATAGATTGTAATTATTAACACATCTATTAATTAAGAAATCTTCTAAAACACCATTGTCATATCTTAAATAATATACTAATAATGGTAAGTAACATTTGAATTCTCTATCACTACAAATTAAAAAGTCTAAAATACCTTTTCTAAAATGATCATTATTTCCTATTTCATTGAAACTATGGAAAAGTAAACTCATAACATCAAAAGAAGTTAATTTTTGAGAACAATTTCTAGTGCACATCATTGACCAACAACTAATTTTTTTTTTACCGTGTAATAAAGCTAATGCTCTGTTATATTCATCATTCGTTTGACAAGATTTAAGCAAACTAACTACATATTTACTATGACCGCCTATGTAATTTATATTGGTCCATAATAATTGTTTTTCAAGATTGGAGTATGTGATATTTTTTACATTATTTATATCTTTTGGATCACCGTTATTACTACCATCTATCGGTAGTTTGTATTGTATTTCTCTAAAAACAGATAAAATATAATTTGAAGCATTATGCCAGGCCCTACATGTCTGTGAAATTTTCCTTAAAGTTTTTAGATCTAATTCTAAAAGTATAAACACATCAATTATTTTTTTTACAGAGGTAATAAAGTTCACAAGATCATAACAACCTTTACAAACTTTTTGTTTTTTGGGATCTGTTGAAAAAACCATTCCAGATACGTATTGATTCCAAGTACCTTTCTTTGAATCATCAGATAATAAATCATCTGGAATAAAAGTCTGATAATTGACACAATCATAACAAAATATTCTGCCACAAAATCGACAATGATGTCTTCGTGTAAGGAAAGAAAATGTTTTGTTACAATTATAACAACTTGTGACTGTATCATCATCAACCCACTTGTAAACTCTTCTCGGTAAAGTATGTCTTAATGTTGGTTCTTTTTTGGATATTTTAGCATCCATAAGTACCGAGTAAGAGGCTCCATTCACATCTTCGTAGTCACCACTCATACTATATTCTTATAAGATAATAATTATTTAAGTATAGTTTATAAATCAATTTTTTTTATATTGAATGGAGGACAATTTAATATAAAAAAATAGGATTATGTTATTTTTGCATGATTTTTTATAAGAATGAAAATTTTATCAGTATAATATATATAATATATGTCTCTAACTCTAATTGATAAATTATTCAAATCCGCTCTTGGTGCCGGAATTATGATGGCGGTTGCCAATCCCTTAACTTATTCATTTGTTGAAAATGTTGTTTCTGGTAAGGGTGATATTGCCAACTTAAACGGATGCCCAACTGTTCTTGGTCATATCATTCATACTGTTGTCTTTTTAATTTTGATTGTTACTCTTATGATTGTTTTGAATTATGGACGTCCAGATGATATTAGAAAATCACTATGGACTGTGTTTAAATATTCATTCTTTAGTGCAGTCATCTTCTTTGCCTTAACTAGCACAGAAGCTTATCAATTTACTAACAATTTGACAGGTGGATTAACTGCAGATCTTACAGGTTGTGCCACACAATCAGGAGTTTTATTGCACAGCTTTGTTTATTTTGTTATTATTTTTGCTTTGATGCTTTTCCCAAGAGAATGTTAAATAAATAAAATATTATTTCTTTCTAAAAATTGTTTACATTCATCAGCTTTTTCTTTATTCATATAACTAAAACCATCTTTAATTATATGACAATTAAAATTAAACATTTGTGCATCAATTATACTACAAAATATACTCGAATCAATTCCATTACCACAAAAATATAAATCTTTAACATTATGAAAATTTAATATATATTTTAATTTAGATAACTTTTCTATCTCCGCTGCATCATAAAATATTGATTCTGAATTATATTTTTGTAAAGTCCCTCTTGGAATAATAATATCATTTTTATTTATGATTAAATTATCATGTATCTTATGCCCATTTGAATTAACTATACAATTTTTTGGTTCTAGGCCACCAAATTGTTTAAAAGAATTATGATTATTGGGATGTGATTTTATACCAAATATAACTAAATCATAATCGTCACGAATAGAATTAATTTTCGGTATAATTCTAATTGAATCTTCATGGGCCAAAGGCCCACCTTCACAACAATCATATTGCATATCCATAATTATTAATGCCTTAGACATCTTATTTAATTATATATAAATTACCTTTATAACATTTAATTTTCATTTTTATCCTTCTTTTTTATACTTAATAGAGGCATTTGTAAATACATTGATAATTCGTTTAAAACACCCATATAATATATCACCGCAATCATAATTCCCAAGAAACTATCAAACACAGATACAAGTATTAAATCTAGGAGATAACCATGAGACTCAGACCCTCCCATTTTAATTAAAATTATGTCACATGTGATCACCGCTATAGTACATCCATTTCCGATAATATTAATCATATTAGGTGATTTTTGACAATAGATATTAACTAACATAGGTAATATTGTTACCATCAAACAACTAACTAATGAAACTCTTGTTTTTATATTTGGGATGGTTGTTGACAAGTAAACTAAGTAAGCCAATACAATATAGTATAAGTACGGTGCAATAATAACAAAAAATCCATTTAGATTTAATGGAATTAATATACGCAACAAGCAAAATCCCATAGCGACACAAAGTGCTTCCACTGGTCCGTAAAATGAATCAAATTTAACTACATGGTCCCGTAAAGCTCGGATATGAAATTCCAAGAACAATAATTCTCCAACTTGTACCAAATACCATATAGTCCACTTATCTTTAATTCCAATAACATAACAAAAACTTAAAATAACTGCCATATCCGAAAGAATATCACATGCATGATCTAAAAATTCTCCCAAAGGACTACTATTTCCAATCTTTCTAGCTTGTTTTCCATCGATAGCATCAAAAATAATATATCCCCACCAAAGTAAAATTAAGCAAAAGGAAATTGTCCGAGGAAAAAGATCAAAATAGTTAAAAGTTAAAAAATATCCATAAAAAGTACATATCATACCCAAAAAAGTTAAAACATTAGGGGCAATATTTACTGGAATTTTGTTTAAAAAATAATTAAAGATTGGAGTGAAGTAAAAGGTTGTAATAGAATTATCTTGAACTTTATATTCCCAATTTTTAAAATTTTCTTTTTCCTGTCTTGTAAATAAAGTCATTAAATATAATGAGTATTGATTGATATCATCCTTATGATCTAGTTAGTAAATCAATTTTTTTTATACATAAACTACTTGAAGAAAGAACTATAATTATAAATAACTAATGTCTCAACCAAAAATTCCCTCTGAAATTAAAGAGAAATTATTTCCATATCAAATTCCCCATACAGAAAATTTGGTTTATTCACTCAAAACTTATAATAGATGCTTAGATGCTTCAGACACTGGAACTGGTAAAACATTCACAAGTATTGTAGCAGCCAAAACATTAAATTTAAAACCTTTTGTTATTTGTCCTAAATCTGTTTTAAGTAATTGGATCAATACTTTGAAAAATTTAAATGTACCATATTATGGGGTTAGTAATTATGAAAGCATGCAAAACTGCAAATATTTCCCTAAAGATTTAAAAAATGGAAAGGCTAAATGCCCTTATGTTAAAAGATACCAAATTCAAGAAGATGATGAAGATAAAAAAGATCTCAAAAATAAAAAAGAAAAAACGAATAAATCTTTAAAATTAAACAAGAAAAAGTTTAAGTTAGGTAAAAATAATATTAAAGGATTAATTGAAATTGTTGATGACTCTATCATGCCAGAAAAGAAAAAAATAGAATACACTTATGATTGGGATCAATTACCTAATGACATTTTATTCATCTTTGATGAAACTCATCGTTGTAAAAATCCCCGGACATTAAACAGTATTCTATTATACACATTGGCTAAAAAAACAACTAAAATATTAATGTTAAGTGCTACAGTTTGTGATAAACCAGAAAATTTTGCATTAACTGGATTTGTTTTAGGTCTTTATCCCAAAATTAGACAGGCCAAAAACTGGATCCTTAAAGCTGGTGCAGATTTTGAAAATGTAATGCAAGGAGTTCATGATATTTTATATCCTGAATATGCTAGCCGAATGAGAATTAAGGAATTAGGAAAATTATTTCCAGATAATCATGTGGTAGCCCAATGTTATGATATGGATAATGCAGAAGAGATAGAAGCACAATATAAATTAATAGAAGATGAGGTTGCCAGACTAAAAAATAAAGAGGAAAGTAGTGGTTGTGCCCTCTCTAGAATACTATATGCACGAATGAGAATAGAACAATTAAAAATACCAACATTCATTGAATTGGCCAAGAATCTTATAGAAGAAGGTAGCTCTGTTGCCATCTTTGTTAATTTTACAGCCTCTTTACAAACACTGGCAGATGAATTGAAAACTAATTGTGTTATTTATGGAGAACAAACACTTGAAGATAGAATTAAAAATATAGATGATTTTAACAATGATAAAAGCCGGATTATTGTCTCCAACATTCGATCGGGAGGTGTGGGTATATCTTTAAATGACACTCACGGTGAATATCCACGTGTATCCCTCATCAGTCCTTCATGGTCGGCACAAGATATTATTCAAGCACTTGGCCGTATCCATCGCGCAAATACCAAAACAAGTGTCCGTCAAAAGATTATTTTTTGTTCTGGTACAATTGAAGAAAATATTTGTAAGAACATGGTTGAGAAAATCAAAAATATATCATCTTTAAATGATGGGGATTTAGGGAGCTATCAAATTGAAGGACTCACAGATAAACCAACAGATGATATTGGGATTGATAGAGATGCCGATTTAACTGAATTTGAGAAAATGTTTCAACGGATCAATGTATTGAATATTAAAAGGGCTAGGTTAATGGAAGAGTTAAATGAAACTGATGATGAGATTAAATCATTAGAGGCCATACTCCATAGTTTGTTGTAAATTGTATTTGAAAAGAGTTTTCTGAAACTTGGTTAGTTTATCCCTGTTCCAACACACAAACTTTGTTCAGACTAAATTTGAATAAAGTTTCTGTGAAAAAATTAAACAAATCTGTTTTTTTAATTTTGTTCACACAAACTTTGTTCAGACTAAATTTGAATAAAGTTTCTGTGAAAAAATTAAAAAACCCTGTTTTTTAATTTTGTTCACACAAACTTTGTGTGTTGAAAAAAAATTTCCTGGACTCTTTTAAGAAATTCCATTTTCATCTTAAAATCATCAGATGTGAAGTAACAAGGTGGCCATTTTTAATTTTTATTCAGACAAAAATTTTTTAAAAACAGAAATTTTAAAAAATTGTATCTTATGAAAAAGTAAAAGAAACAACCAATAAATGTATTTAGAATGGCTGTTATGATACTTTTGAATGAAACGGTTTTGAGAAAAGTCTTACAAATGATGATTTTCATATTTTTATGAGGGTATTGATTTACTTTTACTAGGTAAATTTCATATAAATCTTCATATAATATGCGGAAATATATGCAAAAATATATCTATATAAGAATTATATTAAATATTATATGAAATACTCTTGTGAACCTTGTGGTTACGAGTCTCATTCCAAATTTTGCTTAGAACAACATTTGTCAACACAAAAACATAAAAAAAAAGTAAATGAGATAAAACAGTTAACCCAAAGTTTACCTAAAGTTAACACCAGTAAAATGTATATATGCAGCTACTGTAAGGAGCATTTTTCACATAAAAGTAGTCTATCACGACATTCATATTGATCGTATGTTGGTC
>OBIC01000354.1_pt1 | contig 13860 bp, 12 predicted proteins | sample 1519831 | NCBI WGS metagenome assembly OBIC01 (sample SAMN03019805, study PRJEB22545) | beach sand metagenome | biome: beach; feature: sea beach; material: beach sand | place: USA: Municipal Pensacola Beach, FL | collected 2010-10-20 | depth 40-45 cm m | reverse complement strand
CCGCGACACGACGCTGCTGGGTGTGGTCCTCAACGTGCTGCTGGCCTGGCCGGACACGTGCTTTCGGTCGGAGACGGTCAAGCATCCGCGCACCCGCAATCTGCTGGCGTTCACGCCGTCGCTGTTCACCGATCTGGAGGTCATGCCGAAGGAACGGGAACTGATCGACATCTGCCGCGAGGAAAAAGCGGCGGGCCGCAAGGTGCTGGTCTACAGCGTCTACACCGGAACCCGCGATACCACGTCGCGGCTGAAGGGGCTGCTGGAGCAGGAAGGCTTCAAGGTGGCGGTGCTGCGCGCGAGCGTGGATGCCTCCCGCCGCGAGGACTGGATCGCCGAGCAGCTTGATCGCGGCATCGACGTGCTCATCACCAATCCCGAGCTGGTGAAAACCGGCCTGGATTTGTTGGAGTTCCCGACGATCGTGTTCATGCAGTCGGGCTACAACGTGTACTCGTTGCAGCAGGCCGCGCGCCGTTCCTGGCGCATCGGCCAGAAGCAGCCGGTCAGGGTGATCTACCTGGGCTACGCGGCCACCTCGCAGATGACTTGCCTGGGGCTGATGGCCAAGAAGATCACGGTGTCACAGAGCACGTCGGGAGACGTGCCGGAATCCGGGCTCGACGTTCTCAACCAGGACGGCGACTCGGTGGAAGTGGCGCTGGCACGGCAGTTGGTGCATTGAGCATCGCTCGATCTTTGGCGGCCCCTTCGGGGGCCGTCCTTTTGGTCACAGCACATCAACCGCGAGCGGACAGACCTTGCAAGATGGGACACGAGTCAGTCGGCCAAGAGCCGGAGCATTTTTCGCGTAATGACACCAAGCTCTGCTTCAACCGCAACAGAGCCTCAACTCGGACTTCCACCCCCCGGATATGCTCGTCCAGCAACGCGTTGACTTCACCACACTCCTGAACGGGCACATCCCTTAGTTCGAGCAAGGCCCGAACTTCCTCCAGCGTCATGTCGAGAGAGCGGCAATTCCGAATGAACTGCAACCGTTCGATGTGTGCCTCGCCGTACAGCCGAAAGTTACCTTCGCTACGCGGAGGCTCCGGCATCAATCCCTCCTTCTCGTAGTAACGGATAGTCACTACTTCGCATCCGGTTCTTTTGGCGAGATCACCAATCTTGATGCCCATAGCAGAGTCCTCGCAATATCGCTTGACTCTATAGTAACTATAGGTGATCAAATACTCAACGTAAATGACTTGCTGGAAGGTTTGCGATGAGCACATGCGATTCAAAGAGCTGCGGTGATAGTTCGGGGCTGCCCGCCGCAGCACAACCGGAGGGAATGCAGACGGATGCGCGGCCCGCATTGGCGATCTATCGCATCGAAAACATGGACTGCCCCACCGAGGAAGCGCTGATTCGCGCCAAGCTGGCCAGCATTGCAGGTGTTGCCAAACTGGATTTCAACCTCATGCAACGCACGTTGGGCGTGCATCATGAGCTGCCATCACTGGCACCTGTGGAGCAGGCGCTCTCAGCGGTGGGCATGCATGCGGTGCGGACGGATGAGCCGGAAGAAACCTCCGACTCCCCGGCACCGGCACAAACGAAGTGGTGGCCGCTGGCGATTGCCGGCGCGATGGCGCTCGCCGCCGAGATCATGTACTGGCTCCACGACGGCAACCACTGGTCGGTAATGGCGCTGGCACTTATCGCCATCCTGATGGGAGGCTTGCCCACCTACAAAAAGGGCTGGATAGCACTCAAGAACCGCAACCTCAACATGAATGCGTTGATGTCGATTGCGGTTACCGGCGCCGTGCTGATCGGGCACTGGCCTGAAGCGGCCATGGTCATGGTGCTGTTCGCGTTGGCTGAAGTGATCGAAGCCAAGTCGTTGGATCGCGCGCGCAACGCGATTCGCGGCCTCATGGACCTCACACCGGAGCGGGCCACGGTGCGCCAGTCAGACGGTACCTGGAGCGATGTAGAGGCCAAGCAGATTGCTATCGGCAGCCAGGTTCGGGTCAAACCGGGTGAGCGCATCGCGCTCGACGGCGAGGTTGTGGAAGGCCGCTCCACCGTCAACCAGGCTCCCATCACCGGCGAAAGCATCCCGGTCGAAAAAGCGCCCGGCGATCAGGTTTTTGCCGGCACCATCAACGAGTCCGGCTCTTTCGAGTATCGCGTCACCGCGGCTGCCAGCAACTCGACTCTGGCGCGCATCATTCATGCCGTGGAAGCCGCCCAGGGTAGCCGTGCGCCGACGCAACGCTTCGTCGACCAGTTCGCTCGCTGGTATACGCCCATCGTGTTTGTGGTGGCGCTTGCCGTTGCCGTTTTTCCACCGCTTTTTCTCGGTCTGGCATGGCTCGATTGGGTCTACCGCGCGCTGGTGCTGCTGGTAATCGCCTGCCCCTGCGCGCTGGTCATTTCCACCCCCGTCAGCATTGTCAGCGGCCTGGCTGCCGCAACACGGCACGGCATTCTGGTGAAGGGCGGCATATATCTGGAAGAGGGTCGAAAGCTGGAATGGTTGGCGCTCGACAAAACCGGAACGGTCACCCATGGCAAACCAGCGCAGACCGATTTCATCACCTGGCACGATGCCGATCCCGATAGCGCCCGCATACTTGCCGCCAGCCTGGCGGCACGCTCCGATCATCCGGTCTCGAAAGCGGTGGCACTGGCCGCCGAATCAGACGGGATAACGATCAGGGAAGTGATGGACTTCAACGCTCTACTTGGTCGGGGAACCAGCGGTCGCATCAGTGATTCGACCTATTTTCTGGGCAACCATCGCATGGTCGAAGAATTGGGGAAATGTTCACCGGAGTTGGAGGAACGTCTGTCGGCACTGGAAAGCGAAGGCAAAACGGTAGTGATGTTGGTCGGAGACGATGGTGTGCAAGCTTTGTTCGCGGTCGCCGACACGATCAGGAGCAGCAGCCGGGAGGCCATAGCTGAACTGCACGCGATGGGCGTAAAGACCCTGATGCTGACCGGCGACAATCCCCACACGGCCCAGGCCATCGCCCGGCAGGCGGGGATTGACGATGCCCAGGGCAACCTGCTGCCAGAGGATAAGTTGCGCGAAATCGAGCGTTTGGCACTTAGCGGCAAGGTCGGCATGGTGGGCGATGGGATCAACGACGCACCCGCGTTGGCACGGGCGGACATCGGTTTCGCCATGGGGGCCGCCGGCACCGACACCGCCATCGAGACGGCGGATGTGGCGCTGATGGACGATGACCTGCGCAAGATACCAACCTTTGTTCGCCTCTCCCGCGCAACTGCCAGCGTGTTGATGCAGAACATTGTTCTGGCACTCGGCATTAAAGCTGTCTTTCTGGTGCTTACTTTCACTGGGCAGGCAACCATGTGGATGGCAGTGTTCGCTGATATGGGTGCGAGCCTGCTGGTGGTCTTCAACGGACTACGGCTTCTGAGAAGCTAGTTGGAAGTACAACTGTTTCAAGTTCCATCGCCGACCCACACTTAATACGCAGCTTTGACGGGAGTCAGAATCCAAGTTCACTAGCCAAGAAATCGGGCGGCCCGCAGTTCCCTTTGTTCGCTGATGCGACGGCCTTCCCCTGCGATGGTGGCACCACGATGCCCCTGGGAGCCGCCGCATGCCACCCATTCGCCGCCAACACCTGGCCGGACACACCGCGCTTGCCGCCGGCCTGATTGCCGTGGCCCTGACCACCGGATGCGCCACGTCCTCCGTCGCGCCACCCGTCATCGAGCCGGAGCCCGAAGCACGCGCGCAGCCCGTGCCGGACGGCTGGATTCCCATCGTCCGGTATGGCCGCTACACCCTGGTGGAGCTGGTCCCGGAGACCGCCCAGCAAGACCTGCTGCTGCAGGTCATCGACGTGTCGATGCCGGCGACCTTGCCGGCGACGGTCGGCGAGGCGCTGCGCTACGTGCTGCTGCGTTCCGGCTACACCCTTTGCGAAGCCGATCCCGACGCCGCAGCGCTCCACCATCTTCCCTTGCCGGCGGCGCACCTGCGGCTTGGGCCGCTGTTCCTGCGCGATGCCCTGCTGACGCTGGCGGGGCCGGCCTGGGAGCTTCAGGTCGATGACGTGACGCGGCGGGTGTGCTTCACCCAGGAACAGGAGCCTCTGCCATGACCCTGCCTCCTGACTTCCATCCGGCATCCCGTACCCGTCTCCTGCAAGTCGCCGCAGCAACCTGGCTGCTGCTGGTCAGCGCGGCCGTCGTCGTCAATCACGTGGCCCTGTCCCGTCTGGCCGGGGATGTGCGCACCAGCGCGCCGGCCATTGAGGTCGCGCTGCTCGATAGCCGCCTCACCGAACTGGAACTGCTGACGGACAGCACCGGGCACCAGCCAGAACCGCTGACCCAGGCCAGCCTCGACGCGGTTCGCCAGGCGCTGGAGGAACGGCTCGCCCGGCTCGAACAGACGGACGCCGAACCGCCTGCCACGACCGACATCGCACACCTGGAAAGCCGCCTCGATCAGCTCGAAGCGCGCTTGAAGGAAGTCCGCCAGCCACCGCCACCCGCTGCCGCGCCGGCACGTCGCCCGCCTCCGGCCGAGGCCGCACGGCCCGCGACCGTCGAACCGCCATTCCGGCTGCTGGACATCGAACTGCGTGCGGGCGAGCGCTTCCTGTCCATCGCACCCACCGATTCCCGCTCGCTCGCGGCGGTCCGCGTGCTGCGTCTCGGCGAGACCGAGAGCGGTTGGCGGCTCGAATCCCTCGAAGGGCGGACCGCGACCTTTCTGTTCAACGGGCAGGCGCGGCGTTTGAGCGTGCCGTAGGAGGTCTTCGTGAAGCCGTGGTTCGTTCGTTTCGTTCTCGCCTTCGCCGTGGCGTCGATGGCTTCGGCGATCGCCGTCGCGCAGAACGCGCCCGCCGCCGACTCTCGCATCGTCCAGAGCCGCGACCGGACCGCCATCGACGCCGATCTCGACGAACGCCTGGCACGGGATTGGGGGCTGCAAAACGAGGAGTGGGCACGCTACCGCCAGTTGATGCAGGGGCCGCTGGGCGTGTACTCGCCCGGCCTCGATCCCTTCACGGCCCTGGGCATCGAAGCGCGCACGAACGAGGAACGCCGCCGCTACGCGGAGCTTCAGGTGCAGGCCGAGGCCCGCCGCGTCGAGAAGCTGCTGGCGTACCAGCGCGCCTATGACGATGCCTGGAAGCGGCTCCATCCCACGCTTCAGCCCGTCGTCCTGACCGATGCCGGTGCCACTCCCGCCACGTCCGGCGCCCTGGGCCGGCTGGCGGTCTTCGTCAAGGACGACTGCCCGCCCTGCGAACAGCGCGTGCGGCAATTGCAGACAGCAGGCACGGCCTTTGATCTCTACATGGTCGGCAGCCGCCAGGACGATGCGCGCATCCGGCAATGGGCGGCCAAGGCGGGCATCGAGCCGGCCAAGGTGCGCGCACGGACCATCACCCTGAATCACGACGCCGGCCGGTGGCTATCGATCGGTGTGCCGGGCGAGCTGCCGGCCGTCGTGCGCGAGGTCAACGGGCAATGGCTGCGTCAGTGAGCCTTTGCCGGGCAGGCGTCCTGTGCCTGCTCTGCCTCGCTGTCTGGACCGCGCCCGTCCTGGCGCGGGAGATTCCGCCGCCGGCCTATCAACTGGCCGCGCACGACGCCGGCATTCCCTCGGCGGTGTTGTACGCCGTGGCCTTGCAGGAAAGCGGCATCGCGCTGCGCGGGCAGCGAACTCCGTGGCCCTGGACCTTGAATGTCGCCGGCCAGGCACGGCGGTTCCAGACCCGCGAGGCCGCCTGCGCAAACCTGCGGCGCGCGCTGCGGGAGGTGCCGGCGACGCGCATCGACGTTGGTCTGGGGCAGATCAACCTCGGCTACCAGGCGCACCGTTTCGATCACCCCTGCGAACTGCTGGACCCGTACCGGAATCTCGCGGTCGCCGCCGCGATCCTGCGCGAACACCACAGGCCCGGCGATGACTGGCTGCTCGCCATCGGCCGCTATCACCGCCCCGCCGGTGGCGCACCGGCAGCCCGCTACCGCCGCAGCGTTCAAAAACATCTGGCGCGTGTGCAGGGCAGCCCGGTTCCGTCCATCGCATCGAGGAGTCATCGACCATGAACATCCGCCTGTGCGTACTGCCGCTGCTGGGTCTGCTGGCCCTCACCGCCCATGCCGCCGACCAGACCCTTGTTGTCGTCGAGGATCGGGGCGGCGCGTCCGCCTTGCCCTACTACCAGGCGCTGAACCTCCAGCCCCGAAACCCTCGCCAGGCACTACCGCCACCGCATATCGAGGTGCCGCCGCTGCCGGGGGAACGTCACGGCGAGGCCGACATGCTGCCAGTGCGCTCGACGCTGTTGACGCCGGGCACGGTGGAGCGTCGGGTGATCGAGGCGCAGGGGTTGCGCCCGCTGTTCCTCGTCGGTGATGACGAACGCTCACGCGCCTGGCTGCGTCAGCGCGTGGAAGTCTTGCACGAACTCGGCGCGGTCGGCCTCGTGGTCAACGTCGAGTCCCAGGTCGCGATGGATGCCCTGCGACGCCTGACGCCGGAACTGATCCTGTCCCCGATCTCCGCCGACGACCTGGCCCGACGGCTTGGCATCCGCCACTACCCCGTGCTCATCACCGCCACGGGGATCGAGCAGTGACATGGCCCAGCCGCATTCGGTGGAAGTCCTGCTGCGTCCGGCGGTCGAGCTTTACACCGTCGCGGTCTGCCTCGGCGCCGCCGTTCTCTGCCTCGCCGCGCCCTGGTCGCTGGCACTGAGCCCGCTGGTGGGCCTGGCCGGTGCGCTGGCCTTTCTGACCTTCGGCACCATCCGCTTCTACGAAGCCTGGGCGATCCTGCGCTATCGCCGCAACATCCGCCGCATGCCGCGCTACGTGATGGCCAGTCGCGACGTGCCGGTGAGCCAGCATCGCCTGTTCGTGGGCCGGGGTTTTCGCTGGGATCAGCGCCACACCCACAGGCTGATGCAGACATACCGGCCGGAGTTTCGCCGCTACGTCGAGCTGACACCGCTCTACCGATCCGTGCGCCGGCTGGAGGAGCGTTTGGAGTTCGCGCCTCGCCCGCTGCCTCTGCTGGCCCGCGTGACTGCGTGGGACAACCCGTTGAACCCGGCGCGGCCGCTGCCGCCGGTCGGCGGCCTGCCACGGTTACACGGCATTGAACCGCACGAGGTCGATGTGTCGCTGCCGCTGGGCGAGCGTGTCGGCCACACGCTGGTGCTCGGCACCACCCGTGTCGGCAAGACGAGACTCGCGGAGTTGTTCATCACCCAGGACATCCGCCGCAGGGTCAATGGCGAACACGAGGTCGTGATCGTCTTTGACCCCAAGGGCGACGCGGACCTGTTGAAAAGAATGTACGTGGAGGCCCAGCGCGCAGGACGCGCAGGGGAGTTCTATTGCTTTCATCTCGGCTGGCCGGACATCTCCGCGCGCTACAACGCGGTGGGCCGCTTCGGACGAATTTCGGAGGTCGCCACGCGCATCGCCGGCCAGCTCTCCGGCGAAGGCAACAGCGCAGCGTTTCGCGAGTTCGCCTGGCGTTTCGTGAACATCATCGCGCGTGCCCTGGTGGAATTGGGACGACGCCCGGACTACCTGCTGATCCAGCGCCACGTCGTCAACATCGATGCGTTGTTCATCGAATACGCGCAGCACTTTTTCGCCAAGGCCGAACCGAAAGCCTGGGAGACCATCGTCCAGCTCGAAGGCAGGCTGAACGACAAGAACATTCCCCGCCACATGATCGGGCGGGAGAAGCGCGTGGTGGCCATCGAGCAGTATCTGTCGCAGGTGCGCGTCTACGACCCGGTGCTCGACGGCCTGCGCTCGGCGGTGCGTTACGACAGGACATACTTCGACAAGATCGTCGCCTCGCTGCTGCCGCTGCTGGAGAAGCTGACCACCGGCAAGATCGCGCAACTGCTGGCGCCGAACTATGCCGATCTCGATGATCCGCGACCGATCTTCGATTGGTTGCAGATCATCCGCAAACGCGCGGTGGTCTACGTCGGCCTGGATGCGCTCTCGGACGCCGAGGTCGCGGCGGCCGTGGGCAATTCGATGTTCAGCGATTTGGTTTCGGTCGCCGGGCACATCTACAAGTTCGGCATCGACGATGGCCTGCCCGGCGCCTCGACCGGCACCAAGGTGCCGATCAACGTGCATGCCGACGAGTTCAACGAATTGATGGGCGATGAATTCATCCCCATGGTGAACAAGGGCGGCGGCGCCGGTATGCAGGTCACGGCGTACACGCAAACACTCAGCGACATCGAGGCGCGCATCGGCAACCGCGCCAAGGCCGGCCAGGTCATCGGCAACTTCAACAACCTGTTCATGTTGCGCGTGCGGGAGACAATCACCGCCGAGCTGCTGACCCGGCAGTTGCCCAAGGTCGAGGTGTACACCACCTCGATCGTCAGTGGCGCGACGGATACCTCCGATCCCCAGGGGCACACCGCGTTCACGTCCAACACGCAGGACCGCATCACCACCACCAGCGTGCCGCTGATCGAACCGGCGCACGTGGTCAATCTGCCGAAGGGGCAGGCCTTCGCACTGCTCGAAGGCGGCAACCTGTGGAAGATCCGCATGCCGCTGCCCGCGCCCGACGCCGACGAGGCCATGCCCAAGGACTTGCAGGAGCTGGCCGACTACATGCGCCAGCACTACGTCGATGCCGGCGACTGGTGGGAAAGCCAGGGCCTGCCGGCGTTGCAGCACGAGGCGCTGCCGGCAGACCTGCTCGACGACTTCAAGCAAATGGCCTTCGCCGATACTGCCGAGGATGGAAGGGCATGAGCGATCCGGCCGTCGCGGCGCAACGCCAACAGGTACGCCAGAGAGGTTTTCTCGCCAGCCTTGTCACCTTGCCGTTTCGCTTCTTCGGCGTGCTGTGCGGGTCGCTGTTGCTGTGCATCCTGATCGAATGGATCGGCATGCACCTGTTCTGGCCGGAACAGGGATGGCGCCACGCGCAGGACATGGTGGCCTACGAGCTGGACCAGCTATCGACCTACTTCACGCGCAGCGTGGTGGTGCAGGAACCGGGGCGCACCGCCCATCGGGTTGTCGAGTGGGCGTATGAATGGGTCCTCCTCAAGACCGGGCTGCTGGAGTGGGTGCAGAACGCCTCCGCGCAGGCCAGCGCCGGCAGCCACGGTCAGACCAGGGATTTCCGGTACTACCTGAGCCAGGTCTATGTCCACCTGGAAAGCTATCTGATCGCGGCGGCGTACACGGTGCTGGTGTTCCTCGTGCGCCTGCTGGTGCTGTGCCTGATGCTGCCGCTGTTCCTCATGGCGGCTTTCACGGGCCTCGTGGACGGCCTGGTACGCCGTGACATCCGCCGCTTCGGCGCGGGGCGCGAATCCGGCTTCGTCTATCACCGCGCCAAGGCGGCCTTGATGCCCCTGGTGGTACTGCCGTGGGCGGTCTACCTCGCGTTGCCGATCAGCGTGAGCCCGATCCTGATTCTCTTGCCGAGTGCCGTGCTGCTGGGCGTGGTCGTGGACATCGCGGCCGGAAGCTTCAAGAAATACCTGTAGTTACGTACACTAGCTACTAAACTTGGGGGTTAAAACAAAGGGTTGCCAGCTAGAGCCAGAGAAGCCTGACGTAACCCGACACGCCAATAGCCTAGGGGAATACAGATGAAGCTGCGTCATGCAAAGATCAAGAACTTCCGGTTACTCGCAGACGTGCAGCTTGCTCTGGAGGATTTGACTACTGTTGTCGTGGGGCGAAACAACAGTGGCAAAACTTGGGTATACGGATTTAATGGTTGATGGGGCACCTTCACCCCATCAATCTGATACCACCCTCAGATGGTTGATAGATGGGGTCGCCTCAGAAAACGGAAAATAAAGCACGCTAAGCCGGTTGCAGCGGTCGTAGCGGCCTGAACTTGCCCGCGCCGATCTTGGCGCTGCTGCGCCAGAGGTAATCGCCGGTGAGGTTGATGTGCTCCCAACCGAGCGGCGACAGGTACTGCAACAGCGCGTCATCAACGGCATGGCCGTTGCCACGCAGCGCGTGCGCAGCCCGTTCCAGATAGACCGTGTTCCACAACACGACGGCAGCCGTTACCAGATTGAGGCCGCTAGCCCGGTAGCGCTGCTGCTCGAAACTGCGGTCGCGGATTTCACCCAGGCGGTTGAAAAACACTGCCCTGGCCAGCGCATTGCGCGCCTCGCCCTTGTTCAGCCCGGCATGCACGCGGCGGCGCAGTTCCACGCTTTGCAGCCAGTCCAGGATGAACAGCGTGCGCTCGATGCGCCCCAACTCGCGCAGGGCGACGGCCAAGCCGTTCTGGCGCGGGTAGCTGCCAAGCTTCCTGAGCATCAGCGAGGCCGTCACCGTGCCCTGCTTGATCGAGGTGGCCAGCCGCAGGATTTGGTCCCAATGGGCGCGGACGTGCTTGATGTTGAGCGTGCCGCCGATCATCGGTTTGAGCGCGTCATAGGCGGCATCGCCCTTCGGGATGTAGAGCTTGGTGTCGCCCAGGTCGCGGATGCGCGGCGCGAAGCGGAAGCCCAGCAAGTGCATCAGCGCGAAGACGTGATCGGTGAAGCCTGCCTTGTCAGTGTAGTGCTCTTCGATCCGCAGGTCGGATTCGTGGTACAGCAGGCCGTCGAGCACGTAGGTCGAGTCGCGCACGCCGACGTTGACGACCTTGGTGTGGAACGGCGCGTACTGGTCGGAGATGTGGGTGTAGAACGTCCGCCCTGGGCTGCTCCCGTATTTCGGGTTGATGTGGCCGGTGCTCTCGGCCTTGCTGCCGGTGCGGAAGTTCTGGCCGTCCGACGATGAGGTGGTGCCGTCGCCCCAGTGCTCGGCGAAGGGATGGCGGAACTGTGCGTTGACATCGGCCAGCGCCGCCCCGTAGGTTTCGTCGCGGATGTGCCAGGCTTGCAGCCAAGCCAGCTTGGCGTAGGTCGTGCCGGGGCAAGACTCCGCCATCTTGGTCAGGCCCAGGTTGATCGCGTCGGCGAGGATCGTGGTCAGCAACAGGTTCTTGTCTTTGGCCGGGTCGCCCGATTTCAGATGCGTGAAGTGCCGGGTGAAGCCCGTCCATTCGTCCACCTCCAGTAGTAGTTCGGTGATCTTGACGTGCGGCAGGATCATCGCCGCTGAAACCGGCCTGGAGCCCCATACAGTCAGTGACGGCGAGCGCGTCAGCGGCGTCTACCGTCGCAGCGTGATGCTGGCCAGCGGGCGTTTTGCGATGCTCGATGATGGCAAGGGTTTCAGCCTGGTGCCCTGGAAGGCGGTGATTGAGCAACGGCTAGGTAGCACCCTCGCAGCGACTGTCCGTGCGGGACATGTGACCTGGGAAATCGGGAGGCAACGTGGCCCCACAGTTTCATAAGGCGAGTCGGTCCCCTCGGTACGGTGGCGATGCTGGGCGCTGAAATGTGTTGCCGCTTTTCCCCGGTTCTTGGTAACATGACGAAATGGTGCATACTTTTATCAGACATAGGCTCATGGTGGTGGCGTTGCTGCTTGCAACGTTCGTTGCCATACCTGTGGCTGACATGTTTCTGTGTGCATCCGAGAGCGTAGATGCTCACTATGTCATGGCGGATTCTCACGATGAGAGTGTGGATAGCCAGAGCAATGGTTCCGACTCAGACAGTGGTCATAGCCATGGGCATTGTCACCATATCTACGCTCACATTCCCCCGGGCACGGCCCCCAAAACCGAGTCCCTCAATTCGACGCATCAGTGGCCAGCCAGTGATGCCCTTGCGTCTCGCACTCCTGACAGGTTGATGCGCCCACCCAAAGCCTGACGACTCCCGGCTGCACCCTTCGTGCGGCCGTTTCGTCAACTCATTCAGCTTTGGGAGTTTCCTCATGTTCACGTCGTTCAGTCGACCGCAGTGGGCGGTTGGCTTTGCTGTGGCTGTTACAGCGGTCTTATTCGCATTACCTTCTCGGGCCGAGCCGGCTCCGCCCTATGAAGCATTGATCGAGAGCCTCGATCGCATCCCCATCACGGTTGAAGCGGAGGCGTTGCTCGACGCTGCCAATGCGCGCGCGCAACAGGCGCGGGCTTTGCCCAATCCCTCTGTCTCCGTGGAAACCGAAAACGTTTACGGTCGCGGTCCCTTTTCCGGCTACGACGCTGCGGAATCAACATTCTCCATCAATCAGCCATTGGAGCTGTGGGGCCAGCGAGGCGCACGTATCGGTGCCGCACAGGCGGAAGCTAAGGTCGCGGCGCTGCGGCGTGATCAAACACAGTGGACGGTCGCTGGCAGTCTTGCGCTGATCTATTCCGAAGCGGAAGCGGCTTCCCTGCAATATGAACTGGCTGTCGAGGCGCTGGAACTGACGGAAGCGGACGCGAACGCAGTCATGCTGCTGATCGAAGAAGGTCGGGAACCCTCACTGCGCGGCATCCAGGCGAACAGTGAAGTTGAATCTGCCCGTGCTGCAGTGGACGAAGCGCGGGCGAACCGCGATGCCGCATTTGCCAGACTGACTGCTGCCGCGATGCTGGTCCAGCCAGTGACCGCCATCGAACCCAGTCTATTGAACCGCTCCCCTGATGCCTCCTTTCAGGCCATGGGCAATCCTCTCACCGTTCAGATTGCCGAGGCAGAACTGGAGGCCGCGAATAAATCGGTGAGTGTCGAGCGGTTGCGTGCGCGTCCTGCGGTAAGCGCGTCGCTTGGTGTGCGGAGGTTCCAGGAATACGACACGGAGGCATTCACCTTCGGCATCAATGTATCTCTCCCCTTGTTCGACAGAAACAAGGGCGCGATCAGTGCTGCCCGTGCAGAGGAACGTGCCGCAGCAGCCAGGTTGACCACAGCAAAGCTGCAAACCCAGGCGAATCGCAGTGCTGCCCAAGCCCGTCTTGATGCGTCCATTACCCGCATACGTGCTGCCGACAAAGGCGTTGCTTCGGCGGAGGAAGCCTACCAACTCGCGCGTGCGGGGTTCGACGCCGGGCGTATCTCGCAACTGGAGCTGCGCAGTATCCGATCGGCTCTGATCAGTGCACGTAATACGGCCGTCAATGCGCGGTTAGCGCGCGTCCGCGCGGAAGTTGAACTCGCAGGCCTTGATGGCCGCGCTCCATTCTGAGGAAGCATTCATGAACTCAACCAAAAACCGGCTCCTCATTGGAGCAGCTTTACTGATCGCCCTAGGGCTTGGCTTCGGCGTCGCCCAATTCGTGCCGCATGCGGAGCATGAAGCGCAGGCCGAGGATGGTGATCATGCCTCTCATGACGAGGGTCATGAAGAAGATGGAGGACACGATGACCACGACGAACACGAGGGAGAGTCGACAGAAGAAGGTGTTGTCGCACTGACGGAACAGCAGATCAAGGCGTCGGGCATCGGTATCGTCAACGTCAGCCGTGGCGGAGGGAATGAATATCGACTGTCAGGCCGCGTTGAACCGGCGGTTGACGCCAAGGCCATTGTCGCCGCGGTCACCAGCGGCCGGGTTGAACAGATTCTCGTTGCTACCGGTGCCTCAGTAGAGGTGGGCCAATCGCTGGCGATCATCGTCAGCGGCGAAGCCGCCACATTGCGTGCCAACGCCGATGCCGCGGTGGCAGAGGCGGAGGCAGCGCGACTTGTCTATCAACGGGACCTGAATCTCGTTGCGCAAGGCATCGTCGCCCGCCAGGAGATGGAGGCATCCCGGGCACGGTCTCTTGCCGCCGACGCAGCGGCGAGGGCAGCGCAGGCGCAAGTCGCCGCCAGTGGATCACCTGATACCTCGGGGCGGCTCACCATCAACAGCCCGATTGCCGGCATCGTCAGCGCCGTGAATATCACCCCCGGTGGGGTTGTGGCGGCCGGCGGCGCTGTGGCGGAAATCGCAGACCCGGCCCGGGTGGAACTGGTGTTCAACGCGCCTCCGGCGCTGGCATC
>OBIC01000353.1_pt1 | contig 13883 bp, 20 predicted proteins | sample 1519831 | NCBI WGS metagenome assembly OBIC01 (sample SAMN03019805, study PRJEB22545) | beach sand metagenome | biome: beach; feature: sea beach; material: beach sand | place: USA: Municipal Pensacola Beach, FL | collected 2010-10-20 | depth 40-45 cm m | reverse complement strand
CATACAGAGCAGAGAGCGTGGCTGTCAGCTTGGACAGGCAATCAACACACAGGAGCGGGACGAACAGATACGAAATGACCCTGCACTGGCCCACGAGCCCTCTGAGGCTGACGAATGGAGAGATTTTGATGAGCACTGCTAAGGTTTTCCTGGTTACTCAAGGCGACTACTCGGACTACAGTGTCTGTGGGGTGTTCAGCACGCACGAAAACGCGGTGAAGTACGCGGCAATGCTTAACGCGGACTGGAGCGCTGCGCGGGTTGAAGAGTACACCCTCGATGAGGGCATAAGCAGGATAGACGCTGGTCTCCATCCCTACCGCGTATTCTTCAAGCCGCGTTTTGCGGACGAGATATGCGAGGTACGCAGAGACGAGCCGAGAGGCTTCCCTGAGACCGCCGAGCTACGGGTCTTGCAGAAGACGTATAAGGGTGAAAACGTGGTACTGGTGATGTGCTGGGCTGAGCACGATCAGGCCGCAATAAAGATTGCTGCGGACAAACGTCGGCAGTGGTTAGCTGAGCAAGCATGATTTATTTAACGCAACAGGAGAGAGTTATATGAGTAGCGGGATGATTGAGATTGTCACCCACGTCACCGTGGACGACCTGTACACCGACATGACCGAGGGCCAGCGTCAGCACATGGCGAACAAGCTGAACAAGCATGGGTACATCAACCCACAAGTGGCTACGAAACAGTCGAACGTGCAGCTGATCAACGAACTACGAGAGCGTGGTACACCGCTGAGCTTTATCGCCCAGCAGTACGAGCGCTAACCAGAAAATCCTAGCGACGGGGACAGGTTGATCGCTGTTACCTGCTAGGTCGTATGAGCGCGATACGGTGTCTGCGCTAGCGGGAGGTTAAGCGGCTTTGTTCCGTGGACTCCCGCGCCCTTATCCACATTAGCTAATGGAGGCAAACATGCCTAAGAAGAGAAAGCCGGAAGGCGAATCCCTGATTTCAGGGTTCCGCAGGCGACTATCGGGCGCAGGACCGGCCCGCGATCTTAAGATACTTGAAGCGGAGCTTAAGGCGCATGGGCTGGACGAGCCCTCGTTTCAGAAGGCGAAGCAGAAGTATATGAAGACGAAGAAGAAGTAGGGAGGGTCAGCGAGGTCCGCAGGCCCAGCGCAATCCCTACCTACCCGCGTCCGACCCCCTGAGGAAGCCGAAGCCAACAAGCGGAGGATAACGGAGACGGGGACCAGCGGGGCTGGCATGGCAGTCGCCAGTGGGAAAGAAGGCTGCCCCAAATCCTGGCCGGGTGTGAATATTTACGATTGACACTCGGCCTTTTTATCTTTAGACTATAGGTGTAAGTTGAATGGCCCATCAGGGCTCCCATGACATAACAGGAGAATATTATGTCGAACGTAGCAAAAGGCACCGTGGCCTTCTCAAACCTCACGGAGCACGAGGTATACAACAACCAGAGCACTGGTAAGTTCTCTCTGGTGATCGTGCTGGATGAGGCAGAGGCCTCGAAACTCGAAGACCTCGGCGTCAAGCTGAAGGAGTACGAGGACAAGGTGCAGCGGAAGTTTGCATCGAAGTTCAACGTCGGTGTTATCGACGCTGACGACCAGCCGGTCGCAGGGGAAATCCCTCGTGGCTCTAAGGTCAACGTCCTGTACAAGCTGGGCGACGACCACCCGCAGCACGGGGTGGGCACCTACCTCGCCAAGGTCCGTGTGACGGAAATGGCGGACAGCATGGAAGGCGGCGAAGACCACCCTGACTTCTAATGGGTGATCGTCACGACCTCCCCTGTCCCGATTGTGGGAGCAGCAGTGCCTTGTCTCAGTACGAGGACGGGCACACCTTCTGCCACAAGTGCAAGACATGGAAAGCAGCTGACGGGGCCGTGGTGGCCTCGTCTCCCTCTACCCCTCCACGGGAGCTACAAATGGACGGTTTCATTGCGGCCATTGAGGACCGTAAGATATCTAAGGCGGCCTGTCAGAAGTTCGGAGTCACTATCGACTACGCTCCTGACGGCTCTATAGCCCACCACTGGTATCCTCACTACCATCAGGAGACTGGTGAGTTGGTGGCGAGTAAGAAGCGCGACTGTGCGAAGAAAGCAGCTCGTGCTAAGGGCGCATTCAAGTGGACCGGAGACCGTGAAGGCATAGGCCTGTTCGGTCAGAAGGCCTGCAAAGGCGGCGGTAAATACCTCACGATCACAGAAGGAGAGCTAGATTGTCTGTCCGTAGACGATATGTTCAACAACAAATGGGACGTATGCAGTCTCAGAGACGGGACTGGTGGTGCAGTGCGGGACATCAAGGAGAGTCTGGAGTTCATCGAGAGCTACCAGCACGTTGTCCTTTGTCTCGATCAGGACGAGGCGGGCCAGAAGTGTCTGGACGACATCAAGGACCTGATCAGCCCGAATAAACTCCGCATCGTCTCCCTGTCACGTAAGGACGCTAATGCGATGCTTATGGCAGGGAAGATCAAGGAGTTCGTAAAATCCTGGTGGGATGCGAAGGACTACCGGCCCGATGGGCTGGTGTCCATCCGTGACACCCTGAGCGCGGTGAAAGCCTACCGTGACACCCCTTACGTCCCCTACGCGTGGCAGGGCCTGCAGAATATGCTGCTAGGTCAGCGCAAGCAGGAGATTGTCATATGGGCCGCTGATACGGGCATGGGGAAGACCACCCTTATGCGCGAAGTGGTCGATAACATTGTCAACCAGACCGAGACGGACAGGGTTGGCGGCCTTTACCTCGAAGAAAGTATTGCGAAAACTACCCTCGGATGGATGAGTTTCGCAGCGGGCCGCCCTCTGCACAAGGAACTGGCTGAGTTGTCTGACGCCGAGCTTGAAAAGTATTGGGAACTAGCGACCCGAGGCAACCGTATTGAACTGCTGGACCATCAAGGCTGGCAGAACAACATGGACACCCTCAAGGCGCGGGTCCGCTATATGAAGCGAGCCTTGAACTGCGAATGGATTATCCTCGACCACCTTCACATTGCCCTGAGTTCCATTGCGGGCGCTACAGGGGATTGGAGCGGCATTGACGAGCTTATGACGGAGTTCCGCTCATTGGTCCACGAGCTAGACGTCGGTCTGCACCTTGTCTCCCATATCTCCGGAGACGCGTCTGATCGCCGCCTGAGAGGGTCTAAGGGTATCAGCCAGCTGGCAGATGCTGTGATCTTCGCAGAGCGCGACAAGGACGCCGAGGGGGACGAGAAGAACATCACCCGCCTGTATGTAGATAAGAACCGTTTCGGTGGCGACGTGGGCTTCGCCTGTGCGCTCCGTTACGACCCCTACACAGGCCGAATGAAGGAAGAGAGCGGGTCCCCTGCGCCTCTCTCGGAGCCAGAGGATTTCTAAATGAACCGTTGTCGTAAACAACACGTCCGGTGTGATATCCTGACCCCCGATGGGGCGGTGTATACCGGCTACAATTCGTGCTCTGTGGAGGGAGCCGAATGCCCGAGAGTAGAGGCGGGCTGTGCGTCCGGTGAGGGTTACGAGTTGTGTGGCCCTCAACGGCACGCCGAGGTCGATGCCGCCCTTAGGTCCAGAGGGCCTATCGCGGGAGGTGTCGCCTTCATCACCGGCCACACCTATGCCTGTAACGCCTGTCAGGAGTTCCTAGCTGAGTGCGGGGTTACGGACATACAAATCGTCAGAACTGACGTCCAACGTGGTGTACTGCAGGATATGCGACAGAAATGGCGGATGTAATCAAAGCAAAAGCGCGGCTGGTGGTGATGAATCTGTCTGACTCCACCACCCACCCGCAGACAAAAATGATGTCGGAGCTAGTGGTTTTGGAGTGTGCTAAGCGAGCAGGAATCACACCACAGCAGGCCCTGACGTTTATTATGGCGCTGGCCGATATGGAGACAGATTAGTAGAGGGAAAGCTATGAGTTATGAAGGAAAAGACGGATTCGTTCGGGACGTGCTTAAGGTACGTGAGGGCTGGGAGTGGTTACGTGAGTCTCCCCACATGAAGCCCCATTGGGAGCGCTTGCGTGGCGCAGGGATAAAGGATTGGGGGCACGCCTTCACGAATATCCTGGTCGAGGGGGCGAGAAAGGACGCCTACACTGTGGTCCACACCCTGCTCTGGACAGCTGCTGCGTCCATTTCGGTAAATGTTGGTATTTTGGTTGCTAGTCTGGTAGGCTAGTGTATACTAAGGGTACACATTGGGAGAACGAACTTGCGACCCTTAATTCTTGATATCGAAACAAATGGTTTTAATCCGGACGTCATATGGACCTGTGTCGTTATGTACGGCACCGAGGTCTTCGAGTTTACCGATGCTCCGTCGTTCAATAATTTCCTGAAGGAGCTACCGGACCATGTTGAAGTCTTTGCTCACAACGGCCTTAGTTTTGACTACCCTATTCTATCTCGGCTATGGGGGACAGATTGGTCCCGATTTACGCTTCGTGACAGCCTTGTTATGTCTCGTCTTGCTGAGCCTAGTCGTGTGGGTGGACATTCGCTCGCAGCGTGGGGAGATCGATTGGGGTTCCCAAAGGGGGACCATACAGACTGGACTCGATACTCTCCCGAAATGTCAGCGTATTGTCGTCAAGACGTGGCGGTCACTGAAAGACTTCTTAAGGTCTTAGAGCCGCAGCTGTCGGGTTTTGACGAGGAATCCCTCAACCTAGAGCACGACACTGCCCGCATCATTGCGGACCAGCGTGCGAGGGGGTGGCTTCTACACGAGCAAGGCTGCCACACCCTTTTGGCTACTCTCAAGGAGCGCCAATTCACTTTGGAAGACGAGGTACGGGAGACATTTAGGCCGCTGTATGCTAAGACTCGTGAGTACACTCCGCGTCCTACGCAGGGCGGCTTTTGGAACCGTAGCTCCTGTGGTCCGCTCAAGGACACGCCAGAGCTAGTGGGCGGTAAGTTCACAAGTATCAGGCTGGAGCCGTTTAACCTCGGCTCTCGCCGCCAGATAGGGAAGTACCTTCAGCGTTTCGGTTGGAAGCCGACTGCGTTCACGGAGACCGGACAGCCCATCGTGGATGAGGGGACGCTGGAGCGTATCGAGGGGATTCCACAGGCGAAGCTGATTAGCGAGTTTCTGATGGTTCAGAAGCGTGTCGCTCAGGTGCAATCCTGGCTCGACGCTATGGACGACGACGGGCGCGTACACGGCTCTGTGAACCCCTGTGGTGCGGTGACGGGCCGTATGACCCACAGCAAACCTAACGTGGCGCAGGTGCCTGCTGCCCGCGCCCCTTATGGTAAAGAGTGCCGTAGTGTCTGGACGGTGCCGGAAGGTTACAAATTGGTAGGGTGTGACGCCAGCGGTCTTGAGCTTCGCTGTCTCGCCCATTATATGAACGACCCTGACTACACCCGTACGGTGTGTGAGGGCAAACAAGAGGATGGAACAGATGTCCACACAGTCAATCAGCACGCTGCAGGTTTGGCAACCCGCGATCAAGCGAAAACTTTCATCTACGCGTTTCTTTACGGCGCGGGCGATGCGAAGGTGGGAGAGATCGTGGGTAAAGGCCGCCAAGCAGGCAAGGCGCTCAAAGAAGAGTTTCTACGTAAAACCCCTGCTCTTGCGGCTTTACGGGAAAATGTTGTTCGCGCAGCGGCGAAAGGGTATCTAAAGGGGATTGACGGGCGGAAGCTATGGGTGCGCTCAGAGCACGCCGCCCTTAACACCCTTCTGCAGGGGGCAGGCGCTATCATTATGAAGCGGGCCCTCTGCATTCTGGACGATTATGCAACACGGAACTCACTAGACTATGGATTCGTAGGGAACATTCACGATGAATTTCAGGCAGAAGTGTACGCCCCGCAGGCGGAACAGTTTGGACGCCTCGCAGCCGCCTCGATTGCTGCTGCTGGTGAGTATTATAACTTTCGGTGCCCTCTGGCTGGCGATTATGCCGTAGGGGACTCATGGGCGGAGACACATTAATGGATACAACAATGGAGCGAGACGTGACGGTCACTTACATCGTCTCAGCGTATGCGGTGCCCGAGGGGTATTACAGCACCCTTACGGAAGCCAGAGAGCACTGGAGGAAGTTGGTGGAGTCCTACGGGCGGAGTTGCTGCACGATACGTAAGCGGTGGGAAGAGACTACCACGCTGGTCACTGAACAGCACGTACAAGGGGGTGCCTAATGAGCCCGACAACCATACCAGCAGACATTTACCGTATGCTGATCAAAAAGCAGCCCGCGAAGGGTGTTGATATCGAACAGGTCGCTGACGAGTTCGCAGGGGCCTGTAGGGACGCCCTGATTGAGGCTCTGACGGTCGAGCAGGAACGTAGGGGCGTGCTGCGTCTGAGCGCTGTAGGGAAGCCTGACAGACAAGTGTATCAAGAGTATCATGGTGTTGAGGGCGAGCAGCTGGCTGGCTCCACCTACATCAAGTTTCTGTACGGCCACATCATCGAGGCGCTGGTCCTGGCCCTCACCGAGGCTGCAGGGCACGAAGTTACGGAGAAGCAGAAGGTCTGTCGAGTCGAAGGCGTCAAAGGCCATCAGGACTGCCGTATCGACGGTGTGTTGACCGATGTCAAGAGCGCCAGTACGTACGGGTTCAAGAAGTTCAAAGACCGGAAGATGCCCTTCGACGACCCGTTCGGCTACGTGGCTCAGATGAAGGGGTATGCCCACGAGGAAGGAGATACGGAGTTTGGCTGGCTGGTGATGGACAAACAACACGGCCATATCGAGTACGTCAAGTACGACATGGATAAACTCACGAAGGCAGAGAAAAAGGTCTTCGACTACGACATCACCGAGAGGGTCCAACATCTAAAAAAGCTGGTACGGGACAGCATTCCCGCAATCTGCTACGAGCCGGAGCCGGATGGCAAGAGTGGCAACGAGAAACTCGCAGTCGGCTGCTCTTACTGTGCTTTCAAACACCAGTGCTTTCCGGAGTTACGGACCTTTATTTTCGCCTCTGGTCCAAAGTATTTAACAAAGGTAGAGAGGGCTCCGAATGTTACTGAAGTGGTGGAGGGCTTCTGATGAATTACCAGGATTTTAAGGAGTGGTTCCTGTCCGAGTACGAAGCAGATGAAATTGTGGAATTGTTACAAATTGAAGCGACGGAACTACTGGACAGGTTTGAGGATAGTGTGTTAGACTATTGGAAAGAACAGCAGGGCGGAGAGTGCTATGAGTAACGTGGTATGTGAAGGGGATTTGAATTCCGACGCGAAAGGGTCAGCAGCCCGTATGAATGCAGGGAAGCTGCCGGTGGAGTTGGTGCCTCTCCGCGCTTGGCAAATGACATGGGTTAGACTGGATGGGTACTCGCCGGAGCTTCAGGCTCTGATTAACAGCCTCCGTGCGTGGCAAGAGGGGGACGATACAGCCCTGCTGGAGGCGTGGGCCTATTTCCCTCAGGTCTGGATGGACGAAGTGGTCCGCGTGCTGGACTTCGGGCAGAAGAAGTATGCAGCATGGAATTGGGCGAAGGGGCAGCGTTGGGGATGCACCCTTGGGTCCCTTATACGACATATCCGTTGCATCGTGGAGAAGAACGAAGCGTTGGATTCAGATAGCGGCCTAAACCATTGGGGCCATATTGGCTGCAACCTTATTTTTCTTGTGTGGTTTCAAACACACTACAAGGAAGGGGATGATCGCCCTCCGGTGTACGACAATGATCTGTAATTTTTCATCAAGCGGGCGGCCTCTGTCCATCGACCCTAACGAAATTATTGCGATCTTGCCCGCCTCCGCTGACAGACAAAAGTCGTGTGTGGTGCTGCGGAACGAAATGGAAATCATCATTGACGAGAATAGCCGAGTGGCTAGCGGTCACTGGTATGACACACTGGTCCTCAACTTCTACATGGGGGTTGAAGACGACGATGAAGAGGAAGAGGAAGTAGATGAAGACACCTGACGTGTACGTCGTAGGGGGCCCTGATGCCCACATCAAAAACCAGTGGGAGGCAATGACTAACTCCCGCTCCGAGGCAGAGAAGATCGCTGCTGAAATTCCTGGTGGGCAAGTGAAGAAGGTGGATGAGAAGCACCTTCGAGCCCGCCGGAGGCGACGTAAGCGTGCCTAGACAACTAAAACCGAGGACACGAGCCGGTGGGACATGGACAGAAGCCAGATATTGGTCGTTTATACGCAGCGCTCTTAGGGCTGCATGGGGGAGATACCCCGTTAAACATCAGGTTAAGGCCGCGAGGCGTAGGGAGGTCAAGGGCAAACGCCATAAATATGAGTATCCATGCGCTTCATGTAATGAGTGGTTTCAAGACAAAGACGTGCAAGTTGATCATATACACCCCGCAGGCACGCTTCGTCGTTACGAGGACCTACCGGCCTTCGTAGAGGGCCTGCTATGCGAGGCGGATAACCTACAGATACTCTGCAAGGAGTGTCATAAGATCAAGACAGGAGAAGAGCGTGAGCAAAGGAAGCAGAAGGAGACCGACGGATGAGAAGAGATACGGAGACAATTGGGACAACATATTTCGACGTACCGATCAGGTTGACCCCGAGACAGATGGACGCGATTGTGGTGGCGAGTCTGCAGACGGAGCTACATCAGAGGGGACTGGACCCAACGGTGGCCGTGGCGATCAAGACACTGCTGGCGTGGTACAGCCCCGACGAGGCTTTTACGACAGCCGACTGGCGTAAGGAAGTACAATGACCCCTATTGAACGTGATACTTTCATAGACCCGCGCATCATCGGAATGGCTATCCAACTGGACCCTCCCTTTGACGAATGTGCCGGAGTTGATCTTAATGTGGCGGCATGGGAGAGCGCTCAGCATTGGGGCCGAAAAGAGCCGGAGTGGATGGATTATTATGAGGCGTTCGTGCTGTGCTGCAGCGCCATACTGGAGACCGTAGAATGACTAAAAAGACCATAAGGGCAGGAACAACCGATGGGACGGGAAAGACGACCGTTCAATACACAAACGGTACGATGGACCAGTACCAAGAGTTTATCCACAAGAGCCGCTACGCCCGCTGGCTCCCTGAGGAAGGCCGCCGTGAATCCTGGCCGGAGACCGTAAACCGCTACGTTAGCTTCTGGCGGGACCGTGGGCAGATTAGCGAAGAAGAGAAAGTGGTGCTGTTTGACGCCATACACCAACTGGAAGTCATGCCTTCAATGCGCTGTCTTATGACCGCAGGGCCTGCCTTGGAGAGAGACAATGTTGCGGGATTTAACTGTTCGTACCTGCCTGTGGATAGCGTTCGGGCTTTTGATGAGCTTATGTACATTCTTCTCTGCGGCACAGGTGTCGGCTTTAGTGTGGAGTCTCAATACGTTGAGCAGCTTCCTACCATAGCGGAGAGTTTCCATGACACAGACACCACCATCGTGGTCGCAGATAGTAAAATTGGCTGGGCTAAGGCTTTCAAGCAACTGGTCAGCATGTTGTACGTGGGTGAAATCCCATCTTGGGATGTCTCCCGTATCCGTCCCGCCGGAGCCCCTCTCAAAACTTTTGGTGGACGTGCGTCCGGTCCCGACCCCCTTGTCGAGCTTTTTGTCTTCACGACCGAAGTATTTCAAGCGGCGAAAGGTCGTAGGCTTTCCCAACTCGAATGTCACGACATCTGCTGCAAGATTGCCGAAGTCGTTGTCGTGGGAGGCGTACGGCGTTCAGCCCTTATCTCGCTCAGTGACGCCCGCTCCCATTCCATGTCCCGAGCCAAGTCCGGACAGTGGTGGGTAGATAACAGCCAGAGGGCTCTGGCGAACAACAGTGCGGTGTATACCAAGAAGCCGGACTTTGACTTCTTTCTGGATGAAATGCGGGCGTTGTATGAGAGCAAGAGTGGTGAACGCGGGGTATTCTCCCGAGCCGCCTGTCAGCACATTGCGGCTAGGAATGGTCGAAGAGAAAGTGATCGTGAGTTCGGTACAAACCCCTGTTCCGAGATCATTCTTCGCCCCAATCAGTTCTGTAACCTTTCCGAAGTCGTGGTCCGGCCAGAAGACACCTTGGCGACACTTAAGGATAAAGTCCGAAAGGCAGCTATCCTCGGGACTCTCCAAGCGACTCTCACGGACTTCCGCTACCTCCGGAAAATCTGGAAGACCAACACCGAAGAAGAGGCTCTTCTTGGAGTTTCTCTCACGGGAATTATGGACCACCCTGTACTGAGTGGCAGGGACCTACATGGAGGCCAGTTTGCACCTAAGAAGTTCCGAGACCCGATTACAGGGGAGGTATGCTTGGCTGAAGTCCTCGCTGTCCTCCGGAAGGTTGCAGTCGATACTAATAAAGAATGGGCTGACAGGCTTGGCATTGCTCCTAGTGCTGCCATTACTTGCGTTAAGCCCTCTGGCACTGTTAGCCAGCTGGTTAATAGCGCGAGCGGAATCCACCCCCGATTCAGTCCTTTCTATGTCAGAACTGTACGAGCGGACAGCAAAGACCCCTTGGCTCGTCTCATGGTGGACCAAGGTTTCCCTATGGAGCTGGACGTCACGAACAGTAATAATCTGGTGTTTTCTTTCCCTGTATCTGGACCTGTGGACAGCAAGTGTGCCGACGAAGTGGGAGCTTTGGAACAGCTTCGTCTCTGGCTCATCTATCAGGCCCACTGGTGCGAGCACAAACCCTCAATCACTGTGTACTACAGGGACGATGAGTTCCTAGAGGTTGCTCAGTGGATGTGGAAGAACTTCGACGTGCTCTCAGGTATCGCCCTACTGCCCTATAGCGAGCATACGTACCAACAAGCTCCCTACCAGGAAATTTCTCGGTCGGAATACGAGGACAGAAAAAAGGCCCTACCGGAATTCGATTGGGCCTTACTGGAAGAGTACGAAAGGGAAGATCAGACTACAGGGTCACAAGAGCTGGCCTGTGTCGGAAACGTCTGTGAAATGCCGGACCTGACCTAGTCCTCATCGTCCTGCACCCTTAGGAGGTTGGCGAGCAAACCTGCTCCGCCAGCCGCCTGCAGGGCCATGTCGCGTTTCGCCTGTCTCACACCAGCCTGTGTCGGGGCGGCCTCGGTGTAGTTGCGGACAATCTGGTCCCACGTCATGGAATCAGACGGGGGTTTGATGTTGGTGAACTGAGGGGCCTCGTAGACAGCTTCTTCTGGCTTCCGCACCTTACTCGGCTTTCCGCTCTTAAGCATCTTCGGAGGCTGGAACACCGTGTTGCCCATGGCGTCCCTCTTCGGGGCTTTGAGTTTCTTCCCTGCCTGCAGGTTCTTGATGTTTGTGATCATCGGGGGTGTCACGGCCACCACGTCGCTTGGTAGAATAGACTTGCCCCCAAGGGCTGTCGCGGGGGCCTGTACGGCCTTAAGGGTGTTCTCGAAGAAGTCGTGCGTGTCGGCCATCATAATCTTCAACGTGCCGTCCGTATCGACCTTACCCACCCATTGTACACCACCTTCAGTGATAGCGGAACCCACCTTACTCCCCTTGATATACACGCCTGTGTCGTCGGCTCCCGCGACTGTCCAGTGCTCCTTCCTCTTCCCCTTCTGCTTCCCTGCAAACTTCGGGTCTGAGTCAAGACGTTTCAGTCCATCCACCAGCTCGTCAATAGGAACGGTCCCATCGGCACGTATCGAGTCTTTGAACACCTGAGTGATCGCGGCCTTCGCGGGGTTGCCATAGACCACGTCGTTGAAATGCCCGCCTGATTCAAAGGACTGCGGCATCTTCATGGTGATCTTCGTCCCGCTCTTCATGTTCTGCCCACTCTGAATCATATCAGCTAGCGTGGAGGCTTCCGACGCGTTAAGTCCGTGGACGCCTCCGGCGCTGTCGGCAATACTGAAATACCCCAGTTCGTCCGCTAGCTCGTTGGGTCCGTTCAGGAAGTAGGTGCCGTCGTAAGGCTTCGAGGGCTCTGTGCCCATCTTCGACCCTGTCAGGGTTTTCTCATCAAAACCGTCCCAAGCACGCCGAGGGTCGGAGGGAATCAGATCGGCCTGCTCTCCGATGTGGCGTTGGTAGAGCATGTTGGCGACAGCCTTAGGTCGCCTCTTGCTATCCACTTTCGTGGACATACCTCGGTCATTAACCACACCAGAGACTTCGTCCTGTGTGTCCCACAGCTCCTTCACACGCTTCTGTTGAGGGACTGTGACGCCCTGCTCGTTCCAAAGGGCGCGGCTCTTCGGATCGATCAAGTGCTGTCCGGCGCTCTTCAAGCTGTCTAGTAAGTGGCTGCCGAAGCCTTCCGCAGTCTGTAAGCCGCCTGTAATATCTTCAACCGAGCCAGGAAGCACTTTAGAAGCCGCGTCAGCAATCCCCTCGATAACGGGACCCGCAGGCCCCTCAGGACCATACCAGTTCTTGATGTAGTTCCCTGCAGAACTGATCGCACCTGCGGCCTGCTTACCTTTACCGGCAAGGGCACCGAATGGGACGAAGTTCAGGGGGTCGCCTACGATGTCAAGTGCTGTGTTTCCCGCAGCATACAGGTGGTGGTCAAGTTTGGACGGGTTCTCTGCCGGAGAGAACCATTCTTCCTCGTCCCCACTTATGGCCTTCTTCGTAGTCCTAAGAGGCACTTCCAACATATCAAGAATACCCATTATTCCAATTCCTCGTCTTCTGCACTAATTGCTTGTTGTGTGAGTTCCAGCAGGGCCTGACGGTCAGCAGCCAGCGTCTCAGCCACAATCCCGCCCTTGGCAATGACTTCGTCTATGGCCTTGAGAGCGTTGTGGTACGCAGCCCTTGAGGCCCTCGTGAGAGGTCTGGTGAGGCCGTAGCCCGCCATAAGGGCTGTCATAGCTGCGGCTGTGGGGGCGTGCATACCTGTGGCACCTACGGCCAGAGGGGTGGTAGGCATGTGGATGCCTGTGTGGCGGGCAAAGTTGTCGAGCATCCGGCCTACGGCTGTCCCAGCCTCTTTAGCCGCCCGAGGGGCTGTACGTCCTCTGGCACTCAACAGACGATGCTGCTTGTCAAGGCTCTCACGGACTTTGACGTCCGGAGCGGCCTCGATGATAATATCGTTCATCTTCTTCCTAAGGGAGTCTCCGGCTATATGCCTGCCGTTCAGGAAGGCTGCAGACGGGGCTTGGAAGTTCAATAACTCGTCGTCAAAACGCCGACGCACTTCAATAAGGTCGCGGGCAGAAATGGTCTTCTTCCCCTTAGTCGCCTCTTTCAGCATTTCATCGAATATCTGGAACATCCTCACCGCGCTCTCGCTAGCGTCCCCAACGAACGCAGGGTGCTTCCCTACCTCGTTGACCGCGTTGATCATGCGGTTGTAAACTTCCTCGGCGTTCATCTCCACGTCAGCAAGCTGGTTGTCCAGATCGTCAGCCAGCCGACGCACTTCGTCGTTCAGTTTGTTGGTGACGTCCTGATAGCTCTTTTTAGGGTCAATCGTTTTGAGGTTGCGGACTTCCTTAATAACATCCTGTTCAAACTCAGTTGGGTTGTAGGTACGACGTCCCGTTAGCCCCTCTTCCGTCACACGGAGAGTGGTGTCTTCATCCATGTCCGGCGTCAGAAGTCGACGTATCTCGGTCTCACGGTTTGTGGTGTCTTGGGCTAGGCGCTTGCGGCCATAGGGCTTCGCCAGCGACTTCTTAGGCATCTTGAGCTTCGGACCAGGAGCCAACGTGGTGGCGATGGTTCCTATCTGACCTACGCGACGAGCAAGGTCCGGAGACGCCTCTTCAAACTCGTCCCACGCTTCCATACCCTTCTGCACGATATCGCTTTGGGCAACAGCAGAAGCGCCTGCAGCAATAGCGTCTTCTGCCTCTTTAGGCAACACAGCCTTTCCGCCTGTGATCAAAGCATCACCACCTATGTCACCAACCGCAGGCAGTAGATCGCTACCGAGCACCGACAGGGTCTTACCTGCTACGCCTTCGTCCCTTCGCGCTGTAGGGTCTCCGTGGAGACCCTACAGCGCG
>OBIC01000352.1_pt1 | contig 13954 bp, 13 predicted proteins | sample 1519831 | NCBI WGS metagenome assembly OBIC01 (sample SAMN03019805, study PRJEB22545) | beach sand metagenome | biome: beach; feature: sea beach; material: beach sand | place: USA: Municipal Pensacola Beach, FL | collected 2010-10-20 | depth 40-45 cm m | reverse complement strand
GGGGCGACGCCTTCCGCGCCGCGGTCAAGGCGATGGCCGAAGGGAAGCGGCCAACAAAGGGGCCAAGATGGGCAAATCGCCGAGCGTTGGGCTCAATATTGAGCTGCCAATGGAGCAAAAGCCCAACCCCTACCAAGACGTAGAATTGATGTTCCGACATTTTTTTACACGTAAAGTCATGTTTGTAAAATATGCCTCGGCTTATGTCGTCATGCCCGGTGGTTTCGGTACGCTGGATGAGTTGGCAGAGATCATGACGCTCGTTCAAACAGGTAAAACACAGCGCATTCCCATTATTCTGGTGGGATCAGATTTTTGGAAAGGATTGATGGACTGGATTCATCAATCCATGTTGGCATCGGGAACGGTATCGGCTGAAGACCTGCAGCTCATTGAAATGATTGACGATCCGCAGGGAGTGGTTGATGCAATTTTTGATTATTACGAAGGTATTGATGTTGATCCGGCGGATGTTTCAGAAGAAATTCCTATGGATCTCTAATAGCATGCCATGGCTGTGTATTAAAATGCGGCGATAGAACCGCGTCCTACAAATTTCAAAATATTAAAAGATGAGAGACGATGGATACGATAAAAACAGCACTAGATACCAGTTCAAACGAATACCAGGAGAACTACAAAGCATCCCTGGAGCGTCGGGAGGAGCTTTATCAACTCCGCTCAGAAGCACGACAGGGGGGATCGGAAAAGGCGCGAAAGTTACATAAAGATCGTGGACAAATGACCGTCAGAGAGCGTATCCATGCCTTAATTGATCCAGGTTCACCCTTCTTTGAAATTTCGGAGCTGGCAGGTTTGCATATGTATGACGGTGTGCCGCCGGGCGGCAGCATGGTGACGGGTGTGGGTCGGGTCAAAGGCCGCAATTGTATGATCATTGCCAATGATCCAACGGTGAAAGGTGGCACATTATTCGGCATTACCTGTAAAAAGCACGTGCGTGCTCAAACAATTGCGCGCCGGTATCGGCTGCCTTGTATTACGATGGTCCAGTCCGGCGGTGCGTTTCTACCCGATGTTGCCAATATCTTTCCGGATATTGGTCATGGCGGGACGATCATGCGCAACCAGGTGCTGATGTCTGCCGAAGGTACGGCCCAAATTGCACTCGTTCATGGCCCGTCTACAGCGGGCGGTGCCTACATTCCTGCACTGTGTGACGAAGCGGTGATTATCCGCGAACAAGGTGCAATGTTTCTTGGCAGCCCCGAATTAGTCTTTGCCGCAACCGGTGAAGTGGTTGGACAGGAAGAATTGGGTGGTGCAGAAATGCACTGCAGTGTTAGCGGTGTCACCGACCATATTGCAGAAGATGATGCCCACGCCTTAGCGATCACCCGCAACATTGTTGAAAACCTGGGCTCGCTACCGAAGATGCGCTGGGACGTTGCTCAGCCGGCTGAGCCACTTTACCCGATGGAAGAAATTTACGGCATTATCAGCCACGACCCCAAACTGCCAACAGATAACCGGGAAATTTTGGCCCGTTTATTGGACGGCAGTGAATTTCATGAATTTAAAGCCATGTATGGTGACACCTTAATCTGTGGCTTTGGGCGCATCAAAGGTTTCTCAATCGGTATTTTGATGAACAACGGTGTATTGTTTTCAGAAAGTGCGAGTAAAGCCGCGCACTTCATTGATTTATGCTGCAAACGGGATATCCCGATTCTCTTCAGTGCCGACATCAATGGTTTTATGGTTGGCCGCGAAGCCGAGGAATCCGGCATTGCCAAGCATGGCGCTAAAATGATTACCGCAATGGCCTCTGCCAAAGTACCACGTATCAGCCTGATTACCGGTGGCTCGTATGGGGCAGGCTATCTTGCTATGTGTGGGCGGCCTTTTGAACCTGATTTTATGTTCATGTGGCCCAATGCCCGGGCAGCTATCATGGGGCCTGATCAAGCGGCCACAACACTTTCTCTGGTTCAAGAGAAAATACATCAGCGAGAGGGGACTACCTGGCCAGATGACGAACGGGAAACCTACAAAGGGCAAATCAGAAAAATCTACGAAGACTTTTCCAATGCCTACAATTTTGCTTCGCATATCTGGTGCGATAATGTTATCGACCCACTGGAAACCCGGGATGTGATTGCCATGTCATTGGATCTGGCAGGCAGGGTACCCGGCGAGTCCACGACCTTTGGTGTGTTCAGGCAGTAAAATCCGTAAAAAATACGGCTGTCGCCAATCCCCTAACCATTTGTTGAGGGATTGGTGTTCAGCGAGTATTGAGCGCTAAGTATTTTTTGATTACGAAAAGCTCACTTATACAAGGAGCAAAGCAAACTTTTTGCTGTGGCCTAATAGATCTAAAAACAAACTGCAGAGCTTGTTGATCAATAAAAAAGAGGCTTACTTTTTCCATACATAAGTGCTACGTGGGAGCCCTTCACGAATTGCTCGATCACGAATGGCAAGGGCTTGAGACTTTGTTAGGTTGGACCCAAGTAACACCACATAAAAGCCATCCCACGAGATTTTGCTACCCACTTTGACATCCCAGCCCTTCTTCTGATACTTGCTGGCTTGCCGTTCTGCACTGTCCCGGTTACGGTGTGCACCGGCAACAACAAACCAACTTTTATTGTTGCTGCCTTTCAGGCCTTTTAAAAAACGGCTTACGGCACTGATATCCTCATGGCGCCCTCGGGGAGCATCTGCCGCATAGGCCTGACGGATAAAAAAGCCCTGACTTTGTTCTTCAAATGAAATACCGCTGCCCTGCTGAGGTCGACCTGCTTGTAACTCTTGGATTTGTTCACGGGCGACGTCGAGCTGGCTATTCGCCTTATTCAGGTTGGCGCCAGACTGAAGGCCGATAATGAGAGCCGGTGCCATCACACCCAGCTGAAAGGCTTTTTGGATGTTGGTCTCCTGGTTGACCTTCACCACGATGGCGCCGAGGGCCATGAGTATCAACGCCTTTGCGCAGTAACCCAGAAAGGTGAGCAGGTCGAAGTCAACAAACAATGAGGCCGGGTCGAGTGTTAATGCCTCTGCGAGCAAAGTACCTGCACCTGCGATAGCGCCCCAAAAAATTGCTTCCCGCTGTGTGGCCACATCTCCCTCCTTTCTTAACGCATTGCCGTTATGATCCCACCGGATGAAACCTGTTTCCGTGGGTTTGACTATGCCAGCAAGTTTACACAGCCTATCCGCTATTTGTCACACTTTCTGAAAGTCGTTTGGAGGTTTTTACGCGTTAACAGACGAAGGTCTGTATGGTACTTTGATGATAGCCCTCGGGAGGCTTCGATCTTTGACGAATTGCCATAACTGGCGAGAGAAGAGCCATTATTCGGCAAAATCACCGCACGGGGTTACCCGTTTTATTGGCTGATCTTTGCTTCTTTTCGGTACGGTGTGTGTTCTGCATTTCACAGCTTCCGAGGTGTTCCGTCCCTTCTTTGGAACGACTCATCCCATCTAGGGAATGTTATTCATCATCACTCTGGGTGTTGTGACGTTGCTTTTTTTACTCAGCCTAGGGTGCTTTTTTTGCCCATCGGATAGTGATAGAAGCTTAAGGTTTGTTGCGTTAGCTTCGCTTCCATTTGGAATCGTGATCCTTGGGGTCGACCTTCTGGACGCTTTTCGCCTGACTTATTATCTGCTCTGGCATATTCTTTGGGAGCACGTGCGCCTCCACTGGCTTTTCAGTGAACCGTTTTCTTTTGGCGCATGATCCATGCTGGGATCAGCGCCAAAAAGAATGCGATTGCACTGACGATAAACCCATCCTGGAACCCGACAGTAGCAGCTTGCTGCAATAGTGTACTGCCAAGGTAGTGCATAGCCGCAGGTGTTTGCAGGCTGCTTTCTACCCCACCCTGAGCCAGTAAATCTTGTATCGGCGTGAGAAAAGCTTCTGTGGTGGCATTATTTTCAACCAATAATGTGGTGAAGTGATCACTATGGTACTGCGTGCGGTATGCCAAAAAGACTGACAAAAGGTTCACACCAAACGCCCCACCCAGTTGGCGGACAAAGTTAATCGCGCCGGCTCCCTGGCTGAGTAGCTCGGGAGGGAGCGTTCTCATGGCACCGGCTGTTAAGGGTGGCATCACTAATGAAAGCCCGATTCGCCCCATGACAACCCACCAGGCGACCAGCCAGAAACTCGTATAAAAATCTGCAACGCCAAGTAGCAGGCAGGAATAACCGAACAGTGTCAGGCCGGAAAGCGTTAACCAGTGGCCGGGGTAGCGGTCGGTTAAATGCCCGGCCAGTGGAAACATGATGCCCATGATAAACCCGGCCGGCATGAGTAACAGCCCTGCTTTTGTCGGTGTATACCCTTGGATGGTTTGTACAAACAATGGGATGAGATAAGTTGAGCCAAAGATACCCATACCAAAAACAAAGCCGAGTGCCGATGCGGCGGCAAAATGTTTGTTGAGGAATAAACGCAGGTTTAATAATGGGCTGGGTGTGATGAGCTGCCAGCGCAAAAAAGCAATGGAAGTGATCGCTGAGACTACAAAGAAGAAGAGAATCCAGTTGGATGTCCAACCCTTACTTTGCCCATTTGAAAGTGCAGTGAGAATGCAGCCAAGGAACAGACAGAGTAAGGTAAAACCGGTCCAATCAAAATTGACCTTCCTGGTTGTTTTGTCTTGAGGTGGTAAAAAAATGGAAGCCAGCATAATACTCAAAGAGCAGAATGGCAGTACAACGTAAAAAACCGCGCGCCAACTGAAGGCATCGATGAGTAGTCCTCCCACGGTTGGGCCAAGCGCGGGCGCCAATACCACGCCCATCCCGAAGAAACCCATAGCCCGGCCCCGCTCGTTCGGCGGGAATATTTTGAACATCGTGAGCATGGTCAAGGGTTGTACCGTGCCTGCCGCCGCACCTTGAAGGATACGACCGAGGATTAAAACATCTTCACTTGGGCTAAGCCCACTGATGACCGAGGCTCCGGCAAATAAGAGCAGCGAGAAAATAAAAGCTTTGCGTACGCCCAAAGTCTGTTCCAGCCATGCTGTCAGGAGCATCGTGGCCGTCATGGCCGCGAGAAAGCCTGTTACCAGCCATTGAGCATGGTCCTGTCCAATGCCGAATTGGCCCATAATATCCGGGAAAGCAACGCTGATCATCGTAATCGACAGAACGGTACTCAGCGTACCAATCATAACAGTTCCCGTGACTAGCCACTTGTAGATCGCTCCGTACTGGACAAATAGTGCCTGTACGGCGGGCTCCAAGTGACTCGAATCAGCAGGGCTATTTGACGGCAATGTCGACCTCAACCATCATCCCTGGTCTCAGCTGGGCCCGTTTTTCTTCCTCAATGTCATTAATTTCAATGCGGACGGGCAACCGTTGGGTGATTTTTGTGAAGTTTCCGCTCGGATTAGGGGAGGGTAAAAGTGCAAATTCGCTGGTTGTGGCATTGCCAATGCGGAAAACCCGCCCCTCTAGATCCCAATCGGGGTAAGCATCCACGGCCAGTTTAACGGGTTGGCCTACGTTCAGTTTGCGAATGGCGGTTTCTTTAATGTTGGCTTCCACCCACACCTGCATGGGGTCATGCATCAACACCAGCCTTTGACCGGGGCTGACAAATTCGTTTTCCGAAACAAAGGTTTTGTCAATCACACCGCTGATTGGGCTGGCGATGCGGTGATCCTGTAAAAAGATCTTTTGCTGTTCCAGTACGGTCTGCAAAATTTCCTGTTCGCGGAAGAGGCGGATGCGCTCTTTTTTAAGCACTGTGATTTGATTGCGTTCGGCGCGTGCTGAAGCCAGTGCAGCCTCACTGGCGGCGAGCTCCGCTTGCAGCCCTTTTTCCTGATCTTCCGCTTGCTTGAAGGCAGTATAAGCACGATCGCGCTCTTGCTTGGAGATCAGTTGTTGTTTGAGTAAGCTATCAGCACGATTGAAGTCTTCGCGGGCCTGTGTCAAGCCGTCGTGTGCAATGGATAATTTGGACGAAACAGCAATACGGTCGTTGAGTGCACGTTGGTAATTATTTTCAATTTGCTCGGTCAGCAAGTTGATTTCAGCATCCAGCTTTTCGATCAGTGCGGTTTGAGAGCGAATTTTTGCTTCTGTTTCTTCTAGCTTGAGTTGAGTCTCACGATCATCGATCTGAGCAATAAGTTGGCCTTGGCGCACGGTATCACCGGCGATGACATGAAAGGCCGTGACCCAACCGGAAATCCGGCTGCTCAATGTTAAAGAGTCTGCGGTGATCCGGGCATCTACCTCGTAAACATGGTTGCGTCGTTCTTGGTACCAGAAGTAAGCCGCAATGAGAAAAACCAACAGCAATCCGACAAGTAATAGGTTCAGCCGGTTTTTTTTTCTTGGCGACGTTTGTCTGGGTGTAGCGGGCTCTGAGGCTGTTGTCATTTATTCATTGACTCAAGTCGGGATTTAATGGTTTCCATCACATTAAGGCAGGTTGCCAGGTTTTCGGTTGGAATCCCATGCAGCAGTTGCTCTCTGAGCTTTGCGGCCGTGCCTGTGATTTGGTCCAGTATGGGGTTGGCCTTTTCGCAAAGATATACGAGTTTACAACGTTTATCTTCGGGGTGATTACGCCGTTCTACCCAACCCTCGGATTCCAATTTATTCAAAATTCTGACCAGTGTGGGACCTTCAATACTTAAATAGGCGGCCAAATCTCGTTGGGCGATGCCTTCACCGCGTTGAGAAAGTGTGAAGAGCACCATCCAGCGGGCCTGGGACATTCCCATTGGTTTCAGTTGGTTATCCATTTCCCGGCGCCACGCGCGAGCGGTGTCAGCAATTGTTCGACCAAAATGTTGTGGTGTTGTCATATAATATCTTCTTAATGGAGGAATCAGTAGCAAGCTAATAAATTATACCGTACTTTATCGTCTTATAGGTAAAATGAGATAAGTTTGCGGTTACCACTGTGACAGCCATTATAGACTGTTTTTTTCACACCATTTGATGGAGGTATTTGTGTCTCAAGAAAATAAATTATTAGGCGGTAAAACGGTTGTTGTAACCGGCGCTGGCCGAGGTATTGGTCGTTCAATTTCGCTTTTAATGGCGAAATACGGTGCGAATGTGGTTGTTAACGATCTCGGTGGGTCAGCCTCCGGTGAGGGTGAAGATATTGGCCCTGCACAGGAGGTTGTCAACGAGATCACCGCTGCAGGTGGCAAAGCGGTTGCGCATGGTGGGTCCGTAAGCAGTTGGGATGATGCACATGAAATGATCGAAACAGCTGTGAGTAACTTTGGCAGTGTTGATGTGATTGTCAACAATGCCGGTATTTTGCGTGATGTGATCTTCCACAAGATGACAGAAGATGATTTTGATGCGGTAATTGCAGTCCACCTCAAAGGCAGTTTCAATGTGGCCCGGGCTGCGGCAACGCATTTCCGCAAACAGCAAAGTGGTTCAATGATCCACTTTACATCAACATCTGGCTTGATCGGCAATTTTGGCCAGGCTAACTATGCGGCCGCAAAACTCGGTATTGTCGGTCTATCCAAATCGATCGCGTTGGATATGTCCCGTTACGGTGTGCGTTCCAATTGTATTTCTCCGTTTGCGTGGAGCCGTTTGATCGGTACGATTCCTGATAACACGCCAGAGCAACAGGCACGGCTGGCAAAAATCAAACAGATGACACCTGACGATCAGGCGCCGATGGCGGTGTATCTTGCAAGTGATCTCTCCGAAAATGTGACAGGACAGATCTTCGGTGTACGTAGAAATGAAATTTTTCTCATGGGGCAATCGCGCCCGATTCGCTCAGCGCATAACAGCGATGGTTGGACGCCTCATTCCATTTCAGAGCGGGCAATACCGGCGCTGGAGAAAAGTTTCTTTGCACTGGAACGCTCAGCTGATGTCTTCAGTTGGGATCCGATTTAATCATCAGCAACACGCAATTTCCTTGTAGCTAATAAAAAAGCCCCATTTCGGGGCTTTTTTATAGGGCGTTGAATGTTTTACGCGCCTTACGCGGCTGATTTGGCTTCAAGCTGAAACACGGTTTGGGCCAGTGTTTCTTTATCAATGTAGCCCACCTTTCGTCCTTTTGCGTTTTCGACGATCACGTAAGAGCCGTCCTCAGAAAGCAAGGTGTGTAGTACGGTATCCACCGTTTCATCTTCCATCACAGTGACAAAAGGTGACGGGTTATCCGGTTTTTCGTCAACCATGATGGACTTTGCAAGCAGTACCCGTGTGCGGTTGACGTCCGCAACAAAGCGTTCGACATACTGATCAGCAGGCCTTAAGAGAATGTCCTGAGGGGTGCCATGCTGGACCAGCTTACCCTCATTCATAATCGCGATACGATCACCAATTTTGAGGGCCTCGTCCAGATCATGGGTGATAAAAATAATGGTTTTATTCAATTCTGATTGCAGCTCCAGCAACAGATCCTGCATGTTTGAGCGAATCAGTGGATCGAGCGCACTGAAGGCTTCATCCATCATTAAAATATCGGCATCACAAGCCAGTGCGCGCGCCAGACCCACGCGCTGTTGCATGCCGCCTGACAACTGCGCGGGATAATTTTTTTCATAGCCACTTAGGCCGACGCGCTCCATCCAATACCGTGCTTGGGATTTGATGAAGTGCTTTTCCTTTTTTTGAGTGTGTAAACCAAAAGCAACGTTATCCAGCACCGTTTTGTGCGGCAGTAAGGCAAAGTTCTGAAAAACCATCGACGTTTTGGTTTGCCGGAAGTGGCGCAATGCCGGGCCATCCATCGCAAGGATATCATCGCCATCGACATGAATGGTGCCCTCTGTGGGTTCAATCAGACGGTTGATATGGCGCAGCAGGGTCGATTTTCCTGACCCCGACAACCCCATGATCACTTCAATCTGTTGCCCCTGGAGGTCGAGGCTGACGTTGTGCAACCCGAGAATATGCTGGTACTTTTTAAGCAAGGTCTGCTTGTCCATGCCCTGTTTGACGTCATTTAGTACGGTGTGGGGTTTGGGGCCAAATATTTTTGTCAGGCCCTGAATACGGATTTTGCTTTCAGGCATTCTTAATTACCCTTCACGATGTTTTTGTATTCTTATCCCGTATTGTTGGGAAACGCGATCAAAAATGATGGCGATGGCTACAATGGCTAACCCATTGAGTAAGCCAAGAGAGAAATATTGATTGGTAATGGCTTTCAATACCGGTTGTCCCAAACCTGTCACGCCAATCATCGATGCAATCACAACCATGGAAAGAGACATCATGATGGTTTGATTAACACCGGCAAAAATAGACGGTAATGCCAGGGGGACTTGTACGTTCACCAGCTTTTGCCAAGGGGAGCAGCCAAAAGCGTTCGTCGCTTCGATAATGTCTTTGTCAACTTGGCGAATGCCAAGATTGGTCAGCCTCACGATGGGAGGGAGGGCATATATAATCACGGCAATTGTGCCGGGAATTTTTCCGATCCCTAGCAGCATGACGACAGGAATCAGGTACACAAAGCTTGGCATGGTCTGCATGACATCCAGAACAGGCGTCAGGAAGCTTTGTATGCGATCGGAGCGCGCCATTAAAATACCGAGGGGAATGCCGATGAGAATCGCCATTAAGGTACATACGGTGATAATACTCAGGGTACGCATGGTGTCATCCCACATGCCCAGATAGCCAATGGCGAAAAGAGAAATGACGACACCTGCGACAATTTTCCTGCTGCGGCTGGCTATCCAGGCTAAGCACGCAATGACGGCGATAATGACTGGCCAGGGTGTGGCCAGTAAAATTTTTTCGCACCCAACGAGAAAAGTCAGCAATGGGTCAAAAAAATGTTCGAGGTTTTCTCCATACGCTTCGATAAAATCCCGAAAGGAGTCGTCAATGCTTTTCCTGAGCTCCCTTAATTCGCCTCGCGAAAGGCTTGGGAAGTCTGTCAGCCAAGTCATAGCGGCCTCACTGTTGGTTGGGCAAAAGGTATTTTGGGGTCACAGATTTAAACCGTTTAGTTTAATTAGAGTGACTTTTTCACCTTGGTTATCTGCTCGGCTGAGAGCCATTTCGACCAGATATCTTCATAATTCTTAAGAAAATAAAACGCGGCATCTTCACCGTTCGCCTGGTTGTCGGCCATATAAGCCAATACAACGCCAACGGTTTCCAAACCATAAGTCCGTTGATTCAAGTACCCCATCACCTCAGGATTGGATTGACTAAAAGGCGTGGTGACAGCGGTGTGTACTTTGGACACCGCCCAGCCATTTTTCTTGGGATTCGGACAATCCGGGGTTTTCGAAATACAGCTATCCCAGTTTTCTTTATCGTGGGGTACGCCCCAGTCCAATTTGTACATAGGGTATTTGTAAAGAACAGCCGTTGGTTGCCAATAGTAGCCAAACCAGGCTTCTTTTCTTGCGTGCGCTTTGGCGATGGAAGCCGCTAGCGCTGCACCTGAGCCGGGGTCAATCACGTCAAACCCGTGGCCGTCTGCATCAAAGGCGCTTTTTTTCATCAGATTAATATTATTGATTTGACAACCCCAACCAGAAGGACAGCCGTAAAATGCCCCGCGGGATGGGTTTTCTTTATTGGGGAAAAGGTCAGGCCGCGCTAGGACATCATCCACTGTTTTCAGCTCTGGATGCTTCTGGTGCATATGCTCAGGAATAAACCAGCCTTCGCTGGCACCTTCGATTAAAGGCGTGCCAACAACGACGTCACCATTTTTGACGGCACTTTCCAGACGCTGAACCAATCCGTTGGTCCAGAGTTCGGGCGCAATATCCGGTGTGCCTTTTGCTTCCATGGAAGCGAACGTGGTTTCTGTTGCACCGGGAATCAGTTGGACATTACAGCCATAGGCTTCTTCCAGAATAATTTTATCCAGATTGGCAAGAAACTCAGCGGAAGGCCAGTTCATTTCTGCGATCGTGATATCGCCGCAGGCTCTGGCTTGTATGGGAAGGGAAATGAAACCGATGAAAGCGAGTAAAACAAGCTTTTTGATGAAGGACATAGCAGCGCCTCGATGTGATGGATTAGGGTGGCGTGCGGCCAGTAAAACATAGTCGGCTTTAGGGTAGCAAGTTGGGCTCCCCGTTAGAAGGCGTTATCCGGTAAATAATTTTACTAGTATTTCAATCAATTATGTGGTGATGTCATTTTTATCAGCGATGCACTTCAGCGCCACTTGCAGTAGCCAGAGTGGCTGGCATTAAACCCGTCACACACCTTATGGATGGCCTGCTGGTCTCGCTGCGACCTGATACAGGCGTAGCTCACCACTTTTCTTTTGAGAAGAACGCCGTGGCCCTTTTTAGAACATCGCGCTTTTTCTTAAAATCCGCAATTTTTCGTTTGAACTTGCAGATCTGTTCGCTTTCCTGCTGGAATAATCAATACTGTTTATGTTGACGTCACGAATTGTAGATTTGACTGGGATGGCTGCCGAGTTCTCGTGCAACCTCAGCAGCCGATGTGTTAGGGCCATCAGAGCTGCAAACCGCTTCCTGACGAAAATCTTCGGGGTAGTGATTGTATTTGTTTCTGGTCTTTCCCATGATCATTAGACTCCTCGTTAGATACAAATGAGATGTCTACTTTTTTGGGGAGATTGCCACCCTAACGCCGCGAAGGCATGTGCCTCTGAACTGCCCTTGTTAGGTCTGCTTTATGCTCTCTTGATTAAACCTACTCTGAGGTCAGAGGCTTCATATATTATGTGATCTTTATGTATTACAACGCCATCAGCGATACCAAGCGGCATCGGCCTCTTGAATATACGCTTGATGTTTACCTTATATTTAATAGAGCCAGCATCAGGATATATTTGACCAGTAAACTTTACCTTTCCTACCCCGAGAGCCCTTCCTTTGCCTTCAAGCCCTGACCAGCCAAGATAAACTCCTAGCAATTGCCAAAGCGCATCGAGCCCCAAACAACCAGGCATTACTGGATCCCCTTTAAAGTGACACCCAAAAAACCAGTGATCCGGGAGTATTTTAAGATTTGCCTCCAATTGACCTTTATTAAATTTCCCACCTTTATTAGAAATGCTTTCTATCTCGTCAATCATTAGCATCAAGGATCTTGGCAGCTGAGCGTTACCCTCACCGAAAAAGCCACCTTCTGATATTTCTAAAATTTGTTTGTTTGAAAACTGCATCCAAATCTCCTCATACTAAAAGATGCAGTTTCGCTGAATATTTATGTTAGTTATTGTATAAATCAGACATGAATCGACTAAAGAAGTCATCGGGAGTTGAAGCAAAGTGCTTTTTGAAGTCCTTTATTAGGTGGGACTGATCAAAATATCCCATCTCTTGCGTGGTCATTTTGGAGTTATGTTGATTTTTATACAGTTCCCAGCACGCATGCTGTGCTCGAACTACTTGAGAGAAGGACTTGGTAGTAAGCCCAGTATGCCGTAAAAAATGGCGATTTAGATGCCGACAACTCCATCCAACCCTATCTGCAATCCAGGAAACTCTATCACTACCAAATGATTGATAGATAAGCTGAAGGGCAGCGTCAAAATTAGTCATCGGCTTGGGCAAATATCGACTAAGCAACCAAGATTCGCATATATTGACTCGTTCCTTAAATGAATTTTTCTCATAAATTTCATTGTGCAGCTGGGAAAAATATCGGCATGCGAAATAACTCTTTTCAACAAACTGGCCTGTAATTTCAGATAAATCCAAATCAAAGAAATGTCGCAAAGCACCGGGATAAAACCAAATTCCAAAATACTCCCCAGGCTCTAACAAATGCATATCTTGCGCTGATAGTTGCGCCCCACCTATCATTGATCCTTTGGGAGAGATGTATACAGCCTGCGTGCCATCAGGCATTACAGGATATGGTGTAGGTATCTCAGCCTTAATCTGCAAGAATGAAAAGACCTTTCCCCTGAAAAATTCACAAGGCCTAATACTTTCCATCGAAAGGTTAAACTGCTTCAATCCGTGATGAGTTAACGTAGGTTGAAATGGATTATAAAATTTACTCATCGTCTGAATTAACACCTATCGTATCGATCTTCGATTGACACACCCACAGAAACATGACGGGTATCTATTTCTTGCTCCTGGGAGCGAATCATGGGTTCGTTGTCATTTTCGTTGTCATTGAAAGAGGCGCTGATTATCGGATGGTGGCCACTGCCCAGCCAAAGCGGCCGGGCAACGACGGGCGCTTACAGGTCCATATCGCCTTTGAGCATTCGCTGAACGATGGTTTTGTAGAGGATCTCATTGGTGCCATCTGCAACGTTGATCACGCGTAAAGCGTGGTAGGCATCCATCAATCCCATTTCATTGGTAAAACCCATTGCGCCGTGGGTTTGGATGACCCGGTCAATTGCCCGCACACCCACTTGCACGGAATACGCTTTACACATGGACAGTTCTTTGATGGCTAATTTGCCTTGGTCGAGCAACATGCAGCTGTTGATGCCCAGGAGATGGGCCGCGTGAATTTCTGTTGCGGATTCAGCCAGAGGAAAGGTGACGCCCTGGTATTCCGATATGGTTTTACCGAAGGCCTCGCGTTTGGCGGCATAATCAAAGCCGATATCGAGCCCCCATCGGGCGGTACCCACTGCTCGGGCTGAGTTATAAACACGGCCCAGTGACACGCCATACAGTGCGATGTCAAATCCACGGTCGAGTTCACCAACCAGCTGCCAAGGTTCAACACGGACATTGTCGAGCACGATCGCGCTTTCGTCGCCGCCGATTTCACCGTGCATTTTTACGATACTTTCGATTTGAAAGCCGGGTGAGTTTGTCGGTACCAGAAATGCGCTGATGCCGCCTTGTTTTTTTGTAGCCTTTTCTGGATTGGTAATCGCAAACACAATGCAATATTCGGCTTGCGGTGAATTAGTTGTCCAGATTTTACGGCCTGAAATCAACCAGCCGTCACCCTCTGGTGTGGCTCGGGGGTTAAGAATCACCGCGTCCCAACCTGGCCCCGATCCAACCAGGCAGCGTAT
>OBIC01000351.1_pt1 | contig 14016 bp, 12 predicted proteins | sample 1519831 | NCBI WGS metagenome assembly OBIC01 (sample SAMN03019805, study PRJEB22545) | beach sand metagenome | biome: beach; feature: sea beach; material: beach sand | place: USA: Municipal Pensacola Beach, FL | collected 2010-10-20 | depth 40-45 cm m | reverse complement strand
CACGCCCCGCGCCTAGGGCCGTGCCCAGGGCCTTTGGGACCAGGCACAGGCGCACCTGGAGCTGCTGCCTCCACTCGGATACCTGCAAATGGTGGGGGCAATGCGCGACGCCCGGTTGGTCTTGACCGATTCGGGCGGCATCCAAGAGGAGACCACGGCCCTTGGGGTGCCCTGCCTGACCTTGCGCGACAACACCGAGCGCCCGATCACTGTGGATCAGGGCACCAACACCCTGGTGGGCCGCGACCCCGAACGCATTCTGGAGGCCGTTGCTCAGGCCCTGGCAGGGGCGGGCAAAGCCGGTCGTATTCCCGAACTTTGGGACGGCCGGGCCGCCCAGCGCATCCTGGACGATTTGCTTCCTTGGCTTGAGGTGCACGGGGCGTGAGCCAGCCGACGAACCAACTTGAACGCATTGCCCACGCCATGACGGTCGACGTCGAGGACTATTTTCAGGTCGCAGCGTTCGAGGGCATGTATCCAGTATCCAGTTGGGACACCATCCCCACCCGGGTGGAAGTGAACACCCAGCGCATTTTGGACAACTTCGATCGAGCCGGGGTCCGAGCGACCTTCTTTTGCCTCGGCTGGGTCGCCGAGCGCTGCGCCGCGCTCATTCGTGAAATCGCCGAGCGCGGCCACGAAGTGGCGAACCATGGTTATGCGCACCAGCGGATCGGTACCCTGACGCAGGTTGAGTTCCGCGAAGACATCCGGCGGGCCAAGTCGCTGCTCGAGGACACCGCGGGTTGTGCGGTGAAAGGATACAGGGCGCCAAGTTATTCGATCACGCCTGAAACCCACTGGGCCCATGAGGAGATCCGCGCTGCCGGACACCTTTACAGTTCCAGTGTCTATCCGGTGCGCCATGACCTCTACGGCATCCCCGATGCCCCGCGGGCGTCCTACGAGGCCTGCGCCGGTCTCACCGAGGTGCCCATCACCACCCTGCGGTGGGGGGGGAGAAACTGGCCAATTGGCGGTGGAGGGTATTTTCGCCTGCTGCCTTATCCACTGTACCGCAAGGCGCTGCAGCGATTCGAAGACACCGAGGGCCGCTCCGGGTTGTTCTATTTTCACCCCTGGGAAATCGATGTGGAGCAGCCCCGCACAGCCGGAGCGCCCTGGCGCAGCCGGTTTCGCCATTACCTGAACCTGGATCGCATGGAGTCCCGCTTACACGCCCTGCTCCGTGATTTTCGCTGGGACCGCATGGATGAACTGTTTGTACCTGCCGATCCCCCTGGTCCGCAGCATCCGGCGCTGCAGGGAGTGTCGGCCTAAATGGCAGTAGAGCCGGTCCAAGTGGGTGCGGAGAGCTCGCCTGTCGGTGAACCGATGCCGCTGCGCGTTGAGGCTTTACCGACTGACGGGAATGCGGCATGGAACCGGTTTGTGCAGGAGCAGGCCGGGGCCACCTTCTTTCACCGGGCTGAGTGGCGCCAGGTCTTGGAGCAGGCCTTTGGCCACCAGGGCCATTACCTGCAATGCCTTCGCGGCGATGTGGTGGTGGGGGTGTTGCCCCTGGTCGAAGTCAAGAGCTTGCTGTTTGGGCACTCTCTTATTTCCACACCCTTCTGTGTCTACGGGGGCGCCCTGGGGGCCGATCCGCAGGTGCAGGACAGGCTGGTTGATGCGGCGGCCGACTTGGCAGAGCAGTTGGGGGTCGACTACCTGGAGCTGCGCAACCTGCAGCGGCAGCGACCCGACTGGCCGTGCAAGGACTCGATGTATGTCACCTTTCGTCGGGCGATTGTCGATGACGATGACGCCAACCTGAAGGCGATCCCGCGCAAGCAGCGCGCGATGGTGCGCAAGGCCCAGCAGACGGGCTTGACGTTCGAGATAGATGCACAATTGGATCGTTTCTACACAGCATACAGCACCAGCGTGCGCAACCTCGGGACACCGGTGTTCTCGCGCAAGTACTTTTCCACCCTGCAGCAGGTTTTCGGTGAGGACTGTGAGGTTTTGACCGTTGCCCATGAGGGCCAGTTGGTGGCGAGTGTGCTCAGCTTTTACTTTCGTGACCAGGTCTTGCCCTACTATGGAGGTGGTACCGACCTTGCGCGGGCACTGAAGGGCAATGACTTCATGTACTGGTCCCTGATGTGTCACGCACAACGCCGGGGGGCGCGTTGGTTTGATTATGGCCGCAGCAAAGTCGATACCGGGCCTTACAGTTTCAAGAAGAACTGGGGTTTTTCGCCGGAGCCGCTGTACCACGAATACCACCTGGTCAAGGCCAAGGCAGTGCCCGAGGTCAACCCACTCAACCCCAAGTACCGGTTGATGGTTGAGGCCTGGAAGCGCTTGCCGTTGGGGGTCAGCCAGTGGCTTGGTCCCTGGATCTCGCGGTCCTTGGGTTAGGAAGCCTGCGTGGATGCTCCGCCCATTCTGTTTCTTGCCCACCGCATTCCCTACCCCCCCAACAAGGGGGACAAGGTGCGCTCCCACCATTTTTTGCGGCATCTCAGTGCGCGCCATCGGGTGTTCCTCGGAACCTTTGTCGATGACCCTGAGGATTGGGCACACGAGCCGGAGCTAGCCCGCTGGTCGACTGAGCGCTGCGTGTTGCCACTCAATCCACTCAGTGCTCGGTTGCGTTCGGTGATGGGGTTGATCAGCGGTGCTCCACTGACCAACCCCTACTATGCGAGCCGTACCCTTCGCGGCTGGGTTGAGGATGTGATCGAGCGCGAGCGCATTCAGACGGCTTTCGTGTTCTCGTCGTCCATGGCGCAGTACGTGATGGGCGCGACGCGGCTGTCCCGCAGGGTGGTGGACTTTGTGGACCTGGACTCCGACAAGTGGCGCCAGTATGCCGAACGCCAGCGCCCCCCGATGCGGTGGGTGTATCAGCGCGAACATCGCCGACTCGCACAGTGGGAACGGCAGGTGGCGGCGGAGTGTCGCATCTCGACCTTTGTTTCCGCTGCGGAAGCTGCGTTGTTTTGCGCCGGAGCGCCAGATCCGGGAGCGGTGCATCCCTTAGGCAATGGTGTGGATTTGGAGTATTTCGACCCCTCGACCGAGTTTCGCTCCCCCTATGCGACCACAGCACCGGTGCTGGTGTTCACCGGTGCCATGGACTACTGGCCGAACGTCGATGCCGTGGTGTGGTTTTGCGAACAGGTGATGCCGCTGCTGCGTGCTAGACAACCAGGGCTCGAATTTTGGATTGTTGGGGCCAATCCCACCGCCGCGGTCGAGGAACTGGCCGACCGGCCGGGGGTGCGGGTCACAGGCCGGGTGGAAGACGTGCGTCCATACCTGCGCCATGCGGACCTCGCTGTCGCTCCACTGCGCATCGCCCGGGGCATCCAAAACAAGGTGCTGGAGGCCATGGCCATGGGCACCCCGCTGGTAGCAAGTCGTGCCGCGTTCGAGGGCATGCAGTTGCAGCCGTGGATGGCACCCATGTGCGCCGCCACCGAACCCCAGGAATATGCCGAGCGTGTAGTGGCCCTGTTGGGATCGGACGCGCGCGGCGCCCTGGTCACTGAGGGGCGGCGATGGGTGGGTGAACACCACAGCTGGCAGCGCAACTGTTCTGCCTTGGAAGCTTTGCTGATGGATGTCGAGGCATGAGGCAGGTTCCTACGCAGAATGTGCCGTTGGCTTGGCCACGTGCCATTGGTGTGCTCATCGGGTTGGTTGGCCTGGTGGTTCTTGGCATGGCCGGTAGCTTCGTGGCGATGGTGGAGATCTGGTGGCGTTCTGAGACCTTCGCCCACGGGTTCCTGATTGCGCCCATTGCGCTGTATCTGGTGTACCGCAAACGCGATGCGCTGCAACGCCTTGCGCCGAGACCCACTTTTTGGGCAGTGCCCTTGCTGTTCGGTTGTGGGGCGGTGTGGTCGCTCGCGCGCCTGGTGGACGTGGCGGTGATCGAGCAGGCCGCGGCCGTGGCCATGTTGCCTCTGGTGGTCTGGGCCGTTCTGGGAACGGCAGTGGTGCGTGTCCTCCTGTTCCCTCTGGCGTACCTGTTTTTCATGGTGCCGGTGGGCGAAGGTTTGATTCCGCCGCTCATGGACTTCACTGCCCGCTTTACCGTCGGTGCAATCCGCTTGGTGGGCATCCCGGTTTTCGTCGAAGGCACCTTTTTCAGCATTCCCAGCGGCAACTGGTCGGTGGTCGAGGGGTGCAGTGGGGTGCGCTATTTGATCGCTTCGGTGGCTCTGGGTGCGCTCTACACCTACCTGAGCTTCAAATCGTGGGTCCGGCGTTTGTGTTTTATGGGCTTGTTCATTGTGGTGCCCATCATCGCCAATGGCATGCGCGCTTTCATGATCGTCATGATCGCCCACTTCAGTGACATGAAGCTGGCCCTGGGCGTCGATCATTTCATTTATGGCTGGGTGTTTTTCGGTCTGGTGATGTTTCTGCTGTTTACGCTTGGGCTTTTTTTTCAAGAGGCCGATGCCGAGACCAGCAGTGGCGCCGAGGCGAAGTCTGGAGCGGCCACACCAAACCGCAGACCTTCCGGCAGGCTCGCACTGATCACACCTTGGGCCGCCGGGGCTGTGGTGGCACTTTGGCCTGGCTTGATGTGGATTCAGTCCGGCCCGGACAACGAGGTGGGGGATTGGCAGCTGGCATTGCCGGAGCAGTTCTCGGGCTACCGCCGCGCGAGATCCAGCTTTACCACCTGGGTGCCGGCGTACCAGAACCCTGACCAGGAGCGCCACTTCTGGTTCCGACGGGGCGACGACTGGATTGGGGTCTACCTGGCACGGTACGCCAGCCAGCGTCAGAACGCCGAGTTGATCAATTCTCAGAACCAGTGGGTCCCGCAAAAACACCCGGAGTGGCAGCAGGTGGCGCGAAGCGCCCACATGCCTGCTTCCGTGGTCGCCCTAAAATCGGTGTCACAGGGTGTGTTGCGCTCCCCCAGTCAGCGCTTGTTGGTGTGGTCCTGGGACAGTTTTGGGGCTTGGCACGGCGCCAGCCCCTACGTGGGAAAGCTGATGAACGCATACCAGCAATTGCGCCACGGCAATGACGAGGGCATCGGCATTCTGGTGTACACCCCAATCGAAGGGGATGAGGGCGCTGCCCGCGAGCGTTTGGCGGGCGCAGCCAATGTGCTGGTCCAGGCCTTGGAACCGCTCGATTGAACCTGGCAAACCAAGCATTCATAAGGAGCCTGGTATGACGCGCAAAGGAATCATTCTGGCGGGTGGGTCGGGCACTCGCCTGCACCCGCTGACGGTAACGGTCAGCAAACAACTGATGCCGGTGTACGACAAGCCGATGATCTACTACCCGTTGGCGGCGCTGATGCTGGCGGGGATCCGTGACGTGCTGATCATCACCACCCCCAAGGACCAGGCGGCGTTTCAGCAGCTGCTGGGCGACGGCAGCCACTGGGGCATTGCACTGTCCTATGCGGTGCAACCGAACCCCGACGGCCTGGCCCAAGCTTTTTTGATTGGCGAAGCTTTTTTGGCGGGAGATCCCGCCTGCTTGATCCTTGGAGACAACATCTTCTATGGCGAGGGCCTGTCCAAAAAACTGCAGCGCGCGGCTGAGAGAGGTCCGGGCGCGACCGTGTTTGGGTACTATGTGCAGGATCCGGAGCGCTACGGCGTGGTCAGCTTCGATGGGGCGGGTCGTGCGGTGTCCCTGGAGGAGAAACCCGCAGTGGCGAAATCGAACTACGCGGTCACGGGGTTGTACTTTTATGACGCGGATGTGGTCGAGATCGCCAAGGGCATTCGGCCTTCGCCGCGGGGTGAACTGGAAATCACCGATGTGAACCTGGAGTACCTGGCGCGCGATCAGCTCACCGTCGAGGTGCTGAGCCGCGGTACCGCCTGGCTTGATACCGGGACGCACAACTCGCTGCTTGACGCGGCGAACTTCATTCGGGTGGTTGAGGAGCGGCAAGGGCTGAAAATCGCCTGTCCAGAAGAGGTGGCGTACCGGATGGGATACATCAATGGCGATGCCCTCTTGGCCTTGGCTGAGCCCCTGCGTAAGAGCGGCTACGGGGAATACCTGGTCAAGCTGCTCAACCAGGAGGTCCGCCAATGAAGGTCGCCCCAACGCGCCTGCCAGAAGTGCTGTTGATTGAACCCCAGGTGTTTGGGGACGACCGCGGTTTTTTCATGGAGACCTGGCAGCGGCGCAAGTTCGCCGATGCCGGAATCGACCTGGACTTTGTGCAGGACAACCACAGCCGCTCGGTCCAGGGGGTGCTGCGTGGCCTGCATTACCAACTGCTGCAACCCCAGGGCAAGCTCGTGCGGGTGACCCTGGGCGAGGTGTTCGATGTGGCGGTCGACCTGCGGCGCAGTTCGCCGCGGTTTGGTGAATGGGTGGGTGTGACCCTGTCCGCGGCAACCAAGCAAATGCTCTGGGTGCCGCCGGGGTTTGCGCATGGTTTCTATGTGCTGAGTGATGTGGCCGAGTTTCAATACAAGTGCAGCGACTACTACGCCCCTGAACACGAGCGCAGCCTGCGCTGGAACGACCCCGATCTCGCCATTGATTGGCCCCTGGTGGCCGGTGCAGCCCCGGCGTTGTCTTCCAAGGATGCCGAGGGGCATTGGTTGGTGAACGCTGAGGTCTATCCATGAAGGCGGTGGTCCTGGGGGCGCAGGGGCAGCTCGGTCGTGCGCTTTGCGAACAGTGTCCGACGGGCATCGACCTGGTTGGATTGGGTCGAGCCGAGGCGGACCTCGCCCAGCCAGGTGCGGCCGCTGCAGCGATCGATGCCCATGCCCCTGAGTTGGTCATCAACGCCGCTGCCTACACCGCAGTGGATCAGGCGGAATCGGAGCCCGATTTGGCGCACCGGGTCAATGCTGAAGCAGTCGATGAAATTGCGCTGCAGTGCCTGCGCCAGGGTGTACGCCTTGTGCACGTGTCTACCGACTTTGTCTTCGATGGCCGGGCCGGCACCCCCTATCGGCCGGGGGATCAAACCCAGCCCTTGAGTGTGTATGGCGCCAGCAAGCGTGCTGGCGAAGACGCGATTCAGGCGCATTCAGGGCTTTCCAGTGCCATTGTGCGCACCGCCTGGGTGTACGCGGCCGGCGGCAGCAACTTCGTGCGCACCATGCTGCGGTTGATGGCGGAGCGCGATGCGCTGAAGGTCGTTGCCGATCAGGTGGGAAGTCCGACCTGGGCACGGGGGCTCGCGCAGGTGCTGTGGCGAGCCGGCCAAAAGCCGGGATTCAAGGGCATACACCACTACACCGATGCCGGTGTGGCGAGTTGGTACGACTTCGCCCTGGCGATCCAAGAGCAGGGGCTCGCCTTGGGTCTGCTGGACCGTTCGATCGAGGTTTCTCCCATCGCCACAGAAGACTACCCAACACCGGCCGTGCGTCCCCCGTTCAGCGTGTTGGACAAACGCAGCCTGTATACAGGGCTCGATGTGAATCCGGTGCACTGGCGGGTGCAACTGCGCGCAATGATGCAGGAGCTGAATGCATGACCCAACCCCGTTCGATGCTGATCACCGGGGGCGCCGGATTCATCGGCGCCAACTTCGTCCACCATTGGGCAGCGAAATATCCCGAGCACCGGCTCGTGGTTCTGGATGCCTTAACCTATGCCGGTAACTTGCAGAGCCTTCAGGGGTTGGATGGGCAACCCAATTACCGGTTTGTGCATGGCTCGATCAACGACCAGCGCTTGGTTGAACAATTGCTGAAGGAGGAGGGCATTGATTGCATCCTGCATTTCGCCGCTGAAAGCCACGTAGACCGCTCCATCACCGGTCCAGATGCCTTCATCGAGACCAACGTGCTTGGCACCCACGCGTTGCTCAAAGCCGCGCGGGCGGTTTGGCTTGCCGGCGACGGCAGGCCGCACCGCTTCCACCACGTGTCCACCGATGAAGTGTATGGCACCTTGACGCCCACGGACCCGCCGTTCACTGAATCGACTGCGTATGCGCCGAATTCGCCCTACGCGGCGAGCAAAGCTGCATCCGACCACCTGGTGCGGGCCTACCACGAGACCTATGGGCTCGAAGTCACCACGAGCAACTGCTCCAACAACTACGGCCCCTACCATTTTCCCGAGAAACTCATCCCCCTGTGTTTGATCAACATCCTTTCGGGCAAGCCACTGCCCATCTACGGCGATGGGCAACAGGTGCGGGATTGGCTGTACGTCGCCGACCACTGCCGCGGCATCGAACGCGTGCTGGAGGTGGGGCGGTCCGGGCGCACCTACAACATTGGTGGCCACAACGAAATGGCCAACCTGGACCTCGTGCACAGCCTCTGTGCCCGAGTCGATGCCGCTTTCGCTGAGGCCCCGGAGCTCAGCGAACGCTTTCCCGATGCCCCCCCGGCCAGGGGCAAGGCCAGCACCGAGTTGATCACCTTCGTGAAGGACCGCCCCGGCCACGACCGGCGCTACGCAATCGACGCGCGACGCGCGACAGAAGAGCTCGGGTTCGTGCCCGCGGAGACCTTCGAGACCGGCATTGCCAAGACCGTTCACTGGTACCTGGGCCATGAAACCTGGTGGCGCAACGTGCTGAGCGGTGAGTACCGCGACTGGGTCCAGCAGCAGTACGGTTCCTGAAAGGCCAAGGTGAAGCCGAAGGTTACAATCGCCCACGTCGTGCATCGATTCGATATCGGCGGGCTCGAGAACGGCGTCGTCAACCTGATCAATCGGTTGGGGGATGGATACAGTCACCAAGTGATTGCCCTGACCGAGTGCAATCCGGGGTTTTGTCAGCGCATCTCCCATTCCAATGTGCAATACCATGCCTTGCACAAGCGGGAGGGTCAGGACTGGCGTATGCTTTGGCGCCTGTACCGGTTGTTGCGGAAGCTGGGGCCGGACATCGTTCATACCCGCAACCTGGCGACACTCGAAGCCGCCGGGGTGGCATGGCTTGCTGGGGTCCCACTGCGGGTGCATGGTGAACACGGTTGGGACATGACCGACTTGGACGGGAGCAATGCCCGTTACCAGAGACTGCGCCGGCTGATGGCGCCTTTGATCCATCGCTTCGTCGCACTCTCCTCTCAAGGTGCAGCCTACCTTGTCGACAACGTCGGCGTTCCCAGGCGCAAGGTCGTGCGCATCATCAACGGCGTTGATGTGGAGCGGTTTCAAGCTGGTCACGACCGGGGACGACTGCCGGATGGGTTCGCCCCGGAGGGTACGGTTGTGCTCGGGTCTGTTGGGCGCATTGCAGAGGTCAAAAACCACGTGGCCCTGGCCCGTGCCTTTGTCTTGGCGCATCGGTTGGCGCCCGCGCAGATGGCGGTGGCTCGCCTGGTCATTGTGGGCGATGGCCCGCAGCGGGGCGCGGTGGAAGCTATACTCACAGGCGCAGGCCTCACGGATCGACTGCACTTGGCCGGTGCCCAGTCGGACATACCGGCTTGGATGCGGAGTTTCGACCTGTTCGTTCTGCCGTCTCTGGCTGAAGGCATCTCCAACACCATCCTCGAGGCCATGGCGGTGGGGCTGCCTGTGGTGGCCACCCAGGTCGGCGGCAACGATGAACTCGTTGCGCCGGGCGAAACCGGGGTGTTGGTGCCCGCTGGGGACGACTCGGCCCTTGCGAACGCCCTGATCGAGGTGGTTTCGGACCGCGAACTGCGGGCACGTCAGGGAATCAATGCTCGGCAGCGCGCCGAGCATGCGTTTTCTTTGCAAACGATGGTGGAGCGCTACGCTGCGTTGTACCAGGACCTCGTGGTGGCGCGCGGGTGATGTCGGATCAACGGAGACACTAGCGGCAATGTGCGGAATCGCTGGCATTTTTCAGATGGGGGTGGGCGATGCCGTGGATCCGAGCGTTCTCGAACGCATGAACCAGGCGCAGTTCCACCGTGGTCCGGATGAGGGTGGGTACCACTACGGTCCGGGGCTCGGCCTGGCGCATCGACGGCTTTCGATCATCGACCTTTCCGGAGGCCAGCAGCCCATGGCCGATCAAGAGGGTCGGGTTGTGGTGGTGTTCAACGGTGAAATTTACAATTTCGCTGAGTTGCGCACCGAGCTGATGGGCCTCGGCCACCACTTCCGCACCCGCAGTGATACCGAAGTGCTGGTTGAGGGGTGGAAGGCCTGGGGCGAAGCCTTGGTCCAGCGCTTGCGCGGAATGTTTGCCTTTGCCCTCTGGGACCGGACCGAAGAGACGGTGTTTCTGGCGCGGGACCGGCTGGGCATCAAGCCCCTCTACTATGGCCTCACGGACCGCGGCGCCCTGGTGTTCGGCTCGGAGCTCAAGGTGGTGCTGGCGCATCCGGGCATTCGCAGGGACCTAGACCCCCAGGCTGTTGAAGAGTATCTGGCGCTGGGGTATGTGCCCGACCCGCGCTCGATTCTGAGTACCGTCAAAAAGCTACCCGCAGGCTATCGCCTGCTGTGCCGGAGAAACGATGCGCTGGGCGAGCCCAGGCAGTACTGGGACCTCCCCTTTGCTCCGGTCGACTCCGGCGATGAACGCCAGCTGTCGGAAGAACTGATTGAACGGTTGCGCGAAGCGGTGCGCATCCGACTGGTCGCCGAAGTGCCCTTGGGTGCGTTCTTGTCTGGTGGCGTCGATTCCAGTGCAGTGGTCGCGTTGATGGCGCAGCTTCAGTCCGACCCAGTGAACACCTGTTCCATCGGGTTCGATGTGCCGGAGTTCGACGAGAGCGTTTATGCGCAGCGGGTCGCTCAGCAGTACAACACAGAGCACCACCAGCGCACTGTCAATCCCGATGACTTCGACCTGATCGACCAACTGGCCAGTTTGTACGACGAGCCGTTTGCAGACAGTTCTGCATTGCCGACCTATCGGGTGTGCCAGTTGGCTCGTGAACGGGTGACAGTCGCGCTCTCTGGCGATGGAGGCGATGAGAATTTCGCTGGATACCGCCGCTACCGCTGGCACATGAATGAGGCCCGCATGCGCGGAGTGCTGCCGCGACCGGTGCAGGGGCCAGTCTTTGGCGCACTGGGAAGCCTGTATCCAAAGTTGGACTGGGCACCGCGGTTTCTGCGCGCAAAGAGTACGTTTCAAGCCCTCGCCCGTGACCCTGTCGCCGGCTACTACAGAAACTTCTGCCTGTTGGTCGACGAGCAGCGTGAGGCCCTCTACAGCGACGCATTCAGGCGCGCGTTACAAGGGTACAACGCGGTGGAATTGTTTCGTTACCACGCGGCCCGCAGTCCCAGTGATGACCTGTTGTCTCAGGCGCAGTACATCGACTTCAAAACCTACCTGTCCGGAGACATCCTCACCAAGGTCGATCGCGCCAGCATGGCCCATGCGCTCGAAGTGCGGGTTCCCATCTTGGACCACCAGTTCGTGGAATGGGTCTCGGGGCTCGCGCCTGCGCTGAAGCTGCGTGGGCAAGAAGGCAAATACCTGTTGAAAAAAGCGCTGGAACCCCACCTGGGCGCAGACGTTCTGTACCGGGACAAAATGGGCTTCGCAATCCCCGTCGCGCAATGGTTCAGAGGGCCACTTCGTGATCGTTTACACAGTGCGCTGACTGGCGGCGTGCTGGCCGACACGGGGTATTTCAAGACCGAGGCACTGGTGAACCTGTTCGATCAGCATCAAAGCGGGCGCTCGGACCACAGCGCTGCGCTCTGGTCGCTGATGATGTTTGAGTCCTCGCTGCGCCACTTGCAGGGTGGCCTGTGAGTCCTGCTTGCGCGCGCGTCCACAACCAGGGTGCGTGCCGTGCCTGCACCCCCTGGCGTTGGCTTCTATGAAGATCCTTCACGTACTCGACCACTCGATTCCGCTGCAAAGCGGCTACACGTTTCGCACCCGCAACATCCTGCGAGAGCAGCGTGCTCTTGGCTGGGACACACACCAGGTGACAGGGCCCAAGCAACTGAATTGCGCTGTAGAGCAGGAAGAGATTGACGGGCTTTTGTTTTACCGCACCGGCCCTTGTGCCACAGGGCCGGTGCAATCTCTGCTGCCAGAGCCTGTGCGTGTCATCCGCCAACTCGAACAGCGCCTCGACGAGGTGATCGCTGCAGTTCAGCCGCAGGTCCTGCACGCGCATTCTCCAGCGCTCGACGGGGTTGCAGCCCTGCGCGCTGCACGCCGGCACAGGCTGCCGGTGGTGTATGAGTGCCGCGCGTTCTGGGAGGATGCGGCGGTCGACCACGGCACCAGCCGGGAGGGTGGGCTGCGGTACCGTTTGACCCGCGCCATGGAAACCTGGGTGTTTCGCCATGCCGATGCAGTGACCACCATTTGTGAAGGCTTGCGCGCCGAAATTGCCGCGCGGGGCGTCCCGGAGTCACGCATCACGGTGATTCCAAACGCGGTGGACCTCAACCACTTCCAGCGGGCCCCCGAGCAGAAGCAAGAAGCGACACGGCTGCGCCAGGAACTGGGTCTTGGCGACCACAGAGTACTGGGCTTTTTGGGCTCGTTTTACGCCTACGAAGGCCTGGACTTGGCCATCGAATCGCTCCAGGCAATCAACGACCCCCGGATCGTCCTGTTGCTGGTCGGCGGCGGGCCTCAGTCTGAGGCACTTCGCCAGCAGGTGAAGGCGCTGGGCCTGGAAGACCGCGTCCGGTTCACGGGGCGGGTGGCGCACGAACAAGTGCAACACTACTACGACTTGGTGGATTTGCTCGTCTATCCGCGCAAGTCCATGCGCTTGACCGAACTGGTCACACCGCTGAAGCCCCTGGAGGCGATGGCGCAGCACAAACTGGTGTTGGCCTCGGATGTCGGCGGCCACCGGGAGTTGATCTGTGACGGCGAAACTGGCTGGCTGTTCGAGGCCGGCAGTGCACAGGCGCTGGCGCGCACAGCAGAACGCGTGCTCGCGCTTCCTGAGCACGAGTGGCAGCGGGTTCGGAACAATGGACGACAGTACGTAGAAACCGAGCGAAACTGGCCGTTGAGCGTTGCGAAGTACGCCAGCGTGTATGCCGCCGCCACAGCAGACGAGTCCATCCGTGGCACAGCTTGAGCCGCGCATTTTGGTGTTTTCCTCGCTGTTTCCAAGTGCCGTTCAGCCAGGCGCCGGGCTGTTTATTCGGGAGCGGATGTTTCGCGTCGCCCGTGAACTGCCGTTGGTGGTCGTCAGTCCTCAGCCCTATTTTCCCGGGCAGTCGCTGATTCGCCGTCTGCGGCCGGGATATCGATTGCAGGCGCCGCCGGTTGAGGTGCAGGACGGCATCCAGGTGTATCACCCGAGGTTTTTTTCCCTGCCAGGGCTCGGCCGTCGGTTCGACGCGCTGTCGATGGCGCTGTGCAGCTACGCCCTGTTGCGCCGGCTGCGCAAGGCGTTCGCATTCGATCTGATCGACGCGCACTTTGCGTACCCGGATGGAGCAGCAGCCGTCCGCCTGGGCCGCTGGTTTCAGGTCCCGGTCACCGTCACCCTGCGGGGCACTGAAGTGCCCCAGGCGCGCAGTGCCCGGCGCCTTCAGCTGGCGGCCACCCTGCAACAGGTCACTCGGATCTTCACAGTGTCGGATTCACTGCGCCGTTTGGCGCTGGATTTGGGGGCAGCGGACCACCGGGTGCAGGTGGTGCCCAATGGGGTCAACGGCAGCCTGTTCTACCCGGTCGACGGGCGTGCCACGCGCCGGACACTGGGAATTGCAGAAGATGCCAAAGTGCTCATCACCGTTGGTGGTCTGGTGGAGCGCAAGGGGTTCCATCGGGTGATCCAGGTACTGCCAGAACTGCTGGCGCGGGGCCACGATGTTCAGTACCTGGTGGTTGGTGGTCCCTGCGCAGAAGGTGACATGGAGGCAGCGCTGCGCGCGCAGGTCGAGCGTCTTGGCCTTGAGGACCGCGTGCATTTTTGCGGTGCCTTGCCTCCAGACCGGCTGCGTGAACCCCTGTCCGCAGCCGACCTGTTCGTGCTTTCCAGCCGCAATGAAGGTTGGGCGAATGTGCTGCTCGAGGCGTTGTCCTGCGGGCTGCCGGTGGTGGCATCGGATGTGGGCGGGAACGCTGAAGTGATTTGCGACCCCGTGCTCGGGGCCATTGTGCCCTTCGGGGATGAGGCGGCAATGTGCGACGCCATTTCCTGTTACCCAGGTCCCGGG
>OBIC01000348.1_pt1 | contig 14159 bp, 14 predicted proteins | sample 1519831 | NCBI WGS metagenome assembly OBIC01 (sample SAMN03019805, study PRJEB22545) | beach sand metagenome | biome: beach; feature: sea beach; material: beach sand | place: USA: Municipal Pensacola Beach, FL | collected 2010-10-20 | depth 40-45 cm m | reverse complement strand
CGGCCACCACATCGAGGTCGGCCGGCCCGGCCCGGGGCCGGGCCCTATCCCCTCCATTGCCGCGCCTGGCCGACGCACGCCCGCCGCGATCGCAGTACCGATCGCGGCGTAGTTGCGCACCTGGGTGCGGAGCGCCCCCACTCCATCGCCCGGGCGGAAGATCGTCACGGTGTGGTCGAGCAGGTTCCGGTAGCCCATCAGATGAGCATCCGCCGCCAGCGTCGGCGCACGTCGCGGAACCCCGCGATCCCCTCCAGCTCAGCCGGGGTGAAGCGCACGTAGGTGTAGTCTCCGAGCGTTTCCTGCTTGAGCGCCCCGGTCTCGTCGGTGCCCTGCTGCTTGAGCTCGCGGTACTTGGCGATCACCAGCGCCTCGACCACCGCCTGCAGCTCGCCGGGACCGGCCCCGATCTGGTAGCCGCTGGTGTAGGTGACCCGCACCGCCTCGGCGCCAGGATAGAACCCCGAGCGGCTGATCACGTCGCGGTCGGCCACGACCCACGTCGCCTGCCCGCTGCCGTCATCGGCGGCGACCTCCTCGTACGGCAGGAACGGCGACCGCCGCTGCTCGACCTTCGAGACGGCGATCGGCAACCGGTGCAGCCGCACCTTGTGCCGCCCCTCACAGCACTTCACCGTGAGCTGATCAACGAACTCCTCGGGTGGCCCGAGGTATTCAAGCAGCTCGCGCCCGAGCACTTCGGTGGCCTGCTCGACCAGGTGCTCAAGCAGGCCGTCATCGTCCTCACCGATCCCGAGCGAGAGCCGGACGTCAGCGACCGGGATCACGGCAGGAGTGTCCGCACCTGCGCAGCGGTGTAGCCGGTGGACCCTTCCGGCTCGACCCCGGCGAAGTCCGCATCCCGCAGCCCCGCCTCACGGGCGATGTTCTCGGCCATCGGTGAGGCGAAGTCGATGGTGAGGAGCGCCAGTTCGCTGCCGGGATCGGTCTCGTTCTCGTCCTCCACGACCGACGCGGGCGGTGGCGCTGCCGGCTTGGTCGCGTAGGGCGCGGACTCCATCTTGTTCGCGTAGGGCGCGGTGTCCTGCTTGACGCCGCCCCGGCGACGGGCGGCGCGTTCCGCCTGGCCCGCCTTGAACGCCGCCGCTGCCGCCTGCCGCTGGCGCTGCTCGGCCTCGCGCTGCTTGAGCTTCGCCTGGTTGCGTTCGTGCTGATCCGCCAGCTTGCGCATCGTGAAGGTGACGCCTCGGTTGGCCATGACTTCCTCCCGAATCGCGGCACCCCGGGCCTGCTGTGTCCGGTAGCGCCAGGTTGCCGAGAAATATGGGTCTCGCGTTGGCACCGCGCCACCGGAGACCAGGTTGAACATCTGCGCCGGATCGTTGCTCGCCGCGAGGAAGGTCTGCAGGAGCCCCCGGTTCACGCGGTACTCGCTGCTGCGGCGGTTCGACTGCGGCGGGTGCCAGAGGTGCACCAGGTCGTGCTCGAGGCGGCGGTGCGCCCCGGCCAGCGTGTCGAGGATCACGGCGAGCGCCTCATCCTCGCACCCCCAGCCGCCGAACTGGACCGGGATGCCGCCCGCCGCCTCGTACACGACGCGAGGTACCACCAGCGCCCCCCCCCCGGGGTACCCCTCGTACGGCGAGCGAGCGACGGCACCGACCGGGATCGGGCTGTCGTCGCCCGGGTCGAGGGTGAGCCAGGTCGCCGTCGCCGCCGCCGAGAGCCGATGCACCATCCGGTGCGGCACCACCCACGGCGCTCCCGACTCGACCAGGGCGACGGCCTCCGTGAGCGCCGCTGCCGGCAAGACGCAATCGGCATCGAGGATCACCAGCACCGCGGCACGGCAGTCCTCCAACGCTGCCGCCACCGCCCGCCCCTTGTTCCACTCGGGACGGGGGCACACGCCTTCGAGGATCGGCCAGTCGGGATAGAGCCGCGTGAGCCGCGACCGGAGCCAGCCCCAGGCGGCGGCGCGTTCGGGGCCGTCGTGCCGCGCCCGAGGCACGACGATCGCCACGCCGCTGTCCCGACGCCGGAGCCGCTGCAGCTGCCGTCCCACGACCGCCGCCTTCCAGCCGCCCTTGCGTCGGGCGTTGAACACCGAATCCGCATGCTGCCGATACCAGAAGCAGGGGCCGGGAGTCGGCACGAATCGGGCGTCGAGGTGCGCGAAGCCGATCCAGAGTGCGGTGTCCCACCCGCCGAGCATGTCGGTGCGGTAGGGTGAACGCTCCCAGAAGCTGCGCCGGAACGGCGACACGCCGCTCGCTGGTGTCCCGTCATCGAGGGTCGCCTGCCCTCGGTGGGCGCGGTACGTCTTGCGACGGAACTGCGGCCCCGCTGCCAGGTCACCGCATCGCTCGTACCCGAGCGACACCACGTCGGCGTTCGGAGCCAGCCGTGCGATCTCGCGAACGGCGTGCGGCATGAGCATGTCGTCGGCGTCGAGATGCATGACCCACTCGGTCTCGGCCATCTCCACGGCGCGGTTCCGGGCGGTGCCGAAGTCGAGCAGGTGGTCGTCGTGCCACGCCTCGGCATCGAGTCCCGCCTCCCTGAGCGCCCGGGCCGCGTTGATCGCGTGACCTGCATCGGCATCGCTGCCGTGCGTGAAGAGCCGCACCGCCCCCGGGCGCTGCTCCTGGCGGATGATCGAATCGGCCCACTCCGCGAGGTACTGCCCGTAGCCGTGGCAGCTGGTGACGATCGTGAGCTCGTTCATCACCGCCGCCCCACGATGAGCGGTTCCGGGCCGAGGTGCCATGACCACCCCGGCCAGTCGCGCATCAGTCGGTCCACGACCGCCTTGACGCCCGGGTTCCTCGGCGTGTCGTAGTCATCGAACGCCACGATGCAGCGATCAGCGAGGTGCGGGAACCAGGCGAGCACGTCAGCGGCCACGTCCTTCTCGGTGTGCGAGCCGTCGATGTAGAGCATCCCGACCCGCCGCCCCCACCGCGACGCGACCTCCACTGAGAAGCCGCGAATCGGCGTGACGGCCATATGCACCCCGGCCACGACTAGCTGTTTGCGGAACGCCCGAAAGGTCTCGGGTCGATCGAACCCGAACCGCCCGCCCACGTTGCCCGCACTGTCCCACGGGTCCACGGCATACACCTCCGCGCCGCGCCCCGCCTGGATCGCACCGGTGGCGAGGTACGCCGTGGACTTCCCCTTGTAGCTCCCGATCTCCACGATCACGTCTGGGGGCATCACGTCAGCGGCGAGCGCCGCCAGCTGCTCCCCCACGGCGGGCGAGATGAGACCTTCGAGCGCAGCGAGGCGCGCCCGGAGCACATCGTCTATCGGCATCGATTCACTCCCCACGGTGCGAGCGTCAAACCGGCTTCGATCACCGCGTTGCGATTGGCGAACCCCGCTCCGCGCTCGGCGTCCCAGATCGTCGGGAGGTTCTTGCCGTTGAGGAGGTACGCGAGGAAGTCGGGTCCGTGCGGCACCAACCAGATCGGGATAAAGTGCTCGTGGGCCCACACCGCCAGCCACGCCTCTTCGAGATTCTTCCCGGGGACGCGATCGGGGACATTGAGCCGCGTGTCGAACGCCATCGCGCAGCCGCCCGGGTAGTTGAGCCAGCGCCCCGGGGTCCGCTGCCGTGGCGCGTGAGCGGCGAGTACGTCGGTGAACGACCGCGATCGCTTCGCCAGGATGCGACCGTGACACGTGACCAGGGCGCGACCCTTCCAGCGCTTCACCCAGCGATCCATCACGGCGACGTAATCGGGCGGGTAGCGCAGGTCATCGTCGCAGCCCAGGTACAGACCGGTGTGCGAGCGCGCCCAGTGCAGCTTCGCCGCGCTCCCCCGGCTGTCGGGTTCGCACAGCCACTCGTCGGCCAGATCACGCACGACGGGCGGGGGTTCGGTGGTGTCGTGGCAGACGACCTTGAGCAGGTCGACTTGCGGGCGAAGCGAGGCGAGACATTCGGCCAATGCCGCCTCGCGACCGGGGACGGTGGCGAGCGCGGCGAGTACCCGTGCCGGCACGGTGACTCCTCACGAGTCCGAGGTGGAGCGGGGGTCGGTAGCACTGTGCTACCGACCCCCTCACTGCGCGGGGTCGCTAGGGGTTAGCTCCCGCCAGCCTCCGTCGTGAAGTGCGCGAACGCCGCCGGGGCGTAGACCGGCAGCGCGATCCGCTCCTCGGCCAGGATGGTGCGCATGTTCCGCACGAGCTGATCGTCCACGAGACCGATCTGCAGCGTGAGGTCCATCCGGTCCACCAGCTGCGCGCCCATCGCGAAGTCACCGACCAGGATCTCACGGCGACCGACCTCCCCGGCCACCGTCGAGGCCATCCCGACCGACTCCACGACCTGGAGACCCCAGAGCCGCGAGCCGTTCTCGGTGGTCACGACGACCCACACGTAGCGGTCGTCCGACCCCTTCTCGAGCAGGATGGTCTCCCAGTCGAACGGGTGGAGCGCCGCGCCGTTCGGGTTGTACCCCGCCACGAACACGTCGGTGATCCCCATCCGCACCACGTCGATGAGCGTGTGATTCGAGGCGTTGTAGCGCCCGTTGGTCGCGATGTCCTGAATGCCGGTGACGTTCAGGAGACCTTCGATGTTGACGCCGATGCCGGTGCCGAAGAACACCTGGCGCTCCTCGGCCAGCTTGACGGCGTAACGCAGCCGCCCATCGATGAGCGAGCGCAGCTGGGTCCAGTCCTCGAGCTGCTGGTTCTGCACCGGCATCCAGCCGGCCACCGTGCGCACCGGGGCGCTCTGCAGCGAGTACTCGACCGCCAGCTCGGCCTTGAGCTGGCCGGGAGTCTGGATCGCGGCCTCGCCGGTGAGCGCCTCCTCCCGCACGTACTCGATCGCGTTGCTGCTGGTGGAGCCACCCGCGATGATGTCGCGCAGCCCGAGGCGCTGGTCCGCGGTGACCTGCGGGATGCGCCCGATGCGCTCGGGCTCGATGATGCCGGACCCGATCGTGGGGATGGCCTTCGCGTCCTTGGTCTCGAGGAACGCGGTGAACGCCTTGCGCTGGTCCCGGGTGAGCGGAACCAGCGGCTCCCCGTGGACGCCCTTGAAGGCGTTGCGGCCCAGGATCGCGGCGTTGGCCAGCTGCACGACGGCCACGTGACCCCGGGCGTAGTTGGCCTTCGCGAACTCGCGGAAGGCGTCGCTGGCGAGCACGGCGTCACCGATGGAGATGTAGCCCGCGACGTCACGCGGCCCCTGCTGCTTCTCGCGGTGCGGGGCACCGGGAGCCGGGAGGTCGGGATCGGGCAGCTCGCGCAGGCGGCGAGCACCGGAGAGGGCATGCTGCGCCTTCATCTCGGACTCGATCTCGTCCTGCAGCTGCTTGCCCTCGTGGGCCAGCTCGTCGCGCCGCTTGGCGTCGGCGCGACCGGCCTCCGAGTCGCCCATCCGCTTGCCCTTCCACTTCTCCTGAATGGCCTCGATCTCGTCGGTGATCTTGTCGAGATCCTTGTTCAGGGTGGCCAGCTTGTCGGACATGATCGGTCTCCCCAGTCAGTGGGTGGTGAGTCCGCCCCGGATTGCCTGGGTGCGGGTGGCAAAGCGCCGGGCCTTGAGCTGGTCCAGCGGGGTAGAGCCCGGGATTTCCCAGGCGGTGGACTTGTCGGTGCTCGGCTCGGGCTCGTGCGAGCAGCCGCACGCGCCGTCCTTGCACGCATCGACCAGCTCCCCGAACGTCTTGCCGAGGGCGGCCCGCTCCTCAGGCGTCGCCTTCGCCAGCATCATCTTCACGGTGCTCGGGTCAACGATCGCGTTGACGTTCATCGGGAAGATCACGAGCGACGATTCCTTGAGGCCGACCTTGCGGAGGTGGCGCAGCTGGCCGGTCTTGGCGCGATCATCGTCGGTGAAGTCGAACTTGAGCGGCAAGTACCCGATGCTCATCTTCCCGATCACCGATCGTCCGGTGCGCTTCGAGGGGCGCAGCCGCGAGAGCACGCGGTCGCCGTCGTCCCCATCGATCACCTCCCACTTGGTCCAGAGCCCCTTCGCGTCCTCCTTGCCGTCGACAAGCTGCCCGAGGGCGTCGAGGATCGAGAACCGGTTGTGTGAGTCGAGGAGCGGCATTGAGTCCGAGGACTTGCGCCACTCGGCCAGGGTCTCCTTGAACGCGCCGCGGTGAATGATGTCGTCGCCCGAGTCCAGGTCCCAGGTGGCGGCGTACCCCTCGAAGGTCCGATCGTCCTCATCGACCGCCTTGACCTCGAACGGCACGACGATGCGCTCCACCTTCTCGTCCAGCTGATCGCCTTCGCTCATCCGCCGACCTCCTCGAAGGTCACCACACACCGGCAGTTGGGTTCGCTCGGATAGTCCAGCCCGTTCGAGAACTTCGCCTTCACCGGCACCTGCTCGCCTTCCATCGCCGCGTGCTCATCGCGGACCCGATCATCGAGGGCGGTGCTCCACACCTTCACGAACCGGCGACCCGTCGCGGCCTCGCGCTCCTGCAGCATCGCGGTCGGTGCCCCGTTCATCACCCGGGCCGATTCGGTCCTGGCGACCAGCTTGGCGCGGTCCCGGTCGAAGGCTGGCAGATCACGCAGGTTGGCGGCAATGTCGGCAATCGACGCGCCGGATTCAAGACCTGAGGCGACAGCCCGCTCCACCGCATCCCGGGTCGTGGCGGTGATCGACCGCACGAGGAAGCCGACTTCCTCCTCGGCAAACTTGGCGATCCCGGGGCGCACCAGGTCGAACCGGAAACCGACGTCAGCCACCACGGCGGCGGCGGCTCGCTCGGCGTGCGCCTTGGCGAGCGGCCCCGCGCCCTCGGTCCACGCCTTGCCGCCCTTCCCCTTGAGGTAGCTAGCCACCGACCGGAAAAATCGCTTCTTGGCGGCGGGGCTGGGCCCATCTGCCTTCCCCTCGCCCAGGTGCAGCTCGGCCAGGCGCACGATCTCGGCGCGGTCGGCTTCGAGTCGGCGCCGTGCCAGCACCTCCCACCCGAACTCGGCCTCGCGAATCTGATCGGCCCGGAGCGCCCCGAACAGGTCGCGCTTGACCTGGCGGCGCTGCGCAGCCTTCTCGGCGTCCTCCTCCTCCTCCTCCTCCTCCTCCGGGTCGGGATCGTCGCCGGGGTCGGTGTCGTCATCGTCGTCCGGCTTGTCGCCGTTGAGCCCCGCCAGCTGGCGCTCCATCTGCTCGCGCCGTTCCGCCGCCGCGACCCAGGGCATCTTGTCGGCCTCGGGGTCATCGCTCGGCTCGAGACCGACCAGCGTGCGCCGCTCGTTGATCGAGGCGATGTCGGCCCACTGCCCCGCGATGGCGGTCAGGCCGGCGCGGTCCTTCTGCAGCGCCCGGATGCGGCTCACGTCGAACCTGATGAAGTGAACCGGAGAGGGATCGACGGGCCGCAGGAGCTGACGCGTGAGCGCCGTGCCGATCTCCTTCCATCGCGGCTCGGCGGTATCCTCGTACGCCATCCGCCGCGCCTGCTCCATCTGCGACCAGGGCGAGTTCTGCAGCCCGACCTCGTACTGCAACACGATTGCCGGCACGCCGAACACCGAGGCGATGGTGGACTCGACGCGGTTGAACAGATCCCCAGGCACCAGGTCGCGGATACGCGACGAGACCACGGTCGCGTTCCCGCCGCCGAGCACCGTCAGGGCGCGGCCCTTACGCCCCGGCTGCGCGTACCCATCGACTTCGTCCTTGAATCGCTGGAACTCCTTGTCGTCGGGGTTCCACTCGGCATCGGGCTGTAGGACGATGGACGGCCACACGCTGTTGCGGAGGAGGTCGCGCACGGTGGCCCGCGCCGCCTGCCCGAGGTTGAGCCAGGAGAGCGCCACACCGAGGCGTGACAGCCCACGGGTCCAGTCGTCGGGGTCCGGCTCGTGGAAGTAGACCACCTGCTCGGGCGTGAATCGCTTCTCGCCCCGGGCGGTGCGCACGACGAACATGCCGCGCAGGAGGTCCGAGGTGCTCTCGATCTCGAACTCGCTGCCCCGGAACAGCTGCAGCCGCCCCGGTCGCCCACGCCCATCGGTCACCTTGGTCCACAGCGCGTGCCCGTCCTGGTCGATGCCGATCGACGTGCGGAACAGCAGCTCGGCCATATCGAAGTCCGGCGACGGCTGATCGAGCAGCACCGCCAGCGGGTGCTTGGGGAGCCATTCGTCGGTGCCGTCCTCCTGATCCTCAGCGACCACCATCAGCGGTGCCTCGCGCAGCCGGTCGGCACGCCAGCGCATCGCGACGTAGGCGTACGACGCCGCGACGTAGGCGGTGGCGACCTCGACGCGCTCGGCCTCGGAGGATGCCCCGTTGAGCAGGCGGTAGATGGTTCGGGTGCCGTCCGGGGAGAAAAAGTGCATCCCCGGTTCGGTGGTGCGGTGATCGAGCAGCGACACGCCGGTGACGTCCCCGGCCTTCGTGCCGTTGCCGTTCCCAGGTCGGTGCCAGGGCGGCAGGAGCCGGTCGAGCCAGCGGGTCTCAGCCATGGACAATCACCCGAGGCGACCGGCGCTGGCGGATAAATGGCGCGAGAGCGTAGCGCCCGCTGTCCCACGTGTGGTTATAGGCATCCACGATCTGCGGCAAGACGTCCCCCGCCTTGTTGGTCTTGTAGCGGTAGAGGCGTGCCTCCTGCTGCGCCCTGGTGCAGCTGGGGTGAATGACAATCTGGGTATAGCTGCGAAGGTGCGCAATGCCGTCCTCCACCGACCCCTGCCACTTCGGGGCGGCGACCACCCGCAGGCCGCGCTTGTTCATCTCGTTGATCGTCTCGGGGCGAGCGCCGTCAGCCCGGATCGTGTGCTCTGCCGCCCCGGGTACCGCCCGGAACGCCCGATCCGTCTGATCCATGTCCAGCCCGACCCCACCGGCCTCATGCCGCAGCCAGAGTCGGTCGGCGTGCCGATACCAGCTGGTGAGCACGGTCGGATCGTTGGCGAATCCCCAGTCCGCGCCGTAGTACGGGCCGTCCCAGTCCTCGCCTGGCTCGAAGTCCTCGATGATCGTCTTGCCCGAGAGCACCTGGGTATCGCTGCGGGTCCACGGCTCGCCGCCCCACACGTGCGCGTACGCCTCGGGGTCGCGCTCCTGCATCGTGCGCGCCTCTTCGAGCAGCACATCAGTGAGCCAGGGGTTGTCCCGATAGCCCACCTTCTGCACGAGCGAGCGCGGCGGCGGGTTCACGACGAACCGCTGCCAGGTCGGGTCGGTCGCCTCGCCGGGGTTGAAGCTGACCCAGATCTCGGAGCCGGGACGGCGGATCGTGGGGATGAGGATCTGCCACGACTGCTCGCTGACCGCGTGCCCCTCCTCCACCCAGCACACGTCCACCGCCTCAGTCGAGCGCACCGCGTTCGGCGTGAGGCGGATGCCCTTGAAGATAAACGAGGTGCCGTTGCTCCCGATGATCTCGCTCTGCAGGACGGTGTAGGAGCCCCACAGATTGAGCTTGTCGATCTGGTCTACGAGGAGGTGGTGAACCGACTCGCGGATGCTCGACTGGTACTCACGAGCGCAGAGCACGCGGAGCGGGCGCCGCCAGCCATGCACGAGCAGCGCCCGGGCGATCTGCCAGGACTTGGCCCCACCGCGCCCGCCGTAGAACACTCGATACCGCAGCTTGCCGAGCGGCGGGTCATAGAGTCCACGGAAGGCGACCGGAGTCTCAATCGGCATCCCGGGACTTGCCCGCACCCCACCGCCTGCCGTCCGGCTCCACGAACTCCACAGTCAGCTCAGTCGGCGGCAGCGGCTTGCCCTCCCCATCGGTGTGCTCCTGCCGCGCTACGTCCTTCTGCCCCAGCTCCTGCTTCCCGAGCCAGATGAGCATCACGCGATCGGGCGTGATTGCCGGCCTGACCTGACGGCCCTCCTCGTCATACTGCGCCGGGGAGCCCAGGGCGAGCGTGAACTGCGCACGGCGCAGTGAGGTCTTGCCGCCCAGTCGCCACCCTTTTACCAGGTGGTCAAAACGCCGCTGGATGGTCTTCTCGGAAATGCCCATCACCGCGGCCATCTCCTCGTAGGTGCAGTGAATCCGCGCCAGCACCTCCAGCTGCTGCAGATCGACCGCCACCCGGGGCCGTCCGGTCTTGGCCGGGGTCTTCGAGCGCGGCAGGTTCTTCGCCTTGCTCTTGGTCGAGCGGCGCTTGGCCTGCTTCGCTGCCGGCTGCTTGCGGCGGGTCGCCTTCGTGGGGCTCACAACACGCGCTCCAGCTTCGCCTTCGAGTGCTCGGTGGTGCCCTGGTGCATCAGCTTGAGGAAGTCGTCACGGGTCATCCCGCTCAGGCGATACACCTCCTCAACCTGCATCCCGAGGTCCGACCCGATCTCCTCGGCGGTCTTGCCGGCATCGAGGAGCTGCTGCACGATCGCCTTCATCGGTTCGAGAAGGTGAACACCACGGGCGCGGTTGTGCGTCACGGTGCCGACCATGTTCTGCGTCGGGTCCTGCCCGTGATCGACCACGACCACCGGCACCATCCCGCCCAGGAGCGACCGAATCGGGTCACGACCGGCCACGGTCCAGCGGTGGAACCCGTCGATGATCGTCTTGTCGGGGCGAATCACAATCGGGAGCGTCCACCCGTTGTTCAGGATCGACTTGGTAAGCAGCTCGAGATTGTGTTCGAGCACGGTGTTGGGGTTGTAGTCGTTCGGCTTGAGCGAATCGCGCTCGACCCAGGCGAGCGCCCCGAGCGGTGCCCGGATACGATCGCCGGTCACGCCGTTGCTCGTGGGCGCCTTGGCGCGGCTCTTCTTCGCGGCCTTCGCGGTCATCGGGCGGTCCTCTCACGTTCGGCCTGACGTTCGGCCATTGAGTCCATCTTGATCACGTTCCGCAGCGCCCGCAGCGAGCGGTTCTTCGGGTCTCCGGAGACGAGGATCGCCAGCGCCTTCTGCCAGTGATCCTTGCGAAAGTGCCAGGAGTGGTGCGCCACCAGCGCGGCGATCTCGCGGCCCTTCTGTCGCAGCCCCGGGGAGGGGAGGTGCTTGTCGGGGTCGGCCAGGATCGCCAGCACCCGCGCCTTGGGGTTGGCGACGGCATCCGGTTCCTTCTGCTTCTCGGCCTTCCGGCGCGTGGTCGAGCGACGGCGGAACATCTCGGAGTCCCAGTAGAGGGTCGCGAGATAGGCGTTGGGCTGTCGCCGCAGGATGCGCGTCATCAGGTCGGGATAGAACTGCGCCAGCTGCACCAGCGAGCCCGCCGTATCGACCGAGAAAAACTGCGAAACCCGCATCGCACGCCGGTTCGTGCCGACTTCCCAGAGATAGCGATAGATCTCGGGGAAGGGCAGCGCTCGATGATCGATGTAGTACCATACGTCCCGATCCGACCAGTCATAGATCGGGTTCCAGAGATTCGGGTTGTTCCGCCGCCGTGACGACGAGGACATGGCCCGCTGCAGCGATTCGGCGTTGCGGATGCCGGTGATCTGCAGCGTGTGCGAGAACGCCCGCCACGACCACTCCTGATAGTTGAGCTTCCCGGGCACGAGCCCCGGCCACTCGGTCACGGCGAACTCGGGCGGCTGGCGAATCCAGACGTCACGCGCCTCGGGATCGAACGTGACGAACCGCTCTTCCTGAGTCAGCGTGTCGAAGCAGCTGAAGTGCTTGAACGGCAGGCAGAGCCAGAGGAACCGGATGCCGCGCTCCAGGCACTGCCGCCGTCCGTCGAGCACGTTCCGCTCGATGCAGGGGAAGATCGCCTCCTCGTCCACGAAAATGACGGTGAGCTGATCGGGCGGGATCACGCCGGCATCGACCTGGCGCAACACCAGGTCGAGGATGACGATCGAATCCTTCCCCCCGCTGTACGACACGGTGAGCGGAAACCCGCGCTTGGCCAGCGAGGCGATCCGCTCCAGCGAGGCGGTCTCCACGTCGAGCGTGCCCTGCTGCCGGATGATCACGTGACGCCCGGATTCTTCAACCGCAGCGGCTGACCGCAGGTCTCGCAGCGCTCGGTCTCCGTTCCGCCTCCGTCCCGGGGCACGGCGTTCGCGCCGTAGTCGGTGATCAGCTTGTCGATCCCGCTGCCGCTCGCGGCCATCTGCTCCAGAATGTCGGCGTCGTACCCGGGTACGTCGTACTCGCCCAGGCCGCGCAGAATCTCCAGCTCGGCGGTGAGGTCGTTGTTAGCCAGCTCGAAGATCTTGTTGTCCGCGAGCATCAGCTTCCGCTTCTGCGTGTCGGTGAGCCCCTTCACCACGAGCACGAGCGCGTCCTTCCGGCCCATCTCGAACAGCGCCCGGAACAGCCCGTTGCCCGCCCAGATCGTGCCCTCCTCATCGATGACCAGGGGGCGAATCTGGCCGAACTGCTCCACGCTGCGCTTGAGCTCCGCGATCTGCCGCTCGGAGTGAATCCGCACGTTGACCGGCGACGGGTTGAGCGTCGAGAGGTCGCGGCGCTCGGTGTCGCCCGTGAGCGGTGCCGGCTTCGTGGTGGCCCGGGAGCGGGTCGTGGCCTTGTTGGCTCGCGGGCTCACCGGTGCGTCCCCAGGACGGCATCTTCGCGGCTGTGCAGCTCCGGGCGCTGCGAGGCCGGGGTGCCCTCCACGATGGTGCGGGTGAGCATCGGGTGGGCGTCGTGCGACGGGCCTACGTCGGAATCCGGGTGCCAGGCGAACACGTCGAGCGATTCGCCGGGGCCGGTGTGGAACGAGTGAATCCCCCCGGCAGGGATGCGCCACCCCATCCCGCCCTCGAGCCGGAACGAGCCATCCGGCGTCCGGCACTCACCGCTACCGCTGAGGATGATCCCGATGCGGTCGGACGGGTGGGTGTGCTGGGTCTGGTTGATCCCCTCGGGAATGTGGAGGTGATTCAGGCACGGCTCCCCGATCACCGGTGGCGCGATGATGAGCGAATCGCTGCACCCGTCGATGTAGCGCAGCCGCCCCCGCGCTTCGAGCGGCCCGCCGACCATCGTCAGCGCGTAGTGGCCGGGGTACTCGATGATGAGCCCGGGTCCACCTTCGACCACGGCGCGGTGATACTGCCGCCCGTTGATCGCGAAGTAGGAGCGCCCGGGCAGCTCGTGCGTCGTGACCACCTCGGGCGTCGTGTAGTCGGACAGCACCAGCCGGCACGGGCCGGTGGTCATCCCGAACAGCGAGCCGTCCGGCACCGGGAACGACCCGCCGTCCTGGCCGAATCCGTGCAGGACCGCAGGGCGCGGCTCGGTGCTGCTGGTCGGGTGAGTGTCCTCGATCGCGAAGTCAAGCATCCCGGCGAGGTCGTGAATGGGCTGGAAGTGACGAATCATCGCTTGGTCCTGGTGAATGGTTGGCCGGTCGATCCCACGGCATCGGGCCAGAGTCGGGAGCGTTGCAGAATCCAGCAGCCGAGGTGCAGCGCGTCGCGTTCGTCGGCGTTCGACTTCCCATTGCCCAGCTCAGGCCAGACCGTGAGGGCGAACGCCGACTTCCCGCCCTTGCGCGTCTTGATCGCCGGGAGACCGGTGACCGGCAGGCCGCGGAGATTGCACGAGAGGAGCAGCCCACCGATCGCCTGGTGCAGCACCGACGAGTACTTGTTGTGGAACCCCCGGCCCTGCTCCTTGGCCTCGGTTCGCGCATAGCTCCCCGTGATCGCCGGCAGCTCGAGATAGGCGTGGTCGATCAGCTGCTCGGCCAGGACGTCACCCAGCCGGTCGTGCAGCGCTCGCAGCCGTGCGTCGGTGGTGTCCTCGATCCGGCTGCGCAGCGAGCCGTGCGCGAGATAGGCAGCGCGGTACTCGCGGGTGGCGAGGATCGGTCGCCCGGGCAGCTCGAACGCCGCCCAGCCGGTGACGTCGATCCCGGGATCGAGCGTGAGGATGCGGGTCATCGGTCCCCCCGGCGACGGCTGGCGCGGCCCCTGGACGGCCCCTGGCCGCGAGATCCCCCCGACCCCCTACCCGAACCCCTCCCCCCCGGGGGGTCAGCCGCTGGCGGGGCGCTCAGGGGCGCGACGGGGCGATCCCCCGGGGCAGCGCCGTTCCCCCCGGCCCGGGCGGGGTGATCCGGGGCGAGCGGCGGCACCGGCCAGCGACGGCGGCGCGAGACCGCGTTGATGTGGAGCCGCCGAGACTCGCTGATCGGGCTGATCCCGGTCTCCCACCGCGACACCGAGGGGCAGCTGCCCTTCGGCGTCACGTACATCCCGAGGGCGCGGCCAAGATCGGCCTGGCTGATCCCGAGGATCGTGCGCCATTCCAGCAGCTGCTTGCCGGTGAG